>ERZ1292640.1942-Hain-H43-02um-R1-1942-length-16863-cov-7_pt1 | contig 16863 bp, 16 predicted proteins | sample MGYA00564404_ERZ1292640 | MGnify/ENA primary metagenome ERZ1292640 (study PRJEB36523, sample SAMEA6512636) | groundwater metagenome | collected 2019-01-08 | study: AquaDiva: Metagenomics assemblies of 32 groundwater samples
GACGGCGCGGCCTACAGCCTGAGCAAAGCCCTGAGCGACCAGCCCAACTTCATTCCCGCGCAAGCGCTGATGGTGCAGGTGGAACAGCGCCAGGGCACGCCCGACAAGGCCGAAGCGCGCGCACGCAAGATCGTGCAGCAGCAACCCAGCCGGGCCCTGGGCCACAGCCTGCTGGGTGATCTGGCGATGGCGCGCCAGAATCCGTCGGCCGCCGTCGCGGCCTACCGGCAGGCGCTCAAGGTGGAGCCCGGCACCGGCACCACCCTCACGCTGATGAACGCCCTGGCCAGCCAGAACCAGGCCAGTGAAGCGCTGGACATCGGCCGCCAGCGCCTGCGCCAGTCACCCAACGACGTGGCAGTGCAACTGCTGGTGGGGGATCTGCACGCCCGCAGTGGCCGCTTCGCCGACGCCATCGGTGCCTACAAGGCCGCTCTGAAGGTGCAACCGCAGAATGCCCAGGCCCTGAACAACCTGGCCAATGCGCAACTCAAGCTCAAAGACCCTGCCGCCCTGCAGACCGCGCAGGCCGCGCACCAGATCGAGCCCCAGAACCCGCTGGTCATCGACACCCTGGGCTGGGTGATGTTCCAGCAAGGCCAGACCGAACAGGCGCTGCCCCTGCTGCGCGATGCGCGGCTGCGGGCGCCCGGCCATCCAGAGATTCGTTACCACCTGGCCAAGGTGCTGTTCGCGATGGGTCGCAAGGCCGAGGCGAAGGATGAGGCCATTGAGGCCTTGAGAATCGGCGATCTGTTTGATGGCGCCGCAGACGCCCAGCGCTTGGCTGGCGCTCAACCTTGATTTGTCGATTTTTCTTACAAATACAAAAAAAGACCACATGGGCATTCGCTAAGCCCATGATTTCTAAGAGCTAAATTTTGTGGCCTGCTTTTTGCTAGTTTGTTTGCATTTGTAAGCTCAGGCTCTGGGAGCACCGACCATGAACATCCGTTTGACATGCTTTGCAACCCGCCTCATCGCCTCGGCGGCTGTGGTTGCTGGTGGCTTTGCCGGTTCGGCTCAAGCCGCGACCACATGGAACCTCACCTCGAGCACGCTGAGTGGTGTTTCCGTCACCGCCAAGACCACCGGCGGCACCGGCGCCGGCACGAGCACCGTCATGAACTACGGTAGTGGTGGTCTGGGTGTGGTCAACAGCGCCGAGGACGCGTCCATGACCGGTCCGCACGCCACAGACAACTACAACGGCGTCGATGCCCTGGTGCTCAGTTTCAGTCAGGCTGTGTCGCTGAGCAGCATGACCATTGGATGGAACGGGACCGATGACGGGCAATACACCGCCTACAACGACTCGGACATGTCTGTGTATGCCTACAACAGCAGCGCGGCGGCATGGAGCTTGGTCGGCCATTACAACGATGTCGGCGCTTTGAGCGGCAACACCCAATCGATCAGTTCCTCGATTTATTCAAGCTCCTGGCTGATCAGTGCGTACAAGGGCACGACATGGTCCTCGACCAACGACGCTTTCAAGCTGCTGTCGGTGGCTGGCACCGTGCTGTCCACACCACCGACCGGCGTCTCCGAGCCGGGCTCTTTGGCTTTGCTGGGCTTGGGTGCTGCAGGCCTGCTGGCAGCGCGCCGCAAATCGCTGGCACAGCGCTGAGCTGACGCCCATCCAACAAGAAAGGGAGCCACTGGCTCCCTTTCTTGTTTCCGGATGGCTACAACAGCCACCCGATCAGACCGTCTCCAGCGCCAGCACGCCCGTCGCGGTGTTCGAAATCGGGATGTGGTAGTTGCTGTGCACCTTGCGCACACCCGCGCCGGCTGCGGTCAGTGCGGCGCGCATCGCCAGCCACATCAGCAGTTCCACCCCCTGGGTCCCGACTTTTTCCACCAGTTCCAGGTCGCTGAACTGCGTCGCCCATTCGGGGTTGGTTTCCATGCTGTCGAGGAACTGCAGGTCGAACTGCTTGTTGATGAAGCCGGCGCGCTCGCCGTCCAGCTGGTGGCTCAGGCCGCCGGTGGCCATCACCGCCACCCTCTTGTTGCTGTCCCAGCTCTTGATCGCCTCACCCACCGCCTTGCCCAGTTTGTAGACGCGCTTGGCCGTGGGCAGCGGGAACTGCACGGTGTTGATGTTGATGGGCACGATCTGCACCGGCGCGATCTCGTGGTTCGGCCAGAACAGCTTGAAGGGCAGCGTGCAGGCGTGGTCCACCAGCATTTCCTGGCAGGTCACGATGTCGAACTCCTTGGCGACGAGTTCGCGGATCAGGTGCCAGGACAGGTCCTGACAACCCGGGATGGGCGGCAGGGTCGGGATGCCCCAACCTTCGTCGGCGTTGCTGTAGGTGGCGGCAGCGCCCACGGCAAAGGTCGGCATCTTGTCCAGAAAGAAGTTCAGGCCGTGGTCGTTGTAGAACACCACCACCACGTCGGGCTGCACCTTGTCCAGCCAGCTGTGGATGGGCGGGAAGCCATCAAAGAAGGGTTTCCAGTAGGGCTCGTTCTGCTTGCCCTTGTGGATGGCGCCGCCGATGGCGGGGATGTGCGATGTGGCCAGGCCACCGATGAGTTGTGCCATGTTGGTGTCTCCTGGTTCAGCACTGGTCGTTCGCGGCCACGAGCTTGGCCTTGAACTCGTCTTTGGTCATGCCCGTCTGCTGGGCGCCGATGTCCTGCATGTCCAAGCCAAAGATGCCGGCGAACTTGGCCAGGTAGTAGGCGTTGCCACCGGCCGCGATCAGGGCCAGCACCTGTTTGGAACGGATGGCCTCGGCCTGCTCCTGGTTCAGGCCGTACTGCTGCATGAAGGCCTCCGGGTCGGCCAGGAAGGCGTCGCGGTTGGCCTTGTGGTTGAAGGAGTAGCACATCTTGTTCAGGGCGTAGCCCTTCTGAGCTGCGCCACCGTCAAAAGGCGTGGTGCCGGGGATCGTGAGGCTCACGGTTTGTCTCCTGCTTGGGGTGGATTGACAAGGGTCAAGCGGGAGTATTGGTTTTTGATTGCCAAAGATAAACAGATCAAAGATCATCGAATACATGAATGATTTCGATTGGTCTGACCTGGATGTGCGCCTGTTGCAGCTGCTGGTGGCGGTGGTGGAGGCCAGCAGCATCACCGGCGCGGCACAGAAGCTGGGCGTGACGCAGTCGGCGGTGAGCCACCAGCTGGACAAGCTGCGCGCCATCACGGGCGACGCGCTGTTCGTCAAAAGCGGGCGCGGCATCGTGGCCACGGCGCGGGCCGAGGAGCTGGCGGCGCAGGCGCGCGGCCTGCTGCGCCAGCTGCAGCATTTCGCCCACAGCGGCGACTTTGACCCGGCCCAATGGCAGACCACCTTCACCATCGCTGCCAACGACTTCCAGCGCGACCTGCTGCTGCCCGCGCTGGCCGCGCGGCTGCGCGCGCAGGCTCCGGGTGTGGCGTTGCGCGTCATTCCCTCCGGCGTGCCGCGGCTGGAGACGCTGCGCGCCGACGACTGCCAGCTCGTCATCAGCCCGCGCCCGCCGGAGGGCAGCGACATCGTGCAAAAGCGCCTGTTCGAAGACCAGTACCGCGTGTTCTACGACGCGTCCGTGCGGGAGGCGCCGCGCGATGAAGCCGACTACCTGGCCGCCGACCACGCCACCGTGGTCTACGAACCGCGCCGTAGCCTGGACCTGGACCAGCACCTGGCCAACAAAGGGCTGCAGCGGCGCTTTGCCGTGATGGTGCCGTCTTTCAGCGCCCTGCCCACCTTCGTGCGCGGCACACCGCTGCTCGCCACCGTGCCTGGCCTGCTGGCGCGCCACACCTTGAGCGGCCTGGCCAGTTGCCCGCCGCCGGTGGCCTGCCCCAGCATGCCGATGTACCTGATCTGGCACGCGCGCTACCAGCAGGACGCGGCCCACCGCTGGCTGCGCGCCCAGCTCGAAGCGGTGGTGGCACCCGCATTGGCCGAGGCGTCACCCCACGCCGGGTTTGCGGGTGCTGCATCTATGGCCTAATATGGTTTTTCCACTCTAAAACCGAGATCAAACATGGGCAACAAGATCGTCACCGAAGCAGACCGCAAACGCACCCCCGCACCCAAGCCGCTCCCCGGCATGACCTTGCCCACCCCCGGCCGCGGCCAACGCGTCAGCCTGGAGCGCGGCACCGCCACCCGCAGCAAGAAGAACCCGGGCAAGCGCTCCAAAAAGGGCGGCTGATTCTCATCGCCGGTGTGTGGCGCCATCTGTCGCGCTGCACACCGGGTTTCCAGCCTCCTGAATCCGGCCCCCCTGCTCCCCGCAGCAGGCACGCAGGCCACCAACATCCCCATCCACAGTCAAGTCGGTGCCAGCAAGGCAGCGGCATCACCATCGGCCTGCGCCACCCGTGCAGCCGCCTGTGATCGCGAGCGTTTGTGACAGACCTCAACCTTGCGCCTGATGCGCCTGCCGGTAGCGCTGCGGGCTCAGGCCGGTGCGGCGCTTGAAGAAGCGCGAGAAATAGGCCGGGTCGTCAAAGCCCAGTTCGGCCGCCAGGTTGGCCGCCGGTGCCGCGATGTAGACCAGCCTGCGGCAGGCCTCGCGCGTCAGGCGCTCGTGCACCAGTTCCAGTGCGCTGCGCCCGCTCTCGGCACGCGCCAGCCGGTTCAACCGCTGGGTGGACAGCCCCAGGCGCGAGGCGTAACGCTCCAGCGGCCAGTGTTCCAGAAAATGCTGCTCCACCAGCAGCAGAAAGCGCGTGAACAGCGCCTGGTGCCGGTGCGCCCGTTCGCCCTCGGCCTGTTGCCCCTGCGCGCGCGCCTGCGCCAGGCGCCACACCACGGCACGCGCCAGCCAGCCCGCCACCGGCGACTCCGCCGTGCCCGGCTGCATGAACTCGGCCGCCAGTTCGCGAAACAGCGCGTTGAGCCGCTCGGCCACGCCATCGGCCGGCGCAAAGTGCAACACCCCCGGCGCCGAAAACAGCGCGCGAAACGCCTCACCGACCGACTGGAATTCGCCCTCCACCAGAAAGCGCGCGCTTAAAGTGAGCACCAGGCCGTCGGTGCCCGGCGCAAAACGAAAGCCGTGTACCACGCCCGGCGGCACCACGATGGCCGCCGGCCCCTGCACCGCCTCGCGCCATTCGTCCAGCACCACCTCGGCTGCCCCTTGCTGCACCCACAGCACCTGGTACAGGCCGTGGTGCACGTGCGGCGCGATCTCCCAGTGGTAGAGGCGGCTGCGCGACTGCACTTCCTCGATGTGCAGCATCTCCTGCCCGGGCGTGGCGGTCTCGCCGTAAAGGGCAAAGCTGGGAATGGCCACGGCTGGCCGCCGTGCGCGGGGCGGCGGCGTGAAGTCGGGCTTGGGCGGGGGAGCGCTGGTTTTCATGATCCCGCCATTTTGATCGAAAAGTACAAGTTTTACCCCACTTTGTGCAGTGTCTTTTGGCCGGCTCGCGCCTAAAGTTCGGCCACGGCATCAACCACCGGAGACAAACCGATGTTTTCTTTCGATCCCTATTCCCCCGCCATCGACGCGGACCCGTTCCCGTACTACAAGACGTTGCGCGACGAGTACCCCTGCTTCTGGAGCCCCGAGGCCCAGATGTGGATCCTCTCGCGTTATGCCGACATCGTGTCGGCCGGCCAGGACTGGCAGACCTATTCCTCGGCCAGCGGCAACCTGATGACCGAACTCCCCGGCCGCGCCGGTGCCACCCTCGGCAGTTCCGACCCACCGAAGCACGACCGCCTGCGCGGCCTGATCCAGCACGCCTTCATGAAGCGCAACCTGCTGGCACTGGAAGAGCCCATCCGCGCCGTGGCGCAGCAGGTCTTTGGTCAGCTGCAGGGCGTCAAGGCCTTCGACTTCAAGGACGTGTCCTCGCAGTTCACCGTCAAGGTGTTGATGGCCGCACTCGGCCTGCCCATGGGCGATGAAGCCATCGTCGATGAAAACGAAGTGCGCGAGAACGCCGTGCTGATGGTGCAGAGCGATGCCCGCACCCGCACCAAAGGCCCGGAGCACATTGCCGCCTACAACTGGATGCAGGACTACGCCGGCAAGGTCATCGCCATGCGCCGTGCCGAGCCGCGCAACGACCTCATCAGCCACTTCAGCCTGGCCGAGATCGAGGGCGATCGCCTGGACGAGCGCGAGGTGCTGCTCACCACCACCACGCTCATCATGGCCGGTGTCGAGTCGCTCGGCGGCTTCATGATGATGTTCGGCTACAACCTCGCCACCTTTGACGAGGCCCGCAAAGCGGTGGTGGCCAACCCCGAACTGCTGCCCGACGCCATCGAAGAGAGCCTGCGCTTCAACACCTCGGCCCAGCGCTTTCGCCGCCGTTTGATGAAGGACGTGACGCTGCACGGCCAGACCATGAAGGAAGGCGACTTCGTCTGCCTGGCCTATGGCTCCGGCAACCGCGACGAGCGCCAGTACCCCAACCCCGATGCCTACGACATCACGCGCAAGCCGCGCGGCCACCTGGGTTTTGGCGGCGGCCTGCATGCCTGCCTGGGCACGGCGATTGCGCGCCTGGCGGTGAAGATTGCGTTCGAGGAGTTCCACAAAGTGGTGCCCGACTACAAGCGCCTGGCCGACCAGTTGCCCTGGATGCCTTCGTCCACCTTCCGCAGCCCGCTGCGCCTGGACCTCGCCGTTCAGTAATCGCGTAAGCTTGTTCCACCCCACCGCCTGCTTCTTGCAGGCGGACCTATTTTTCAGGAGACATCTTCATGGCCAACATCACCTACGTCGAGGCCTCCGGCCAGTCCACCACCATCAACCTGCCCGATGGCTGGAGCCTGATGCAGGGCGCCACCACCAACGGCATTGACGGTATCCTGGGCGAATGCGGCGGCTCCTGCGCCTGCGCCACCTGCCACTGCTATGTGGACGAGTCACGCCTGGGCGACGTCGCGCCCGCCAGCGAGAACGAACTCGCCATGCTGGACAACGTGGCCGCCGAGCGCCGCCCCAACAGCCGCCTGGCCTGCCAGATCAAGGCATCCCCCAAACTCGAAGGGTTGATCATCAGCTTGCCCGCCGTGCAGGAATAAGATCGTCGGCATGACGCATCCCATCCTGATCATTGGTGCCGGCCAAGCCGGCGTGCAAACGGCCGAAGCCCTGCGCGCCGGCGGCTACGAAGGCCCCATCACCCTGCTGGGTGACGAACCCCACGGCCCCTACCACCGCCCGCCGCTGTCCAAAGCCTGGCTGGCCGGCGAAATGGAAGCGGTGCAACTCGTGATGCGCGCGCCCGAGATGCTGGCGCGCAAGAACATCGAGCTGCGCACCGACTGCCAAGTCACCGCCATCGACCGCACCGCCAAGAGCGTGACGCTGGCTGACGGCAGCACCCTGCCCTACAGCGGCCTGGTGCTGGCCACCGGCTCCACGCCACGCACGCTGCCGCTGCCCGGTGGCAACGCGCACGGCGTGCTGGCCTTGCGCTCGCGCGACGACGCCAGCGCCATCGCCGAGCGCATGGCCGTGTGCATCGAGCGGCAACTGCCGCTGGTGGTGATCGGCGGTGGTTTCATCGGCCTCGAAGTGGCGGCCACCGCGCGCAAAAAGGGCCTGACGGTGACCGTGCTGGAAGCCGCGCCGCACCTGCTGGGCCGCGTGCTGGCGCCCATGCTGTCAGACTGGTACGCCGAGCTGCACCGCAGCCATGGCGTGCAACTGGTGCTGGGCGCGCAGATTGCCGAGATCATCACCGACCATGAAGGCCAAGCCACCGGCGTGCGCATGGCGGACGGCACGCTCTACCCCGCCGGCCTGGTGGTGGTGGGCATCGGCGTCAACGCCAACGACGAACTGGCCCGCGCCGCCGGCCTGACTTGCGAGCGCGGCATCGTGGTCGACGCCTGCGGCCGCACTAGCGACCCGAGCATCGTGGCCGCTGGCGACTGCACCGCACGCCGCCTGGCTGACGGCAACCTGCTGCGCCTGGAGTCGGTGCAGAACGCCACCGAACAAGGCAAGAGCGCCGCCGCTGCGCTGCTGGGGCAAGAGCGCCCCTTCACCGCCACGCCCTGGTTCTGGAGCGACCAGTACGACAAGAAGCTGCAGATGGCCGGCCTGTCGATGGGCGCCGACCACTGGGCCGTGCGGGGTGACATCGCCAGCGGGTCTTTCAGCGTCTACCACTACAAGGGCGACCAGCTCCTGGCCGCCGACAGCATCAACGCCAGCAAGGATCACCTGCAGGTGCGCAAGCTGCTGGACGCCGGCGTCTCGCCCACGCCGCAGCAGGCGGGCGATGCGGGGTTTGACCTGAACAGCTTGCTGGCGAAGTAGGCTGGCTTCTCAAATGAAAATGGCGCTTAGCCCCCGCGGGTTAAGCGCCATTAGCTATAAAAAAATAGCCTAATCAATTTTAGGAGACACTGACCTCAGGTGTCGTCAACGCCCCCAACGCCTGCACCCCCACCGGCGGCTCGGGCAGCCAGGGCAGCACAAAGGTGCGGCGGGCCAGGCCCTGGGCGATGCGCTCGGTCTGGCGGATCTCGCCGGCTAGGCGGGCTTGCAGCAGTGGGTCGGTGGTGCCGGTGGCGGCCACGCTTTTGTTGATGACCCAGGCCCAGGGTTCGATCTTGGCGCGGCGCAGGTCGTCTTGCAATGCGCTGGCCTGGCTCACTGGGGTGACCTCGGGCAGGGTGACGAGGATGACGCGCGTCATCTGTGCATCTTGCAGGCGCATGAGCGGGGTGATGATGTGGTTGGCGTTGGCAGCGCCTTCAAACTGGCGCGTCATCTGCCGGTGGTAGGCGCCGGTGGCGTCCATCAACAAGAGCGAGTGGCCGGTGGGTGCGGTGTCCAGCACCACAAAGGCGCTGCGCGCTTCGTTCACCACGCGACTGAAGGCGTGGAACACGGCCACTTCTTCGGTGCAGGGTGACTGCAGGTCTTCCAGCAGCAGGGCACGGCCCTCTTCGTCCAGCTCGCGGCCTTTGGTGGCCATGATCTTGGCGATGTAGGCGTCGGTCTCGGCCTTGGGGTCGATGCGGCCCACCTTCAGGTTGGGCAGGCTGCCGTTCAGGGCGCTGGCCACGTGGGCCGCCGGGTCGGTGGTGGTGAGGTGCACGCTGTGGCCGCGCTGCACCAGGCCCACGGCCAGCGCGGCGGCAATCGTCGTCTTGCCCACGCCGCCCTTGCCCATGACCATGATGAGGCCGTGGCCCACAGCGGCCAGTTCGTCGGCCAGGCGGCCCAAGGGTTCGGCGGGCAAGGCGGGGACGCTTGATGCGTTTGTCGTTTCCGCGGCGGGAGCCGGTGCATTGCCCAGCAGCGCACGCAGCGCCGGCAGGCCCACGGTGTCAAACGCGCGCAGCGGCACTTCGTCGCGCGGCAGGCGGGCCAGTGCGTCGGGCAGCGTGTCCATGGCCTGGCGGCCCAGCGCTTCGATGGCGTTGGCCACTGGGTCGTGCGGCTGGCTGGCGTGGAACACGCCGTTGATGGCCAGGCGCTGGTTGGCCAGGCCCAGCGTGCTCAGCTCTTCGGCGGTGCGCGCGGCCTCCATCATGGGCAGCGGGTCGGGCCGCGTGACCAGCACCACGGTGGTGAGGGTCGGGTTGCTCAGGGCCTGCAGCGCAGCGTTGAAGCGCGCTTCCTGCATCTTCAGGCCCGAGTGCGGGCCAAGGCAGGAGGCGCCGCGGTCGTTGCCGGCCAGAAAGCCGGTCCAGGCCTTGGGCAGGCTCAGCAGGCGCAGGGTGTGGCCGGTGGGCGCAGTGTCGAAGATGACGTGGTCGTACAACGGGGCATCGCCCTCCCCCACTTGCGCTTCGTTGGCTTCGTTCGCCAACAGGGCGGCGAATTCGTCAAAGGCGGCGATCTCGGTGGTGCAGGCACCCGAGAGCTGCTCGCGCACGGTGGCACGTTCGTCAGCGGTGGCGCTGATTTCCATCTGCGCCAGCACGCGCTGGCGGTAAGCCTCGGCGGCGGCATCGGGGTCGATGTTGAGCAGGCTCAGGCCTGGCACGCCGGGCACGGGCGTGGCGTGGTTGGAGAGCGGCACGCCCAGCATTTCGTCGAGGTTGGAGGCCGCGTCGGTGCTGACCAGCAGCACACGCTCACCGGCATCGGCCAGCGCGATGGCAGCCGCCGTGGAGAGCGAGGTCTTGCCCACCCCACCCTTGCCGGTGAAAAACAGAAAACGCGTGGGGGCCAGCAGAAAACCCGGCGTGGCAGAAGGTGTTGTGCTCATGGCCAGAGCATCGCACATTCGGGCCCGGTGCGTCACTGATGCAAGTCAGCCACGCACCGCCTGGGCCCCAGAGAAATTACAAGCCAAATTAGCCTCTAACCCTTATGGAATATGCGCATGCAGCTTCCAATTTGATAGCAAATCATCCCTGTACGGCAGTCATCTCCTTAGCGATTCGGCAGCATGAAGCCGGCAAAGAAGGCCGCCAAGGCCTGGTGCGCGTCCAGCGGCAGCACGTGGGCGATGTACTGGTCCGGCCGCACCACCACCAGGGCGCCCTGCTCGCGGTTCACGCCGCGCAGGTCAAAAATATCCGGGCCATTCTTCAGGTCAGCGCAGAACACCTTCTCGTAGTCGCGCAGGCCGTAGCGGCCCTTTTGCGGCAAGAGCAAAGCTGGCAGGGTATCAATGGCCACTTCGCTGTGCGGTTGCTGGAAGATGGCGCGCAGGTCGAACACGGCGTCCACGTCCTGCCCCGGGCGCGTGTACTGGCGCACCGGCGAGTCGGGCGACTCCTGGAGAAACTTGCACAACCCGAGCAGGCCGCTGTTGGGCTGGCCCAGGTCTTGGGCGCCGGCAAAGGCGTACAGGCGCCAGCGGCCGTCGGCCCGGTGCACGTGGCCCAGGTGCAGGGGTTTGGCGTCCGTCACGCGCAGCACCGGCGCGGAATGAAAACGCCGCCCCACCTCGAAGCCCGTGGCCAGCGCCTGGTGCGTGGTGTCGCCACAGATCACCGAGGGGCGGTACACCGTGCCCATGCCGGCCGTGAAGTGCAGGTGCTTCTGGAAATAGGTCTGGAACTCCTTGGGGTCCACGCCGCCGCTGCCGTCGTCCGCCGGCTTGTCGCTGATCATCTTGGCCCACTCGCGGTCGAAGGTGATGAGCGCGTGGCCCATGAACTGGCGCTCTTCGGTGTAGGTGTGCAGCAGCGCTGGCGGGCACTGGCCGCGCAGCACGGCGGCGAGCTTCCAGCCGAGGTTGAAGGTGTCCTGCATGGAGAAGTTCATGCCCTGGCCCGCCTTGGGGCTGTGGGTGTGGCAGGCGTCACCGGCGATGAACACGCGCGGCAGGCGCGCGGGCACTTCGGCCACCGGCACGTCGTCGTACTTGTCGCAGATGCGGTGGCCGATCTCGTACACCGACCACCAGGCCACCTCTTTCACGTCCAGCGTGTAGGGGTGCAGGATGCGCTGCGCAGCGGCAATCAGCTTGTCCACCGTGATCTGGCGGTTGGCCACGCGCTCGTCTTCACCCAGCTTGTCCATCTCCACATACAGGCGCACCAGATAACCACCCTCGCGCGGGATGATCAGCAGGTTGCCACCGTTGGCAGACTGGATGGCCACCTTGTGGCGGATGTCCGGGAAGTCCGTCACCGCCAGCACGTCCATCACGCCCCAGGCCTGATTGGCCGCGTCGCCCACCAGCTCGCGGCCGATGGACTTGCGCACCGCGCTGCGGGCGCCGTCGCAGCCCACCACGTAACGGGCGTGCACCGTCTCCACCTGGCCGGCGTGGGCTGCATCGGTGCGTTCGATACGCACCGTGACGGGATAGTCCTTGGCCGCAGCGTCCACCGTCACGTCCAGCAGCTTGCGCGCATAGTGCGGCTCCAGCCGGCTGGGCGAGTTGCGCATGAAGTCCAGGTAGAAGTCATGCACACGCGCCTGGTTCAGCACCACGTGAGGGAATTCGGACAGGCCGTCTTCCGTGTCCTGCACGCGGCCGTGGCGCATGATGTTCTGCGGGTTCTTGTCGTCCGGCTTCCAGAACGTCACCTCGTTGATCCAGCAGGCTTCTTTCTCCACCTTGTCGGCAAAACCGAAGGCCTCGAACATCTCCATGGTGCGGCAAGCGATGCCGTCGGCCTGGCCCAGGTGCAGTGGCACGTCCTTCTGCTCCACGATGGCCGTGCGGATGTCCGGGAAGGCAGCGAGCTGCGCCGCCAGCGTCAGACCCGCAGGGCCGCAGCCGACAATGAGCACGTCCAGCTCCTGGGGCACGGCGTCGGTGTGCGGGTGGGCCTGGGCATAGGCGGACGGCTCGGCAATGTAGGGGTCGCGTCCGCGGACGCCATCTAGGTAGAACTGCATGGATCTGCTCCTCGTGGTGGTTCACATGGGCGGCGCGGCGCTACGCCCAATCCAGAAATCCCATGCTTCGGCACGGGATCATTATTAGTAAGTATGCTTATTAATTAGATCCATGTCAACGGTCCGAACGGCAAAAATGGAAGTGCCCCAGTTGAGCTGCTTGAGGCCTTGCACGACCCACCCCGCTAGCACGCGCTGGGGGTCAACCTTCTCCCGGGTTTTGGCTTCTGGCGTCATGCCCCTGACGCCCACGCTGGGAGAAGTTCTGAAAATCAAGAACCAGATCAGAACCCAGCCCTTTCCCTGAAAGCGCCACAAGCTATCAATTTGGTAGCAAATTGATAGCTGGTGGCGCCAGTTCAGAGCCCGCTCAACGCCGCAGCCAGGCCGCCAGCGCTTCGTTCACCGCCTGCGGTTGCTCCATGGTGCACATGTGGCCGCTCTGCTCGACGATGACCAGCGTCGCATTCTGGATGGCGGCGGCCATGGCTTCGTGCTGGGCCGGGCCGCTCCAGCTGTCTTGGCGACCGGTCAGCACGAGCGTGGGACACTGGATGCCGCTCAATTGCGGGGTGGCATTGGGACGATTCAGCAGCGCGTTGATCTGGGCCGCGTATTGGGTGGCACTGCCACGGTCGAACATGTCCAGCACCTGCTCAAACAGCGGCGTGCCGATGCGGTCCACGTGCACCATGCCCTTGGCCCACTCCTTCGCCATGGCGCGCATGCCCTGCTCGCGTGCGATCTGCAGCAGCGCCATGCGGCCGGCTTTCTCTTTCTCTCCGGCCTCGCCGGCAGCCAGCGGATGCGTACCGGTGCTCAACAGCGCCAGGCGCTCCACACGTTGCGGCGCCAGGCGAAACACTTCCAGCGCCACGCGCCCGCCCATGGAGTGGCCGGCCACGCTGAAGCGCTCGGTAGGCGCTTCGGCCAGCACCTGCTCGGCCATGGCGGTGAGCGTGTCGCGCAGGCCCCAGGCGGGGATGACACAGTGAGCATCTTTCAGTGCCGCCACTTGCGGCGCCCAGACGGCGGCGTCGCAGTTCAGGCCGGGCAGGAGCATCAGGGTGGTCATGGCTTAAACACCTCGGTATCGACTTCGCGGTTGCTCTGCTCGCTGTAGCGGTTGCCCACCACGGTGTGCTGGTTGATGACGGCTTCCGCCTTGGCCACGAGCTCGGGGCTGAGTTTCACGCTGGCCGCGGCCACGTTCTCGGCCAAGTGCTCCAGGTTGGTGGTGCCGAACAGGGGGATGACGTTGCTGTCCTTGTGCAGCAGCCAGGCCAGCGCCAGCTGGGCCGGGGTGCAGCCCGCCTCTTGCGCCACGGCCTCGTAGGCCGGCAGCAGCTTGAGGTTGCCGGCGTAGTTGGCCGGCTCAAAGCGCGGCATGCCGTGGCGGATGTCCTTGGCGTCCAGCGTGGCCACATCCAGCAGCTTGCCGCTGAGGAAGGCGCGCGCCACCGGGCTGAAGGCAACGAAGCTGATGCCCAGCTCGCGGCAGGTCTGCAACACGGCGATCTCGGGGTTGCGCGTCCACAGCGAGTACTCGGTCTGCACAGCGGCCAGCGGGTGCACGGCGTGCGCGCGGCGGATGGTGGCGGCCGACACTTCAGACAGGCCGATGCTGCGCACCAGGCCGCGCTCCACCAGACGCGACAGCTCGCCCACGCTGTCTTCGATCGGGACCTTCTTGTCCCAGCGGTGCAGGTAGTAGAGGTCGATGACGTCGGTGCCGAGACGGCGCAGGCTGTCTTCGCAGTTCTGGCGAATGGCCTCGGGCCGGCCATCGATGACGCGCTTGATGCCGTCCGGGAACTGCACGCCGGCCATGCCGCCCTTGCTGGCGAGCACGATCTCGCTACGGTAGGGTTTGAGCACGCGGCCCACCAGTTCTTCATTGACGCCAAAGCCGTACAAGGCAGCAGTGTCGAAATGGGTGATGCCGGCATCGAGCGCGGCCAGCAGCACGCGCTCGCCGTGCTTCGGCGCCGGTGGCACGCCGTAGGCGTAGCTCAGGCTCATGCAGCCCAGGCTGAGGGCGGAGACTTCGAAGGGGCCGAGTTTTCTTTGTTGCATGGTTGCTTTCCTCGTGGAACGTGAAACGGGGTCAGAGCACATCGCCTGCGGCGAGTGATCCGACCCCGTTTCACTTTGGGTCATCGCAGCATCTTACTGCGCGCTGTCTGCTCAGCCGGCGTTGAGTTGTTGCTCCAGCTGGTGCAGCACCTGGTAGCACGGCAGCACCTGCGCCACGCTGGCGTTGGGTTCGCGGCCTTCGCGGATGGCGGCGAAGAACTCACGGTCCTGCAGCTCGATGCCGTTCATGGAGACGTCCACCTTGGACACGTCGATCTTCTCTTCCTTGCCGTTGAACAGGTCGTCATAACGGGCGATGTAGGTCGCACTGTCGCCGATGTAGCGGAAGAAGGTGCCGAGCGGGCCGTCGTTGTTGAACGACAGGGAGAGCGTGCAGATGGCGCCGTTGGCGGCCTTGAGCTGGATGCTCATGTCCATGGCGATGCCCAGCGTCGGGTGGATCGGGCCCTGGATGGCGTTGGCCTTCACGATCGGGCTGCCGGCCTGGTAGGCGAACAGGTCCACGGTGTGGGCGGCGTGGTGCCACAGCAGGTGGTCGGTCCAGCTGCGCGGCTGGCCCAGCGCGTTCATGTTGGTGCGGCGGAAGAAATAGGTCTGCACATCCATCTGCTGGATGTTGAACTTGCCGGCGGTGATTTCCTTGTGCACGTACTGGTGGCTGGGGTTGAAGCGGCGGGTGTGGCCGCACATGGCGACCAGGCCGGTCTTCTTCTGCAGATCCACCACTTCCTGCGCATCTTTCCAGCTGTCAGCCAGCGGAATCTCCACCTGCACGTGCTTGCCGGCCTTCAGGCAGGCAATGCTTTGCGCGGCGTGCATCTGCGTGGGCGTGCACAGGATGACGGCGTCCACTTCCTTCAGCGCCAGGCTGTCGGCGAGGTCAGTGGTGACGTGCTGGATGCCGTACTTGTCGGCCACTTCCTTGGTCTTCTCCAGGTCGCGGCTGATCAGCGAGACGACTTCCACGCCGTCGATGTTCTTGATGCCGTCCAGGTGCTTGATGCCGAAGGCACCGGCGCCGGCAAGCGCTACTTTGATGGTCATGATGGTGTTCCTTATTGATTCTCGAGGATCAGGTGGCCGACTGCCGTGTTCGACGCCGGCACATGGTAGAAGCGGTGCGCCACTTTCGGGGCCGGGCCGCCGGCCGTGTCAGCCATGGCGCCGCGGGCGATCAACCACATCACCAGCTCGATGCCTTCGCTGCCGGCTTCGCGCACGTACTCGATGTGCGGCTTGTTGGCCAGGTGCTCGGGGGCGGCAATCATCTCATCGAGGAAGGCGTTATCCCACTCCTTGTTGATCAGGCCGGCGCGCGGGCCTTGCAACTGGTGGCTCATGCCGCCGGTGCCCCAGATCTGCACGTTGAGCGGCTTGTCGAACGACTCGATGGCACGGCGGATGGCCTTGCCCAGCTCCAGGCAGCGGCGGCCGCTGGGCACGGGGTACTGCACCACGTTGACGGCGAACGGGATCACCGGGCACGGCCACTCGAAGTGGGCCTTGTCGGGCGTACCACAGACCAGCGACAGCGGCACCGTGAGGCCGTGGTCCACGTCCATCTTGTTCACGATGGTGAGGTCGAAGTCCTGCTGGATGACCGACTGCGCAATGTGCGCCGCCAGCTCCGGGTGCCCCTTCACCGTGGGCACGGGGCGATGGCCCCAGCCCTCGTCGGCCGGCTGGTATTCGGCCGCCGTGCCGATAGCGAAGGTGGGAATCATCTCCAGGCTGAAGGCGGTGGCGTGGTCGTTGTAGACCAGAAAGATGACGTCGGGCTTGTTGTCCTTGAACCACTGCTTGGAAAAGTCGTAGCCCTTGAACAGGGGTTGCCAGTAGGGTTCGGTGGTCTTGCCCAGGTCGATGGCCGCGCCGATGGCGGGCACGTGGGAGGTGTAGACGGATGCGGTGATCTTTGCCATGTCGGTATGTCTTTCAGAGGAGCTTGCCGGTGCCGTGGCCCTGCGGCTGGTTCTGCGGCTGGGCGGTGCCGTTCTCGCCGGTGTAGCGGTTGCCTTCGGCGCTGCGGCCGCCGGTCAGCATCATGTCGCGGTACTCTTCTTCGGTCATGCCGGTCATGGAGCCGGCCATCTGCTGGAAGCTCTTGCCGTGCGTGGCACCCAGCTTGGCCAGGAAGTAGATGTTGCCGCCCAGGGCGATGGCGCGGTTCAGGTCGGCGGCCAGCACGGCCAGCTTCTGGTCTTCCGTCATCGGCCACTCGTCCAGGTACTTGCGCTGGTCGGCCTTGAAGCGCTCGCGGTTCTCGGCCTTCATGAGCGACATGCAGAACTGGTTGAGCCAGTAGCCCTTGCGGCTTTGCTCGGCGTCGAAGATGGTCGTGCCGGGCACGTCGAGGTAGGGTTTTTCAAGTGACATACGAGCTCCTTACTTCACTTCTTCCGGCCAGTACAGGCGCATCGGGTTGTCGACCAGCAGCTTCTTCTGCAGTTCGGCCGTGGGCGCGATGTGGGGGATGAAATCCACCAGCAGGCCGTCGTCGGGCATGTGGTCCTTCAGGTTGGGGTG
>ERZ1292640.1944-Hain-H43-02um-R1-1944-length-16861-cov-5_pt1 | contig 16861 bp, 9 predicted proteins | sample MGYA00564404_ERZ1292640 | MGnify/ENA primary metagenome ERZ1292640 (study PRJEB36523, sample SAMEA6512636) | groundwater metagenome | collected 2019-01-08 | study: AquaDiva: Metagenomics assemblies of 32 groundwater samples
GCTGCATCGGGCCGCGTGTCACCGACAGCGCGTCGGTCGCCGCCCCGCCGCCGCGAGAGCCGCTGCCGACCAGGGCGAGGCGAATGGTGTCGTCGTTGCTCCGGTGCACTCCGGCTCCAAAGGCGAGCTCGATCCCTCCCACTCCCGACGCGGCGAGCGTGTGCGAAGCCAGCAGCGTGGCAGCGGCGAATCCGGTGGTGTCGGTCAGGAACTCACGTCGCGTTCTGTGCTTGGTCACTCGTCTCTCCTCACTTGGTCCTTGCTCGGCCCCGTCGCCCTCCCTCGGGGAACGGGTCCCCATGTTAACGCATCCGGGCGGCACGCGACAACAAGCGTGGCCCTATCCCACCCTTTCGACCGTCCCGTCGCGGGCCGAGGCCAGGGCCGCGTCGAAAAGCAAGTGGCTTTGCTGGACCTCGCGGGGCGTGGCGCAGGTGAACGGCTGCCTCATTCCGGCCGCCCCGTGCACGAGCTCATCGCAGTAGGCGGCCCACATCTGCTGGATCGCGTCGCAGAAGCCAAACTCGAAGATTCCGCCGGTGATGGCGGGGTACGCGCTCTCGTACCCGACGTCCTGGACGAGCCAAGCCTGGGGCTTGCCGCGTTCGTAGCTGAGCGTCTCGAGCGTGCGTGGGAAGCGGGTGGAGAATCGGGCGGACATCGCGGTGCCGGAGATCTCAAGGAACCAGGTGTTCATGTGCCCCGGGGCCATCCGCTTCATCTCCAGGATCATGGGGAACGCGTCGTCACCTCCCCCACTCCCGCCCACTCTGCAGGCCAGGACGGCGTTGTCCCAGGTCTCGCAGGGCACGGTGCCGCCCTTGCCGTCGGGGCGCGTTTTGACCACCTTGGAGAGCAGGGCCCGCACGTCGGTGGGCATCCACCCCAGCCGCAAAGGCACGTGCGCCGCGTGCATCCCCAGGTCCCCCATGCAGCCATACGCGCCGTTGAACTCAACCTTTCGCTTCCAGTTGATGGGCTTGTGTGGGTCCATGTCGCTCGAGTGCAAGAGCCCGCACCGCACCTCAAGGATGCGCCCCATCGCCCCCGCGCGAGCGAGTGCCACGATCTTCTGCACCGCAGGGAAGAACGGGAACTCCGACGAACATCGGACCACCAGGGCGGGGTGCTGGGCGAGGGCGGACGTGATCCGTTGATTCGCGGCGCGATCGATGCCGAAGGGCTTTTCGCCCAGAAAGTGCTTCCCGGCCGCGATCGCCGCAAGGTAGATCTCTTCGTGCAGGTGGTGCGGGACGGCAATGTAGAGCGCCTCGATGTCAGCCTGCGCCAGGAGTGCCCGGTAGTTGGCGTGCTCGCGCGCGCCCGGGTTGGCATCGCAGAAGGCGCGCAGGACCTCTTGCGAGGTGTCGCAGGCCCCGACGATCCGCGGGCGAAAGTCCAAACCCACGAGATGATTCCACCGCGCGGCGGCAGAAGCGAACTCGCGCCCCATGAGCCCGCACCCGATCACGCCGAAATTGATGACACGCTCGCCCATGGTGCTCCCTCTGGTGCGTTCAAGTGGCTATCGCCCGCTCAGGATCGCCATGCCCTGCTCGGGCGTTGCCCCTTCGTGCACGATCGCCATCAGGGCTCGCGTCATCTTGGCGGGGGTCTGGTGTTGGATGACGTTGCGCCCGTAGACGATGCCACTGGCGCCCTGACGCATGATCTCGAACGTTCTTTGCAGCACCGTTTCATCGCTAGCCCGCCCGCCGCCGCGGACCAGAACGGGCACGCCCGCGGCGGTCTCGACCACCTTGTGGTAGATGGAAAGGTCGTCGGTGGGGTCGGCTTTGATGATGTCGGCCCCCAGTTCGACCGCCTGTCTCACGAGCGGGATGATCTTGCGGGGGTCGCCGTCGACGCCGTAGGACTCGGTCCCCTTCATCACCAGCGGCTCGACCATGAGGGGCATTCCGGCGGCGGTGCACACGGCCCGCAGCGCGGCGACGTTGGCGACGCATGCTTCGTGGATGGCGGGCTGATCGGGGAGTTGGAGGATGTTGGCGACGACGCAGGCGGCGTCGAGACGCACGGCGATACCCACGGGATCATCGACGAGCTTGGAGAAGAGGGTCCGCGGCAAGGGGTTGCCGTAGACGTTGGCGATGTCGGTTCGCAGGACCAGGGCCGGCTTGGTGCCCTTGCGGTCCTGGAGGTGGCGGGCCATGCCTAGGGAGAGCTGCACGGCGTCGGGCATCGCTTCGCAGACGCAGGCGACGGCCTTTCGCATGTCCTCAATCCCCGCGAGGAAGGAGGGCTCATCGAAGAAGCCGTGGTCGATCGCCACGTCGAAGCACTTTCCGTCCGATGCCAGCAGCCGATTCAATCGTGCGGAACAGCTCATCGCCAAGGGTCCTCCGGTCACACGCCCATGAGAGATGTTACCTGATCCATGGAGCGGATGCCGGTGGTTGCACCCGCGGCCTGCACGCTGAGGGCGGCGACGGCGTTGCCAAGCCGCGCCGCGTCTGGGAGCGGGCGTCCTTCGAGCAGCCCGGCGAGGAATCCGGCCGCCCAGCAGTCGCCGGCGCCGGTGGTGTCCACCACCTGTGGCACCTTGAATGCCGGGACGGTTGTCTCGCGTCCCGACTCGTCGAGGCACAGCACCCCGCGGGCCCCCAGCTTGATCACCACATTCCGCGCTCCGTCGCGCACGAAGGCACGCGCCGCCTGGCTCATGTCGCCGGTCCCGGCGAGCTCTTTGGCTTCGGCCTCCGATGGGATGAAGTAGTCAAGATGCTTCAGCGATGGGGTCACGCGCCGCTGCCACTGCTCGCGCGGCAGACCCTCGACGTAGACCGTGTCCAGGACGGTTCGGGCGCCCCGGGCCCGCGCGTCGCGCAGGAGCCCCGCGGCAGGCTCCCCGTCCAGAGCGTCCATCAGCATGACCCCGGTCACAAACACCAGGGTCTTGCCCGCCAGAGTCCCCTCGCTCACGTCGGCAGGGCACAGCGCCGCGTTCGCCCCCTTGGTGTGCAGGAAGGAGCGCTCGCCGCCGGTGGGCACCGCCACAAACGAGAACGAGGTCGCCCTGGAGACATCGCGAACGATCGCGCTCGTCGAAGCGCCGGCCCGCGAGAGCTCGGACACGACAAAGTCGCCCAGCACATCGCGCCCGACGCGCGAGACCACATCGACGCCCACGCCCAGCTTGGCCAGGGCGATCGCGCAGTTGATCGCGCACCCGCCCGTGGTGAGGCTCAGCTCATCGAAGAGCCTCAGCCCACCCGGCGCTGGAAACGCGTCGACCGGACGTGCAACGGCGTCGACCACCGCGATGCCGATCACCAGAACCCGTGCCATCGATCACTCCGACATCCTGGACGTAGGGACCTTGAGCGGCGCACCCGCACACGACGCGAGCCGACTCTAGGAGGGTGCCGCGGCCCGCGACCCCGTTCCATGGAGGGCACACACGCCGCGACAGAATCCTTTATACTCCGGGACGCTCCGGAATGGTCGGGGCTAATGTTGGCGGCGGCGATGGCCCTGATCTCCACGCCCAGGAGGAACCACGTGACGACGAACAAGCTTTCCCGGCGTCTTTTCATCCAGCAGGCTGCTCTGGCGGGTGCCGCTGTCGTCGCCATGCCGCGTATGGCCTGGGCGAGGTCCGACACCAGGCTGCGGGTGCTCTCCATCGGCGTCGTCGGCACCATCGGCGGCCACGACCGCAAGACCATTGCCTCCCACCCACAGGTCGACATGGTTGGCCTCTGCGACATCGACGCCCAGGCGATGGCCGAGGCCGTGAAGGACCATCCCAAGGCGTTCACGTGCGTCGATTACCGCGAGGCGTTTGAGAAGCACGCCGACAAGTTCGACGGCGTGATCGTCGCCACGCCCGACCACTCGCACTGCGCGATCATGACGCTTGCTCTGTCCAAGGGCAAGCACGTGTACGGTCAAAAGCCGCTGGTGCACGAGCTTGAGGAGCTCGATTTCCTTGAGCGGGCGATCAAAGCCAAGCCGAATCTGGTGACGCAGACGGGCGCGCAGCGGATCGAGTCGACGGCCCGGCGGGCGGCGGTGGACATTCTCAAGAGCGGCGGGCTGGGCAAGGTGATCGAGGCGCACGTCGCTTTTGGAAACGGAGCGCTCGCGGGCGGGTTCTACTTCGCCGACGGAAAGCTGGGCGAGCCCATCGAGCCGCCCAAGGGGTTCAATTACGACCTGTGGCTCAACGGGGCGCAGTTTGAGAAGTGCCGCCCGCAGATGGTGCAGCGCCAGTGGCGCAGCTGGTTCAAGTACGGCGGCGGGCAGATCGCCGACTGGGTGGTGCACCTCACCGACGTGCTGTTCTACTCGTTCCCCGAGCTCAAGAGCCCGATGCAGGTCTGCTCACGCACGCCCAGCCGCGATCTCTCCAACTTCCACGCCGACCGGGTGCTCTCCACGCTCACCTATGGCGTCAGTGGCGACAAGTTCGCCAATTCGACGTTTAACCTGCACTTCTACGACACGGGCATGCAGCCCGACCGGGCACAACTGGGCCTGGGCGAGGGCAAGTGGCCCGACGGCATCCTGACCATTGTGGTGTGCGAAGGGGGCACGATGGTGCTGGCTCCTTCGGGTCCGATCGAGATCTGGCGCGACAAGAAGATGATCGACGGCCTCAAGTGGCCGGGCCTGCCCAAGTACGAGAACTTCAACCACTGGCACGCGTGGGTCGACAAGGCGCTGGGCAAGGACACCCCCCACCACTGGGCGCCGTTCAGTGCGGGGCTGCGCTGCACGGAGCCGGGATTGCTGGCGGTCAAGGCCGCGAAGTATCCGGGGCAGGTGCTGATGTGGGATCGGGCCAAGCTGACTTTCACGAACCACGCCGAGGCGAACAAGACGCTGGTGCGCCGGGAGTACCGCAAGGGGTTTGAGCCGGTGCGGATGGGTTGACACACCAGACTTTCGCCAGGGCGCGAGGTCCAAGCTCTTTCAACGCAGCGCCGGCGTGGGCGAAAGCCGCACCATGGTCCTGCGCGTGCTCGACGAGGCGATGTCCCCGCCCGGGAGCGGTTGAAGCTCGCGGTTCATGCGCTCAGGGCGTTTGCGTGGCATCTTCTGCGACCACCTCGAAGCTCACGTCGTCGAGCCAGGCGGTTGCCTCGCCGAAGACCATCAGGCCGATGTAGATCTCGTTCGCGTCAGCGTCGACGACGCCCGTGAGTGAGAACACCTTCCAGCCACCCACTGCCACTGGATGGTCCCCCATGTTGTCGAACATGTTCGGCGAGGCGTTGTTGGGGCGGTCGGCTCTCATCCAAAGACGCGCCTCGGGAATGCCTTTGTCCGCCCCCTCCAGCCGGATCGCGGCGGAGAATCGCACTTTCTTGCCTCGGTAGGCCCTGGCATCAAACGACTGCATCAGGTTTCGGAACCCGCGTGATGCGCTGAGTTCCTTGTCCACGCCTGCAAATCCGCCAACCCGCAGGCAGCGCTCGCCCGTCATCGCATTCTTGTCGCACACGACACAAAGGAAGCCGCCGTTGACGAAGTCGCGGCGCAGCATCCACCCCGCCGGTGGTGCTCCGACATCTTGCCCCTCGAACCCTCCCAGGATCGGGCTTGCGTGGCGTTCATCCTCAAGCGACTGGATCTGGGCTGTCACCGCCGCCGCCTCGCCCGAGTTTCCCTGATCCTTCAAGGAGTCTCTCAGCGACTCGAGCATTGTGGCCGCCGCGCCGTAGTCCTTGGGCTTGCGGCCAAGGGCGATCTGGATCGCTGCCCGGAGTTCGGCGTCAGCTTCTCCATTGTGCGCGGAGCCGCGAAGGGCTTGGGCCAGGGTCCAATGCGCCATGGCGGTGCAACCGTGCCCTGCACCCTCCCGCGACCTGGTTGAGTCGAGCAGCGCCTGGGCCTGTCGAACGGATTCCGCGCCCGACCCGGTCCGAGCCAGAGACTCGATTGCCAATCGCTCAACGCTGAACCTGGCGTAACGATCCCACACGGGAGTTTCCGCCCCCGGGACGGGCATGCTCTTGAGCAAGGCCGCGGCCTTGTCGTGAGCTCTCGCGAAATCCGCGGTATCGAACGCGGCCCAAGCGCTGTGCAACGCCGCCGCCGGAGACGTGGCGGCGGCGTCCGCCTGTCGCATCATCGCCTCGAGTCGATCGGCCTCCACCGGCTCGTCGAGATTCCGGAGTTCCTCGGCGTAGCGGGCAAGAGATCTCTTGCGGGCGTCGGATTGCTCGCCAAGCACCTCGATGCTCAGCTGCACGAGGTCTTTGATCATGGCGAGCTGGTGGGGCTTGTCCTTTCGCATCTTGTAGAGGCTCAGGAGGTTTGCGGCCGTCGACAGGCGAATGACAGGATTGGTGTCCGTCACTGAGCGTGCTCGTTCAAACGCGTCGCCCATCATCGCACCGCTCTCGTCGAATCGGTTGAGAATGCCCAGGATCTGACCGCACGCCATTTTCGAGTCGAGCGTTCGTGCGTGCGAGGCTCCGAGTTGCTTCTCGTAGACTGGAATCGCCCGTGTGTAGAGGTCCAGGACCTCCTGGTACTCGTCGGGGCGAAGGCTGTTGATGAGGTGCAGGGCGAGCGCTTCCCTCGCGCTGGCGGCCGCCAGAGACTCTTCGCCCTGCGATTCGATGCTGAGGCGGAGCACCTCACGGCAGTACTTGAGGGTCGTGGGCTGGTCCGACCAGCGTGTCATGGCTCCCATCACCACGTACGGCATCACCAGTGATTCGCCGCCGGCGTCAACCGATTTTTTCTGGTACTCAATGGCACGGCGCAGCAAGACCAGGGCCTCTCGCTCCCGAGTGATGCTGGTGGAGAGCATCGCGCCAACCCCCGAGAGCATCGCCGTGACCTCCGGCCTGCCCGCACCAAAGATTTCCTCGGCCTCCCTTTGCACCTGACTGGCCACGGCATCGGCGCTCTCGCCAAACGGTGCGGGGCGCACAAACCGTGACATCAGCAGTTCGCTGACGCGCTGCGCACGAACCGATTGCTCCTCAACTTTTCGCTTCGAGTCCACCGCCTCGCCCCGCGCGAGCTCGGCCTGGTCGCGCTCAAGGTTGGCCCTGGCAAGCCCGTACCACATCATCCCCACGCCCGTCACCAAGGCCGCCACCACCAGCCCGGCCGTCACCAGGGCCACACGGTGCCGGCGCGCCGTCTTTCGCAGCCGGTACCACGGGTCGGGCGGGGCGGCCAGGACAGCCTCGCCCCGAAGGTGGCGTTTGATATCCGCCGCCAAGCCGTTCGCGGTCTCGTACCGGCGCACGCGGTCCTTCTCCAGGCACTTCATCACGATCCAGTCCAGGTCGCCGCGCAGCAGGAGCCCGAGCTTGGCGGGATCGCCCACCCTGCGCAGCTCGGCGGTGCGGGTGCCGGTGCCACCCAGGGAGGACAATCGCGTCGAGGGTTTGTGGGGCTCGACCTCGCGGATGATCCGCATCATCTCCTCGAAGCCCTTGCGCATCAGGTCCTCGTGGGCAAAGGGCGTTGTGCCCGTCAGGAGCTCGTAGAGCAGAACGCCCAGCGAGTAGATGTCGCTGCGCGTGTCGATGTCCAGCCCGCTCATCTCCGCCTGCTCGGGGCTCATGTACGCGGGCGTTCCGATCATCTGCCGGTGCTCGGTGAAAAGCGTTTTCTGCGTCAGCTCGCTGCTGGTGGCCTTGGCGATCCCGAAGTCGATCACCTTGGGCACCGGCACTCCGTCGTGCATGGTCACCAGCACGTTGCTTGGCTTGATGTCCCGGTGGATGATCCCCTTCTGGTGGGCGTGCTGGATGGCGAGGCAGACGCCGCTGAACAGCTCGAGCCTCGCCCTGGTGTCCAGCTTGTCGGTGTCGCAGTACTCCAGGATCGGCACGCCCTTGATGTACTCCATGACGAAGTACGGGCGCCCGCTCTCGGTGCAGCCCGCATCGAGCACGCGGGCGATATTGGGATGGTCCATCATCGCCAGGGCCTGACGCTCGGCCTCGAAACGCGCGATCACCTGCTTGGTGTCCATCCCCAGCTTGATGATCTTGAGCGCCACCCGCCGCTTGACGGGCTCGCGCTGTTCGGCCATCCACACGCTGCCAAATCCGCCCTCGCCAATGGTCTGCAGGAGCTTGTAACGCCCGATCATCTGGCCGCCCCGCTCGCGCGGGATCTCACTTCCCTGGGGCCAAGCGCCCTGCGTGTCGAAAACCTGGTTCCCTTGATGATCCAGGCTCGCGGTTGGGGCCTCCATGAATTCGGCCGCCTGATCCTGCGCCCGCAGCAGGGTCTCGACCTTTGCCCGCAGTTTCGCATCACCCCCGCACGCGATGATCACCGCCACGGTTCGCTCCGCGGGCGGAAGCTCGGACACCTCCATGAACACACGGCGTGCCTCTTGACTCTGGTCGCTGGACATTGCGTCACCTCACGAGCCATCCCACAGCGCCCGACACAGGTTCCCTCGGTCGCACCTCCAGGCCCCCGACGCACGCGCGATGGCGGCATCCTCGAGAAGCGGCGGGGCCGGGCACCTCCGCAGGATAACCGAAACCGCCGGGAGGCGCGCGATGCCGGCGATCCCGGGCGCCCCGCGGCCGGCGTTGCGTCCGACCTTGGCGATCGCCCGCCAGCTGGCTATCGCCCCTGGAAACCGGCGGTCCCTTCGAAGGTCATCTTCACCGGTTTGATGAAGCCCTGGTCGTCAAACTCCATCCGGTCGATGCACACGACGCGATGGTCGCGATCGGTCTCTCCCAGAGGTCTGCGGTGATACACGATGAAGTGCTCGTCTCCTACTGGCGACTTGATCACGCTGTGGTGCCCCGCGCCCGTCGCGATTGCCGGGTCCTGCTGCAGGATCTTGCCGATGCGCTTGAACGGGCCGTGCACGCTGTCGGCGATGGCGTAGGCCACCGAGTAATCGGGGCCTGTCCAGCCACCCTCGGACCACATGAAGTAGTACTTGCCACCCCGCACGAACATGAAGGGCCCCTCGACGTACCCCTGGGGCGTGACTTCCTTGAAGGTCTGGCCGTCGGGGAGCGGCAGGAATCCGGTGAAGTCGTCGTTGAGCCTGGCAAGATTGCAGTGTCGCCAGCCGCCGTAGAGCATGTAGAACTGCCCATCGACATCGTGGAAGACGAACTGGTCGATGGGCTGGGCGGCGTTGTGGAAGCGATCGACAAGCGGCTTGCCGAGAAGGTCCTTGAAGGGTCCCTGGGGCTTGTCGGCCACCGCAACGCCGATGCCGCCGAGCTCTTTGTCGGATTGGATGTCGTTGGCACCGAAGAAGAAGTAGTAGCGTTCGCCCTTACGGACGACGGCAGGCGCCCACATCGCTCGTCTGGCCCAGGGGATGGCACCGGCTTCCAGAACGCGCTCGTGCCTGGTCCAGTGAACCAGATCGTGCGAGGAGAAGGCGTCGAAGTGCAACTGCTGGTCGTAACGGGCGGAGAACGTCGGGTAGACCCAGACCTCTTTGTCGAACACGACGCCCTCGGGATCGGCGTACCACCCGGGAAAGACCGGATTTCCGGCACCCTGGCGTGCTGACTTGGCGTCGGGGGTGTTCGCGCACCCGCTCGTCGCGAGGATTGCTGAGAGCCCGATGGCGCCAGACACAAGCGTGTTGAGTTTCATTGCGGTCGATTGTACTCGTTTGTCGCTGACGCTTGTGCCCGTACCATCAGAACGCCCCGGCGCTGGCCGGGCTCACCAATGCCGATCCTTGCTCCACCTTTGACCGACAGCCCCGGGCACGCCGCCACCCGCCCCTGGCTCGAGGCGGCGTTGATCTTCACCCTGGTCATCCATGGCGTGGGCATGCTCTCGATGGTCCTGTTTCTTCTCCCGGGCATTCCCGGCGGCACGGAAACGGAGGTTGCGGCCCGGGCGGCACACCTGGCCGAGCATCCGTGGCGCTGGCGGATCGGTTGGCTGCCCTGGCAGCTGACCGCCGTGTCCGACTTGCTGCTGGGCGTCGCGCTGGTGGGCACAGCCTGGATCCGCAAGGCACCGGCCATCATGGGGGCGATGGCCACGCTGGCGGCGATCGTCCCCGACCAATTGGCACAGTACTGGTGGACCTGGGAGGGAGTATCGCTGGCACGCCACGCGGTTGAGGTCGGGGATTTCGGGGCGTTTCAGGAGTTTGAGTCGCGGATCTTCGTGCTCACGGCCGGCTGGGGCGCTGCGGGGTACACACTGGGGGCGGTGTGCTGGACCTGGTGCTTTGCGGGCGCGGGAATCTGGTCCAGGCGACTGCTTTTGCTCTCGGTCGCGGCGTGGGGGATGTTCGCGGCCTCGACGGCGATCGTCTTTGTGCCCGACAGTGTGCGGCAGTTGCCGGCGGTTGGTGCGGCGGTGTCGGTGGGCAATGGCGTCGCGTTTGTTCTGTTGATGCTGTGGCTCGCCGGGGTTTCGGAGCGCGTGCTGCGGCGCAATCGACCCGACAGGGGGCATGGCAGCTTCGCCCCGTGGCGCCACCCGTCGCGAGGGCTCGTGGCTCGCACGAGCAATCTTGTGGCCAACAGCAGGCTCGCGCGGGCTCTGGGGCGGCTGATCCCTCCCCTGGCGATGTCGAGCGACATCGTTGATGTGGTGTATGTGAACTACCTGGTGGATGCCGGGTCGCTCGAGCGCTTCGTGGATCCGGGGCTTGAGCTGCAGCGGCTAGGGCCTGGGGGTCGCCTGGCGATGTTCAGCGTTCTGACCTTCCGGCACGGACACTTCGGACCCTCGTGCTTTGGCCCGCTTCGGCGTCTTTGGCCATCGCCGGTGCAGTCGAATTGGCGCATCTACGTCAGGAATCCCAGGACGGGCCGAGCAGGCGTGCAGTTTGTCACCACGGCCATCACCAGCACGCCCCACGCGCTGGCGACTCGGCTTTTGTCCGACGGCGTTGCGATGCATGTCCCCGCGCGAGCGCAGGTCCGACGTGACGCCGATGGTTCGATTCACGCCCAGGTCGATCCGGGGGCGGGTAGTTCTCCGGATCTGAGCGCGTCGCTGTTGCCGACGACCGAGCTGACTTTGCAGCATGAATGGCGACAGTGCTTCGCGTCGTGGCGGGAGATGCTGGAGTACTGCGTGCCACAGGATCGCGCCATGTGCGCCCGGGTGGGGAGCGGCTGGGTTGTTCGTCAGGAGATCGCGCTGCACATCCCGCTTGAGAGTTGTCGCCCGCTCTCTGGCAGCGTCGTTTCTCACGCCGCCGAGGCCTTTGTCGGCACGGCGACACCTCTGTGCTTTGGGGTGGATCGCGTCGGCTTTCGCTTTGTCGCGCAGAAGCTCGACCGGTGATCGCTCCAGGGCGATGCCGCTGCGAACCATGGAAGCCAGCGTCTGGACGAACGCGTTGCGGGCGAGGGGCGGGCGAGCGAACAGTCGACGATCGGGCGGTTGCGCGCCGGGTGTCAGCGGCCGAGAACCGGCGTTGCGCCGAGACGAGCGGGAAACCGGTTCTGAGGGTCGGTCGTTTGGGTGCGTGCATGTCGCGCGGGGGATTGGGGTGCCCGAAACGAGCGTCCGCGATCAGGGAACTCTCCCGCTGGTTGTCGGGCCGACGCGTGCCAATAGTAAATATACGTGCGCGAGTCTCGGCTCGCCATGTGTTGAGTGTTCTGGCGGGCGCATTCGCCCGGAGGTCCGCGATGAAACGCAAGCCAACGCTGGTGGTCGCGCAGGATCACGAGATTCTGCGTGTCGGCCTCGCGAGGCTCCTGAGCGAGGAGGCTGGCTACGCGGTTGTCGCGTGCGTGGGCGATGCGCAGTCCGCGGTCAACGCTTGCACGCTGCTGCGCCCCGATCTGCTGCTCATCGACATCGAGATGCCCGGACGGGATGTTCTGGGGGCGATCCAGGACGTGCGAGTCGCGTCGCCCAAGACCAGGATCGTGATTCTCACGTCGTCGAGTCGCAGCGCTGTCGTCGAGCTCACCATCCGCGCGGGGGCCTGGGGTTATCTGCTCAAGAGCGATTCCAAGGACGCCATTCTGGCGGCGCTGGACCGTGTCTTATGGGGCAGACGGGTCTATTCCGCCGGGGTCCGGGGCCCCGCGTCGGCAAGGAAGGCGACATCGATGCTTGGAGCGACGTGCCCATCCGCTCTGGCCGGGCTGACGCCGCGTGAGCTGGAGGTGCTGCGGTACATCGGACGCGGGAGCAACAACGACGCGATGGCGCGGGCGATGCACCTGAGCAAGCGCACCGTCGAGCGCCACGTCTCGCGGCTGATGCACGCATCGACGATCCACGATCGCTCGGCGCTGATGAAACTCGCGTACGACCAGGGGCTGGTCGTGTAGCACCAGTCCGATTGGGTATCCGTACCCAACAAGTCGGCGTCACACCCCACCGATGAACCGGTTGTTCAGGCTCAGCTGGCGTGGGTCTGCTTCCGTTCAGGCTCACGCCGGTGATCATCCGTTCCCGCGGCAGCGTCGAAAGACCTGCCGCGTGTTTGTCCTGGTCTTCGACAAGTCACCGCCGGGAGTCCGCGCCCAGACTCGGGCGATTCGGACGCGGCGCAAAGCCCGTCGTGCTCACGCTGGGGTGCTCTCCCTTTCGATCACGGAGAAAGCTGGGCATCGCAACGTCCGAGATTACGGGTTCAGAAGGGTTATCGCTCCGAGATCCCAACAACACACCACAGATATCCGTCAAGAAGCGCAGCGGGCACACGACGTGCCGATGAACCCCACTGGCGAGATTCAGCCCCAGGTCACCTGGTTCACCATCGTTCTTGCACCGAAAGGACCGCCGCATGATCCTCAACGCAGCCCCCGCAAAGCCCCAACGACTCTGGAGGGACGTGTGCCTGGTACTGGGTCTGTTCGTCGCGTCCTCGGCCGGGCACGCACAGCCGGCACCGACGTCGGGTGAGCCGCCGGCGATCGTTCTGGGCATGTCCACCGTGCTTACCGGCCCCGCGGCCGCCCTTGGGATCAACATGCGCGGCGGCGTGGATCTGGCGATCGCCGAGCACAACAAGAAGCGGGCCGCGGGAACTCCGCAGATCAAGCTCACGTGCCTGGACGACGGGTACGAGCCGGCCCGCACGGCCCCAAACATGCGGGAGCTGATCACCAAGCACCACGTGCTCGCGGTCGTGGGCAACGTGGGAACTCCCACGGGCGTGGTGGCCGCCCCCATCGCAGTGGCGGCCAAGACTCCATTCATCGGCGCGTTCACGGGTGCCGCCCTGCTGCGGGCGACACCGCCCGAACGGTACATCTTCAACGTCCGGGCGAGCTACCACGAGGAGATCGAGGCGATGGTGGCCACGCTCATCGACAAGTGGAAGATCCAGCCCGGCGAGATTGCATTCTTCACCCAGCGTGACGCCTATGGCGACGCCGGGTGGTCCGGGGGCGTCAAGGCCCTGGCGGCTCATGGGCTCAAGAGCACGACGGGAACCTTGCACGTGCGGTATGAGCGCAACACGCTCGACGTGGAGGGGTGCGTCGCGGACCTGCTGGGCGCGACCACGCCGCCCAAGGCCGTCATCATGGTCGGAGCCTACGCGCCGAGCGCACGGTTCATCCGTCTTTGCCATCAGTCGAAGCTCAATCCGCTCTTCCTGAACGTCTCATTTGTGGGGGCCGAGTCGCTGGCGAGCGAACTGGGCAGCGACGGCGACGGGGTGATCGTGACCCAGGTCGTACCGCCGCTGGACGCCGATCTTCCAGCGGTCAAGGAGTTCGCGGCCGCCCTGGCCACACTGCCTGAGGGCGAGCGTCCCAAGGCGTCGCTGGGGATGCTTGAGGGGTATCTCGTCGGGCGAATCACCTGCGAGGCCATCGCCCGCTGTTCGGGCACACCGACGCCCGAACAGCTGACCGACGCGCTCGAATCCCTCGGGGAATTCGACGCGGGCCTGGGAGGCAAGCTCAGGTTGTCCAAGGATGAGCACCAGGCCAGCCATGTGGTGTGGCCGTCGATCATCGAGTCGGGCAAGGTGCTCTCACGCTCGTGGGAGTCGATGGTGAAGCCTGGTGGAGGCGGGGAGCCCAAGTGAGCACGGAGAATCTGCCATCCAGATCCCGGGCGACCGCGCCGGTGTACCTCCTGGTGTGCCTGGGGATGGTGCTCTCGGGCGTCGTGCTCGCGGTCTTTGCGCAGTCGACGCGCGAGTCGGCCGCCCGTCTGGCGACTCTCGGGGCCTTGCGGGACAACAGCACATCGCTGGGCGCCCGACTCGAGTTCATCGAGCGCCTGCAAGAGCAGCGTTCAAGCGCGATGCTGTCAACAGATCCTGGCGACGCGCTCCCGCAGCACGCTGCGGGCGAGTTCGATCCGACCTCGATACCGCCGGTGCCGGCCATCGAGCAGGTGGAAGGAATGCCCCCGCGGCTGAGTGAACTCCGCGACAAGCTCTCGCGGATGCGGGAGCTGGAGTCCAGGACCACCGAGTGGCGCGAGCAGTTCCTGCTCACGCACCAGCGTCTTTTGGAGAGCCGGGAGGGCGCGATGGCCCGATCGGTCGCGATCCGCAACACACTGCTCTCCATCCAGGGCAAACAGCGTCTGCAGGCCGCCCAGAACTCCGGGCAGCCGCAAGCCGGTGGCCTATCTGCCGGCACCGAGCGCGTGAGCACCGACCGCCTACTCATCGAGCTGATGGACACCTCGGTGGCGATCATGGCTCTCTTGGAGGCCCATGACCAGGACGCGGTGACCGACATCGCCGCCAACCGTCTGGTGCCGATCCTGTACCGCCTGCGGTCGAGCGTTGGGACGCAGACGCAGTTTCACAGCGACTTCAAGCCCATCCACGGCTTCATCGAAGAGCTCGCGATCTTCATCCTGGGCAAGGAGGCCGCGACTCTTCCGGGCTTCGTCAGCACCGAGACCTTTCGCAGCGGGCTGATCGCCGACTGCGTGCTTCGACTCTCCTCGCTCCAGCACCGGCGTGAGCTTGAGGAGAGCGTTGACGGACTGGCCATCGAGTTTGACACATGCCGGACCGGAATCAACGATCTCATCGACGCCGAGACGTTGAGCATGCGCACGGCGATCCGCGACGCCCTCTACGCGAGCATCCGCCGGTGCGTGTTGACCGTGTCCATCACCGTCGTGATCTTCGCCGGCTTTGGTTGGCGCGTCGGGCGGACGATCAGGCAGTACGCCGACTGCGTCGAGTCGATCACGCGGCAGGTGCTCTCCTCCACGGCGATGCTCAACGACACGGGTCGTCTCGCGCGCGTGGGCGGCTGGGAGCTCAATGTCGCTTCCGGAGGCGTCTCGTGGTCCGACGTGGTGTATGACATCCACGAGGTGCCCCTGGGCACTGCGATCACCCTCGACATGGGCATCGGCTTCTACGCGCCCGAGTGCCGGGATCAGATCAAGAGCGCGGTGGAACGGGCCATCAGCGACGGGGTCGGCTGGGACCTTGAACTCCAGCTCATCACCACGACGGGTCGCAGGATCTGGGCCAGGGCGCTGGGCGAGGTGGTCAAGAAGGACGGGGTGGTCGTCACGCTCAAGGGCGCGTTCCAGGACATCACCGATCGCAAGCGCATGGAACAGCAGACCCGCGACGCCGAGCAGTTTCTCCGAAGCGCCATCGATTCGCTCGACTCGCACACCGCCGTCCTGTCGAGCGACGGCCGGATCTTGTCGGTGAACCGGGCGTGGCGTGAGTTCGCGATGTCCAACAACGCCGGCGATTTGGGCGTGCTGGAGGGGGCCGACTACCTGACGCCCTGCGACCAGGCCGCGCCCACGTGCCCCGAGGCGGGCGAGGTGGCCCAGGCGATCCGCGCGGTGCTCAAGGGCGAGTCCGAACCCCTTGCGATCCAGTACGCGTGCCACTCTCCGGGTGAGAAGCGCTGGTTCCAGGCCTCCATCCGCGGCTTCTCGTGCGGGAGCGAACGCTTCGCGGTGGTCTCGCACCTGAACATCACCGCCGTGAAGGAGGCCGAGGCCAAGCTGCTGACGACCAACGCCGATCTGGTCGTGGCCCGCACCGCGGCCGAGGCGGCCAGCCGGGCCAAGAGCGAGTTCCTGGCGAACATGAGCCACGAGATCCGCACGCCGCTGACGGCGATCCTGGGCTTTGCCGACATCCTCCGCGAGGATGGAAACCTCTCGATCGCGCCCGACCATCGCGTGCAGACCCTCGACACCATCAGCAGCGCGGGGCGGCACCTGCTCACGGTGATCAACGACATCCTGGACCTCTCCAAGATCGAGGCCGACAAGATGACCGTCGAGAGGATCGACACTCCGCTGGTCCAGGTGCTTGGCGAGGTTGCCAGCCTGATGAGGCCCAGGGCCCTGGGCAAGGGCCTTGCTCTTTCGATGTGCCTGGGCTCACCCGTGCCCGCGCGCGTCCAGTCCGATCCGACCCGCCTCCGCCAGATCCTGATGAATCTCGCCGGCAACGCCGTCAAGTTCACCGAGAGCGGCGGCGTCACGATGACCATTGGCGTGGAGGCCCACGACGGGCAGAGCCTGCTGGTCGTGGACATCGTGGACACCGGCCCGGGCATGACCGACGAGCAGGCCGGTCGACTCTTCGCGACGTTCGGGCAGGCGGACACGACCGTGACCCGCAAGCACGGCGGCACGGGTCTGGGGTTGACCATCAGCCGGCGTCTGGCCAACCTGATGGGCGGCGATGTCAAGCTCCTGCGCACCCAGCCAGGCAAGGGCTCGTGCTTCCGGCTGGTCCTTCCGCTCAATGTCTGCGCCGGATCCGCGATGATCACGAGCATGGACGCGGTGCAGCCCGACGCGCCGGCGAAGCCGGTCACGGCGTCGGTGCAGGTCCAGGGTCGCATTCTGCTGGCCGAGGACGGCGTGGACAACCAGCGTCTGATCATGTTCCACCTCAAGAAGGCCGGTGCGGCGGTGGACCTGGCCGATAACGGGCGGATCGCGCTGGAGATGCTCGAGAAGGCCCGGAGTGAGG
>ERZ1292640.1945-Hain-H43-02um-R1-1945-length-16859-cov-8_pt1 | contig 16859 bp, 10 predicted proteins | sample MGYA00564404_ERZ1292640 | MGnify/ENA primary metagenome ERZ1292640 (study PRJEB36523, sample SAMEA6512636) | groundwater metagenome | collected 2019-01-08 | study: AquaDiva: Metagenomics assemblies of 32 groundwater samples
ACAGGTAGTCGCGCTGCAGCCGCCAGCCCTCGTTGAAGATCTGCGCGAACTCGGCTTTCGGATCCAGGTGCATCCGCAAGGTCACGTCGAGGCGTCCGGCCCCGGCCGCGGGTGCCGTCTTATCGGCATCCACCAGGAAGATTGCCGGCCGCGCCCCGGCCGCCGGCGCGCCACCACCGCCCGGCGGGGCGGGTGTGCGATAGACCAGCTTCTTGCCATCGGCGCTCACGGCGTACTCAGCGACGCCGTTGATAAACGAGTTCACCTTGCGATCGCTGAGACGATACCGATGCAACTCGCTGCCGCGGGCATCGGGATCGGTCGGCGCCTCCAGAAAGAAGACCGTTCCAGCGGCACCAGCCTTCAGTTGTGAATACTGGCGTGTCGGCACTCCCGGCACCGACAGAATGCGCTGCTGCAGACCTTCGAAATCGATCTGCACCGCGGCCGCCGCAGCCGCCGCACCCGCCGCACCCGCTGCACCCGCCTCTTCATCGCTCTCGGGCAGCAAGGGGCTGGGATCCGTCTTCTTGAGCACCGCCACATACAACGCGAACGTCTCCTGGACGCCGTACGACGTCATGTCGAGCCACTGCGAACCGAGACCGAAGTTCGTGGAAGCCAGGAACCAGAGGTACTTGCCGCTCGCATCCCACACCGGATACATCGCGTCGGCCAGGCCATCGGTCACCTGATTCTTCTCGCCGGTCTCGACGTTGGCAACGACGATGGCGCGGTAGAGCGTGTTGAGCCGGGAGGCAAACGCCACCCACTTCGAGTCGGGGCTCCACGTCGGCGCCAGCGTGCGCTGCGGCACCATCCATGGATCGTTGCCGACCATCCTGGCCTGGCCGGTGGCGACGTCCATCACCCATACGTTCAGGTTGGTGTCGGTGTAGAGCAGCTTCTTCGAGTCGGGCGACCAGACCGGGGTGTAGTAGAACGCCGCCCTCGGAAAGGCCAGCTCGCGCGGCGGCGCAATCCCGTCCTGTGCCTCGATCACGAGCTTGTATTCGCCCGACTTGTCGCTGAAGTACGAGATCCACTGTCCGTCCGGCGACCACGCCGGCTGGCGTTCGGCCGAGCCACTGGAATTGGTGATGTTGCGGACATCGCCTTTCTCCGCCGGGACGGTGAATATCTCGCCGCGCGCCTCGACCACGACCCGTTTGCCGGTCGCCGAAATACCGAGATTGGTCATGCGGCTGGTGACGTCCTCGAAGCGCGGCATCAGCCACGGGAAGTCGCCGGCGGCCGTAATGGTCAGCTGAGCCGTCTTGCCGGTCTTCGGGTCCAGCGTGTGCAGGTAACCGGCCTGCTCGAACACCACCGTGCCCGCGCCGGCGTCCAGCGCCTTCACGTCGTAGTCGATGAACTTCGTCCGCTGGGTCGTGGCCTTGGTTGCCGTGTCGTACGACCAGATGTTGGCCATGCCGTCGCGATCGGAGATGAAGAACACCGTGTCACCCACCCAGACCGGATCGACGTCCTTCGAATCGGTCCACGGCGGCGAGACGAGTTCGAACGTCTTGAGGTCGACAATCCAGACCGGACGATTCTGGCCGCCGCGATAATTGCGGCGTTCCTCGTCCCACGACGTGTTCATGCGATAGGCGATCCGGCGGCCGTCGGGCGACATCTTGCCCTGGTAGCCGCGCGGCAGCGGTAGCGGCACTTCCACTCCGCCTTTGGCCGGCACCGTCCAGAAGCGCGGTGTGGCGTTGGGCGCGGCGGTCGCGCGCGGCGAGGCGAACATCACGCTGGCGCCGTCGGGCGTCCACCCTTGCACCTGGTCGGCGCCGGGGTGCCAGGTCAGGCGTTTCGGCTCGCCACCTTCGACCGGCACGGTGTAGACATCGACGTTGCCGCCGTAGTCGCCGCTGAAGGCGATGGTCGCGCCATCAGGCGAGAACTTGGGGTTGACAGTCTGCCCCTGGAAGCTGGTGAGCCGCCGGGCGTTGCCGCCGGGGCGCTCGACCGCCCAGATGTTGTTGGCATAGACGAACGCGACGTGCGTGGCGCTGATCGAGGGCGACCGCAGCATCCGGGTTGGAGTGCCATTGGCGGCTAACTCCACCGAAGCTGGGACGACAAGCAGGGTCAACAGCGCAAGGCCAAGGAATCGCTTCATAGTGCCGCGATTCTATCCGGGGATCGGGGATCGGGGATCCCTGATCCCCGAGTAGAATCCCCCGCATGACACGCCAGCGCCAGCTCCTGCTCCTGACGATCGCCGCCTTTGGCGCCATCGCCCTGACCTTCGGGCCGGTCGCGGCCCGGCAAGGTTCGCCGGCCGACACCCGCCCGCCCGGCACCAACTACAAGGGACCGGCCTGGACCTTCAACAAGGTCACCGATGGCGTGTATCACGCCGTGGGCACGGGCAGCCTGGTGGTGATGTCGAACGCCACCATCATCGAGGGGGATCGCGATGTGCTGGTCGTCGATTCGCAGGTCTCGCCCGGCGGCGCGTGGGCGCTGCGCGAAGAGCTGAAGGCGATTACGCCCAAGCCCATTCGCTGGGTCGTCAATTCGCACTATCACTTCGATCACTCGCACGGGAACCAGATTTACGGCCCCGAGGTGGAGATCATCGGTCACGAGTTTGCGCGGCAGCAGATTCTCGCCGGCAAGTCACAGGACTCGCCTGCCCGCGATTTCTACGTCGGCGGCGTGCCGGCACAGATCAAGAACCTCGAGGCGCGCCTGGCCGCGGCCACCGACGACAAGACCCGCGCCACCATCCAGAACCAACTCGACATCCAGCGGAACCATCTCGAGGGCACCAACGCCGTCAAGCCGACACCGCCGACGATGACGCTCACACAGACCATGACGCTGTTTCGCGGCGGCCGCGAAATTCGCATCCTGTTCCTCGGTCGCGGTCACACCGCCGGCGACGTCATCGTCTACCTGCCGAAGGAGCGCATCATCGCCACCGGCGACTTGATGGTGAATGGCACGTCGTACATGGGTGACGCGTTCTTCACCGATTGGGTGGAGACCATCGAGGCCATCAAGAAGATGGACGTCGGCACGGTGCTGCCGGGACACGGCGCTGCGTTCACCGACCTGGCCAAGCTCACTCACTGGCAGGCCTACCTGCGCGACTTCTGGGCGCAGGCACAGAAGTTCCACAAGGCCGGCACACCCTGGGAGGAGGCGGCGAAGCAGGTCGACCTGCGCGGCAATGCCGTGAACTTCCCCGCCATTCGCACGGTGGGCATCACGCCGAACCACGGCATGCGCCGGGCCTACGAGATCCTCGACGGCAAGGTCAAGTAGGCGACCGACGAAGGCGCGCCTGGCTATACTGCAGGGCGTTGGCCCTGCCGCTTCGCATCGACCCCGAACAGCGCTTCACGTGTGCGAGTTGCGCGCGCTGCTGCCGCCGATGGGAAATCCTGGTCTCGCCGGACGAAGTGGCGGCCTTGCAGGGTTTCAACCCGGCGCAGTGGTTCCGCGATGACCTGGGCGTCAGCGAAGGCAGCGGCGGCGACCCGTTTGAGCCAATCGCCGGATGGCGCGGCTATCAGCGCATCCGCAAGCGCCGGGACGGGGCGTGCGGCTTTCTCTCTGAAGCCAACCGGTGCCGCCTGCATGAAGAACTCGGCGAACGCCGCAAGCCGCTCACGTGCCGGATGTTTCCGTACCAGTTTCATCCCACCTCCACCGCCCTGGTCGTGACCACCAGCTTCGGCTGCCCGACCGTCGTCGCCAACCGGGGCGCCCGGATCGCCGACGGCGCGACACTCGACACCATCACGGCGCTGCGCACCGAGTGGGTGGCGCAACACCCCCTGGTGGCGCGGCCGCGCACGCTCGTTCCCGGCCGGGCCATGGACGCGGCATCGATTGCGATCCTGCGCGACGGCTTGCTGGTGATCCTGAATCGAACGGATGACGGGGTTCTCGACCTGAAGCGCAACGTGGCGGGCATGGCCGTGGTCCTGGACGACCTGACGCGGGCTCGCGTCACTCGCCTGCCGGACGACGACTTCGCCGAATACGTGCGGCTGACGGTGCCGTTCGCCGCCGCCGATCGGAAGCCGGTGTCGCACCGCGCGCCGGGCGTGGTGGGACGCCTGCTCCAACGCGGCTTTCTATTCGTCGTGGCGGCCACTCGGCTCAAGCTCGAGAATCCGGCGATGCCGCGCCTCACGCTGCGCCTGAGGATGTTCTGGCTGCTCGCCCACCTGCACGGCCTGGCGCCGCGGGTCGACCGCGTCGATGTGTCCGCACTCAGAGGTCGGCTCCCCGACCTTGACGGTCCGGATATTCAGCCGGTGGCACACCACTACTTGCGGGCCAGCTTTGAGTCACTGGGGGCCAGCGAGCGCCCCGTGCTCGATGAGATTGCCGTGGCCGTGTCGTGCCTGAATGCCGCACGTTCGCTCGCGGCGATGAACGGCCGCGACACAACCTTCGCCGAAGCGCTGATGGAGGCGGTGGACCTGTCGCACGCCAGCGATCGCGGACTCCTTGGGCGGGTAGTCGCCCGGCTGACCGGCGGTACCGAGGCGCTGTACACTCTCGCTGACGCAGGTCCGTAAGATGTATCGAATCCTGGACGGCTGCCCTCGCTGCGGTCATCACCCGGTGCACGGGTCCCACGCGCGCGGGCCGATCGAATGGCTGCGGCGCCGCTTCACCCAGAAGCGGCTGTTCCGGTGCCCGGCCTGCCTGTGGCGCGGCTGGGCCAATCAGAGCTGGGACCGCCGGCAGCGGCTCGACCCACGTGGCGCGCGATTGGCGCGGCGGGCTGAAGACCCGAAACCTGAAGGCGACCGCCGCAGGGCGGGAGGCGCTACGGAAGCGGGCGCAGCCATTCCGCGATCACCGCGGCCGTAGCGACACCGGTGGCCTGCTCAATCAGCGTCGCCAGTTCATCGCTGGCAAAGGCCCGGCGCTCACGCGCCGTCCACGCAACCAGGTAGCGGAGCGCGTCGCGCAGGCTCCTGGCGCCTTTCGACTCCAATTGGATACGTTCGTCGATCGCGGCCGCCATCAGGCCGCCGCGCGAGAACACCAGCCGCCCGGTGCGGAAGTCCTCGGCGTACCGGGTCGACGAGACGCGGCTGAGATCAACGAGGCTCAGCCGCTTGAGAAAGGCCGGCGCGCCGGCCAGGTTCGTGCGGAAGCGCCGATTCAGCATGCCCTCGCGGAAGGCCGCGGGATCGGGCGTGCCCGGGGCCAGCGCCATGATCGCGGCGTACTGCCCGAAGCCCTCGGCAAACCAAATCGAGTCGAGCACCGGCGCCAGCTCCCACTGGAATGGAAAGTAACCGTGGCCGTAGGCCCGCTTCGGCACCCACGCGTGTGCAATGTGGTGCGCGAAGTTGTAGAGAGCGCGCGCTTCGTCGGCGGCGGTCGCGGCGGCGGTAAGGCCAGTTGACGCGGACAAGTAGTAGGTGCTCGACCCCAGGTGCTCCATGCTCATGCCGTACTCGTGCTGCGGCGACAACGGCGTGAGCAACTCCTGGTGCACGGTGTAATGCCTGAACGGGACGCTGCCGAAGTAGTCGGCCACCCGCTGGAACGCCGTCACGGCGAGCGCACCGACGCGGTCGAAGTCGACCGCCCCTTCGGCGTATCCGGCCAAGTACAGCGGCACCGGCGCTTCGGTGAGCCGGCGCACGACGGCCTTCGGCCCCATCGCGATCTGACCGTCGGCGAGCTCGTAGAAATCAGCAGCACGGGCCTCGACGTCGGCCGCCGCGACGGGCCAGGACGGCGCCAACGTTGCGAATACCGGCCAGGTCGCCGGCCCCTCGACCCTGAGCCACGCCGGACGCGACTCGAAGCCATCGACATAGGCGAAGACCGAATAGCCTAACGCCCCGAGATAGCCATCGCGAACGCGCGAGGCGTCCGACGCAGCCCGCACCTCGCGCTCCATCCGCTGCAGGTCGACGCGATACGAAACCCGTGTGACGCCGGCGTCCAACTTCCACCGGGGACCCTCCTCACGCTCGGCGGTCGCCGTTCGCCCGTCGGCGGTGAAAGCGCGGACATCGGTCACGAACGCGTCGTAGCGCTGCTCGCCGTAGCCCATGGGAATGGCGCGGGGCATCACCAGCGAACGCGACTCCGCCAGTGGGCTCCCCCACGCGATCTCGATGGCCACCATGGCGTCGCCCGCCCGCGCATACGTGAATCGATACGACACCTCAGGCGCGGTCGGCTGGGCCTGGGCGACACCCGGTGCCGTGACCGTCACGAACAAGACCATTCCGACGAAGCAGGAAATCGTCATGGGCGGGAGTGTATAGTCTCCTGATGATTCTGCGATCCCCCCGTCTCGCATCGACTGGATGGCTGATCCTGCTGACCCTCGCCGCCGTCATGCCGGCCGCCGCGCAACCGGCGACCACCGGCCACAAGGTCGCCAGCCTCGAGATCAAGATCCTGTCGACGATGCTTGCCGACGAAGGGTTTGGAGAATGGGGCTTCGCGGCCCTGGTCGAAGTCGACGGTCGCCGCATTCTCTTCGACACCGGCGCGCACGACGACACCGTGCAGCGCAACCTGAAGGCGATGAACCTGGACTTGTCAGACGTGGAGGTGGTGATCCTCAGTCACAACCACGACGATCACACCAGCGGCCTGCTGCCGCTTCGGCAGCAGTTCGCCGCGAAGTCACCAAAGGCGTTGAGCAAGATCTACGGCGCGACCGGGCTCTTCCTGCCGCGCATCAGCCCGGCCGGACAGGTGAGCAACCGCATGGCTCGCATCAAGGCTGACTACGAAGCCACCGGTGGCGCGGTCGTCGAGATCACCAGGCCGACGGAGATTCTGCCCGGCGTCTGGTTGACCGGCCCGGTGCCGCGGATTCATCCCGAACGGAACTGGAGCTCGGTCGGTAAGGTGCGCACCAGCTCTGGCGACGTGGAAGACACTGTGCCCGAAGACATGACGATGGTGATTCAAACCGTGCAGGGCCCGGTCTACCTGTTTGGCTGCGGCCATGCGGGGGTAATCAACACGCTCGAGCACGGGCGCAAGACGATCGATCCCGCCCCGGTCAAGGCGGTGATCGGCGGCCTGCACCTCTTCGCCGCCAGCGACCAGCACCTGGCCTGGACCGCGGCGCAACTGAAGGCCTTTGGCGTCCAGCAATTGATCGGCGCCCATTGCACCGGCATCGAGTCGGTCTACCGCATTCGCGACCTGGTCGGACTCACGCGACAGGCCTGCATGGTCGGCGCGGTCGGGGCGTCATATTCGCTGGCGAAGGGGATCACGCCGGGCAGGGTCGCCAAGTAGCGCCAATTCGTTCTAGACCGCCGCTCATCCGTTGTGCCTATGATGGGAACAGAGGGCACCAATGAGCGAACGCTCGCCCGATCTCACCCATCTCCCCGATCTCCATCGCAAGCCCGAGCACGGCCCCGTGCGCAGTCGCCGGCCGATCTACCAGGATCTGTTGCCACCGTGTAACCACGCCTGCCCCGCCGGGGAGCCCATCCAGGGCTGGCTCGCACTCGCGAGCGCCGGTCAGCACCGGGAGGCCTGGGAACTGCTGGTGCAGGCCAACCCGTTCCCCGCGATCCACGGCCGCGTCTGTTATCACCCCTGCGAATCATCGTGTAATCGCGACCGCCTCGACGGGTCGGTGAGCATCCACTCCGTCGAGCGCTTCCTCGGCGACCTCGCCCTCGAACAAGGCTGGTCGCTGCCGCCAGGGGCACCGGCGACTGGTCACAAGGTGTTGGTCATCGGCGCGGGGCCGAGCGGACTGTCAGCGGCCTATCACCTGCGGCGCCTGGGGCACGGCGTGCTCGTGCGCGATGCCGGTCCCGTGGCCGGCGGCATGATGCACTTCGGCATCCCGGCCTATCGCCTGCCGCGCGCAGTGCTCGACGCCGAGGTCGCGCGCCTCGTGACCATGGGTGTCGCCTTCGAGTTCAACCATCGCGTCGAGCAGCTCGACGCCGAATGGCGGGATGGCGGTTTCATGGCGGTGTTCGCGGCCGTCGGCGCGCACCTCTCAAAGCGGGCGGCCATGCCGGCCTGCGATGCCGGCCGCATGCTCGACGCCGTCTCGTTCCTGCGCGATGTCGAAGCCGGCACGCCGCCGCGGCTCGGCCGCCGCGTCGCGGTGTACGGCGGCGGCAACACGGCCATGGATGCCGCCCGCACCGCCCTCAGGCTCGGGCACGAGCCCCTCATCATCTACCGCCGCGACCGCGAGCACATGCCCGCGCACGACTTCGAGGCCGCCGAGGCCATCGAGGAAGGCGTGCGGATCCACTGGCTCCGCTCCATCGCCGGCCTCACTGACGGCACGGTCACCGTCGAAGTGATGGCGCTTGATGCCAACGGCCGCCCCGTCGGGACCGGCGAGTTCGAGACGATTGCCGCCGACCACCTGATCCTCGCCCTGGGCCAGGAGACCGACACCGGCTTCCTGCGCGGCGTCGCCGGCGTGGTGTTCACCGCTGACGGCGCGGTGACGGTGGATGCGGGCATGATGACGGGCCGGCCCGGCCTGTTTGCCGGCGGCGACATGGTGCCGGCCGAGCGCAGCGTGACCTACGCCGTCGGACACGGCGCCACGGCCGCCCGGCACATCGACGCGTTCCTGCGGCAACAGCCGGCCGCGGCCGCTGACGCGCCGCCGCTGGCGAGCTTCGAGAAACTCCACCTGTGGTTCTACACCGACGTCGCCCACCGGCCGCAGGGCCGCGCCCCGATTGACGAGCGCCGCAGCACGTTTGGCGAGGTGGTCAAGGGACTGGACGAAGCCGCGGCCCGCTTCGAGGCGTCGCGCTGCCTGTCGTGCGGTACCTGCTTCGAGTGCGATGGCTGCTACGCCGCCTGCCCCGAAGACGCGGTAATCAAGCTCGGCCCGGGCCGTCGCTACGAGATCGACTACGGCAAGTGCACCGGCTGCTCGATCTGCTTCGAGCAGTGCCCTTGCCACGCCATATCCATGGTGCGCGAACCGAGCGCGCCCTGAGGACCGACATGCCGACGACCCGTACGTCCTCATCCCCCGAACCGGCGCTGGCGACCGTCGACGGGAACGAAGCCTGCGCCAGCGTCGCCTACCGCCTGAACGAGGTCTGCGCGATCTACCCGATCACCCCCTCGTCGACCATGGCCGAACTGGCCGACCAGTGGTCCGGCGAGCGCCGTCCCAATATCTGGGGCGACGTCCCGACGGTGATCGAGATGCAGAGCGAAGGCGGCGCCGCCGGTGCGGCCCACGGCTCGTTGCAGGCGGGCGCGCTGACCACCACCTTCACGGCCTCGCAGGGCCTGCTGCTGATGATCCCCAACATGTACAAGATCGCCGGCGAGCTGACGCCGGCCGTTTTTCATGTCGCGGCCCGGGCGATTGCCTCGCACGCGCTGTCGATCTTCGGCGATCACCAGGACGTGATGGCGGTGCGGACCACCGGCTTCGCGCTGTTGTCGTCGGCCTCCGTGCAGGAGGCCCACGACCTGGCGGCGATCGCGCAGATGGCGACGCTCGAGTCGCGCGTGCCGTTCGTCCACTTCTTCGATGGCTTCCGCACCTCGCACGAGATCAACCGCATCCGGCTGCTGTCGGACCAGGACCTGCGCGCGCTCGTCGACGAACCCCTGGTGGCCGCGCACCGTCGGCGGTCGCTCAACCCCGATCACCCGTTCATCCGCGGCACGGCGCAGAACCCCGACGTCTATTTCCAGATGCGCGAGGCCGCCAACCGCTACTACCAGCGGGTGCCGGAGGTGGTGGCGGCGGCCATGACCCGCTTCGCCGCCCTCACCGGGCGCGAGTACGGCCTGTTCGAGTACACCGGCGCCCCTGACGCCGAGCGCGTCGTCGTGCTGATGGGCTCCGGGGCGGGCGCGGCCGGCGAGGTCGTGGACCACCTGGTGGCGCGTCACGAACGCGTCGGGCTGTTGCAGGTTCGGCTGTTCCGCCCCTTCTCGCCGTCCCACTTGCTCGCGGCGCTGCCGGCGTCGGTGCGGTCCATCGCCGTGCTCGATCGCACCAAGGAACCGGGGGCCATCGGCGAGCCGTTGTATCTCGATGTGGTGGCCGCGCTCGCCGAGCGGGCCGCCGCCGGCGGCCCAGCGGTGCCGCGCGTGGTGGGCGGGCGCTACGGCCTGTCGTCGAAGGAGTTCACGCCGGCCATGGCCAAGGCGGTCTTCGACGAACTGGCAGCGGCCGCACCACGCAACCACTTCACGGTCGGCATCACGGACGATGTCTCGGGGACGAGCCTGACGATCGACGGCTCGTTCGCCACCGAGTCGGACCGCGTCTTCCGCGCCGTGTTCTTCGGCCTCGGCTCCGACGGCACGGTGGGCGCCAACAAGAACAGCATCAAGATCATCGGCGACGACCCGGCCGTGCACGTGCAGGCCTACTTCGTATACGACTCCAAGAAGTCGGGGTCGCAAACGGTTTCGCACCTGCGCTTCGGTCCCGACCCCATTCGTTCGACATATCTCGTCAGCTCGGCACAGTTCATCGGCTGCCACCAGTTCGCATTCGTCGAGAAACTCGACCTGCTGGGCATCGCGGCCCAGGGCGCCACGCTGTTGCTCAACTGCCCGTGGGCGCCGGCCGAGGTGTGGGATCGGCTGCCGCGTACCGCGCAGGACGCCATCATCGCCAAGGGCCTGAAGGTGTGGACGATTGACGCCGACCGCGTCGCCGGCGACGCCGGCCTCGGCTCGCGCGCCAACACGGTGTTGCAGACCTGCTTCTTCGCGGTTTCCGGTGTCCTGCCGCGCGCGGAGGCCATTGCCAGGATCAAGGCCGCGATCAAGAAGACCTATCGCGCCAAGGGCGCGGAGGTCGTGCGCAAGAACTTCGAGGCGGTCGACAGTACGCTGGCGGCCCTGGCCGAAGTCCCGGTACCGGCGACCGCCACCGGCACGCGCCGGTTGCTGCCGATCGTGGCCGCGGGCGCGCCCGCGTTCGTCCGCGACGTCGTGGCGGAAATGCTCGCCGGCCGCGGCGACGATCTGCCGGTGAGCGCGTTCCCGGTGGACGGCACTTTCCCGAGCGCCACCTCGCGGTGGGAGAAGCGCGGCATCTCCGACACGGTGCCCGCGTGGGACGCGAGCATCTGCATCCAGTGTGGCAACTGCTCGTTCGTCTGCCCGCACGCCGTGATTCGCGCCAAGGTCTACGGCGCGAAGCACCTGCACGCCGCGCCCGCCGGCTTTGCCTCGGCGGCGATCGATGCGCGCGGTTTCCCCGACACCCGCTACACGCTGCAGATCTACGAGGAAGACTGCACCGGCTGCGGGCTGTGCGTCGAGGTGTGCCCGGTCAAGCACCCGTCGGTCAGCGGCCAACGGGCCATCAACATGACGGCGCGTGACGCCGACCTCGAGCCGGTGCGCGCCCGCGCCACCTTCTTCGAGACGCTGCCGCTCACCGAACGCGGCCACGTGGATTTCTCCACCGTTCGTGGCACCCAGCTGCTGGAGCCGTTGTTCGAGTTCCCGGGCGCGTGCGCCGGCTGCGGCGAGACCCCGTACCTCAAGCTGGTGTCGCAGTTGTTTGGCGATCGCATGGTGGTGGCCAACGCCACCGGCTGCTCGTCGATCTACGGCGGCAACCTGCCGACCACGCCGTGGTCGGTCAACAGCGAGGGACGCGGGCCGGCGTGGGCCAACTCGCTCTTCGAAGACAACGCGGAGTTCGGTCTCGGCATGCGCCTGGCCGCCGATCATCAGCTGGCCGCGGCGCGGCGGCTGCTCGATCGGCTGCGCGGGGCCGTCGGCCACGAGTTGGTGGAGGCGCTGTTGTCGGCGCCACAGCGGACCGAGTACGACATCCGCCAACAACGCGCGCGGGTGGCCGAGCTCGAGGCGCGACTCGCCGCCATCGATGATCCGCTCGCGCGCCAACTGGCGACCATGGCCGGCCAGCTCGTGCGGCGCAGCGTGTGGATCATCGGCGGTGACGGCTGGGCCTACGACATTGGCTCGGGCGGCCTGGACCATGTGCTCGCAAGCGGCCGCGATGTCAACGTGCTGGTGCTTGACACCGAGGTTTACTCCAACACGGGCGGACAGGCGTCCAAGGCCACCCCGCTCGGCGCGGTGGCAAAGTTTGCCAGCGCCGGCAAGGCCACCGAGAAGAAGGACCTGGCCCTGCAGGCCATGGCCTATGGCAGCGTCTACGTGGCCCGCATCGCCATGGGCGCCAATCCGCAACAGACGCTCGACGCGATGCGTGAGGCCGAAGCCTACCAGGGGCCGTCGCTGATCCTCGCCTACTCGCACTGCATCGCGCATGGCATCGACATGCGGCACGGTCTCGATCAACAGTCGCGCGCCGTGCACAGCGGTTACTGGCCGCTCGTCCGCTACAACCCCGAACTGCGCGCCGGCGGCGACCCGCCGTTCACGCTGGATTCGGTGCGTCCGACGATGCCTTTCCGCAGCTATGCCGAGCAGGAATTGCGCTACCGGATGTTGCTGCTGAGCGATCCGCCGCGCGGCGAGGCCCTCCTGCGAGCAGCGCAGGAGGCGGTCGATCGCAAGTGGCAGCAGTACGAAGACCTGGCGCACCTGAGGTAACCCCAATGCCCGACTTGCGCACGACCTACCTAGGCTTGTCCCTGGCGCACCCGGTGGTGGCGTCGGCCGGCCCGCTGTCGCACGACCTCGATGGCATTCGCCGGCTCGAAGACGGCGGCGCCTCGGCGATCGTCTTGTTCTCGCTGTTCGAGGAGCAGATTGAACGGGAGAACGCGGCGATCACCACGTTGACCGCCGCCGGCGCCGAGAGCACCGCCGAGGTGGCATCGTACTTCCCCGCCATGGGCAATTATGCGGCCGGTCCCGGAACCTACTTCGATCTGGTCCGCCGCGCCCGCAACGCGGTGGGCGTGCCGGTGATCGCCAGTCTCAACGGCGTGACCAACACGGGCTGGGTCGACTACGCGCGGCTGATGCACGAAGCCGGCGCAAGCGCCATTGAACTGAACCTCTTCCACATTCCCGCCGATCCGCTCGCCTCGGGCCGCGACGTCGAACAGCGCTTCGAAGAGACGGTGGCCGCGGTCTGCCGCGCGGTCCCGATTCCGGTGGCCGTGAAACTGAGCCCGTTCTTCTCGGCGACGGGCGAGATGGCGCGCCGCTTCGTGGCCGCGGGCGCCCGCGGGCTGGTGCTGTTCAACCGCTTCTACCAGCCGGACTTCGATCTCGACCGGCTCGAGGTCACGCCCACGGCGGAACTGAGCACACCCGCCGAGATCCGCCTGCCCCTGTTGTGGCTGGCCATCCTGCACGGCCGCGTCGAGGCCTCGCTCGCGGCGACGACGGGAGTGCACTCGGCGACCGAGGTGGCGAAGTACCTGCTGGCTGGAGCCGACGTGACCATGACCACCTCGGCGCTACTCAAGCACGGGCCGGCGCACGCCAGCACGCTCGTGGCCGGACTGGCCGCGTGGTTCGAACGCAAGGGCTTCACCTCGGTGGCGCAGATCAAGGGCGCGATGAGCCAGCTGCGCGTGGCCGATCCCACCGCGTTCGAGCGGGCCAACTACATGAAGGTGCTCCAGAGCTGGCGGCCGCGGAGCTAAGCGCCTACGGTGTCTGACACCGTGTTTTAAGTTACACTGCCCCCGCCGGAGGGGAACATCCATGCCAAGACGACTGACCTATTGCTTACTCGCCGCCCTAATCCTGGGTAGCGGCGCCATCGCGGCCCAGACCAAGGCCACCGCCACCAACGTGGCGACGATTCCACACGAAGCGGTGCCGAACTTCTTCAAGAACCCGCCGGGGATCTACACCGGCGAGAACATGGGCATTGCCACCAATTCGAAGGGCAACATCTACATCTACCATCGCGCCAACGAGACGCGGCTGTTCGAGTACACGCCGCAAGGCAATTTCGTCCGCGAGATCGGCCGCGGCAACTACGGCTTCTCGTTCGCGCATTCGGTCCGCGTCGATGCCCAGGACAACATCTGGGCCGTCGACGAAGGCACCGACATGCTGGTCAAGTTCAGTCCCGAGGGCAAGATCCTCATGACCATCGGCCGTCGTGAAGACCCGGTGGCCAGCCTCACCAACATGCCCGGCACCGGCCGCTATCACGGCCGCAACGAGAAGTACCGCTTCGGCCGCCAGACCGACGTTGCCTTCGATCAGCAAGGCAACATCTTCGTGGCCGACGGCTACTTCGATGGCCGGGTCGTTAAATACGACAAGAATGGCCGGTTCGTGAAGGCGGTGGGCACGCGCGGCAATGCCAACCTCCAGTTCAACACCCCCCACTCGATCGCCACCGACTACCAGGGCAACGTCTACGTCGGTGACCGCGGCAATGCTCGCGTCCAGGTGCTCGACAACGACCTGAACTGGAAGGCGAACTACCCCAACGTCGGCAACCCGTGGGCGGTGTGCGTCTCGGGCGGCCCCGGTCCGAAGAACCCGGGTAAGCAGTATCTCTACGTCTCCAACTCGTGGCAGGACAGCGCGCCGGCCGCCGGCGCCGAGTTCACCGGCGAGGTCTACAAGATGGAGCTCGACGGCACCATCATCGGCAGGTTCGGCCGCGCCGGCAAGGCCGCGGGCGAGTTCGCGACCATTCACCAGATGGATTGCCGCGATCCCGACGTGATCTACACCGCGGAGATCAACAACTGGCGGTCGCAGAAGATCCTGCTCAAGCCGCAAGCCATGAAGACCACGAGTCAGCACTAGGGCCACCGATGACACCGAATACACAGATTAGGCAAAGACTCCTGGAGGCCCGCATGTCACGTACAATTACAGCTACGGTTGCCGCCGCCATAATTGCGGTGGGCGGTTCGCTCATCGCCCAGGCCGGCGTGCCCGAGATTTCTTTCAGCACGGTCGACCTGCTCAAGACGCCCAACGACGTCTACGTCGGCGAAATCGGCGGCGTCGGCGCCAATTCGAAGGGACAGATCTTCGTCTACCATCGCGCCGGCCATCCCTATGCCACGCTCGCCGATAACCGCACGTTCTATCGCGGCGGATCGCGCCTCTTCCAGTTCGACGCCAGTGGCAAGTACTTGCGCGAGTTCGGCCAGGACGTCTACGGCTTCAACGCGGCGATCGGCCTGCGCGTTGACCCGCAGGACAACGTGTGGACGATCGACGAGGGCGCCAACCAGGTGGTGAAGTTCGACACCGAAGGGCGGGTCGCCCTGGTGCTGGGCCGCAAGCCCGAGACCATCAGCGTGCGTCCTGTTCAGCCACCAGCAGGTGCCGCGGGTGCAGCAGGTGCAGGTGCGCCCGGGCCGGGCGGTCCCGGGGGCGGCGGGCAGGGCGGACGGGCGCCCGGCGCCGGTACTCCCGGCTCGAGCTTCAGCCGGCCGACCGACGTGGCCTGGGACCGTGACGGCAACATCTATGTCGCCGACGGCATTGGCGCCAACAACCGCATTGCCAAGTTCGACAAAGAAGGCCGTTTCATCGCGCACTGGGGCTCGACCGGCAAAGGCCCGGGACAGTTCGCCGGCGTGAAGGCGCTGGCCATCGACGCGCAAGGCAACGTCTACGCCGCCGACCGCGGCAACAAGCGGATCCAGGTGTTCGCGGCCGATGGCACCTTCAAGTCCGAATTCGGCGGCATCGGCACGCCGATCGCGATGTGCATCACCCGCGGTGCCACGCCGCATCTCTACGTCTCACATGCCGGTGACGAAGACGGCATGGAGGACGCGGCGATCTACAAGGTGCAGTTGGACGGGAAAGTGGTCGGCAAGTTTGGCGCGGCCGGCAAAGTGCTGAAGGAATTCGGCCTCGCCAATTCCCTCGACTGCCGCAGCGACTCGGAATTGCTGGTCGGCGAGCGCACCAACTGGCGCGTGCAGAAGGTGAGCCTGAAATAGAAGGGCGGGCCTAGAGACCCTCCTCTACTTCACTTCCAGGTTCGCCTGGATCGACGCGAAGAAGACATCGGCGATGCGCTTGTATCCCACTTCGGTGGGGTGCAAGCCATCGACGCCGATCAGCGTGTTGGCCTCCGACACGAGGGTGTCGAAGAGGTCAACCAGCACCACCCCTTCCGAGAGCGCAATCGCCTTGATTCTCACATTCAGCTCCGCGACCAGCGCGGGGCTGGGCGAGTTGCGCCCGCCTGACTTGAACGGCGCCAGGGTGGCAAGAAACACCCGGGCGCCCGAGTTCTTTCCCTGCCTGGTCATCTCAGTCAACGCCGCCGCCGACAGATCGGTGTTCTGGAACGGCAGGTCGTTGGCGCCGTGCAGTAGAAGCAGCACCTCGGGCTTGACCTCGGCCAGCGTCTCGGCCAGCCGCGGCAGGGCGTGAAAAGAATACTCACCCGGCTTGCCGGCATTGGTTACCGAGATCGTCGCCGCCTGGATGACGTAGCGCGATTGCAGCATCGAGAGCAGTTGCGTCGGGTACGACGCTGCCGGCACGAGGATCTGGCGCGTGCTGGGCGGCTCGAGGAGGCCTGCCGCGGGCCCGTCGGAAACGACCCCCACCGGTACGGTCACCTCGCCCGACGTCATGCTGTCGCCAAACGCCAGGAACCGGACTTTCAACAGCGCGGGAACCCTGGTGGGATCGGTGGGACTCGACCCACCGCAAGCCGCGAGCAGGACGCAGGCGGCCAGGATGGCTAAAGGCTTATGCATGAGGTAGACGTCCGGCATTTTACCGGACGCCCACCGTTTCCGCTAACTACCAACTACCAACTTCTCAACTTTCAACTCAGTATCGGTAGTGCGCCGACTTGTACGGGCCTTCGACCGGCACGCCAATGTAGTCGGCCTGTTCCTTGCTGAGCGTGGTCAGCTTCACACCGAGCTTGCCCAGGTGGAGACGCGCCACTTCCTCATCCAGCTTCTTCGGCAGGATGTAGACGCGGTTGGCGTCGTACTGGGTGCCCGACA
>ERZ1292640.1946-Hain-H43-02um-R1-1946-length-16857-cov-7_pt1 | contig 16857 bp, 14 predicted proteins | sample MGYA00564404_ERZ1292640 | MGnify/ENA primary metagenome ERZ1292640 (study PRJEB36523, sample SAMEA6512636) | groundwater metagenome | collected 2019-01-08 | study: AquaDiva: Metagenomics assemblies of 32 groundwater samples
TCCTCTACTATTGTAGAGACAATTCTTCAGCCCGTTTTAAGGGGGGGGGGGGGGAATGACATTTTCCCTGGCTGGGTCCAGCACGGAATCGTGCAACGGCGGGCCGGTGAAAACGGCGCCGGCGGCGAGATAGAGGGGCGGATGGCCGGGCAGCGCGCACCACAACGGCGGCGGCGCGCCGTCCGCTTGAGCCAGGCGGAACCGGTAATCCTCATTCTCGCTCGCCGCCGCCGCGACTTCCCAGCGCAGCGGCTGGCCGGGACGCGCCAGCGGCCGGCCTTGCGCATCGACGATCCGGCTGTCGAGCAGGCGCAAGCGCAGCATCCGGCCCAGCATCTCGCGCGCTTCGGAGTCGTGGTAGTTCAGTTGCAGCGAACGTCCGTAAAAAAGCCGTTGCTGGAAGAGCTGCCAGAGCAGTTCCGCCTCGGACGAAAAGGTCAGCCGGCCCTCGCGGTGGTCATCGGCCAACTGCCGAGCCTTGGTGGCCTTCAGCTCCTCATAGACCTCGCTGCCCGCCGGCTTCCATTGGAGCGAAGCCGCGGCTTCGTTCAGGACCACCCGCAGATCGAATTCACCGCCGGGCGCAACTGTGCCGGCGCCCGCCGGCGCCAGATTGTTCAGCGTCTGTTTCCATTGCTCGATCTCAAGGCCGCGCCGCCAGCGCCGAAGTCCGTCTTGAATAATATTGAGGTCCGTGACCGGCTTGAGGAACTCCGGGATGGACCGCTGATGCTCCATGAGCGCGTTGGCCAAGTAGAGCCAGAACTCGTGCTCGTTCCCCGGAAAGGAGGGCCAGATGTGGAGCGCGTCCCAGCCGTAGCCGCCGAGGCTCAATCCAAGGTCTTCGAAATCCCACTTCGTGATGCTCCGCTTCTGGCCGCAGCGGCTATAGACTGCATGCAGCTTGAGAAGCAATTTCGTTTCTTCCGGCCGCAGCGGCCGGCCCAGGGCCTCAGCCACCGTTTGGGCAAATTCGCCGGGCGCCACGGCGGGCTTGGGCGGCTTGGGCTGAGCGATGGAGCCCGGCGCCTTGACGATCTTGCCGGTGGCGCCGGCGCTCAGTCCCCGCACGCTGGCGACGCTATGCTCGGCCAGCAACGACTTCATCGCCGCATAAACGTGTTTGCAGTCAAACTCCAGCGGGCAGGAACAAGAGCCCGTCCAGCCCTCAATCGGGTCGAGAAACAGGTCCACTTCGTAGAGTTGGCTGCCTTGAACTGCGGCCAAGAACGCCGTGCCGCCGGCTTCGGGCCTGAGACTCGTCACACGGCCCTCGCGGAAATACGCTTCGCCCTTGCGGCGCGTGTTGGCGTCGAAAGAGTCCATGAACTCATGGGCATCATCAGGGTCCTGCAATTCAAACGGTTCGGACATGCGGCCAGCGAGTGTAGTCGGCAAAGAGGAAGCGACAAGCCAGAGTTCGTCCGTTGGCCAAGTTTTTCGAAATTCAGGGATCAGCGCAGCGGCCAGCCGCCGTGATCGGCGATGAGCGCATCAATCTGTGCCATGAGCGTGCGCGTCTCGGCCAGAGCGCTCACCACACGGCCATAATGCTCCAGGTCGTCGTGCGCCAGCACGCGGCCTTTGCGGTCCTTGAGCCACTTCTCGCAAACCTGGTAGCCGCCGATGCGGAACTGCCAGACGACAGGCGGGATGCCTTCGAAGTATTGCCTGGCATTGATATAGACGCGGCCTTGACGTCCGGCTTGTAGGGCAGAAATTCCTGTCTGCCGGTTCGCCGGACTTTCAAATCCGGAGAGTTCGGCGGATCGGGCGACTGGAACGTCGCCCGATCCGGCGGACTGGAAAGCCTGCCCTACGGCGCTCTTCGACGGCACATAGACGACCTGCTCGACTTTATTGGCGCCGGGAATGTCGAAGGACACGTCGTCAGGATCGCCGGCGCCTTTCGTGTGTAATGCGACCAATCGTTCGCCGCGCTTGCAAAGGCGCCTAAGAAGCCCGCTGTCACAAGTTAAAGGCACGCGCGGGAAATCGCACTTGAGGAACTCAGCGTAGCGCTCGCGGTAGCCGGCCGCGTGGAAGATGGCGTAGGCGTAGTGGAACACGTCCTCCGGGCCGAAGGTCTTCTTGAGATTGCCGCGTCCGTCGGAGATGAACTTCAAACCGAGCTTCTGCTCGGACTCCCGCACGAATTCGGCGGCGAGGTTCGGTCGGCGGCCGTTCTCGTGCGGTACGAGTTCGCCCTGCGTTTCCGTTTCGCCGTTTGGGTAGAGGTAGAGCGGAAAGACGGTTGTCACATCGTACAGCGAAACGAAGTTCTTGTGGATGAGTCCCTCCGCAACAAAGAAAGCTCCTTCTTCTCCACGGCGTGACTGACGCAAGCAGCCCAACGCCATGTTCGTTCCAGCGTTCATGTGCCCCATCACCTTCTCAGCAGGACGGCTGGTCAGGCCCACATCGTAGTAAAGCCAACGGCTATCGAAGGGCCGGTAAAGGCACCGCTGAAACGCCTTTGCGTTGTAGAGGCATTGCAGCCGGCGGCTTTCGATGTCATAGCTGCTGGAATCTTGAACGCGGTACTCCTTCTGAAAACCCGGCGGCAGTTCCTTGGCGAAAAACGTCGCCATCCGCTTCTCCAGCGCCTTCTTGTCGAAGTCGAAGAATAATTCGTCGCGGTCTGTGCTGAGACCAACATTATTTACCGGGAAAATTTCCTGGACACTCCAAGAGTCGTTCCACTCCGCTCCGTGTTGCGCATGGCACGGCTTGAAAAAGAAATCCGGCGGATTCGGCTGGAAGACCTTCCACTGGGTCGTCGTGGCGTTGTTCCGATTGAGCCAATCGTATTTGTGTTTGCGCAAACCCCAGAGGTCGGCGTGGTGGACGATGGCGTGGGACTTCTTCGGCTTGGTGCCTTTCGCGTCTTTGCGCGAAGCCGGCTTGTCCGGCAACAGCTTCACGAACAGTGCAATGGCCACGCCCACGGTGATGTCGAAGACGTTGTCGTCCTTGGAGCCGTCGGGCGTGGTCTCCTGTTTCTTGGCGGAGCCGTGGAGGTTCAGGATGTAAATCTCGTCGAAGGTCTCCAGCAGGCTCTCGCGCATGCGGCGGTGGGTGAGACCGTCGAGATAGACGTTGTTGGTGATGAAGCCGACGACGCCCTGGCCGGTGCGCTCAATGCGGTCGTGCGCCCAACGGAGGAACTTGATGAAGTCGTCGTCGAGGTTGAGCTTCTTCTCCTTGAGGCCGCGTTTGTAGTCGTCGAGCAGCCCAAGGATGAAGTCATTGCGGTTCTGCCGGCCGAAGTTCGCGTAGGGCGGATTGCCGAGCACGACCAGCACCGGGCGGTGCTTCTTGACGGCGATGGCTTCGTTGGCCTCGCGGCTGATGATGGAAAGCGGGCCGAGTTGTTGCGTGACCTTTTCGATGTCTTCCAGCGTGTTGGTCAGGTAGATGTTGAGCCGTTCCTTGTCGCCGAAGTGGTAGGCCCACGGTTCGCGCCAGAGTTCCGGCAGGTGGCGGGCGCTGAGTTCCAGGGCGATTTTGAAGTGCGCCACCGCATAGGGCGCCATGAGCAGTTCGAAGCCGAAAATGCGCGGCAGCAGGTGCTCGCGCACGTAGGCGGGCCAAAAGCCGGCTTGGTTCTTCTTCTCGAACCGCTCGCGGATGCGCTCGATGACCTCGAAGAGGAAAGTGCCGGTGCCGGCGGCTGGATCGAGGATGAGGACGCGGTGGGTCTCTTCCGCGACGGTTTTGCCGCCTTCCTGCCGTGTGACGGTCATTTTGGACTTGTCGGCCAGGCCGTCCTTCAGCGCGAACTTTTCCCGCAGCAGCCAGTCAATGCTCTCGACGATGTAGGAGACGACCGGTTCCGGCGTGTAATAGACGCCGCGGAGTTCGCGCAGGGCCGGGTCGTAGGCGGCGAGAAAGGTCTCGTAGAAATGCACGACCGGATCCCGCCCCCGGCCCGCGCCGGCGTCCCGGCCAAAGTCTTCCAGGACCGCGGCCATGTCCGCGTAATCCAGCAGCGTGACGAGGTCGTGTACGAAGCCGACAAACGGCTCGTCGTCCAGTTGCGCGCCGGTAATGAGGTCGAAAAAGTTGCGGAGGAAGGGGTTGCTTTTCGGGATGAGCTTGGCCGCGTCGCCCAAAGTGAACCGTGCCGACAGGCCGGTAAAGACGCGCGCCGAGAACAGGCCGTAGGCCAGCGTCTGCGCGAACATATCGGCGAAGCCGGCCTCCCGGCCGGGATCGGCGAGTTCGGGCAAGAGCGTTTGGGCAAAGACGGAGCGCCAGTCCTGCAGGAGCTGGGAGGCGTTGCCTGTCTTGAAGGCGGCGATTATGGTGTCGCGGATGAGGTGCGTGAGCCGCGCCAACCGGCGTGCCAGTTCTTCGGCGCTGGTGATGCGGACGGGCTGGCGGTCAAGGAATTCCTGGAGCAGTTTCCCGGCCAGGGTGTGAGCGTTGAGATCGGGAACGAGCCGGCCGTCGTCGCGCGCCACGGCGAGGCGGAATCGGGCACGCTCTGCGCCGTCCACGAACCAGCGGAATTCCAGGTAATCGGTCAGCAGCAGGTTGGACAGAGCGGGCAGGTAGCGCTTGAACTGGCTGGACTTTTTGGCCTCATCCAGCGAAACGCCAATGTCCTTGGCTTCCACGTAGCCGAGGCTGAGCGCGCTGGCCTTTCTGGCGATGACAAAATCGGGCGCGCCACAGGCAACACGTTTGGGTTCGTTGGTGGCGACGACGCGATCGTCGAGTGATTCGAGCAGGGCCTTGAGGGCGGGCCGGTGCGTGTGCTCCGTATCGTTGCCGAGCCGATGGGCGGCTTCGATGTGCTGGAGATAGGTGGCTAAATGGTCACTCATGTCGCGGCAAATGCGCTCGCCAAGGAAGCCGAATGGATTTTGGCCCGCGGGTCAAGCGTTTACGTTTCCGGCGGTCTGTCCATCTTCTTCTTTCAATAACGCGCGACAATCGAGTAATGCCGTTCGGTGGGATTCCTGATTCGCACCCATTCTTGCTGCACATCGAAATCAGTCCAGCTTTGTCCGTTGACCAACACCCTCCGGAGAGGTTTGCCCGCCGGATGGCGCAGGCGCACGAGCAGAATCTTTGGGCGGCTTGGCTCCGGCATTTCGATTTCGGCCAGGAGTTTTCCCGCCGCAGCCTGGCTTTCAACCATCATGGACAATTCCCCATAATACGACGGCGCGCGCTCGACCTCGATTCTCTTTCCATCTTCCAGCCATTCTCTCGGCGCAGCCTGCAAGAGCAAGAGCGTGTCGTCGTCCAGTTCATGGATCAGAATATGCCGATACAACTCGAACCAGGCGCCGTCCGTGCTGGGCGGGCCGAAGTACTGGCCCCAGGTCCAGCGATGCTCGACCGGCTCGAATACCGAATGGCTGAAGGCACAGGCCATCATGCTGTAGAATGCCCGGATGACCGCTTTTGCATCGTCTCTCAGGAGGTAGGCGGTCGCTTGCTGGTTATAAACCGGCTCGTTGGCCATGCCCCAGCCTTTGAGAAAGAGGTTGTCCTCGTGATCGTGCAGCAGGGCATCCGCCAGCGCTCCTTCGGCAGGAAGCGCCTTCAATCGTAGCAAATGCGCCGCCCCGGTATCGACGTCGGTCGGATACCATTGTTCCAGCAGGCGCCGGGGTGTCAAAACTTCGCAAGGCACATAAGGGCTCCAGGTGTGGTCCCGCAACTGCACGAGAGGAGAAAACATGGTCGCAGCGCCGAAACCGCGCTCGACGGCTTGCTGAAAGGCCTGGGCGGCAGCGTGGCACTCTTGCGCGCGCGGGTGGCTGATTTGCGCCAGCACCTTTCCCAGCAGGTCCAAGCCCGCGTAAAGGTAGGCTTGGTTGAAGGCCCAGATGCCTTCGCCGGTGCCGTCATTGAGCGGTGCGCGGACCAGGCCGCCGGCGGGCCCGGGACGGTCGGAGGCCCGTTGGATTTCGGCCAGGCACCAATCAAGCGCCTTGAGCGTGGGCGGCAGCAAGCGGTCCAGCGCCGGACGATCGTGAGACAAAAGGTAGTTCTTGGCCACCGTGTACATCATGCTCGGGGTATAAACACCCCAGTTCGCATAACCTCCGACGCGCCCATTGGGTTGCTGATTGTCGCGGTAAATGGCCAGCAATTCTTCCGCCGAGATAGCGTGGTATCCGCGCAGATCATAGATCATGTAATCGACGTACACGGCCTGGTTGACCGGCCAGGGCGTGCCCTTTTGGTCGTAGGCAAAATTGGAGTAAGGAAGGTCGATCGGCACATTGGCTTCCTGGCCGCCATGGCGGCGTGGCAGCCGCAACGCGTGCCAAAGGCCGGCCCGGAACAAATCGTTGACCGGTTTTTCCGGCACGCGAAATTGCGCGCCCCGGGCCAGGTAATCCGACCAAAACTTCAACGTGGCGGCGCGAGCGTCGAGATACTTCAGCGCGAGCAGCTTTTCCCGATCCGCCTCAGCAAGGATCGGCGAAGGCAATTTGAGGATGAACTCTCTGGAACCGTTGGCCGGCAGATCAAGCGAAACGACGACCTGGCTGGCCTTCCACTTGGAATCTTTTTTGTCCACTTTGGCCGTTGCGTCGTCCCGTGCCTCCGCTGGCTCAACCTTAAGGCCTGCTCCTTCCACGGAAAACAGCGTTTGATGCGCAACGCTTTCCTCGAGCACGAAGGCGTCGCGCCGGCTTTGCGGAGCGACCGTGAATTGAATCGAAGCCGGGAATTCTCTCCGATGAGTCACCTTGCTGGATGTTGTTCCCGGTTTCCCTGACCGATCGGTGACGCTCACCTTTTGCAGCAGAACCATCTGAATGTCTCCACGTCGTTCCTGGGGCGGTCCATTCAAGGGATAGGCAAACTGCTCCACTTCGTAGCGCCGGCCATTTTTCTCGAAGGCGGTCGTAATCACCGGAAGCCCATCGGCCAGTCTCTGGCCTTGCCATGTGGCAGCGATTCCTTCCTGCGATAAAACCCCAAAGTCAAACCAGAACCGGAACCGGTCGGGATTGCCGTAGTCGTTCCAGACGCCGCCGCCGCGATCAATGCCGAACTTGGGAATCGCGCTGTCCCAAGCGAGGCCGACGATGTGGCCGGGGGGCGGTTGGGCGGGATGTTTGTAACCGGGATGCCCCATGTCTTCCCAGCGGGCGGTGTATTGCTCGTACGTCGCCTCGGGCTCGCGTTGGACCTGGTCGAGGACGCGGCGGCCTTCCCATGGATCGAGCTGTTTCCGGTGGTCCGCGAAAGAAACGGGTGAATCACCGGCGGCCAGATAGACATCCAGCGCCGGCACCCAGAACGCTTTCTGTTCGAGCATTTGATCAACGGTGACGCTGAATCCTTTCGTTCCCGCGCGATCCATCTGCACGGTCAGCTTGCGCGCATCGCGACGATAGGCCGCGTCAAGACGAAGGCGGCGGGCCGTGTCGGGATCGCTCTGGGCGATCAAATCCGCCCAAATACGGTGCAGGTTGGTGATGGCATTGACCGGCGTCTCCAGATACGCCAGGGTGAACCCGACGGCATCGGCGTCCCCACCGCCGGCGTGAGTGGTCCAGGCGCCTTCTTGGAGACGATCGTTCGGTTCCAGCGCTTGGCCCGCGACATCGGACACCGTCACCTCGTTGGTCAGGAACTTGATGTAAAAAGGCTGTGTTGCCGGAGAGTGGTGGCCCCAGGAGATTCTTACCCGAAGCTGGCTCTGCGGTTCAGCGCCCAGCAGGGCTGGAGTGAGCAGCAGCATTTGGCACAAAACGAGTACGACCTGACTTCTCATAGGCATTTAGGTCTCGGAGATGTTGTCTCTTCTTCTTCAGCCAACTCAAGAAGCTTTTTCACGATGGACCGGACTCTTGTGAAGAGGTCCCACATTCGACAATCCTTTCCATGAACCTGGATTCAGGAACGCGGCCTTCAGGCTGCAGAACCATCGGCACTTCAACGCGCTGCAGCCTGAAGGCTGCGTTCCTATCGCCCATCCGGTTCATGGGCACCATGCGCGGCAAAAAGCCGTGGAGGCTTTCCATGAACCGACCGTTGGTAGGGCCGACATTTCTGTCTGCCGGTTCGGGCGACTTTCCAGTCGCCCGTGGGAACACCGGACTGGAAAGTCCGGTAAACCGGCAGGCTGGAAAGCCCGCCCTACCGCCCTGAAGGGGCGAGCGGACGCCCACGTCTTCCTGACCGTGCTGGCTTATCAGCTTTTGCGCTTTATCACCTACAGTCTGGAACAGAAAGGAGATCGCCGCGATTGGACGACCTTGCGCCGGGTATTACAGACGCACTGCTACGCCACCGTCAGCCTACCGACGCGCAACGGGACGGTCGTGCATGTGCGCCGGCCCGGCACTCCGGAAGGCTGCCATCAGCAAATCTATGAGAAGTTCGGAATCAACTGGAAAGAGCTGCCGACCAAGAAAATCACGGCCGCCAGACCTACTTCGATGGGGCGGGCAAAGGCGGCAAGTCGGATGCCGTGGCGGGTGCGGGCGGCTGTTGAGCGCCAGGAGGCAGGGGCGGCCTGTTCAGGCCAGGAGGCAGCGGAGGCTTGTTCAGGCCAGGAGGCAAGGGGGGCAACGCTTTAACCAGGCTGCGCCAGGTGGCCCGCTCACGGAGAGACATGGCCTGCCAGCGCTCCGCATTCTTGAGGAACTGAGCCTGCTCCTCGGCGGTCATGCTGGCAAATTTCCCGAAGGATTCGATGCACCGCTGGCGCTGGGCGGGAGGCAGCTTCTCGAAAGCGAGCAGGGTTTTTTCCATCTCGCGGCGCTCGGCTTCCGGCAGTGTTTCGAGCGTTTTCTCCTTTTCCTTGGGCGGCAATTCGAAGAATTGATGAAACTGCCGGCTCATCTTTTGCCGGCGCTCGGGCGGCAGGGCGCGCCAGCGCTCCAGCTTTTCCTCCAGCGCCTTTCGGTGCTCGGGAGACAGGCTCTGCAGGATGCTGTCCCTCTGCGCCTGGCTGCTCGATTCAAGCCGGAGGAAGTATTGCAGGGTCAGCTCATTGTCCAGAATCTCCTTTTGCAGGTCGGACGAGAGCAAGTCCCATTGCTTCAATCGTTCTTCCACCAGCTTCCGGTCGGGCTCAGGAATGGCCTCCAGTCTGGGCGCGCGGCTGGCCGGCGGCGCCTGCATCAACGGGCGCAGGTACCAATGCAACTGCATGCTCTGCAAGCGTGTTTCGCGTTCCTCGGCGGAAAGAGAATCGTACTGCCCCAATTTGGCCTGAAAGTATTTCCGTTGGTTCTGGGATTTGCCGGCCAAAGCCTGTTCCCGCTCCGGCGGACTCAAAGAGAGCCAATGCCGAAAAATCTCCACCGGGGATTTCGGCGGCGGAGGCAATTGAGGGAATGGGGTGGGAACCGGGGCCACCCCGCCTGAAACGCTTTTCGATTGAGCACAGCTTAACTGAGCGCCGATGGCAAAAAAAACCAACAAAACGCCGAACCTGCATCGAGACCGGCGCTCTGGAGCCGCAACCGACCGGAAGAATCCTCCTAGCGCTGGGATTATTCGGTTTAAGGAGAGGGGTCTCATCCCGTGGCCATCTTTATTGGAGCGCTGCCAGCAACTCCAAATCCACCTGTGGCGAGACCTGGCTCAAACGATTGATCGCCTCAAAATTCTCCAGCAACTCCAGGGGCGGGAGTAGCGCGTCCGGAGAAGCGGTGGTGGCAGCCGAGGCGCCCGGTCCGTTCCTGGCTGCAACGCCGACCGCAATTTCGCCACCGAAAAATAGGGTCGCGAAACTGGAGACGGCGGCGACACTCCGCGCCCGCTCGGCTCGGAGCGAGAGTTGGTGCCGGTGATAAAGGAGCAGGCTCAAGCTCAGGACCAAAGCCGCGCACGCAACGGTCTGCGCCCATTTCCAATCATACCGTCGCGGCCACCAGGACGCCGGTTGGAAAAGAGGCGACCGGCTGGATTCACGCTCCGCTGCTTGCAGGACCTGAGCGGTAAAATTGGAAGCCAGCGGCGCGTCCGGCAGTTGCCTTAAGAGCTGGCTCAAGCCCATTTCCTCTTCCCAGGACGCCTGAGCTTCCGGATGAGACGCCCAATAAGCCTGCAACCGCTTTTCTTCCGCGAGCGTCAATGGACGCTTGAGGGCCGCTTCCAGCAGGGCATTGTATTCCGCGCTTTGCATGGTCTTTCAGTTAATAACCGCTCTGCGATTAAAGTTGCTGGCCGGTCATTTTTCCGGCTCCTGCCAAAACCCGGTCCGCAAATAAGGTTTAAGCTTTTGCTTGAGCGTTTCCCGGCCCCGGTGAATCAAAGATTTGGTGGCCGAGAGGGAGCATTTCAGAATCCTGGCAATTTCTTCATACGACATCTCTTCTTCGCGGAAGAGCAGGATGGCTGTGCGCTGGTTCTCCGGCAGCTCGGCCAGGGCCTGGCCGATCTTTTGCGCCAGTTCGCCTTGCAGCAGCAAATCGGGCGGGGAGACAATCTTGACGTCCTCGAACTGCCGGGCGGGCTGGTCTTCATTTTCCGATTGGGTCGATTCCAAAGACTGGGCCGGGTGCCGCGAGCGCCGCCGGATTTCATTCAAGCAGAGATTGCGCGCAATGGTGTAGAGCCAGGTCGAAAACTTCGCCGAGGCCCGATAGCGATGGGCTGATTTGAACACTTGCACGAAGGCATTTTGGGCCAGGTCTTCCGCTTCGGCGGCGTCCTGCAAGGTGCGGTAAATGAGGTTCATTACTGGCTGTTTGTGTTTCTCCACCAACTCTTCGAAAGCAGCCATGTCCCCCTGCTTGACACGCAGCATCAGGGCTGCATCAGGATCGCGGTGGTCCGGCATGAGGGCGCATCCTAACAAAAACCGTCCGGGCGACAAGGTTGCGGTGGGAGGCGGCGTTCCGGGAGGTCATACAAAGCGCGCTGCCGATGAAATCACGAAACACCCGGCTTGGGAGAAGTATTTCACCCAGGCCTCCCGCTACACCACTTCCACGGGGCAGGACGGCAGGGCGGCGAGAAAGGCCTGGCCATATCTTTTGGTCAAAATGCGATTGTCCAGCACGACAATGATGCCGCGGTCGTCTTTGGTCCGGATCAGACGGCCGACGCCCTGGCGGAATTTCAGAATCGCTTCCGGGAGTGAGAAATCCGCAAAGGAATTGCCCCCGGCCGCTTCGATGCTCTCAATGCGCGCTTCGATCAGGGGATGGTCCGGCACGGCAAAGGGCAGCCGGGTGATGATGACATTGGAGAGCGCTGCTCCGGGCACGTCCACGCCTTGCCAGAAGCTGTCGGTGCCGAAAAGGACGGAATCGATGTTCTCCTTGAATTTCTCCAACATCAGGGTGCGGGGAGTGCCGCGGTTTTGCACATAGCATTCCAGGCCCAGCTCCTCGAAGAAGGGTTGCATGCGTTCGCCCACCGCTTGCATGAGCTTGGCATTGGTAAACAGCACGAAAGCCTTTCCATGCGTTTTCCGGACAAAATGTTCGACCCAATGGATAAGGGCTTCCTCATAGCCGGCGTCGCGCGGATCGGGCATCTTGCCGACGACAAACAATCTCATCTGCCGCTCGTAATCAAAGGGAGAGCCGACCTGCAGTTTCTCCGCTTCCTCCCCGCCAATCCGCTGCGCAAAATAATTCAGCCCGGCGCCGGAGCCGGCTTTCGACTTTGGACCTTTGAGCTTCGGGTTCGGGACGGCCTCCGGCTGGGCAGAGACGGCGAGCGTGGCGCTGGTCATGATGACGGAGGTGTCCGAGCCGAACAACCGGCGCCGCAAAAAGTCCGCCACCTTGATGGGCGCCGCGTTCAAGGCCAGGTTTTTGTGCGCCCGGCCGCTACGTTCCACCCAATAGACATAGTCCTCGGAGATTTGGCTGAGGAAGCCGGCCACTTCCTCCCGCAATTCACCCAGGCGGCGGTTGCATTCCAGCAGTTCCTGCGCGGTGTCCTTGTCGTCACACATCTTGACCAGGTCACTCACCGCCTCGCGCATGCGCTGGATCGGCAGCGTCAGATTGTCCGGCACCAAATCCGGCCGCCGAATGCGGAGTTCCGTCCAGGCGCGAGACCGGCCCTGGCCGCGCCCGCGCGCCGGATCGTCCGCTTGGTTCTGGGCCAACTCTTCACAAGCCTCCTCGACGGCCGCAAAGAATTTGTCGCTCTCGCGCAACAGGTCGGCGACGAGTTTAACCGCCGGACCCTGGCGCAACAAGGCCAGCAGACCTTTCTCGGTCCGCGGATTCCACAACCGCTGCAGGGCATAGCGAATTTGCCCGCTCGAAACACTCAGGCCGATGTGCTTGGAAGCCACCGGCTCCACCGTGTGGGCCTCATCCAAGATGACAAAATCGTTCTTGAACAGGACGCCTCCGGCCACTTCCTCCTCCAGCCCGCCCACATGCATGAAAAAGAGCGTGTGGTTCAAGACCAGCACGTCCGCCGACAGAATCCGGCTGCGCGCCCGTTGAAAGAAACAGACCCCATGATCTTTGGCGAAATCCGACTGGACCCCGCAGAGTTTGGGCGCGCACAGCCCGCGCTCGGAACAAACTTGCTGCCAGACCTTCGCATCCGGCTCGATCTCGAAATCGGACAAGCTGCCGTCAGCGGTCGTCTTGGACCATTCGTAAATGCGCTGCAGCTCGGCAATCTCAGGCGAGGTGAACAAACCGTCGGCTTGCTGCAGCGCTTTGGCGAGCCGGCGTGTGCACAGGTAATTCTGCCGCCCTTTCAACATGGTGAAGCTGAATTTGACGGGCAGAATTTCCGCCAGCATCGGAAGGTCTTTGCCGATCAACTGCTCCTGCAAATTGATGGTGTGCGTGGAAACCACCGCTTTTTTTTTCTGGGCCACCGCGAAGAGGATGGCCGGAACCAGGTAGGCCAGGCTTTTGCCCACGCCCGTGCCGGCTTCCACGATCAAATGGTCCCGTTCCTCCAACGCCCGCGCCACGGCCACGGCCATTTGTTGTTGCTGCGGGCGATACTCGAAATTGCTCGCCCTGGACAAGAGGCCGGCCGGCGAAAAAATGTCTTCCACTTGCGCCGCCAAGCCGCGGCCGGCGCCCGCCGGCTGAGATTCGATGGTGCTGATCATGGCTCCCGGCGCGGCTGCCGGACCACGACCTCCAGCGGCGCTTGGTTCTTCACAATCATGTTGGCTGGCAAAATGCCGCGCCAGGACGTGTTGGGATAGATGACCGAGCCGCGTCCGATGATGCTGCCCGGATTGAGCACCGTATTGCACCCGATGTCGGTATGGTCGCCGAGCAGCGCGCCGAACTTGCGCAGGCCGGTGTCGAAGGGCTGGCCGTCGATTTCCACCGTCACATTGCCCGGCACTAATTTGACGTTGGAAATCTTCACGCCCGCTCCCAGGTGCGCATGGTAGCCGAAGATGGAATCGCCCACGTAACTGAAGTGCGGCACCTGACAGTGATTGAACAGGAAAGAATTCTTAAACTCGCAGGCATTGCCGATCACACAATGGTCCCCGATGATCACCTCCTCCCGCACGTAAGCATTGTGCCGAATCTGGCAATGGCACCCGATAATGGCCGGGCCTTTGATCATGGCGCCTTCTTCCACCACCGTCCCCTCGCCGATGAAGACCTGTTCGCCGATGAAAACGCGGCCTTCAGCCCGATGGTGGAGTCCGGGACGCAACTGCGCGTCCAGGTAAGCTTTCAGCTTCTGCAACGCTTCCCAGGCATACTCACAGCCCTCAAAGAGCGCCGCGTGCTCGGTCTGGCTCAAGTCGAACAAGTCCGCCGGTTTCAGCATGTCGTGCAAAGTACGCCAAACAAAGCCCGGAGCAAGAGCGGAATGGGACGACGGTGCGCATCTCCGAATGAGGGCGCTTGGATGTGGGGCGGACCTCCGGTCTGCCGGTTCCGGGAGCCTCCGGCTCCCAGGACAATTGGCCGTCCACAGTGAAAACAGCCATCGGCAACGCCGTCAAATCCATCGCCAGCTTCTTCGGTCTTTCCAGTTCCGGTTCCTCAACCTCAAGCAGCGGAGGGGCGAAATGAAGTGCAAGCCGAGAACATCAAACCGCGAACCACGCCAAGCACGCGAAAGAACCAGGCTTGGCCCGCGAGGGACTGTTCCCAACCATCGTAGCAGCCGACGTAAGGAGGCTCACTTTGATTTCGGAATTTGGAATTCGGAATTCGGATTTGAGGAAAAGAGCCTCCTCACGTCGGCTGCTACGAACGAGCAATGGCGCTGCCGCGCTCCGGATTTCGCCGGCTTGACGGTGCTTTCACCAGCCCGGTTTCACAGGCCAAGCCAGTTGCGTACTCCCGCTTCGACCAGCCCCAATTGCTGCGGCGTCAGCCGGCCCAGGAATCGCTCGGCTTTGACCGCTGCCACCGTAACCGGGTTTTGGACCAGAAAGGCTCCTGGCTTCAGGAACGGCACACTCACGCTCACCTCGAATTCTGAACCGCGTAAAGGTCAGGGTGTGGGGAATGACGCTGATCAACGCGCGATCCGTGTCCTTGAAGGCGCGGTTGAGAATGAGCGCGGGCCGGGCCTTCTGCGCCAGCCCCAAGTCCACCATCCAGACCTCACCGCGATTGGGCACGGGCCTCCTCCTCGTCGAGCAGGGCGAAAGTTTGGCCGGCAATGGCCGTCAAGTTGTCATCCGACAACGGGCCGTAATCCTCCGGGACAAGGTTGCGGGCAATCGCCTCGAAGACGTTCCATTGCTCGGCTTGGGGCAAGCTCCTGAAACCCTCCAAAACTGCTTGGGCTTTTGTGCTCATGGTTGGAAATTATTACAGGTGCGCGTGGCCGACCAGCTTGATCGTCAACCGCTCCCTGGCCCGCTCGGCCAGCAATTTGGCCAGCAACCCCTGGCCCTTGCTTGCGCCGCGCAGCCGGTTCAACGCCTCGCGCTGCCGAGCCTCCGTGAGCGAAACGACTTGATTGCGCACGAGCACCTGCTCATCCGGGGCGAGCTTCTTGAACTCGTCCAACATTTTGGCAGCTACCGCAGTCATGTCCGTAACTTTACCCGCTCCACATGAAAACGGCAAGCGCCACAGCCAGGTTAGCCCGCGAAACATGCGGATGGAAACACCAACTGGAGGGATTCGCCGCAGTTCTGTCGCGGTTCTTGACTCTGACAGCGTTTCCTGCTGGGCTACAGTCATTCCTACGGGACACATGATCTAGAACCGAAACAACCGGTATGAAAATACCTGTTCAAAGCCTCCTTTCTATTGCTCTCGGACTGCTGATTGAGACGCTAGCCGCCCCGAACGCAAATGCGTTGCAGTGGGCCTCTGCCCAAACCCGCGGCCATCCGAACGGCCTCGCCGCCAACTCCTGCGCGCCTGTGGCCGAAGCCCCAGCCCGCGGTCCAGCCAATGACGCGCTCGACAGCGATCTGACCAGGCCCGCCGCAGCCTGACGGTAATGCCTCATTCAGCACTTTTCCTCTCTCCGAATCACTAAGATACGCACCATGACCATCACCATCAAAGAAACCGATCCCGAACTTGCCCACGCCGCCGAACTTTCCTTGCGCGGCGAGGAAGTCCTGCTCCAAACGGGCAACCACCTTTTCCGGCTTGTGCCATGCCTGAAGGAACCGCTCATTCGCCCGCCTGGCTACTTTGCTGACGACTACACGGAAGACGACATCCGTGAATCCAACGCGACCCTGACGCAAACTCCCCAGGGTCTCCTTCAATGAGGCAGTGGGACATCTACCTCTATCCGTTTGACCAGGAACGACCGCACCCCGTCGTCATTGTCTCCAGCGATGAACCTGAAAGGGGCATTTGATGAACCACAGAGATCACAAAGAGCACAGAGAGAGCAGGTTAAAAACGGCGCTGGACACTCCCGATGGGTGACGAGGTTGATACATGCAATTCATTGATTCTCTGCGATCTATGCGTTCTTTTGTGGTTAAACTGCCTTTTCTAGGATGAACGCTGCGCCCATGCGGATTTGCAGCATGTCAACGGTCTGATCTGCACCTCCGTTCGCGTGGATCGACCGCTGCGCAAGCGCGAGTTCCTGCTGGACGAGGATGACGGCCTGGACTGGCCCACCGGCGTGCGCTGCGACGTGATCTACGTCTTGGAGAAATCGAAATTGCTTCAGCACCGCGGCGCGGTGATCCCGGCGCGCAGGCGGTTGCTTTGTCTGAAGGTCGCCGAATGTCTGCGCTGGCCATTGATGTAAATTCCCCCGCCAGCCATCCAGCATTCGCCCCCCTCCCCCACGTCGGTTATGACTGGATGGTTCATCGTCATTTACCATCGCCGGACTTCCACCGGCTGGACTGGCGGCCTTATGGGCTGCGAGCGAAACATGCGGATGGAAACGCGGCGGCGACTCTCCGAATGACGGTGCTTGGATGTGGGGCGGACCTCCGGTCTGCCGGTTCCGGGAGCCTCCGGCTCCCAGGACAATCGTCCGTCCACGCTGAATTCAGGCTGGCCTTCGAAGAAGGCCGCCACCGGCAGGTCAGGAGACCTACCCCACAGAAGCCTGTCCTCATTTGGAGCTGCGCCGAACCGCAATCGCTGGTGCCAGTGGCGTTGGTAACTTGCGTGACCTGGCCGAGGGAGGTATAATAATCGCAGTGAGTGAATATTCCAAAGAGATTTGCCGCAATTCACTCTGAATAGTCAGGCCGGCAAACCTCCTTCAGCCCAGAAGTTGACAAACTCAAGAACTGGTACCTTTTACGAGGCTGCTCGCAGGGGAACTGCGCCACAGAAATCCCTTTACAGCAGCCCGCCGCCCTGTCTTAATCGCCCGTAAGAGAAACCAAACCAAGAGCGGCAGTTTGAGCTTTTGGCCTCGTGACGTTTCTCGGGCGGCGTATGCAACTGGCAATGGTAGCTTTCACGCGGTCCAACGGCGGGCCTTCACCGACGCGCACCCGAAATCCAC
>ERZ1292640.1947-Hain-H43-02um-R1-1947-length-16855-cov-8_pt1 | contig 16855 bp, 21 predicted proteins | sample MGYA00564404_ERZ1292640 | MGnify/ENA primary metagenome ERZ1292640 (study PRJEB36523, sample SAMEA6512636) | groundwater metagenome | collected 2019-01-08 | study: AquaDiva: Metagenomics assemblies of 32 groundwater samples
TGGTGTGCTAAATTCAAGAAAGTTTTCCCCGCTGCATCCATTATCTGCATTTGTGTATTTGTCTGGAGGGCAGCCACAGCCAGCAGGATGGGCAGGATCATTTGTAACGCCAGAAGCAAGGTCAACTAAATTACCAGAAGCATCACAATACTTCGGCTGGTTTCTTGAGCATCTTTCTGCTAATGTTCCATCACTACAAAATTTTTTGCACTTGCCAGCATCATCGCCAGTACTTATACAATTCAATCCAAGAGGACAGCCGCAATCATCACTTGTTCCAACTATTTTATCCTTGCCATAGCAATAATTTGGTTGCACCGCTCCCTTATCATCCAAAAACTTAGGCCTCTCTAAAAGGCAGCTTTCATAAGTATATTTTCTTTGCACGCCCCCATCAGTAACTTCCATAGAATTGAAGCATTTTCCCGCTCCTGGAAATTCTTCTTTGCAAATTTGACCAGCAGGACAGCTCATCGCACTACAAGATGTCGCAGTCTGACAGCTTCCCACACCAAGAGTATTTTTAATGCATTTCTCATTTGGAGCGCATGCTATTCCATTGCAAAGAGCAAGATTCCTGCATTTTAATATCTCTCTTAAATCAATAATGCAAGTCTTTCCATCACCACAGACTTTGTCCTTGCAAAAAGTAAGTGCTAACCCGCACTTAACACTTCCATCTTCATAAATTGTGCATTTCTCATTTGCAGGACAACCGCTGCATATTGAAGATTCAACGCAACGAGCAGTCTGTTTGGGGTCAAAAACGCATTTATACCCTTCAGAGCATACTTCTCCATTGCATTTAGATGCAGGAGGAGTTGTGCAAGTAGGAGTTCCACTAATAGTATTAACAAGACATACTTTATCTGTAGAACATGACGGGCTGCAGGATGGAGGAGTTGTGCAAGTAGGAGTTCCACTAATAGTACGGCATATTTTATCTGCAGAACATGATGGGATGCAAGCAGACAAAGCCCCAAAAACAAAATAAGAAGAAATAACAACAGCAATCAAAATTAAAAAACCAAAAATAAAAACCTGGCTGCTGCGCCCTCTTCTCTCTATGAAAAGCAGTGAGCTAAAACCTCTTTTAATCATATATTAAATAGAAAAAAAGAAGTTTTTATATCTATCGTTAGTAAAAGCTTTGCGTCTTTATTCACCTGTATTATCGATTAAAAAATCCCTAAAAAACTTATACTTAATTTGCACATAAGCCACAACGTAAACTTTTGCAAATTACTCATAAAATAGATGCGAATATCAGAAGAAAACGCAAAAGTTTAGCCAACAAAAAGATTTATAACTGAAAATCTACTTTAAACTGGTATAAAATGAACACCTATATTACTAACCAAGCAAGAAATCTAAAAGCCACAGGCTTAGCTTTGCTCGTTGCATCAAGCATGATTTTAACAGGAGGATGCGCCACAAATAAAAATAGCACTTATACACGAACAACACTTCAAAGAACATATACTCCACGGCAGACTTACGCCGCACAGCAAACTCCTGCAGAAAAAAAAGGCAAAATTCGCAAATTCTTTGATGGATTATTCAAACCAACAATATTTGATTTTTTTGTAGGTTTTTAATCTGAATCTTTCTTTTTATGTTTGAAGAGCTAGTTATTGTAACAGATAATAATCGGTTTTGTTTTTCGATGCCCAATTTCGTCAAAAACGGATTTGTTCGAAGGACAAACCTTTGGAAGCGTCATTTAAGTAATTTAATTTCTTTTTCTAAATCTTCCGCAGAATAACTTGATCTAAATCCATTTTCTATCAAATACCTTTCCATTTCCCAAATAGTCAATCCTGTTTGCTCTGCTGCTTCAGATAAAGTAAGATTCCCTTTTGCATATTCTTCAGCTGTTTTTTTCTTCATAAAATCATAATATCCAGCCATTACAAGTTTTCTTATAATCGTGCTTCTGTCCGCCATTTCCTGTTTGCCAAGTTTGTCTATTTTAGACATCATTTCTTTCGGCAGCCTAATTCCTATTGGTTGTGTCATTTTACCTCCATTGACAGCTTATCTAAAATAGCATTGCTAAACCATCCTATCTTTCTTAATTTATCAATGCTTTCAACAAACTTATTTTTATCTATCATCTTTTCTTCATATAGTTTTAAAATTATAACTGGAGTCCCAATTAATTTAATATTTAACAACTGATTTTTCTTTCGGACATTATCATCATCTGTTGCAAGATAATCAGCATTTTCCTGCCAGTATAAAGCCACTGCTTCTCCTTCTCCTCCCTGAATATTAAACTCATTTATTTTTTCTAAAACTTTTAGGTTTTTAATTTCAATAACTTTTATTTCATTTCTTTCAACCAAATTGGATATTATTTTAATATCGACAAAATTTTTCTCTTTGCATTTTGTAACTTCATCAAAAACTCTTTTTGGAATTATTGTTTTTTTAAAGTATTTACAGCTTTTTTCAAGCAAAGTTATCTTTGCCAAATGAATTAATACCATTGAATCTTTGACTATCATATGTAATACATTGTGCACAAGGTAGTTTATAAACTTTTATGTCTAAACTCCATTGCTTTTCAGGAATCATGCAACACAGCTAAAAAATCGTAAGAGCTTAGCTTTCTAAAGCTATCGTCGGGCGGGTGGTGGGAGGCGGTGGAGGGTTATCGTCGGAACTGCTTTAGAAAGCTAAGTAGATACAAAAAATCTAAAGATTTAAAAACCATCTTTCTGTTGACATTTTATAAGCATACCCTTTGGCGGTCGACAAAGGCTAGCTTTTTTGACCTCAATACTATGAAACAAAAATCAAAGATTTTTGAGCTCCGTAGCTCGCTTGGAGGCTCGCTATGAAGTTACCAAAAGAAACAAAAAGATATTGCCCCTATTGCAGAAAGCACACGAAGCAAATTTTATCTACGCAAAAGCAGAAATCTAGATCAACAGCTCATCCATTATCCCGATGGTCTACTACTCGAGTCCAAGCCAGAGGCATGAAAATGGGCTATGGAAATCAGGGCAGATTCTCAAAGAAAGGTATTAAAGACTGGAAAATGAAAGCGAAAATAACCAAAAGAATAACCATTCTCTATAAATGCAGTGAATGCAATAAAATAAAAGGAATTAGAAAAGCAATTCGCTCATCAAGAGTAGAAATAGGGGATAAAATAACTAAATAAAATGGCTGAAACAAAAAAAATAAGCAAAAAAACGTTTTTTGAAGTAAAGGCGCCAATAACCTCAACAAAAATATCACTTTACGGAGCTTCAAAGCAAGAGCTTGAAGGCAAAATAATTTCTTTGGATTTAACAAGAAGCCTAAGAGGAAAGAGCATAGAATTAAAATTAAAAGTAAAAAATGAAAATGATGAGTTAACAACCGAACCTGTAAGCCTGGAATTAGTCGGCTCTTATATAAGAAAGATGATGAGAACTGGAACAGATTATGTTGAAGATTCTTTTATTGCTGAATGCAAAGAAGGTAAGGCAATTGTTAAGACATTCATGATTACACGAAATAAAGTTTCAAGAGCAATAAGAGCTGAATTGCGGGATACTGCAAGAAAATCTCTGGAAGCCCATCTTCGAACAAGAAGCCTGCAGGAAATCTTTACAGAAATACTGACAAATAAGATACAAAAAGAATTATCTTTAAAACTGAAAAAAATTTACCCCCTTGCACTTTGTGAGATAAGAGTATTTAAAATCCTAGTAGAAAAAAAGTAGTTTTCTGCAACATAAATTCTTATAAACCTTCATAAAGCTAATTTCTAATGGAAGGTGTTAGTAGTTATCAGGAACTTGTTTCTATGGCTGCACAGCAATTAACAGCAGAGTCTAATGGAAATCTCAGTTATACTTTTTATGCTTCTAACAATGATTTGATGCTCATTGTTCATGCAAATACTGGACACAAAGTAGTGGATTTTGGAAAGCATATTAAAGTCACTCGTGATGGAAGGCTGTTGTGCGATGACCCTGGCTTGACATATGATTTGGAAAAGCGCGTAGCAATTCTTAAAAAGGGAGTTTTTAAAGGCAGAATCAGCAGAGAAGCTCCTCTTAACAACACTAGATAATTGAATATGCTAAATTTAAATTAAAATCACTAAGAATATACTGGAATTAATTGGTTCTTAAAGATTTTTAATAAACGTTTTGGTTATTGATGCGAATAGCCCCGCCCGGATTCGAACCGGGGTCTAAGCCGCCAAAGGGCTTCATCCTTGACCACTAGACTACGGGGCTAACAACAATATGGAATTTAAAGCATTTATAATAGTTTTGGATATGTGAAAGCTTAGCTTTCTGAAGTTATCACCGGACGGGCGGCAAGCAAGTTCGCAAAAGTAACTAATGCATAAACCATTTGAAAGTTTTAAATAAAAATAGCCTATAAATAAAATAAAAATCGTAAATGCTTTAAATTGCCAACGATAAAATACAAAAGATAAAATACAAAAGATAATTATGCCATACAATTATTTATAACTGATATTTAAAGTTATTTAGCAGACACTAACTTATAGTCCATGACCTTAAAATTTCACCATTTTATCGTTGATTACTGAGAGAATTTTTAATTCTCGAGGTGCTCAGAATCGTTTCTGACATTTAGGGAAAGACTTATATCTTTCATTATAGTAATAAACGAGCTTGCGATATTTTTTTCTATTACTTTAAGGAACTTATAATAATTACACTTATGGGTAAAAGGCATTCATTGTCGAAGCGAACGTAAATAGGGGAGTTCCTATTTTCTTTAATAAAGATTCTGATGTCCAGCCAACATTGCTTTTGTGAGTAAGTATCTCTATTGTTTCTTCTTTGCCCTCTCTTGGGTCAGGAGCAAATGAAATAACCAAACGCTGGAGTAAGCGATCTTTTCTATTTTCAGCTATTATCCTAATTCTTTCAGACCCACATTTTATTCTTATATCATATACTCTATTACATTCTAACGGGTAATCCCTTCCTTTGAGGAATGGAGCAATGTCAGTAGGAAATATCTGATTAAGTAATAAAGGTATTTTTCGCTCTATCTCACGTTCATACCCTAATTTTAAATCTCTTTTTTCACTATACGAAAACAATTTCCAGAGCGCAGAATCTTGTTGAGAGCATACCCCAAATAATTTATCCGTCTCACTTTGGCTTAGTCTTACTAAATAAATATTTGCTATGCCGCAACCATCTCCTACTACATTTAGAAAAGATTGCCCTTCTTTTCCTGGAAAATAAGGAAGATGAAACCTTACATTACTTAATAATTTTTTGGCATTTTCGTCTTTATCATCAGGCAGAGTTCTTATCATTGCGCTTCTAAACCAATAGAGTTGATCAATATTATGAATAAATATTGGAATAGATAATTCAACTTTCTCAACTGAGGTATATTTTGTTGAAGCCATTTCATTTCTAAAAATATTTCGTTTATAACTATTTGTATCCTTTAGTAACTATGCTTATATCTTCCCCTCTTTTCAACCTTCTCAAACCTTTTCATTACTTCATTAAAATTCCTGGAAATCTTATACCCCTCTAAAACTGCCTCAAAAAATCTTTCAAAATTATTAAAATGCTTTGCCTCTAAAGCCTGCTTAATTAAATGCAAATCAACTGCCTTGTCTTCAACTTTGCGCGACTCGAAACCTAATCCAAAATCAATAAAATAAACTTCTCCTTCTCTCAAAATCATATTAGAAGTTGTCAAATCTCCATGAATAATCTCCGCATCGTGCAATTTTGCAATATTCTGCCCTATTTTTTCACAGACTTCAAATACCTCGGGCAGTTCATCAAGGCACTCCGAAAGTTTTTTTCCCTCGATAAATTCCATCTGAATTATTTTATTTTTTTCATCAATCTTAATTATTTTCGGAGCAGGAATTAATTTCAAAGCTTTTTCCAGCAATTTTGCCTCTTTGCGCGTCCTTTGCTTTCTTAACTTTTCATCCAATTCCAGAATCCTATATCCTTTTCTTATTCTCTCCTTAATTAAATTCTCTCCTTCTTTTCGCAAAATTGCTTCTGCTCCCTGGGCGATTATTTCAGATTTCATAGAATTCAATTTATAGAAAGATATATATATATTCCTATTAAAAATTTGAATCTTCTTATGAAGATAGTACATGAAAGGAGGTAATATGGAAACAAAACAAATTTGGGTTCTTGTTCTCGGAGCATTAGCAATCGCGCTTGTCACTTCTGTAATTTCTGCGAATATAACTGGCAATGTGATAAAATTGAATGCTGATAAATTTGGTAAATATCAAGTTTATACAAAGGCAGAAGTGGATGCCAAACTAAAAGATTCTGCAACAAATCAAGATGTTTTAGATATACTTAATAAATGCCAGTTTGTTAGAACTGGAAATTCTAATTCAGATGGAAATACTATTTGCAAAAGAGAGGCAAATGGAAAAAGGTGCATATTCGGACAAATGTTAGCTGGATATTATTTATCTAATTATACTGTGAATGATGGAACATATTTGGATAAAGATTTTTTCCTTGGAGAAGCTATTCTTGGATGTACTGAAACTTCAGACGGGCTCTTTAGCGATATGTTAACAAACCCTTCATTTAGAAGTGCAGTTAATACGCGTGGCGGAATAGACATCGAATCTTCATAGGTTTGTTGCTAACTAAAATTCATTTTTATTTTTTTATTTTTTTGAAAACACTCCAAAAAACGAGAAAGACGCAGCAATAATTTCACCAGTTATAATATACTCAAAGAAAAATGCATTAAAAAACTTATTCAATCCAAAATAATCTAATCTTAAAAGGGATTTTATTTGCTCTCAGCAATTTTATGACTGGTTTATATTCTTTAATATCTGCAATAACTGCATTGTTTATTTTTTCTCCCTTAATTTCGTCAGTTATGCCTTTCTTGAAATAGATTTTTTTGCCTTTCTTATTTTTATAGCCGTAAAGCTTTCTTATTATTTTCATTTTGTCTTTCTGTTTGCTTTTTGATATATCATATTCAATTATCACTTTCTGTTTACCGAGAACATCTCTTTTCATTTCAGAACTCCCAAATAAAACAATGCTATAAACTGCAATTTCACTCTTAAGTTCACTCCATTTATCCGCATCTAGAGAATCAACTATAGGCATGATAGGGTTTTTTATGCCTTTAATATACCATGTCTTCATTGCCCTCAATTCAAACTCATTTAAAGTCTCTTTTACTAAAATACTTACCTCTTCTTTATTTTCTTCTTTTACATCTATAAAAAGATCTATATCTGAATCTTTTCGTGCATTGCCTCTAGCAAAGCTCCCAAATAAGATTATTCTTCTTATTTTATCTCTCTCTTTTAGTTTATCAAAAAGAACTGATAAAAAATCATAGATATATTGCATCATTTCAAGCTTCCTCCAAAACATTTTTTAATTTAAACAAAATAGACACGACCTCATTTGCTTCTCTTGCCTCTTTTTCTCTTCCATAGCAAAGTCGATTTCTCAATTCTTCAATCTTTACCAAATCTGATAAAATCTCATCTTTATTTTTAAAATTAAATTGAAACATCTGTTCGGCTCGTTTCTGAGATGCAAAGAAAGAATGATTCACATTAAAACCGGGCTCTATAAGCGCATTTTTATGCAAAAAAATTGCGAAAAGATTTGTAGATGCCTCAGAAACACTAAAGCCGATAATTTTCTGTCTTTTTGCAACTAAACCAAGGCGTATTTTCTCTTCTATATCTTCTAAAAGTTCTCTAACTGTCTTCTCATGTTCTTCAATCGATGGCATATCTTATGGCGGCAAATGGAGTTTATATACTTTTCTGTTATTTATAACTTAAAGTATGTTATTTATAACCAAATGAATCAAAAGTTCATTTTTTCTTCGATTTCACCTTAACAAATTTATAATGTGCATCTTTTGTTGGCTTGTTGCATTGCGGACAATTATCTTGAAAAGTATAAACAATTTTCTCATGCTCAAGGCATTTGCGAAGTTTCATAACTAAAACTTCATCTTTCGCCCAAACTTCTTAGCGAGCTTCATCATTGTTTTTTGGTCAAGCGCACCACCCTCAGCAATTGTTTTTTGAGAAGAAATCATTTCTTTCAGCATTCTATACTGCTTAATCAGCATTCTAATATCTGATGTTGTTGTTCCAGAGCCTTTTGCAATTCTCTGAATTCTCGAGGTTTCCTTTTCCAAAATCGCTGGATTTTCAACCTCCTCCTTAGTCATTGAATTAATGCAATGCTTCCATTTCTTTACTTTTTCCTGCTGTCCTTGCAGGGCTTCATCAGGAATTTTAGCTTTTCCCAAGCCAGGAATCATGCTCATTATTTTATCCATTGAACCGAGGGATTCCATTGATTCTAGTTGAGCTTGCAAGTCGCGAAGAGTAAATTTACCCTCTTGCAATTTCTTTTGCGCCTCCTCAATTTTATCTTTATCTACAACTGATTGGATTTTTTCCATTAATGTTTTCAAATCACCCATTCCCAGTAATCTTGACAAAAATGACTCTGAATCAAACGATTCTAAATCAGCTGGTTTCTCACCTGTCCCAATAAAAACAACTGGCGCCTTTACTTCAGCGCATGCTGTTAAAGCTCCTCCTGCTTTTGCAGTTGAATCCATTTTTGTAATTATGACGCCTGTGATATTAACTGCATCCTTAAAAGTCTGCGCCTGCTTTTTCGCAGTCTGCCCGACATCTGCGCTCATAACAAGAAAAGTTTCTGTAGGTTTTGCAAATTTTGAAATTTCTTTTATTTCTTTAACCAAGTCTAAAGAAAGTGCATCCCTGCCCGCAGTATCTACAATAACAAGATTATATTTTTTTAATTCTAGCTCAAATTCTTTCCAGATTTTTTTAGGGTCTGTTTCTCCTGGATTAACAAAAGCAGGAATATTTAATTTATCACAAATTTGTTTAAGCTGCTCTGCAGCTGCCGGGCGATGAACATCCAAACCAATTGCGCAGACTTTGCTTCCTCTTTTCGCATAATAAGAGGCTAATTTTGCCACGCTTGTCGTTTTACCGTTGCCATACAAACCAAGCATCAGCCAAACATTCTTCTTTTGCAGTTTAACTTCTCTGCTCTCACCCAATATTCTAATCAATTCATCATGAAGAAGTTTTATAATATGCTCTTTTTTCTCAATGCCCTTAATTCTTTCATCAAAAGCAGCTTCTCTTATTTTCTTGCTTATTTCAAGCACAAGCTGAACATTGACATCAGCTTCAATCAAAGCTCTCTGCAAGTCTTTAACTATTTGCTCAACTAAATTCTTATCCAAGAATATAGCATTGGCTATCTTATCAGTCGTCTTCTTTAACACACTCGAGAGCTTTTCTAACATAAAACACTAAGAAAACAAGAGGTTAATAAATTTGTGGTTTGTGAAAATTAAACTCCAAGCATCCATTTCCAAGCCGGAATGACTTTCAGGGTCTTATTATTTATTTTTATTTCTTCCTGCTGGTCAAGAGTTATTATTGTTCCTTCTTTTATATCGAACTTTTCTAAAGCACTAAGAAGCCCGCCTATTTCTCGTGCCCTATTTTTTTCATTGAGGCTGTAACAAACTTGTATCGCCTCTATGGTTTCTCTATTCTTTACTATAAAATCACATTCTTTATCAGCATCAGATCTATAATAAAAAATATTCTTATTCTCAATATCTTTTTGCCTGCGAAAAAGCTCGACGAAAACTACATTTTCAAAGATTCTGCCATAGTCTTCAGACTCCTTAGATAAAAATGTTATATAAGCAGTATCAAATAAATAAACTTTCGATTTGGATATTTCTCTTTTTTTGTGGGACTTAAAATATTGTTTAACATATCCTACAAGAAAAACATCTTCAAATGCCCTTATAATTCTATAGATATCTTCCAAGCTATATTTTATTTTATTAGATTTTAAGTGCTCTTCAAACTTTGATATGGAAAAAATATTTCCAAATAAATTCATAATGTAACTCATAGTTACTTCAACAAGGTCTATATTCTTAAGATTTAGTCTATCAACAAGATCCTTATATAATACAGAGTCTCTGTAATTGTTAATAATCTTATTTTTCAATTCCAATGAATCAGAAAGAACAATCTCTGGAAATCCCCCTTCTTTCATAAAGCAGTTAAAATGTTTTTTTATCTCAAAGATTTTATCTTTATACTCTAAGTTCTTTTCAATTTGTACTTTTTTTACTTTTAAATATTCGTTAAATGAAAAAGGGAGCATAAGATAGCCTATGGCTTTTCCTCTCAGGGCTGTTGCTATTTCCTTGCTTAAAAATCGGGAGTTTGAGCCTGTAATGAAAACCCCATTGTGCTCATTTAATAAAGAGACTATAAAATTTTCCCATCCTAAAACATTTTGTATTTCATCAAAATAGAAAATAAAATTTTTTGGGCCAAATAACTCTTTTGAGCATTCAGTTATCTCACTTAGATTGTCCTTCTTAATATTGTTAATAAGAGCATCCTCGAAATTTATTATTATAGAATCTTCTTTTTCTTTAGCTAATTTATATAAATAATAAGATTTTCCTGCTCTTCTTGGCCCAATTATTACTACTGCTTTATCGAACTTCATTTTCATAATCTCCAACTCTCGTTCATAGATAGTCTTAGGCAAATTTTCCTTGTATTTTATTATTGTTCTCTTTATTTCTTCTTTCATGCTTTTTAATAATAACGACAGTATATAAAGTTTACGCTTTTCCGTAAGAATAATAGATATTCTCTACGCTTTTCCGTAAGTAAGCGTTTACCTATTTGCTATCTTCTTCAGCACACTTGATAGTTTCTCCATCATGAAACTCTAAGAAAACCAGAGGTTAACGAGCTATGCCCAAAGCCTTCGCCGCACACTCCATAAAGGATTCTCATATCTTGCCGTATGCTTTGAAATTATTAAAGTTGTCGTTTTATCAAAGTGAATCCTCCTGTTTTTCAGCAAATTCTGCAACCCTCGAGCCATACTGAAGCACTCGGGATAGGACTACTTCATTATAAACTCTTCCAGTCCAAACTTCAATCCTGTTTGTTCTCTCTGATTTTCTAGAAATTCCAATCTGAAAAGGGTAGGAAGCGTAAGGTATATTGAGAGTTATTGTTATATCTTTTTTAAAAGAGCCGTTATTTTTATGAACTTGCGGCTCGTATCCTAAAGATTCTCCTGCCTGAACACAAGCACGTTCCAGCTTCTCTGGAGCAATTTCATTTCCAACACTAAGAATTAATCTTTTCTCATGGTCCTCATTTAATAAATCAAGCATATTGATGTATCACAATCTTTGTTTAAAAAATTGATTGTGATGCATGTGAAATGTCAAGAACTCCGGAATAAATTCCGGAGCGTGTTCGTTCAGGAATTCTTTCATGGAATTCCTGATGTCTTGAGCACGTCAGAAACGAAGTTTCTGAGCGCCTCGGAAACTAAAAGTTTCCTTAGCCTCGAAAATCCGTTTGCTACCTCCGAGCTAAAGCGGGAAGGTTGCGCAAACGGATTTTCTCAGTCTCAAAAACAAGATTAAGCTTTCTTATCAACAAATTGTATAGAACATCATCCCATTCCCAAATTCTTTAACACCATTTTCTTTGAAAAAACCTCTAAATTCTCATAATCTTGCCCTGTTCCCAAAAAATAAATTGGCTTTTTGGTAACCTGCGAAACTGATAATATAGCGCCTGCTTTTTCATCTACATCTGCTTTGCTCAATATAATTCCATCAATTCCAACTGCCTCCTTGAAAGTACGAGCCTGCTCAACCGCATCATTTCCTGTTATTGATTCGCCAACAAAAATTTTCAAATCAGGCTGGGAAACCCTGACAATTTTTTCCATTTCTTTAAGTAAATTTTCCTTAGTATACATTCTGCCAGCAGTATCTATCAAAACAACCTTGATCTTATTTTTCTTTGCATGCTGTATCGCATCAAAAACAACAGAAGCAGGATCTGAGCCATACTGGCTCGATATAACTTCAACCCCAACTTTATCCCCGTGCATCTTCAGCTGTTCAATTGAAGCTGCTCTAAAAGTATCTGCTGCGGCCATGATGCATGAAATTCCTTTCTTCTTCAGCAAATAAGCCAGCTTTGCAATTGTTGTTGTTTTTCCTGTTCCATTTACGCCAAAGAAAAGAATGACAAAAACTCCAGGGTGTTCTCTAATCTGCTTAAAAACATCCGGCGGCTCTATTAGCAATTTCAAAATTGAATCCTTAAGCGCCTGCAAAATTCGCGCCTCTGCTTCTGTTTTTTTCATCTGCTGACCAACAAGGTCAAAAGACAGGCTGTCTCGTATTTTATCAACTGCCTCTAAAGCAACATTATTTTCCAGAAGGGTGATTTCAAACTCTTGGAAAATTTCATCAAAATCTTCTTTTGTGAGCTTTGAAGTTGTTATTTTTTTAATAAGGCGAGTGAAAAAATTGCCTTCTTCTTTTTCTTCTTTCGCATCTTTTACCAGACTTTGCTTTTCAACTGGCATTTCTGCTTCTTTTATTATCTGCTCAACTTCATGCTTTGTTTCTTTTTCTTTTTTAGTTAAAGAAATTATTTTTTCAACTGTTTTTTTTTCAATCTTTTTCTCTTTCTCTTCAGTTTTCCCAGTGCTCTTAGCAGTTTTCTTCTTTTCCTTTTTAGGTTTTTTTTCTTTATTATCTTTTCCAAACCATGAGCCTATTTTTTTCTTTAAAAATTCAAACATAAAAATAATAGAATATGAATCTTTATAAATCTGATTTAATTTAAAAAGAGATGAAAGGAGTGCTTATAATTCTTGATGGATGCGCAGACGAGCCTTGCTACGCTTTGGGAGATAAAACTCCTTTAGAAGCTGCAAAAACTCCTAATTTAGATGTAATCGCTGCAAAATCAAAAATAGACAATTGTTATACAGTAAAACGAGGAATTATCCCTAATTCTCTCAACGGCACTCTTTCTTTGTTGGGATATAGTGCATCTGAAGTGGCTCGTGGTGCTATTGAAGCACTCGGACTCGGCGTCAAGTTAAAAAATGGGGATTTCGCATTTCGATGCAATTTTGGCACAATTGATAATTTAGACAAAAAAAAGGTCATAGACAGGCGGGCAGCAAGAACGTTAACAACCAAAGAAGCAAAGATTCTCGCAAAAGCAATTAATAATCAAGTCAGATTGCCGTTTAAATTTAAATTCTTATCATCTATTCAGCATCGTGCAGTTTTAGTAATCGAGGGCAATTTCTCAAAAAATATCACTGACATTGAAAAAGATGAAAAAACAGAAGCAGTTGAATTTTCAAAACCCCTTAACAACAGCGAAAGCGCCGAGCTCACCGCGCATGCGCTAAATAGTTTTGCCTGCCAGAGTTTTTCTATTCTAAACACACACCCTATAAACATAAAACGCATAAAAAGAGGATTATACCCTGCAAATTTCATTCTCTGCAGAGGCGCATCCAGCGGACCTGTAAAATTGAAAAAGATTAGAGGAAAATGGCTCTGTTTAGGATATATGCCTTTAGAAATAGGAATTGGCAGAGCAACTGGCATGGGGATTTATTCTTTCACATACCCAAAATTGCGGGATATTGACGTTTACAAAGTTCTTTATAAAGGATTGCAAAAAGCTATCAAAAACGCAATAAGAATGCTAAAAAAGAAAAAAGAAAAATATGATTATTTTTATATTCATTTCAAAGAACCTGATATTCCAGGTCATGACAACAAACCCTTTGATAAAGTCAAAATGATTGAAATATTGGATAAGGAATTTTTTTCATTTATTAGAAAATTCATAGGCAACTCTAAATTAGTAATAACCTGCGACCATACAACTTCCTGCAGAAAAAAATCTCATTCTGAACTGCCTGTTCCAGTATTAATTTATCCTCAAAAAGAAGAAAGCAAAAAAAGATTCACAGAAAACCAAAGCCTGCAGGGAAAGTGCTGGCTGGGAAAGAAGCTTTTAGAGGCAGAACTTTTTAGAAAATAGGATTAGACAAAGTAAATCTCCTGACTAAGAGCACAAAGCAGAAGACAAATGACTATCTCTTACGACAATTTACCCCTTAATATTTCCTGTTTCGACAGCTAAATTAAATTGTTTTCTAAATAATTCAAACATTTTAACTGAAGAGATTGGAACCTCTGAAGAAGTTCTTAATCTTTCTTCGAGCAAGTGCGCAGATGCAATATAATTGCCCCCCCCAGAATACCTTTCTATTTGCGTCGCATGCTCATCCATAAACACAACTAAATTAGAAATTTCCCCAAGTGCGAGCCCCAATCTCCCCGTCTTAAAATTAGGCTTTACTCTCTGTTCATACATTCTATTCATTAAATTAATAACTTCTTGGCCTTCCATTATAAAAGTGATCGCGCCAGGAATTGAACCTGGGACCTCTGCCTTTCTAATATCTATTATTATCAGAGCAGCGCTCTAACCAACTGAGCTACGCGATCTCAAAAAGGGCAATTACTGAAGATTTATAAAAGTTGCCTTATTCATATTATTATGAATTCCTTGAAAAAACTCATCTTAGTATTCATAGTTTTAGAAATACTCTTTTCAATTTTGCTTGCTTATTCATACTATTCAAATAAAATCATCTGTGCGCCCGGTTTTGACTGCGCAGACGTACAAAAATCACAATACAGCGAAATCTTCGGAATAAAGCTTCCAGTGATAGGCATTATTTCATTCACAGCACTTTGCATACTTTTTTTCTTCTCTCAAAAAAATGAAAAAATAGAATATCTTTTTATCACAGCAGCATTTATCGGTGCGCTTGGAGCAATCAGATTTCTTTACATCCAGTTCATCATTCTAAAGAAAATCTGCTCAAACTGCCTTGCAATAGACATTCTCGCAATAGCGATATTTATATTCGCCTTCTATGATTTTAAGAAAAGCAGCAGATATGCAACTCCTTAAATTAATGCACTGTTGGTTTAGTGGTAGAATGCTGGCTTCCCAAGCCGGCGACGCGGGTTCGATTCCCGCACAGTGCATAAAATTGTGCGGGAAGAATTCACTTCAATCTCGTAAGAGTTGAAGTTGCCGCGGACGAAGTCTGCGAAGTCTGCGAGCACCGCACAGTGCATAAAATTGTGCGGGAAGAATTCACTTCAATCTCGTAAGAGTTGAAGTTGCCGCGGACGAAGTCTGCGAAGTCTGCGAGCACCGCACAGTGCATAAAATTGTGCGGGAAGAATTCACTTCAAAACACACACTTTAAAAACTCCTGAAAATATAAAAAATCATGCAACTGAAAAAAGAGCTGAAAAAATTCTGGGCTTTTCTGCAAAAAGATAGTTGGCAATCTTGGATAGTTTCCATAATTCTTATAATTGTTTTAGTGAGGGGAATATTCTTTCCAATTCTTTCTTTTGCAACAGGCGCAAATCTTCCCCTAGTTGTAGTAGAATCCTGCTCAATGTATCACGAAACAAATTTTGAACAATGGTGGGAAAAGAACTCGCAATGGTATGAACCAAAAGGAATCGATAAAGAAAAATTTAAATCATTTATTCTAAAAGGAGGATTAAATAAAGGAGATATAATCCTTGTCTGGGGTAAGTCAGACTATCGTATAGGGGATATCTTAATATTCAACGCACAAACAAAACATCCTCTAATCCATAGAATAGTCTCAGAAACGCCTTTATCAACTAAAGGAGACCACAATTCAGAACAGCTTACAAAAGAGAACAATGCCCAGGGAATCAATGAAATAAATATTGATAAGCAAACAATAATTGGAAAGGCAGTAGGAAAGATTCCTCTTCTTGGCTGGGTGAAATTGATATTTTTCGAGCCCTTCAGACCTTCGAGCGAAAGAGGTTTTTGCCATTAAAAAGCAAAGATTTAAAAAATCCAGCGATGTAAAGAACAGATGGAATTTTGCGAAAAATGTGGTGGAATTATCAAAATTGAAAATGGTCGCGCTTTTTGTGCAAGTTGCAGCCACAGAATAAAGAAGTGGCCAAAAATAGAAGCTCACGAGATAATAAACAAAAAAGAAAATGTAGAAATAATCGATGAAGAAGCAGATAATACTTATCCTTTAGTTCAAATAGACTGCCCAAAATGCAGGCATAAAAAAGCTTATTTCTGGACTTCTCAAACGCGCTCATCTGATGAGCCTGAAACAAAATTCTACAAGTGCGAAAAGTGCAAGCATACTTGGAGAAAGTATAAATGAATTCCAAGGTTTTAAAAATAAGGGAAGATTAAAATAAAATGAGAGGATGAAATGAATATAAGAAAAGCTACTTTGAAAGATTTGCCGTGGCTTGTAAAGCAGTATATAGAATATCAAAAAGAAGAGGATAAACTAGCTAGCACAAAAGTTGGGAGAATGAAGTTTGACAAAAAATCGGTCTTCCATGACCTGAGAAAATTTATCCTAAAGCAGAATAAAATACTATTTGTAATGATTGACGAAGATAAAATAATCGGATTCGTTGCCGGAAGTTTCACAAAAAATCCGATTCAGCGGATTAAAAATATAGGTTTTCTTGATGAGATTTACATTGCGCCGAAAATGCGTGGGAAAGGACTTTCTTCTAAATTGAAAGATGAATTTATTAAATGGGTTAAAAAACGAAAAAGAGGAGCAGGGGCTATTTCCCTTTATGTTATGCCTCGAAATAAAATTGCGCTAGAAACATACAAAAAATGGGGCTTTGAGATTGCTTATCTAAATTTAACAAAGAAAGTGAACTAAACCCCATCCAATAAACTTATCGTCTATGCTTTATACTTACAAATTTAGAGTCTGTCCTATTCTCTGACTCTTAATTGAGCATGTAAAAAGTTCCCCAACGTCCACAATTTCTTAGTTTGCCCTTCCATTATTGCAGGTGTAAGCTTTTTTTC
>ERZ1292640.1948-Hain-H43-02um-R1-1948-length-16853-cov-6_pt1 | contig 16853 bp, 12 predicted proteins | sample MGYA00564404_ERZ1292640 | MGnify/ENA primary metagenome ERZ1292640 (study PRJEB36523, sample SAMEA6512636) | groundwater metagenome | collected 2019-01-08 | study: AquaDiva: Metagenomics assemblies of 32 groundwater samples
TGAGGATACAGCCCTTTTCATATCCACAAGCGTCCGATCCATCCCTTTCATTCTTTCCTTGAAAAGCCTTGAGGTCGCAACAGTTTCCCTCATGCCCGCCCTTGAGGGGACCTTCTTTTTTTTTGCATCAACAATTGCAATCACATTCCGGATTTGCAGCCAGTGGTTTTCATCGGCGATTTGCACCGCAAACGAATCCGTTCCGTCCGCCTTGGTTCCTTTTTGCCACTCCACAAAACCGCCGTAAACGGATCGCGATGCCGAGCCGGAGCCTAGCCTTGCGATAATGGATAGCTCTTTTCCGGATAACTGAAGGCCCAGTGCCGCATTTATTGCAAAAGCAAGGGCGGCATAACCCGAAGCGGAAGACGCCATTCCTGCAGCTGTTGGAAAATAGTTTTTGGAGGTTATTTTTGCATGCATTTTTACATCGTATTTATCGTGCAAGTAGGAGAATACTTTGTTGATACCAGCAAGTTCGGCGCCAATTATTTTTTTTCCATCCAAAATGAGCGATGTTTCCCTAAGCGATTTATCAAATCCTATTTCCGTTATGGTTTTGAGCGTTTCATCCATCGTAAAACTGAGCGAGGAATTTGTAGGCAGCATCAATTCCTCATCCCGCTTGCCCCAATATTTCACGACGGCAATGTTTGGGGTTGCAAGTGCGGTTGCGAAATAAGCCATAGACTAAAACCCAAACAATTGGGATTTTGCGCTTTAAAACAGTTGGCTGCGAAATGAGGGCGCTCACTCATGCTCACTGCGCTCAAGTATGCCTTTTCCTCGGATTATGGTCCTTCGGGCGTGCTTATCTTCCTCGTGGCTGATTCTCAAGGAAAGTGGCGCTGATTTCAATGCCTTCATGCTCGAATGCAAGTTTAGCCAGTTTGTCGAAGCCTCACCGGATGATTCCGATGTAATGAACCGCTTCGAGGTGAATGGATTCCCTTGCGGGTCGGTAGCCTTGGCAACGAGCAGTATATTCTTTGGGTCCCGGCGGTCATATTCGGCCGAAATCTCAAACTCCCCGCCCTTCATTTTTAACCGGGTTCCAAGCATATGGTCAAGCTCCACAATCCCCGTGCTCGGCTGCAGGTCTGAAATTTTCCTTGCAACATAGCGCCTTGCATCCCGCCTGTCCGCATATGTTTTTTTGACTATCATAAGCGCGTCCCCCACGCTCGACATGACCGGCTTAACATTCAAATGCCTGTAATTTTCAGCAATCGCATCAACCTGGTGAAGAAAATCCCTCGCTGCGTCTTTTGCGGGGAAAGAAAAGCTATTGGAACGGATCCGGACTTTGCCCCCCCGTTCGCCGCTAAGGTCCAGAAGGACCGTTTTTCCAACAATCCTAAAGCCCATTTTAATTGCAGTATCCGAATGCAGCTGCCGTTCAATTGTATTTTTTACAACTTCTAATTGTGTTGCGTAGGGGTATTGCGCCATTTAACTCACCATCAGGATTTATGCCCAAATCATTTATTAAGAGTGCTTTGGGGCAAGAAGGCTAGGTAGGTTAGAGGGCATTTTGGCAACAGTGCAATCAACATACCCCCGGGGCAATTTCCCATACCCCCACTTCGCAAATAACAAGTTGGCTTGCCCCTCCACCTTTTTAAGGTTGAAGGGAATGTCATCGATGAAGGAATATTCTATTTTACCGGGAGATTTGGATGCATGGGATGTGCCGGTTTGGGCGGATGCCGTTTTTCCTAATAAATCCGTTTTTTTGCCATTCACATCCCCATATTTTTCCTCAAAATGCCCCTTCAGCATGGAAATCTGCATTCCCTTGACGTGCCTATCGCCCTTGTTCACCTCATGGCCGATTATGTATTCAAAATGGCGGAGGAGCTTGAAATGAGTTAGGATCTGCTTAATTGAATGCGAATCGCGGGCGGACATGATCGCATGCTTGATTCCAAGGTTAGAAAGGGATTCTAGGGTTTTAGGTATGCCGGCATAAACTTTTAACGTCCCGAAATATTCCGCTTTGTTTTCATTCATCAGCCTATCGCGCTCCTCGTAAAAGACGATGTCCATTTTTTTAAGGAAGGGCTGGTGCTTTTTGGTCACTTTCTCCAGGTTCTCCTCATTCATCTCCAGCCCGGTATGGTGCAGGATGTAATTTGCAAAGAAATCCGCCGCGTTCACGGATTTTGACCTGTAAACCTCGAAATCCGAAAAGGGGATGGGCGCAAATTTGGCAATCCCGGCCTCCCTTGCCAGGTAATCCTTTTCACGCTCAATTGTGCGAAGCGTCAGTATGTAGCACTCCCTTACGGTATCCACAATCACACCGTCAAAATCCCAAATAAGCACACGCACTGGATATTACCCGCTTAAAATATGAGAAAGGTTATTAGTAGATCGGGATTTAAATTAAGGCTAGGGGGAAATATTTTATGGCATTGAAAATCATCCATTCAAGTTCCCCAACCAAGCTCATAATCGCAGGGGAGCATTCTGTTGTTTACGGAGGGATTGCGCTTGTTGCCCCGCTTGACAACAGGAAGGAGTGCATATGCAAAATCAGGAAGGTCCCTAAAGGTAAGGGCGTGATTTCGATTGCGGATACTTTCGGGAATGGCAAATATTTCCCCGATGGCAGATTCGAGGATTTTGACGGATGGTTCAAGGCAAAAGCGCGCTTAATCGAGCACATCCTAAAAAGCGAGGGGAAGGGGATTGATTCTTTGGATATTGCAATAACACTTTCAAGGAACTTCATCCCAAAAGGAACTGGCCATTCGGCTTCAACTGCTTGCTCCCTAGCGCTTTGCATTTATGGGGCGCTTGGAATTTCACCAACAGAGGGCAAGCTATTCGAGGCGTGCCAGGCTTTCGAGGAGGTGGCGCACGGCGGGCGGCCCTCGGGCATAGATGCACGGGCGGTGATTTCGGATAACCCCCTAAGGTTTCGGAAGGAATTTTTAGAGGGAGGCAAAATAGGATACGATTACGAGGGCATGAACCTTGAATTGCCAAAAGGAAGCGCATTCATAATCGCTAGCACCCTTTTGAAGGGCGAATCGCCGCAAACAACTGACGAATTGCTCTCAAAATTTGCAAAAATTAGGGGCATTTCCGGCCTTCCTGGCGAAATTGGGCAGGGACAGAGGGAATCGGTTTACGGCCCATTTGATTTGCTTGTGGAGGAAATTTCCCAAGAGCTAAGCCTTAAAGGAAAGCCGGAAAAACTAGGCGGGCTTCTTTTGAAAAACCACCAAATGCTAAAGGAATGCGGCGTTTCGTCGGATACCATCGAGGAGGCAATCCAAATTTGCATGGAAAACGGCGCGTACGGCGCAAAGCTGACTGGCGCTGGCGGCAGGGGCGGCGCAGTTCTTGCATACTGCAAAAAAAAGGATGTGGGGAAAATCATTAAGTCGCTGAAAAGGGCGGGATTTGCCGGAATAACCGCGCAGATTTCAAGCAGGGGCGCTTGCATTGATAAATAAGCATAAAGAGTTATTCGCAGATATGAAATGCCGGGACGATTTCAATTATTACCTGCGCCTAGCTCTTGATTTCAATGACACTATTTTCGTTCATACTCGAGCACTTTGCGCTTGAACGTATCGGCCGATATGAACATCAAAAAGCCGGATGCCAAAACGCCTAGTGTGCCCGCAGCTTTAAGGAATATTGGATGGGGGAACAGGCCAAGAAGGGATGGATCGGCCAGGAATGCAGATGCAACTCCAGGAAGCAAAATGAGGGCGCCGGCGGAATAGAGCATGCGCGAAACCCTAACGACCTTTGAAAAGGTGATGGCGTAGTTTGCCAGGTAAAACATCGAAAGCGATAGCATCATCATGGATGTGGAAAAGAGCATATTGTTCAAAACGTCCCCAAAATCAGGCAGCTGAAAAGAGAGGTATACGGTTAGGCCAAGATAGGCAACAATCACTGCCGCAAAGAGGCCCGAAAGTTCCTTTCGAAGCTGCAATAGGCGGATTTGGTGCGCAAGGTATAGCAGCATAAGGCATCCCATGGCGAGCAGCACGGATAAGGAAGTCACAACCGCCCTTGCAAGCGGCACATCATAGAACAGGTACTGGTAGAATAGGAATGCCGGATAGAGGATGAGAAGGGGCAAAATCAAATAGAGCATTTTCCACTCAAGCTTGCGATTTTCAAACCGCGCATCCTTGAGGATGTCACGAAGGACCATCCCTGAAATCCCAATCAATATCCAGCCCGCAATGGAGAGCAGGTCTAGAAGGGCAAAAAGCGAATCTCTCATTTGCCCACCCGAAATAGCCTGGAGAGCCATCCGATCAATTTCGAAAGCGCGCCCTTGCCAGAAGGCCTAGGCACCTCGCTTCCCGAAATCACTTCGGCGGCATACCTAAGCATCTGGCTGGCCGCGCTATTTGGCTTGTAGAGCGTCACGGGAAGCCTTGCCGCAATCGATGCGGGCACATTGTCATCCTCTGGAATATCGCATATCACCTTGACTTCCGACATGCTCTCGATTTCCTTTTCTGAAAGCTCGTAGTTGGAGTTTGTGATGCGGTTAGCAACTATACCCACAACCTCCGTTTTCACATCCTTGCAAAGCGAAACTATTTTGGAGGCGCTTGTTATGGATGGGATATCGGGCGTCGTCACGATCACGACCTTGTCACACGCCTCAAGGATTGCCTCCACATCCTCCGTGATTCCCGGGGGCGAATCAACAATCACGTAATCGTATGCATCGAGTGATTTCAAAATATTCTTGAGGTTTTTGAGATTCACATCGGGCTTGTACTTAAGGCTGGCTGGCAAAACGCGAAGGCCCGTCATCGGGTGGATTATGAGCCCGTCGGAAATCTTGTTTTTCCCAGCCAGCACTTCCTGAATTCCAATTGGCGTGTAAGAAAGCCCAAGATGCAGCGAAATGGAAGGATTGCTAAGGTCGGCATCAACAAGCGCAACCTGCCTGCCCATTTTGGATAGGATCGAGGCGGTGTTTACCGCAACCACGCTTTTGCCAACGCCTCCCTTGCCGGAGATGATGCCAATTATTTGAGTCCCTTTTCCTTCCGCCATCCGCTCACACTAAAGGGACGCTCCCATTCTTTATAAGTTTTGTGAAAATAGCACGAGTGAAAAAGCAAGGCCTCTAGCTTCATCCGTTACCGATTCGCAAACAAAATAAGGTGGGAGGCGGCGATGTTGGAATTGCCAAACAATTCCGACATAAGTGGACACAAAGTCTACGCGACACGTGGTGGGGGGATATCCCCCCATGGAGTGTCATTTATTTCTCGATGTGGCGCTTGATCTGCTTTATGTAGCCTTCACGCAGGGTGATGTGCGCTTCCCTCTCGCCCTTTTCCTTCTTTTTCCCGAGGTAGTGGAATAGCGACAGCAGGAATATGATGGTGATTATTATTGCCCCCAGGATGTATTGCCAGGATAAGGCAATTGCCCGCTGGACTGTCACATAGCCCGTTTGCGAAATGAGGAATTCGTCATCGAGAAGGACGCTGATTGTTGCCGAATGCGTCCCATCGCTTCCTGGAGGCGCCCTGACCTTGAATTTGAGATCGGTTGTGCCCCTTGGGACCAAAACGCCCTCCAGGGTCAGGGGCTGCGTTTCAAAACCGGTTGGGATTTCAAGGGTTGCCTTGAAATTAACCGGCTCAAAGCCTGCATAGAAAACTTTCGCAAAAACCTCGCCCTCGCCGCCCTCCGAAATCAGGGTGCTGAAAATTTCCCGGATCACAACAATATCGGATAATTTTATTTCCTTGGGGGAAACCTCCACCTGCTTTACGCTCCAATAAACATATGGGCGATATTCCTGGAGCAGCTTGTATATGGAATATGAGACGGAAGCGCGCTCAAGCGGGGCGAGTTCCCTAAAGAGCCATTTGACTTGCAGCGGATCGCCCGAAACTTCCGCTGGCTTATCCGCAAAAACAATGTCATCGCGGCTTGCCCTAAGCTCGGGAATGATTTCATCAATTACGCGCAAATACGCTATTGCTTTCGTGGAAGGGTTGATCACATCAATTGTGACCTTGGTTGCGCCAAGGGGCCTATCAAGCCGAATTGTCTTTAGGACAACGGGAAATTGCGCCCCCCTGGTTGCAGCCTTGATCCGAAGCGCAATGTAATCCGTCGCCACCTCGCTATCCTCACGCGCATCAATCCTGACAAGGTAATCGCCCGGCAGGGCGTTTTGCGGTATCGTGAATGCGAGGTTTATTGCCCTATCCTCGGATGGGAGCATGATGGTTTTGATTGGCGTATAACTGACCCAGCTGCTTGGCACTCCAGTAATATTTACAGTTAAGCTCTTTGTGCCTCCTGCGGTATTTTTCACGGATAGGCTCTCAAATGCAGTTGTGCCCGCAAACATCTCCTTTAGGGGGGTGCTGCGTATGAATTGCACCTGCGTGGAAACGGGCCTGAGGCCATCAGGTATGACTGTTGGCCTAATTGTCACATTCTCATCAATAGCCGGGTTGGGATTCGAGCTCCCCCCTCCCCCGCCTGCAGGCGCGCCTGGCGTAGGTGTTGCGGTCGGTGCCGCCGTGATTTGGAATTGGCGCGAGAATATATTTGTCGAATTGATCCCATCCTCGTATAGCCCCGATGCATTGGCATAATAGGCTCCAGCCGGATTCGAACCCGTTGCCCATGAGGATGAGAGGGTAATTGCCGAAAGCGGGGCTACGATTGATGGGGAAAAGGAAATGTTTTGGATAAATCCCCCGGTGGAATTGAAGATGGAAACATTGACCGAAACATTTGCCGAAATGGATCCCCCGTTTCCCAGCGTGACGAAAACATCCGTCGTGGCGCCGGCGTAGAGCGGATCAGATGAGACCGTAACGTCGATGATTGTGGCATTGGCAAAGTAGAGATCGACGCTGAAGAAGATCCTTGTTTGAATGAAATCCGCCGAAACCATCAAGGATGCCATTAGCGCAAAAGCCAAAATCAGATTCCTTGGAAAAGCCATCTTCCTAACCACGAAAATAATTGCAGCGGGAATTTTAAGGCGATAACATTGGGCCCCAATGGAAAACCTCTTTGAAGCCTATCATGGAAAATCGGCAAATGATGCCGATTTATTGTGCGCACCGATGCGCAGTTTGAAAGCTACTAAAATCATGCGCAATTAGGGGGCAAAATAGTAAAAAAATACCAAGCGGCGCAAGCGGCATCCATGCCTAGGATTCCTTTACCTCAATGAAAAGCATGAGCCAGGGCCTTCCTGTTCCAAAGCCACCGCCAGTGACATAGCGGTTGTCAAGGATGCTGCCCATTCCCTCATTATATTGGTCGGTTGGGGATATTGCATCTATACCAAGGGCATATTTGCCCGGCCTTAGGCCGCTGCCCGTCTTTATGCTTAGTTTAACGCGCTTTGCCCATCCAGCTGAAAACGTGGGATAGGCGGGCTCGAGCGTTAGTTCGCCTGGCGTTATCCCAATAATCCTGATGTTGCAGCGGGCATACCCAGTATCCTGCGAAACGGAATTGGATCCATCAGCGAATGCGTTTTTAAGCGCGGATATTTTGCTTGGGTATGCGGGTACAAGCCTTAGCCCCTGGTAATTCAGGACGCCCCAATCCGCCCTCATCAGGAAATAAACCTCGAAAGAGGCATCAGCGCCGGTTGTGACGATGTATTCCGAAGGGTATGTGCCATACCCGAAAGCGGCGTGCGAATCGGTCGGGTAATTGCGCATCAGTTCAACCCCGGCGGATTCAAAATTCGGGTAGAATTCGGGCTGTTTCCAATAATCGGGCTTAACATTACCAAGCGTTAGCCTCCCTGCCTTGAAATCGCCCCTAACCTTATCCAGATCATCGGGGAAGGGCGGAAGGTCGGCAAAAACCCTTTTTGGGAAATCGTAGCGGTCCTTGTTATCCAGCTCGCTTGCGGGGAAAAGTTTCAGGTAGGCGCCTTCTTCAAGCGCATCCTTTCCTGAAACGGGATCGGTTTGGGGCAAGCACTCCTCGGGCTTGAGCGATACGGTTGCCACATTCGAGGGCTTTGGGGATGCGGGCCCATTTTGCATTATGGAATAGGAAATGGCCGCAATCACTATAAGTAAGGCAATAACCATGGCCGTTTTTGCAAAGCCCCCCTTTTTCCTCATCTGCTAACCCCCAACAACCCCCTACATCATCAGATATTTAAGTGGATCAAAAAAAATTAAAAGGTATGCTTGCGTATATCCCCGCCCAAGGGGCAAGGATGACCATACCTCATCAGGTGACTACAGACGCATTAAGGGTTATGACCCGAACAACCGGCAAACCCACAGTTGCGCCCGTATAGTTTGCATATAAGCTCACGTTCGTGTCAAAGCAGGGCGTATTGAGGCCAACGTTTTGGGTGATGTTCATCCACCAGGTTGCATTGAGGTTCCCAGCACCGCTTGTCAGGTCGCATACGGCAATTACCGATTGCGGGCAGCCAACTGCCTTTGTCGAATTGGCGCAAAGCTTGATGGTTGCAGGAAGCGCCGTTGAAAGGTTCATCACAACGGAAATATTCACGTTCCCGGTGTTCCTTATGCGGTATGCAGGGAAGTTCCAACCGTCCTGGCAGCTGGTCCGATCCACATTTGAGCAGGGCTGGACAAGTTCGGCGTATGCATTTGTGGTATTGAAATAATACGATTCGGTATAGTTCCCAATGAGGGCGGATTTTGATGTTGTGAAATTGGCATATGTGCTTCCAAGCGTGAAGACGGTAAATGTGGTGGAAACATCAACTGAGAATATGACGGTCGTTTGCACGAATTGGGCTGCGGCAATTACCGCCATCATGCCAATCACCAAAAGAACGCTAAACTTCAAGGATTTCAAAATTGCCATAGGTTCCACCTTCCAAAACTATAATTTAACTAATCAGGGGCGGTATATAATCATTCCGATTTCCCCCCCCAATTGAAGCCGGAGGAGGCCAACTCTCCTAAAAATAGCCTTCTTTTACGCTATTTCAAATTTAGGCATTACGCCCAAATCACAAAATGAATAAAATCAATCACGTGAGCGTCGAATTGATCGTGAGCACCCGCACAATTGGGACGCCGGGGGCAACATTTGTGAAATTGGCATAAATCGTGACATTGGCATCAAAGCAAATGGAATCCGTCCCAAGGTTGCTTGCCGCAAGGAACCACGCGGATGCGTTGATGTTGCCCTCCCCTTTAAGATCGCAAAGCGGGATCGTATTCGTTCCGCAGCCTGCGGGGGAGGTTGAGTTTGCACAAACCCGAACACCGCTAGCTAATACGGATGATGAAAGGTTTAGCCATATTGTCATGTTGGCATTTGCCGTGTTCCTGACCCTGTAGGCGGGCCTGGCGGGGCCATTTTGGCAATCCGTCACACCGTCGGCATTCCCGCATGGCGCAACAAGCTGTGCGAACTGGCTTGTAGAGTTGAAGAAATATCCTTCGGTGTAATTTCCCGGCAGGGCAAGCTTTGAATTTGTGTAATTCGCGCCAGCCAAGCCTAATGTGAAAACCGTAAAGGAAGTCGAGGCGGTTGGCGTTATCACCAGATCGGAAACGCATTTCGTAAGCCCATCCGCATAGGTATCAGTTGGAGTGACACAGCAGGTCGCGTTCATGTTTACTGCGAGCTCTTGGGCAGCTGTTGCATTTTGCCTCATCTGGTAAAGAAGGTCTATTTGCTCTGGCGAAAGAGTCGAATTGTAAATGCGGACTTCGTCGATGCTGCCGGAGAAGGGGTTTGCGTTCGCGCTGCCCTTGATTCCCACCGAGAAATTTGAAGTGGCGGTAGTTTGGGTTCTAGCGGGGGTGTCAAGCAAAGATCGGTTAACTTCGGTGCCATTGATATAGAGAATAAGGGCCGTTGTATTGTACGAGCAGGCGGCAAATACCTGCCTATTCAGCCACACCCCCGATGGCGCCCTGAAATTCACGCGCATAATTCCCGAGCTATTTTTCACCTGGCACGCTATGTGCATGTCGCCGCTCAAGCTCTGCAAATATATGTTGTAGCCATCCTGATTTATAGTGTCTTCCGTGCTTACAATATACTTGTTCGCCGCAGCGAAGGCCGTCGCATTGAACCACGTCATCCATGTGAAATTGTCCTTTACGTCCAATTGGGGCGCCGATGATATGCTGGCGGTGAACCAACCGCTCCCATCCACATATACCCCCCCAGCCCCGACCGCATTGCCCCCATATGTTGCGTTTGCATAATTGAACCAAGCGGGCCTCCTTGCTGCGACCTGAATATATAAAGTCGAATTATGGCGCGAATAATCCTTCACAATAGGGCTATAGGTCATTTCCTTATCGAATGGCAAATACAGCAATAAAGATTCGTTGGCAAGCCCTCCGGATGCATTGAACCTGAAAGTGTAAATGTTGTAAACCGGATCGCCATCCGCATCAGCTGTGCTTTGGTTGAGGCATGTCAGGTTGGATCCGGTTTCAGGCGGGTTGGGATTGAACGTAGGCGCATTATGCGTTGGGAAGGTGTTTGGCAAAATGAGGCGAACCTGCCCGCTTGCGGTAAAATTCACTTCCCCGGTTGCATTCGGCTTATATCCATCCGCATCCCCGCTGAAATTGTAGGGGTTGTAGCAGGTTATGGATGATTGCGGGATGCAATATGTAGGGTATGTGAACGTGCCGCTTGCATCGTACTCCGAGAGTGTCTTCCAAATCCATGTCGGAGAGCCCGTGAAATATTTTTGCTGGGGTATGGCTGCGCTTGTCGAATTGAAAATTTGGATGAACGCGTTGTTTATTCCCTCGCCGGCTGCATCGGTTATATTCACCAGCACGTACCAGCTGACATTGAAGGTGTTGACACCCGTTCCCCAGCCGTTTGCTGAATGGTTGAATGTGGAATTCACGAAAAGGTTGTTTTGCGAGTTGCTTTGGGAATTTATGCTGTAAGATAGCGGATTTAGGTAAAGTTCCGTGAAGGAGGAATTTGTGAAATTATTCAGGCTGCTCCCGAAGAGGGAGATGGCGGACGTATTGCCGTAAAGCGTTGAATTGCCGATGCCGCCGGAAATGTTCGTTGCAGCAACGCGCTCAAAAACCGAAAAATTGGAAGATGAGATGAAAATGCCCGAGCCCTTTCCGGGAGCGGAATTGGTCCTGCCGGTGCCGTTTGCGCCGCCAAGCGAAGTGTTCATTGAAATGCCAATGAAAGTGTTGTTGTTTGAAATGAGCATGAATATGAGGGAGGAGTTTCCGCCGATGCCTCCATTGCCCCTTGTGCCAGCACCGGGACCGCCGCCATCCCCGCCCTTGCCGGCATATATTGTGCGGATCACACCGGTTTGGAAAGTATTATTGAACGATGAAGCAGCCAAATAAATGCCATACCCGTTGCCTCCTAAACCGCCATTTCCGCCGACTTGTCCACTAAACGGGAGGCCTCCATTCCCCCCCCCATATGATGAAATATTAATGAAGGAAAAATTAGTGAACAAGGAATTGGCGGAACCTTGAAGGTAAAGGAAGATCGCTTCCCCGCCATTCCCCCCATTTCCTCCAGCACCATTGCCTACTGATGAATCATCGCTCCCCAAGCCGCCTTCTCCCGAACTGATGTTTCTGACGGAAAGATTCGCAAAGCTGTTATTGAACGAATTGAAAAGGGTTAGGCCGGTTGAAAAGCCCCCGGGACCGCCAGGAGACGTTGATATGTCGCTGCCGCCTTCCCCGCCTTTGAAGGAAGTTACGCCTACAATTGTTGTGTTGATGAAAACGGAATCGTTGCTGTTGATGGAAAATAGGCCCGTCGCATTTCCCGCAGGGATTCCAGTTGTTGCCGCAGCAGTGCTTGCAGGCTTTCCTCCATTTATTCTTTCAGCCCATATGTGGGAAAAGGAATTGTTCTGGTTTTTTTCCGTGAAGATGCCAAAGCCCGTGCCGGGAATCCCTCCGCCGGTGGTATTTGCCGCCGTCAGCCGGAACATCGACAGTTTGGTGATAAAAGTATTGGAAACATTATTCATGTAAAGGCCGGTGATGTTCCTCCCATTTCCCGTTGCAAAAAGCGCCGGGAAATCACTCATTAACTGCGAAGTAAGGTTGCTGTTGGAGGAATGCGTTATGGAAATCCCAAAATTCGTCTCGTTCAGGAAAGTATTGTTTATGAGAGTGAGGTTAATCGCGTTTTGCGCCGAAATCCCCCTGCTGAAATTCTTGATGATGCAATTCTTGATAACGACGTTATTCGCATTAGTTATGTTGATCCCATAGCCGGATGTGCCGTTGCCCAAGATGAGCGCACCTCCGCAGTCCAAAATGACGTTGTTCGTTGTGATATTGAAGCACGTGCCGGCGCTGTTGATGGTGCTCGCATTGATGGTTCCAGCCTCATATTTCCTGCTTTCCGTTATCGTATCGCAGGTGTTGGTGAAATAGGAGACGTTGTAGAAGAGGGCGTCCCATGTGACCGTTCTTGTGCCGGCTCCAGACTGGGAAAGCTGGGCGGTTAAAGTAGATTGGGATCCACCGCTGAAGAAATCCTTGCAAACCCATGTGCTTGCCATTACATTCGTGCAGGTTAGGCCCGGATCCGCGCTGGTGCCGGGGCATGAGGCGGATACTGATTTTGACGTTCCTGACCTTCCACCCAAAGCATTAATGGAACAACTGGCAACGGTGCCCGCGGTTCTCCACCACTCATAGCAGACGGTGACATTGAAAATTGCGCCGCAATTCGTAATCGTGCTATTCAGGTATTGGACTTCCCTTCCGGCAACATCGCCGCTAACCGATACCGTCTGGGTTTCCGAGTTGGCGTCATTGCAATCAACAAGGTCGTTTCCGGCGGTGCAAAGATTGCTCGGATAGGTTCCGTCGCAAATGGCGAGATAGCCAAACTCCGCATTATTGTATTCTAAACAGCTCTGGGCTCGTAGCTCCGTTTGACCCCCTGGCTCCGCAACCGGATCCGAGAGGATGATGAAATAGCCGCCGTCATCAATGCCGATTCCTTCAGCTGAAAGGGAAGTGCCAAAATCATACTTGGTTGGCGGAATGGTTCGTTGAGGGGTTTTCAGCACATATGTTTTCGAGATTGTGCCTACTTGCCCGGAAACATCCCAGCTGATCTTGCTGATTCCGGGGGAAATTTCCGTAACGATTCCGCCTGCAATATCCACAATTTGCCATTCCGTGGGAAACATATCGGATAGGATCGCATTTTGGAGGGGATCAAATATCTCAACTGAAACCGTAATTGAAACTTCGGTAAGAGGCGGCGCCTTGTGCTGCCCGCATTTTGGGCAACCCACATTCCTTGAGAACGACTTTGAGGAAAGCGCCTTTATTTGAGGGGATGGGGCGGGAGTGGGAAGCACGGAAGGGGTGGCATTTGCATCAATGGTTGGAGTGGAGGATGAAACCGCACTTGGCTGGGCGCTTGGGGTTTCGGATGGGGAGGGTGTTGGCGCGGCCGAGGGAATTATGGAAGGGGTTGGCGAAATGGAAGGGGATGGAACGGGAGTGGCAGCTGGCGATGGGGATGCGCCAACGGAGGGGGTTGGGGAAAAAACGGGTTCGGATAGGGTGGTGAACTGGATGGCAGGACTATTCACGCAGCCGGCATAAGTGCAAGCCTCAACGTGCGCAGAATAAAGCGCAGGGGTTTCGAGGAGAGAAATGACATAGGAATGAAATAGGGCGATTTCAACCAATGGAATTGATGTTTCGGATCCACCGAAGGCTTCTTTTTTGTAAAATATTGTTGAATTCGTGAAAACGTCCGTCTCCCAGCTGAGGTTTGCGGAAGTTGAGCCCACATCAAGCGCCTGGAAATTAATTATTGTGGGAAGTGAATCCGAAAGGGGTTCTCCGGCGATGGAGGCAGGATAAAAGGCAAAAAGAAGCACGATTATGGCAACTGCTAATGCAATGAAATTGGCGAATATGAAGTAGCCCCTAAGTTCCCGTCGAAATCCCATGCATTTGCTACTGCAGCATCTTTAAAACGAGTTTCGCTGTAATTAAGGAATGCAGTGAACACGGAAGGTTGTGTAAATATTCTCTTTTGTGTAAAAAGTAATAAATCTGCGTAAAAAAACCAGTTTATTCCCGATTTGCCCCGAAAACCCCCTAATCGCCAAATTCTAAGAGTTCTTTTTGCCTTGCTTTTAAGAGCATCCATTTTATTTTAGGGTCGACACTCCAATATTTGTCTTTTCCATCCTTTCTTCTTAAATAAATGCAGCCATGAACTTCCAGTTGACTAAGATATGTTGAAATATTTGAACGGGCTATTTTTGTATTTCTCGATAGGTTTCTATTTGTGATTTCTTGAAATTTTACAGCCTCCATAAGTACGTCTTTCGCTCTTTTTGGAAGACCTTGTAAATACCTTTTTTCAACGATGGTTTTCAGGGTAGCAGCCAATAAATTATGAGTTAAGGTTATTGGCCGTTCATTGGTAATTTCGGTTACGGCAGTTGATAAACTATTTAGGATGTTCCTAATGTTTCCCCCATATAGTTCATATAGTGTTTTGAGAACTCCTTCGTTATAAGGAACCGAATAATTTAATGAATCGCTCATCCTTAATCTCCTTATTCTAATTTCCAATATTTTTTTAATATCTTCGAAAGAAAGTTCATTTAGAAGTATCGGAGTATCTGACATTATTGAAGACATCCTGGGCATGCTTTGAAATGTTGTGTGAGTCGTTAAATTCCCAACAAAAACAAAATGAGCCTTATCGTTCTGAAAAAAGTCCCTCAAGTCCTCAAAAAGCTCCCTCATCGTTTTTTCAGGCAGCCTCTCCAAATTATTATAGTGCAGTATAATATCCTTCCCCGTTTTTTTCACAATCTCGTCTACTATATCGTTGAAAAAATCAATTAGCCCCAAACTTGAAGGTGCATCGTTTGTTCTTATGCTTTTATTGATATCCGCCCCAAAACCTGCAATGTTTACTGCGGTAATATTTCGTTCGACTGAACTTAGTTCCACAAAGTTGGCAAGTTTATCGAAAGATTCTTTTTGCAATATCTTATCTTGATTCAATTTTAAAGTTGAATAAATTGCATGTAGCGTATTGGTAACAAAAGAAGCCGCATTCCAGTCCGACAGAACGCCAACTTCTTTAAAAGGGGTGAAATGCCCCCTTTCCATTGCGCGAATACGGGCTACATTTACAAAACTAGTTTTCCCAACACCAACATCCCCGCACACTAGGATTCCGTTCCCTCCACTTGAACCGAATATTTTTCTTAACCTTGCAAGTTCCTCTTCCCTGCCGCAAAAACTTTCAATAGGTAACACTCCGCCCCGAACCAATAAGGGGGAGGTTGAAAATGGGTTTGTTTTCAAACCATAAATTTCCCATAAGTTCTCGTTGTAATTTTCGTTCCGTTTTTCGTTAAAATCCATAGTCTAACCACTTAGTCTTACCTTTTCTTATAATTATAATAAAAGCAATATTTATAAACATTACCATACGCATATTAGTTATAATAAAAGTCATAATTAAGGCATTATAACTATGCGGCAAGAAGGGGAAATGCTATGGAAATGCAGCAAATGCGGGAAAACATATCTCGACTCGGCCGATGCCCAAAAGGCACTGCTGCTGAACAAGCTGAAGAAAGGGGTGGAAGTGAAGGTTGGCCAGCTCGGAAACAGCCGGGTATTCAGATTTCCGGCGAAAATATCCCAGCTTCTTGGGCTGAGGGCGGGCGCGTATGTCAAGGCGACTCCCAAACTCCAAGACGGAAAGATGGTGTTGGAGATAAGGCCTTCGAAAGGGTAAGCAAGCGCGGAAGGTTCGAAAGGGTTTTCGCTTCTGTAAAAAAATTAACCGCAATGAATCCGGTAAACTTCCAGTTGAGTTTTAATCAAACAAAGAAATATATAGAAAATCGGTCTTAAAGGATGAGGTGAGATAATGCACTGGGTTGGTTTTCCTAATAGGGCTTGGAGCAGGGTGGGCGCATATGCCATGTTCTTTGGATTGGCACTGATGGCGATCACGTTTATTGCCGCCGTTGGCTTGAAGGCTGAATTGCAAACACTTGCCCTGGCACTCATAATGTTTGGATTTGCTTTCTATTTGGGGAATAGCTGATGAAAAGGCATATTGAAGGCGCAAAGCTGGACCATTCCAGATTGGTAGCCTTATTGCAGCTTAGTGCGGCTTTTTTTAAGTGCCGCGGCCATCGGGGCGCTCACGGACAAAATACCCGAAAACCTATGCTTTTCCAACAATGTTGTTCTTGCATTCTCAATTCTTGCAATTCTGGTTTCGGTGTTTCTTGTAAATGAAAACCTCGCAAAAATAGAAAGGGGCCTTGGTTGGAGAGGCTCTTAAGCTAAGGGGTAAGCACTATTTTGCCGCAGTTCCCCGTCTTCATCAGCTCGAATGCCTTCTCGTATTCCCCCAATTTGAATTTGTGCGTTATTATTTTGCGCAAATCAACTGCGCCGGATTTTTGGAAGGCCGCAACCTTATACCATGTGTCAAAGAGCTTCCGGCCGTTAATGCCGCGGACAGTTGCGGATTTGAAGACAATGGCATTGTTGATATCAAGCGAAACATCCTTTGGGAAAACGCCCAATATGGCAGCATCCCCGCCTGCTCTTAGCGAATCAAAGCCCGATTTTAGCGCCCCCTCATTCCCGGACATTTCAAGGAACACATCAACGCCCCTGCCGGTCTCCTTTTTTATGCGTTTTGCGGCATCCTCGGTTTTGGCATTGATCGCAAGGGTTGCGCCAAGCGATTTTGCCATTTTCAGGCGGTAATCATTTGCATCAACCGCATAAATTTCCGTTGCGCCGGCAGCTTTTGCTAGCATCACAGCTGCAAGCCCAATAGGCCCGCAGCCGAAAATCGAAACGCTCCTACCG
>ERZ1292640.1950-Hain-H43-02um-R1-1950-length-16849-cov-7_pt1 | contig 16849 bp, 14 predicted proteins | sample MGYA00564404_ERZ1292640 | MGnify/ENA primary metagenome ERZ1292640 (study PRJEB36523, sample SAMEA6512636) | groundwater metagenome | collected 2019-01-08 | study: AquaDiva: Metagenomics assemblies of 32 groundwater samples
GTCTCAAAATCAACTGTTACGCAATACGGGGTGCCAATTTCGTCTTGTCTGCGGTAGCGCTTGCCGATAGAGCCGGAATCATCATAAGCTATTACAAAATTAGGTAAATGACCCAAGTCCTGCCGTAATTTTTTGACAATTGCGCGCGCCTGCTCAATTAACTTTTCTTTTTTCATCAAAGGGAACACCGCAACTTTAACTGGCGCCAGCTTTTTATCTAAACGCAAAATGACTTCTTGATCTTGGCGGCTATCTTGACCTCTGCCGCCCTCAATCTCGCCATATGCGTCGCACAAAACCGCCAAAACCGTCCGCTCAACGCCAAAGGTTGGCTCAATCACATGCGGAATAAAGGTTTCATTAGTTTGCGGATCCCGATATTTTAAATCTTGACCTGAATGCTTCTCATGATTCTTTAAATCAAAATCAGTGCGATAAGCTAAGCCGTAAAGCTCTTTTTGACCAAAAGGAAACTTATACTCAAAATCAATAGTTCTTTTAGAATAATGCGAAAGTTCATCTTTATTATGTTCTCTAATGCTGTAATTTTGAGAGTTGATGCCGATATAATTCAACCATTCTGACATTGCTGATTGCCACTCGCCAAAAATCCGCTCCCAATCTTGCTCGCGGATAAAATACTCAATCTCCATCTGTTCAAATTCCAAAACGCGAAAAATAAAATTGCCAGGGGTAATCTCGTTGCGAAACGCTTTGCCGATTTGCGCAATGCCAAAAGGCAACTGCACGCGCGTGGAATCCAAAATATTTTTGAAATTCACGAACATGCCTTGGGCCGTTTCCGGACGCAGATAAACAGTATTCATTTGATCGTCAACCGGACCAATGTTAGTTTTAAACATCAAATTAAACTGCCGTGCTGTGCTTAACTTTCCACCACAGTTAGGGCACCGATCTATCTTTAGCAATTTCTTGGCGATACTACGCTCTATCTTATCTTCTATCTCTATTAACTGGTCTTCTCTAAATCTTTGGTGACACTCTTTACACTCCACCAGCGGATCCGTAAACCCGTCCACATGTCCCGACGCCTCCCAAACTTTTGGGTTCATCATCAATGCCGCGTCAATGCCAATAATATCATCGCGATTAACAACAAAATACTGCCACCACAAATCCTTGATGTTTTTCTTTAATTGACTGCCAAGAGACCCAAAATCCCAAGAATTAGCCAAGCCGCCGTAAATCTCCGACCCCGGATAAATAAACCCTCGCCTCTTGCACAAAGAAATAATTTTTTGCATTTTACCCGCCGAATCGGCGAGCCTGCTTTCTTGAGACATAAAAAAATTAGAAATTAGAAATTAGAAATTTCACCCTCTCTCCCTTAACCTCCACAGGCACGGTTAAATCCTGCGAAACAGCGCTAAATAAAGGCTCTGCCTCTACTGCAAATTCCTCAATTTCTTGATTGTACGGCACTTCTATCAAATCAAAACTAAAATTAATAACTAATTCTTGAGCCGGCTCTAAAGCTTTAAGGCCAATAAAACGTATCTTTTTCTCGCTCTCGGCTATAACTTCGTATTTATAATCGTCTAAAACCAGCAAGCTGTCCCATAAAAGCAAGTCTTGGCTGTCATTTACTTTTAATTCCAAAACGCCATTTTCTAAAATCAAAATGCTAAAATTATTGATGACTACCTGCGCCCGCAAAACCTCGCCAAATTTTGCTTCTGACGCTGATTTTACTTCTATCTCAACTTTAGGATCCACCACTCCAGCGACAAATACGGCCTGGTTTTGCAAAATAAACTGACCGTTTTCCTCAATGCCTGCCTCTGCTCTAAATTCTTTTAATTCTCCGGCGCGCGCCTGCAGGTTTCCTGTTATTTTTAACTCTCTCTCTTCGCCAGCCTGCAGTTTATCAATTAACCAAACTCCATCCGTAACAACAGCCGAAGTTTCGCTTATATTCAAATCTGGAGGCAAAGTCAATTTAATCTTAACTTTATCTAAAATATTCTCTGAGGTATTTTTAACTAATATGCGGCACTCTGCTTTCTGTTCAGGCAGTAAATTATCAGGCGCTTCTAAACTAATATCCAATACTGATTTATTGATGTCAAACTCCGCCTCTGCCTCTTCTTGAAAAGTGGAATGAAAATTAGTAGGCTTATAAAACATTTTAGCCTCAATCTTTTTGATTTCTTCGCTATAGCCTAAAATCTGCCCTTTAATCTCTAACTTTCTGCTGTTATTCGGTTCTAAAGCCGGCAATTTCCAATAATTTTGATCAGAATTTTGCGGATGCTCCGGGGAACTGTCTAAAAAAATAAAATTATCCGGATACAAAACAGTCAGATATAAATCTATTAAGCGGGCTTTGCCAATATTTTGATAAGTAATAACCAATGTAACTGTATCGCCTGAATCTACTTGATTTGGCGCTTCCGCCTTCATTAACAAAGGTTCGTTAATCACTGTTGGGTCTGACTGTAAAGGGATAGCACTGCCTTGAATAATCCAATAAATGCTCGCTAAACCCAACGCGCTAATTAGCGCAAAAACAATAAATAGGATTAAAATTGATCGCCAATTTCCTCTCTTCTTTAAAAGATGCATATCTTCCCTGTTCCCTGTCTGATACCACTGGGACATTAATTGATCTGCTTCTAAACCGCGCTTTTCGCTTTCAGAATCAGGTCCTGGGATCTTGGTTTTTTTAAAAAAAATGCGCATTAACTAAAAAACAAAGCTATAAAGTTTTTTCTCATCAAGAGCCCGGCGCAAGTATTGATTTATCAACATCCGCGCTTCCTCATTCACTATTATACCATCCCCGCTAATGTCCGCAAGGAGCAAATCTTCCAATTTTTTTTCATGTTTTAAATCAGGCGCATGACCAAGGTGAATTAGAAGATGGAGAAGATAATGATAGATCAAATCTTGTAATTGGAGGGTAACTTGCCTGCCCGCCGTATTGGAGGGTAACTTGACTGTTTTTAAGCTCTGCAATGCCTTGACTAATAGATCAAAAACTTCTTTATCTTCTTCTAGGCTTTCCGTAAGCTTATCTAAACTCTCCAACAGAACTGCTGCTGTCTCCAATTTAACTGGATTTTGACGAACCGCGACGAATGATTTTAAAGTGCGCGCTTGCGCCAAAACATCAAACTGCCTGCCCTGCGCTATCATAAGATATGACAAAATACCGGGCTCCAAATGCCCGGCTAACTTGCTTTTAATCTTGTTTGATCCGCGCGCCAAGAGAATCAATTTGCCAAAATCTTCCGTATAAACCGTATAAATGCGATCAAATTCTTTGTATTTTTGATATTTGATAATAACGGCGCGAGTATTGTAAGTCATAAATAGGTCTAATTTCTAATGACTAATTTCAACAATCTTCTCTCTTCCTCTTTCGCCTTTAATGATATCAATTGCCGATTTTTTGACATCAAACTCTTGAGCTAAAAATTTAACAAGCTCGCGATTTGCTTTGCCTCTCTGCGCCGGCGCCTTAATTTTTACTTTTAAAAAATCGCCATCTTGCGCCGCGATTTCGTTTTTAGAGGCATTGGGAATTACTTTGACATTGAATTGACGCATTTTTTTTGCTTCTATTTTAAAAATTGTTTCACTACAGCCCCATGTCCGGGCCGAAATTTACCTTCAGGATCAAAAGTCGCAATATCAACCCATTCATAAGATAAATGCTCGTCTGACAATTTAATCTCGCCGCCCAAATAGCGCGCCTCATAGCCCACTATAAATATGCGGCGATAATGATCTTGTTTTAAAAGCATATCCCACATCTTTTCTCGTCCCAACCCTATTGGATTAGAATTTATTTCTAATTTGACCTTGTCGCCCAGCTCTTCAAGCGCCTCGCGATTTAGGCACTCTAACAAAGGAGTGTCAAACTCCTGCATATCTAACCGTCCGCCGGGCAAATCATAAAAGCCGTGAATAGCGGCTTTTAAAATTAACAGCTGATTTTGATTATTTACGATTAACAGTTTTTGAGTGATTTGAAACAAATCAATGTGCCGCTTTTTTAAACTTTGACTTGGAAGAGCCTCGCGCTTTAAATAATCAAACAATTCATCAAAATTATTAAAAATTTTTCCTCGCCTTAACGCCATATACAAAGTATGCGATTTAATTTTGCGCTGATCGCCGTCAACCACCAAAAAAATTGGCTTGCCGTATTCATAAGCCTCGTGCATCTCGCGAATTGTCCCTGACAAATGATCATCATCTTTGCAATGGACGATTAAAAAATCTGCCTCATCTACCCAATTTTTATCTATCATCCAAATGCGATGCATAAAATTAGAGAATTCTGACCAATTTTGAGCCTTTTTAGCTTCAACAAATTCTGCTGTGCCAGTAAAAATGCCTCTATCAATAGCCTTTCGAGCAGGGTCAATCGGCTCTATTCCCAATTCCAAAAGCCGCGGCGTAATTTCTTGTCGCCACCCTCGGCCTAAATCTTTTTGAAATTCAATTGGTCCTGCTAAATAGGCTTTGAGCATAAATGTAATTCTCTGCTTATTTCGCAATTATATTATCAAATTCATCCACACGCTTCCCTAATTGCGGATCATTCAAAATTCTCGTTTTAAACTTCTCTAAATTATTTTGCAATACTGAACTTAAATCATAGTCTTCCATTAACTCAATAACCTGTGCTTGCAACTCATGATAAGCTTGAGCAAAAAACTTTTTCTCGGAATCAGCCAGCCTTTCTGAATCAGGCTCAAACTCTTTAATAATTTGCTTCAACCTCTGGGGCGATATAGATAAATAAAAAACCGGGATATTATTTAATTCAGTCATTCTAATTTTATCCAATTCGTCAAAAGTAAGCCCATATGTTAAAGTAGTACCGCCTCTTTCTTGATTAATTTCCGTCAATTTTTCGGCTTTTCTTTCGCGTTTTTGATCTTGATTAGCTATATCATCAAAAATACAAATCACTTCACCGCTCAAACGATCAAAGACTACTATGTCAGCTGAATTTTTGTCATCATCATAATATGATCCGCGTAATATTACACATAAATTTCTTAAAACTTTATCCAAAATCGCTAAACTTAACACCTCAAAGTTTTCGCCGGCGCTATATTCAGAGCGCAGTTCTGGCGGCACTTCACGCTCCCAATTTCTTTTATCCTGCTCTTTTTGCGCTTGAACATCATTAACGGTCCTAAGATGTTCATGCCTCCGCCGGTCCGAGTAAATTCTACCAATATCACCTTCAGAAGCATAGCGACCATATATATCCATATCAATTCGCCCATCTTCTTTTCTAATAGGAAGCCCTGTCTTCTTCAGCACCTCGCATCTTTGCTCCCAATATGCATGCAAAGCTCTTTCTGCTTTCCTTAGCTCTGCCATCTCCTGCCGAGCCGCTTCTAATCTTTCTTTCTCCTCTATATTATCTCGCCCTCTTCTTTTTTCATGCTGATCTGGCTTTTCTCGACCCCTTGATTTTGGGGAATCTGGCGTTTTTTGACCCAGCCCCGCTTTTATCAATGCATCTTGCAGATGGCCTTTGCCTTCGTACATATTATTAAATGTCAAAGAGGCAAAGAACAAATTTCACCTCTTTAACTTTTGATTAAATATTCTTAAATATCCTAATTTCCTAATCTCACTATAATATCACTCCACTCCACCTTCAATCTTTCTCCCTCTAAACTCTTCTGATAGTTAATCTCCCTTGCCAAGACCGCTCTTATCAATTCCTCTCTATACTTATCTATAATTTGCCGCAATTCTTCTGACTCTGTCGCATACTCCAAAACAATCCTATCATCAATTGTCAGCTCCTGCTTTTTGCGTAAATTATTTATCTGCCGCGTAAGCTCGCGGATGATGCCTTCTTCGCGCAATTCATCGTCAACCACCGTATAAAGTGCCGCTCCGTCTTTAGAAACCCAGCCATTGTCTTGCGGCAATTTATCAACCATTTCTACTTCTTTGACATTTAGCTCGTCGGCAATTAAAGCTGTAAGCTGTAAGCTGTAAGCTGTAATTTCTTTTTGAGATAATTTTAAATTTTGAATTGTAATTTTTAATTTTTCATTTTTAATTTTTAATTGCCTTAGCGCTTGCCTCACCTTAACCCCAGCTTCAGCCCGCAAACTATGCCCAATCTCGCAAACCTCCCGCACCTTTTGCATATTCTCTAATAATGATTTTGAATTTTGAATTTTGAATTTTGAATTAATTTTTGGCCATTCTTCTAAATGCACAGACTCTCTCCGTTGATTTGGCATTTGGATTTTGACATTTGACATTGATTTGACATTTGGATTTTGACATTTGACATTTTGATAAATATGTTCCGCCAAAAACGGACAAATAGGCGCCATTACTTTAGATAACTCTAATAACACATAACCTAAAACAAAAACAGGATCATCACTTACTCCACTTTTACCTTTTAACTTGCAGATTTGACTTTTGACTTTTGACTTTTGACTTTTAAATCTCTCCCTGCTCCTCCGCAAATACCAAGTAGACAAATCATCAATAAACGCAGCAATAGAACGACACGCCCAATCAATCTCATAATTATCTAATGACTTTCCTACATCGCTAATCAATTGCCCCAACCTCGCCAAAATCCATTGGTCCAAAATATGTTTGAAAATTGAAAATTGAGATTTGAAAATTGATTGAAAATTGATTGAAAATTGAAAATTATCACTATAAGTCTCCCAAAACTTCAGCACATTTAACACCAGCAAAACCACTTTCTTATAAACCTCATCTACCCCTTTCTCTGAAAAATTTAACGACTCCCCCCGCACCGCAGGCGAACTCAATAAATAAAACCGCAATGCATCAGCTCCATATTTGTTGATGATGTCATTGGGATCTGGATAATTCTTCAGCCGTTTTGACATTTTTTGGCCGTCTTCAGCCAAAATAATGCCGTTGACAACTACATTTTTAAATGGAGATTGATTATAAAGCCCAACTCCTAACACTAATAAAGTGTAAAACCAACCCCGTGTTTGATCAATGCCCTCGGCAATAAAATCCGCTGGAAATTTGATATGACTTAAAATATCTTGACGGGTAGTCTGCGATGTCAATTCAAAATCCGAAAATATTATCTCACTCGCATAAGGCATAGATCCTGACTCAAACCAACAATCAAAGACCTCGCTGATGCGCATTGTCTGACCTCCGCACTTATCGCATGTTAAAACTATTTTATCTATATAAGGACGGTGTAAATCATTTAGTTTTAAGTTTTGAGATTTGAGTTCTTTTTGCAATTGCGCTACATTTCCAATAACTTTAATTTTATTGCATTTTTGACACCGCCAAACCGGCAAAGGCGCGCCCCAATACCGTGATCGCGAAATCGCCCAATCCCGCGCCCCTTCTAACCATTTGCCAAAACGGCCGTCTTTCAGATGGTCCGGCACCCAGTTAATTTTATCATTTATCGCAAGCAAGCGCTTTTTAAAATCATCGTCAATTTTAACAAACCATGACGATGTGGCGTAATTTAACAAAGGAGTATCACAGCGCCAACAGTGGGGATAAGAGTGTTTGACATTTTCCTTTTTAAACAATACCTCATGCTTTTGCAAATATTTTAAAACCCCTATATCCACCTCTTTTAATTGAACCCTCCATTGAGCTGGATTATTGCCGCCGTCAAAAAGACTGCTACATAATTCTAGTCTAAGGGATCCATCAGTTTTTATATGCTGGACAAAAGGCAAATTCTCCTTATTACCTAAATTTAAATCGTCCTCGCCAAACGCCGGCGCTATGTGAACAATCCCTGTCCCCTCTTCTGTTGACACAAAATCAGCCGGATAAACCTTAAAAGCATTCTCCCATTCTTCTTCTCTATTTTGACATTTGACATTTGGATTTGATTTGACATTTGAATTTTGTAATTTGATATTAAAAAGCGGCTCATATTCTAACCCAACCAAATCTGACCCTTTTATTTCACTCGCTATCTCATAGTCTTGATCTCTCAAAACTTCCTTGATCCTATCAACAGCCACAATATAATGCTCTTCTACCCCCTTAATGCTTAACACGTAATACTTAATACTCTCTCCAACTGCCAGCGCCATATTTCCCGGCAATGTCCAAGGAGTAGTTGTCCAAGCTAATAAATATACCTCGTCTTTATCTGATAATTTTAAATTTTTAATTGGAATTTTTAATTTTGAATTTTTAATTTTGAATTTTACTGTCACCGCCAAATCCTTCGCCTCTTTATACCCAAGCGTCACCTCAAAATTAGAAAGCGTGGTTTCGCACCGCGGACACAAATGCATTGATTTATAGCCCTCGTAAATTAAATTTTGATCATAGAGTTGTTTAAAAATCCACCAAATCACCTCAATATAGCGATTATCCATGGTCCTGTAATCAGCCTCCATATCCACCCAGCGCGCCATTCTGGGAATAAACTTTTTCCACTCATCAGCATAACGCAATACAGAATTACGACACTTGGCATTAAATTTATCAATACCTAATTTCTCTATGTCTTTTTTAGTTTTAAGCTCCAGCTCTTTCTCAATTAAATTCTCAATGGGCAAACCGTGGCAGTCCCAGCCCCAGCGACGGTTGACGCAAAAGCCTTGCATAGTTTTATACCGCGGTATTACATCCTTAATCGCAGAGGCGATAATGTGTCCGTAATGCGGGAGTCCGGTGGCAAACGGCGGACCGTCGTAAAATACAAACTCACCTTTTGATTTTTTCTCAAGGCTCTTTTTAAAAATTTGCCGCTCATGCCAAAATTTCAAAATTTCCTCCTCAATTTTTGGAAAGCTGTTTTGGGTCATTGATAATGTTAAAATCTTTGACGCATTTTAAATGTTTATCAAAACTAATAATATTTTTAATTTGATGCATATCAGAAGTGGCAAAAATAGAGCAATCTGTAAAACTAATATTCTTAGTACTAATTTGTCTAAAATATTCCATGGCTCTTCTTTCTATAGATTCAGTAATATAAACAATTTCTATTAAAAATGATAATAATAGCGAATCATAAAATTGCAAAGCTAATACTTTCCCGGTTCTTTGGCTCAAAATCGTCAGAACCTCGGCCAATACTAAATTGTTGATAAATAATTTGTTAAAACCACTCTGTTGAAGGGCATTAAATAAATGCAATGCTTGTTTATGACAAGCATCTTTTTTGTTAAATAAAGCGATCCAGAAATTAGCGTCTATAAAAATCATACACCATACACTATTTTATCTACTTTAGAAGATAAATTTTTATCTCCTAAATCTCGCGCTAATTTAGGCAAACTCCAAATAGGATCCCTGCTATAATCAACCTTTCTTTTAACTGGCAGCGTAATTTTAATACAACGCTCTATATACTCCCTTATTAAGGCGCCTAAACTCCTATCTTCTTTAAGCGCGCGATATTTAAGCTCTTTGTGGATACCTCGCGGCAATCGCACATTGGTTGTAATATATTCTTTTTGCATAATACAATTGTATCATTGCGCTATTTTTTGTCAAATTCAACTTGACTTCTTCTTCTGATAACATTGCCCTTAACTTGGCTGGAATTTACTTTGTTTTTTATTTAACAAAATATTCCAATTCCTTTTTATAAATCCGCGCCAGTTTTTTTAACTGAATGACATCAATTCGTCTTTGGCCTGACTCTAATTTGGATAAATAAGATTGGGTGCGGCCTAAACGATCAGCGACTATTCCCTGATTAAAGCCGGCGTCTTGCCGGGCTTTTTTTAATTGAGCCACTAAATACAATTGCTCTTGGCTATAAATTGATTTTTGATTGGTTTTTACATTATTCTTTTTCATAAATATATGATAAATTCCACAAAGTAATATGCCAAAAAGGAATCAATAAATTATAAGCCTTGACAAGTTCAATCTTAATCTGATATATTCCATAATGTTATATGCCAAATAGGAATAACCTATATGAATAAAGAACAAAATCAACTTGAACAAAGCCATCTGACAAAAGAAAAGACAAAAACTTTTATTGCCGAAATTGACCAAATTCCTCTCTCAATTAAAATCCAAACTTTAATAAATAGATACAATGAGACGGCTCTTCATCTGTTTGCAGAACCGCGCAAGGAATTTATCTGGAAATGGCTTAAAAGCGGCGTTGAACAAACCATGCTGGATTGCGTTGATCAGGAATTAAAAGAAAAAACTTCTGAACTCATTCAAGAAAGCATAGCCGTGGTTGTTTTTATAGATGATATAGTTGACCAAATGCAAGAAGAACGCTTTTTAACTGATGCTCTGGCTATAGTCGGCAATGGAGAAGAGGAACAAAAAAATGTCCTGTCCAAACAAACAGATTCTTTTAAAAAAGATTATCTGGTTTTGATTAAAGACGCTTGGAATGATTTAACACTGGAATTAAGAAATCTGCCAAGATTTATGGACTTTAAACCAGACTTAAAGGAAGCGTACGGCGAACTTTGGAAAGCCTTCTGGCAGGCTTTGGATTTAAAAACTTTTGCCAAACATCAGGGCACGGACTTGCTGCATTTGGGAGACGAAGACACCATAGGCAAAGTGGAAAAAAGATTAAGCTATAACATGCACATTGTTATCGGCAATATGATTATGTTGATGGGCTCGTCAAAGTTTGAAAAAATAGAATTAAAATCTGCTTTAGAATTTTTTCTATATGATCAAGTCGCCGGAAATTTAGAAAACGATTGGCACACTTTTCCTATTGAATTAAAACAAGGAGATTTTGCCTCGGCCTTAATATTATACGCCATTGATAAAGGCTACATTACTGCCGAAGAAATTGAACAAATCGCCGCCCATCCGGAAAATTATAACGGCCTGCAAAAACTGATTAAAACAGTCAGGGAAAAATGCGAAGATTACATAAGAGATAAAAGACTGCGGCTCTTGGAAATGCGCGCAAAAATCGGCAGAGAGATTAAAAGTTTTGATGCCGGAGAGGCTATCAGGCGCTCATTTGCCGCTCATAAAAATATGCATGAACAATTAGGCAATTTTATTGCGCTTTTAAAATAATGCTTGAATCAAACAAACTTACTAAAACCGATTTGCTAACCTTGCAAAAAATTTTCCAAACTCTAATCAGCAATTTAGATTTTAAGGCAATCACGCAAAATATTGTTAATTTGATGACAAAATATCTCGGAGCTTTAGGAGGCATCCTATTCTTGGTTAATCAGGAGAAAAAATACTTTTACTCCCACACTGTCTCCGAAACCGCCATTATTAAATTTATTCTAAAAACAAAATTAAAAAAGACGCTCCGCAATTACAGGTTGCCGTTCAGCTATCCGAAAGAACATCTTATAAAAAACGCTATCTTAAACAAAAAAATCTATACCGGCGCTAACATTTCTAATTTTATCTGTCCTCCTGTGCCACTCGCGACTGCCAAAATTATTCAAAAAATCGCCCAAATACATTTTACCGTCTCGTTGCCGGTAGTATTCCGCCATAAAACCATCGGCGCTTTATGGCTTAATTTTAAGGAAAAACAACTGCCATCCAATAAAATGCATTTGTTAAAGCTGTTTGCCGAATATACAGCGCTTGCTTTAAATAACACCATAAACTTTAATCTGCTCAAAAAACAAAAAACGCTTTTGGAAAAACAAAATATCCGTTTAAAAAAACTTATTAAAATGCGTTCTGAATTTTTAACCATAGCCTCGCACCAGTTGCGCACTCCTATTTCCGTAATTCGCGGCAATATCGCTTTGCTTCTAGAAGATCTAGATAAAAACGCATCTCCTAAAATAAAAGAATCTTATCACGACATTGGCGTAAAAACCGAAAAATTAACACAAATTATCTCTGATATTCTCTATGCGTTGGAGCTTGATACCGGAAACTTTACTTTAAAAGGAAGGGAATTAGAACGCTTTAACATAATTCCTTTTCTTAAAGAAATTATAAAAAAGCATCAAAATCAAGCTCAAGAGAAAAAAATCGCCCTGCGGCTTGATGACTCTGCTATTAAACCTAACCAACCGCTTACAGCTTACGGCTCGGAGCATTATTTACAAGTAGTTTTAGACAATATGCTTTCAAACGCGCTGACCTATACAGCGGAAGGCGGCAGGGCGCTGGTTAAAATCAAGTCTAAAGACGATGTAATTAGAATAGAGATTAGAGATAACGGCATCGGAATTCCGAAAGCTGATCAAGAAGGGCTTTATACCAAGTTTAAAAGAGCCAGCAATGCCAATTCAATGCATACAGACGGCTCTGGTTTAGGCCTTTTCATCGTCAAAAAAATGATTCAAGCACACCCGCGGGGAAATTGCGGCTTTAAAAGCCAAGAGAACAAAGGAAGCGTTTTTTGGGTGGAAGTGGCAAAAAATTCCGCCAGCCAAGTTTAAAAACAGAAATATAAATCCTGCTTTCTTTTAGAAACTCCAAATTCATCATCACATAGAGTAATCAAACAGACGCGTCCTCTGATTGGCTTGTCGGCTCCTCCACAACTTTTTTCTCCTCTGGCTTATCTTCGCATTTATTGCAGACGCCTCCTTGTTTTGTTGAAGGCTTAACGCCGAAAATTTTAGATATTTTTGACAAAATTCCTTCTAAAGGAACTCTGCATTTTGTGCATTTTTTCATAAAATCGCTGATTCGCTAATATAAAAATACATTTAAGTACAAATTTAGCTGATATTCCTAAATTCGCGGCTTAAATTTCATTTATACATTCGCGATATTAAATAATAATCTGCCAAAACCAATGCCATCATTGCCTCTGCCACCGGCACCACGCGCGGACATAAGCATGGATCATGGCGACCAATAATTTTAATCTTAACTGATCTGCCATTTTTGTCAACTGTCCCCTGCTCTTTGACAATGCTGGAAGTAGGTTTGACCGCAATTCTTGCGACTATAGGCATGCCATTAGAAATTCCGCCTAATATTCCGCCGGCGTTATTTGTTTCAGTAATAACTTTGAACTTTGAAGGGCGCCTGCCAGCCGAACTGGCTGGAACTTTGAACTTGTCATTATGCTCACTTCCCCGCATCTCACAACACTCAAACCCGCTCCCAATCTCTACTCCCTTAACACCTGGAATTGACATTAATCCTTTAGCGAGGTCAGCAGACAGCTTATCAAAAACCGGCTCACCCAATCCTACCGGCACGCCTATCGCAATAATCTCAATAACCCCTCCAACCGAATCTCCCTCTCTCCGCACTTTCTCAATCAGCTTAATCATTTGTTCTGATACAGATGCATCTGGACACCGCACTATACTTTTGTCTATCTGCTCCCTAAAATTTGACATTTGGATTTTGGAATTGATTTGACATTTGGATTTTGACATTTGACATTTAACAATACCAATCTGCTTCACATACCCAACTATCTCCACCCCAACTTGACTTAAAATCTTCCTCGCCACCGCCCCTCCAGCCACTCTTCCTACTGTTTCACGACCCGATGCTCTGCCGCCGCCGCGCCAGTCGCGAATACCGTATTTAGCTTCCCATGTATAATCAGCATGTCCAGGCCGATAAACATCTTTTAACTTTTCATAATCCTGCAAGCGCGCATCTTGATTTTTAATTAAAATAGAAATCGGCGTGCCTAAAGTCATGCCTTGAAACACGCCTGATAATATCTCTGCTCTATCTTGTTCTTGACGCGCTGTGGTGATCTTTGATTGCCCAGGCCTGCGGCGATCAAGCTCGTGTTGAATATCTGACTCTGACAATTTAAGCCCTACAGGGCATCCATCAATTACAACGCCAATCGCTTTTCCGTGCGATTCTCCCCAAGTTGTTATGCGAAAAATTTTACCGAATATGTTGGACATTAACTGATTATAACACTCTCAACTGTCAAAGGTCAACTTCAACGTTATCTTCTCGGTTTAATCAAAAAACCTTCCAAATCCCTGCGGCCGATAATCATATCATAAGTCAAATGCTCGCGGCTAATCAAATTAACATTAGTCTCTATTGTTTTATCTTTCAATTTAAATTTGATTGGCACAGTAACGCGCACCGTAGAGCCGGAAGCAGAGCGGATTATCTTAACTTTGCTAATCTGCGGATGCAACTTTAAATCTCTTTTGATTCTTTTCTTTAAAGCTATGGCTTCTGGCTTGGTAATTGGAGTATTTAATTGAAAAGGGGCGACATAATCAACCACATCGCCGCAGCCCAAACGGCGCGCCAGCTCGTAATCTATAGAAGAAGATCGCGCTCCTGAATCTATCTTAGTCTTAACCATCAATTTTATGTCTGGATTATCTTTATGATAAAGAACAACTGTTTCAATTACTTTAAGCAAAGATAAAATATCCTTCTGAAACTCTTGATCCACGGCGCCTTCAACCTGTCCAAAAAGCTCCTGCGATAATCTAATGCCCTGCGCCGCCCCTTTTACTTTTAAACCCTGTACCCTCTTCAGTCTTTCTTTTAACCCGATTAAATTGGCGATTTGTATGCCCAAACCAGGCCTGGCATTTAGTTCCAAAACTATTGCGCCTTTATTTTTAGCTAAAACTATATCAATGCCTAAATAGCCTAAACCAGTAATCTGTTGAGCGTGTACTGCCAAACTTAAAACATTGCTCCATTCAGGGATTTTGATATTAGAAAATTGTCGCACATTGGTTAGAATTTGATCCCTGCAAACCGCATGCGTAGTTACTCCAGAGGCTATGTCTATTCCTACCCCAATACCGCCTAAATGCAAATTAGCCTTGCCGTGCGATGAACGGGTCGGCAGGCGCATCATAGCCATAATCGGCACTTGATTATAAACAATAACTCTAATATCAGGCACTCCCCTGTATGCTAAATGCTTAAACATAGCATCCCGAACCAGCCTCTCTTCAAAAAACGCTATATCAGGAGCATTGGCTAGCGAAAAACGCCCATCCAAAATATCCTGAATATGCGCTTTAATGTCAGACCAGTAAATCTCTTTAAGAGAACTATCTAACCAAGCTCCGTTTTTTCGGCGATTGTAAGTAAGCATTATTCCTTCTCCGCCAAAACCGCGATTAGGTTTTAAAACAAAACTTCTTGGCAAGTCTGCCGGATCAAAAGATTTTAAGACCTGCATTGAAGTAATAACTTTATAAGTTTTAGGGACTAAAAGCCCTGCCTTGCGCAAAACTCGCTTAGCTAATAATTTATTATCTGCTATCCTTTTGGCGCCCTTTAAATTATGCGGACGGATAAACTCTATATTACGGGCATTAAGCCCTAAAATGTTCTTGCTATTTTTAAAAACAGAAAAAAGACTTCCAATCATACAGTAAAACTATTTACCAGCCAATTCGGCGGGTTGACGCATAATTTTTCTATGCAAATAATTAATAATTTCTTTAGCTGGATTAAACTTTGTAACCTGCGCAAAGCGAATGAAACGCGGCGCACGATTAACTTCTAAAACATAAAATTTTTTATTTTTAGCCATAATATCAATGCCGGCAATTTCTATATTACACGCACGGCTTGCGCTAAGAGCTAAATTTTTCAAATTTGACGATAAAATTACTTTTTTTGACCTTTGCTCCAATGGAATTCGCGGGCGATTATTGCATTTTAAAGATAAACGTTTGATAGCTCCTAATACTTTATTATTAATGACAAAAACGCGATAGTAATATTTAGAAGAAAGCCACTCTTGAATAAGGTAGTTATAGTTTCTATTCTGTTTAAAAAAATTAAAACAATCTTTCTTGCAATCAAACCTAAAAATACCTTTACCGCGCATTGATTGGACCGGCTTAACCATCAGAGGCACGGATAATAAATTAAGAACTAATTTTAAATTGGCTAAAGAGAAAACCTGATAAGTTTTGGGCTGCGGCACTTGATTAAAAGAAAGCTTGGCATGCATTTGTGATTTATTAAAATCATAATCGCTCTCTGCCAGCAATTCATCAATAATTACCTTGCCTTGATTTTTAGCATATTTAGCTATTATCTTCGCTGGAATAATATGCTGATTAATGGCTCTAAAAAGAATAGCGTCAAAGACGCCTAACTTAGGCAGACCATTTTTAAAAATTACATCTTTTATTGGAATAACTTTAACCTGCCAGCCCTGTCTTAATGATTCTTGTTCTAATAGTTTAGATTCTTCCGAATAACGGGAACCTACAATAATAAGTTTCATAATACTCATAATACTACAAATATTTTATTCTTTCCTATCTTTCAGTTTCTTTTCAATAAAAGTAATCGCCTTGCTCACTTCCCTAAAACGATAGAGCTCCCATAAACGGAGACCTGTCCATTTACCAAGAAGTAAATTGACGATAAAAGTGATTAAAATTATTTCAGGGTAAGACAGCAGTAAATTGCGCATCATGTCCCAGTTTACTATATAAAAACTAATAATTGATAAAATTAGAGTCTCTCCTGTCAAAATCAAAGCATTTTTAACACCTTCTTCTATCTGCACTTTAACAAATTCCTCGCTTAACATAATTAAAATTAAAATAGGAAAAATTGATACTGAAATCAGCGATAAATTAGGCATGCGGGCGGAAAAATAAAATAAAACTAACATGCTGATGCTAACTGTAGTAATCATTAAAGCTATGCGCGGCAAATACAACAAGCGCAGTCTTTTTAATGCAACCCTTATCAAAGTTCCTACGGTTAAAATTAAAATAATAATTAAAAAACCGGCTTGAATGCCTATAGCCGCAAAAGTAAGAGTTAAAATAGTTGGAATATATATGCCAAAAGCCTTAATACCTATAACTTGGCGCGCAAAAGTAATAACCGTTGCTACCAATGGCAGCATTAAAATCAATAATATAGTATTGATTGAGACTCCGCGATTTATTAAAGAATTAATAAAATGAGACAAAAAATTATA
>ERZ1292640.1952-Hain-H43-02um-R1-1952-length-16838-cov-5_pt1 | contig 16838 bp, 18 predicted proteins | sample MGYA00564404_ERZ1292640 | MGnify/ENA primary metagenome ERZ1292640 (study PRJEB36523, sample SAMEA6512636) | groundwater metagenome | collected 2019-01-08 | study: AquaDiva: Metagenomics assemblies of 32 groundwater samples
TGTCGAGCTCGCCAAATCTCAGTGAGTTTAAGGCAGCGATCGGGCGAGCTCCCATAGTAAAGATATCCCGCAGAATTCCACCGACTCCTGTCGCGGCACCTTGATACGGCTCGACAGCAGAAGGATGGTTATGGCTTTCGATCTTGAAAGCGACAGCAAGGCCGTCGCCAATGTCGATCAGACCAGCGTTCTCTTCGCCTGCGCTGACGAGCAGCCTTCCTCCAGACCTTGGGAGAGTTTTTAGAACGGCTATCGAATTCTTGTAGCTGCAGTGCTCACTCCACATTACGCTGTAAATGCCTAATTCCGTGTACGTAGGCGTTCTGCCAAGGATTGAGAGAATACGCTCGTATTCCTGCTTTGTGAGTCCGTGCTCGAGCGCTAGTTCGAGCGTTACACCTGGTTCTTCTTTCTTGGTGTTTTGATTCATCTAAGCTTGGTTAACTTATTCTAAGGTTGGATATAAGCCACACCTGCCTAATCCTGTGCAAGAGTGACGAGTGGCTCACCCTTCTCAACGGGTTTTCCGATTTCCACGTGGATTTCTTTGACAACACCGCCCGTGAGAGACCTGATCTCATTTTCCATTTTCATTGCTTCAAGGACGATTAATCCGTGACCGGGCTGGATATGATCCCCATTCTTCACCTCCACCCGAACGATCAGCCCGGGCATTGGTGCGCGAACGGTTGTTGTGCCGGTGGTCGCGTGGACTTTCGAAAGGTATGAGCGGAGCAACCACGAGCGCTCGTCATCCACCTGCACGGAGTATTCGCGTCCTTCAGCGCTGATCATAATGTGAGCAGAGCCATCGGCAGAGACGTTCTCGGTCCCAGCAAAGGATCGATTCGTGTCAGGCCCCTGAAGAACCTTAAGTGTGTGGACTTTACCATTAAGAAGAAGGGAGTAAAGCCCCAGCTCAAGCAGAATTAGGTCATATGAATACTTGTGATCATTCAGGCGTATTTCAGACCCACTCACGCCGCACACCTGATAGGACTCCGCATCTATCGCTGCTCTATAGACGGTGCTCATGATCGATAGCTCTCTTTCCTGAGAGTTTTCCACTGGCTGGCGGATTTGGCCAAGCCATCCGATTTTGCAGCCGAAGAGAGACGCTGTTGCCGGTCTGTGAGAAGAACGGCGAGAATGACGGCAGCACGCTTTTCTTCGGATCTTTCGATCTCCGCCTGAGCTCTGGAAAAGTGCTTTTCCACAAACTGCGTATCAAAGTCCCCGGTCCGGAACGCATCGTGATCAAGCACGAACTGACAAAAGGGAATCGTCGATTTCACGCCTTCGATGGCAAACTCGGAGAGAGCCCTCTTCATTGACGCGATTGCCTCATCGCGGGTGGTCCCCCAGGAGATGACTTTCGAGAGGAGTGAATCGTAGTAAACGGATAACTCATCCCCCTGGCGGAATCCGTTTTCGACGCGGATCTTTCCTTCCGGCGGTTGATACCGGAGGAGAGAACCCGTTGAAGGAAGGAAGTTGTTCTCTGGATCTTCCGCACAGATTCGGCACTCAATGGCGTGTCCGTGCAGCTTGATATCGCTTTGGTTGATTCTCAGCTCCTGCCCCTCCGCTACTCGAATCTGTTCCCTCACAAGATCAATGCCGGTGATTGCTTCGGTAACAGGATGCTCAACCTGGAGCCTCGTATTCATCTCGAGGAAATAGAAGTTGTGTTGCTGATCGAGAAGGAACTCTATGGTTCCTGCATTGGCATAGCCGGCAGCTTTTGCAAGCGCAACGGCCGCCTCTCCGAGCGTTTTTCGCAGCTTTTGGTCAACTGCGGTGGAGGGAGATTCTTCGATGACTTTCTGGTGGCGGCGCTGAATCGAACATTCTCTTTCCCCGAGGTAGATCGTGTTGCCGTATGCATCAGCAAGGATCTGTACCTCGATGTGTCGCGGGGCCTCGAGAAACTTCTCAATGTACACCCTCTCGTCGCCGAAGGCCGTTTTTGCTTCCGACTGTGCGCTCCGAAACGACGAAGGGAATTCCTCGCTCGAGCGGACGATTCGCATCCCTTTTCCGCCCCCTCCTGCTGCGGCCTTGAGAAGGATGGGAAATCCAATGTCAACCGCAAACCGAAGGCCATCGCCTTCATCTTGGATCGGATCTGCCGTGCCGCTTATGGTCGGAATTCCGAGCTTTCGAGCAGTCCTTCTAGCCTCCGTTTTGTCGCCCATCAGGGAGATTGACTTACTGCTAGGTCCAATAAACCTCAATCCCTCCTCTTCCACCCTTTTGGCGAATGAGGGATTCTCGGCAAGGAAACCATAGCCGGGATGGATTGCATCAACATTTGACATCCGCGCTCTCTGTAGGATTTTTTCCTGGTTGAGATAGCTTTGAGCAGGCGTCGATCCACCGAGCGGGTAGGCCTCATCAGCCATAACGACGTGAAGGGATTTCCGATCGACGTCGGAGAACACCGCGACAGCACAGATATCCATCTCTCTGCACGCGCGGATGATCCGAACCGCGATCTCTCCCCGATTGGCAATCAGTATTCGCTTTATCGGATATTTCTTCGTTGTCACTTTGAGACCCTCTACCCCTTCGATGATCTAATCGAGCTCGACCACGGTCACGCCCGTTCCTCCCTCATTCCATTCCCCGAGTCGGTATGACTTCACGTGAGGATACGTCTTGAGGAAATCGGCAACCCGCTTCCGGAGTGCGCCAGTTCCTTTTCCGTGGATGATATCGACACGGTGCAAGCCGGCAACAACGGCATCGTCCAAGAAGTGCTGAACCTTCGAGACTGCTTCCTCGCCCATGAATCCTCGCAAGTCGATTTCCGTTTTTCCTTCGGGAGTGTAGAGTGTTTCTGGGCTCAACGCAGTCCGTGACCCTGGCGTGCTGACCTTGAGAAGGTTTTGGAGCTTCACGCGCAGCCTTGCGTTTCCTGACAGCACCGTAGCGAATGATTCTCTGATCTCAACGATCTCACCGATCTGCGCCCCATCCTTGAGGCGAACAGTGTCACCGACTTGCAGATCGTGCGGATCGGGCAATTGTTCGTCGCCGCCCAGTTCAGCGATCTGTCTCTGTAACTTCTGCACGTCCTCGCGGGCGGATCGTACGGAAGTTTTTTCTGCCGCGGACTCGCGTATATCTTTGATTGTTTTCTCGATGAGTGCCTGAGCTCCCCGGACGATATCCTGCGCTTCGTCGACAGCCTTTCTTCGAATGGAATGGAGCTCTTTGCGAAGATCCCTCATCTTCTCATCATAGGCCTGCACAAGTGAAGCCAATCGATCGCGCTCTGATGACACCTGGTGAATCTGCTCGCGGTACTGCTGCGATTGGCGCTCCAAGTCGGTTAACAGCTGCTCGAGTTTCACTTTCTCGTCGCCGACGAGGTCGCGCGCTCGCTCGATAATGTAACCGGGGACCTCGAGCCTTTTGGCGAGTTCCAATGCGTAGCTGCTGCCCGGGACGCCAGACCGGAATCGGTACGTCGGCTTCAGGGTTTCGTGGTCAAACTCCAACGATGCGTTCGAAACGCCTGGTGTCTCGTGCGCAAATGCTTTCAACATCCCGTGATGCGTGGTTGCGATGGTCATCGACCCGCGGTCAGTCAGATCTTTGAGAACGGACGCAGCGAGCGCTCCCCCTTCTGCCGGGTCTGTGCCTGCACCGATCTCATCAATGAGAACCAAACTCTTCCCATCTGCTTCCTGCAGAATGTCCCGCAGCTGTATGAGATGAGAGCTGTAGGTGCTGAGATCGTTCTCGATGGATTGTTCGTCGCCGATGTCTACGAAAATCTTCTCAAAGACGCCCAGCTCAGAATCCGGCGCGGCAGGGATATGAATGCCCGCCTGCGTACAGAGAGCGAGGAGCCCAACAGTTTTCATCGCCACACTCTTTCCGCCAGCGTTTGGACCTGTGATGATGAGCGTGCGGATACCCTCCCCCAAATCAAGGTCAAGCGGAACGACCTCCTCCCACCGATGCCGTTGGAGCAAAACCGGATGGCGCGCTTGGGCCAGACGAACACGCGAGGTTTTCGTAATTGCAGCTGGATTGCCAAGAACTTGGATCGAATACTTCGCCTTTGCAGTAATGAGATCGAGCATTGCCAGGATGGAGACTGTACCCTCGAGGTTCGGCCGAATGTCCCTCACCTGCGTGGTGAGTTCGGCAAGGATCCGCGCGATCTCCCGTTGCTCGCTGAGGTGAAGCTCCGTCAGTGCATTATTGAGGTCGAGCGTCTCAGCAGGCTCGATAAAGACCGTCGCGCCGCTCGCGGAGCTCGAATGAATGAATCCCGGGACGTGATTCTTGTGTTCGACCTTCACAGGGATCACCATCCGGCCCTCCCGCGTCGTGATGATCTCTTCCTGAATGAACTCTTTTTCCGAGACTCTCTTCAGGATTGAACCGAGACGTTTTCGGAGCGCGTCGGCGGTTAAGATCATGTCCTGGCGAATTCGTTGCAGGTCCTTGCTTGCCGAGTCGCGAATTTTCGCATCTTCGTCAACGCACTCCAGAATGTTGTACTCGACGACCTTGTCGTAGAAAAGCGCTGCAACCGTTGCTGCGAGGAGGGGGTAATTCTTGTGCCGCTTAGAAAGAAAGCCGGCCATTGTCCGGGCGGCGCGCAGCGTTAATGCAATATCCAGCAGCTCGCGACTCGTGAGAATATGGTTCTCGATCGAAGACTTCTTCAGTGCGGGTACAACGTTCTTGATCCCATCCAGCGGAAGGCCCCCTTCGGCGATGAGGAGCTCCTTTGCTTCGGACACCCGTTGAAGCTCGAGACGGATGGACTCGGGGTCTGTCGATGGCTGGAGCGCAGCCGCGCGTTCTCGACCTGGTTCGGAGACGACCAGCTGCTGGAGGCGATCCAGGATTTTGTCGAACTCGAGTTTCTTTATCGCAGTCGAAAAATCAGCCATCACTGAATCTCAGCCGTCACTCCCGTGCTTTCTGGAGGGTTGAATCAACCTTGCCTTCGCCGGGCGAGGTGAGTTTCTCGATGGATTCCTGAGCTGACGGCAGAAGATTAGAGAAAAAATCCTTTATCTGAGGTGCAACGGCGACCACAGGGGCGTAAAGTCGGGAATCTCGGACCGTCCTCCGCGATGGTGGGCCCTGCAACGTGAGTATCATCATAACGATGCTAATCACCAGCACGCCCTCAGTGACCCCGACCACCGAACCGATGATGCGGTCGATTATTCCACCTATCTTGTAGTTGTCCGTCAGAAATCGATAGAGAACAGACTGAAGAAAGAAGAGGATGAAGAAGACCGTGAAGAATGCGGTCATTGGCGCAGAGGATGGTTGAGCGTTCAGTTGCTCGACGAGCACCTTGGCGATGTCCTGCATAAAGAAATGCGCAATAAACATCGCGATGATTGAGACCGCGATTGCAACCAGTTTTCGTACCAGGCCGTCGCGGAAACCGAGCAGCCCGAACCCAATGAGTGGAAACAGTACGAGCAGGTCAATTAGCATGTCTAGGCTCCGAGTTTAGCCTTCACAAGTTCTTGAACAAGTCTACCATCGATCTTCCCCTTTAGCTCCTTCATCGCAAGTGGCATTATTTTTCCAAAATCCTTGGCCGAGCTCGCCCCGGTCTCTGCAATGATCTTCCGGATGAGCTGCTCGGCCTCCTCTCTGCTGAGCTGCTTGGGCAGATACGACGTGATGATTTCGAGTTCCTGGCGTTCCTGATGGGCGAGGTCTGCCCTCCCCCCTTTCTCGTACAGCTCGATTGCCTCCTTTCGTTTCTTGATGGCGGCCGTCAGCGCCGAGAGCTCATCGTCGGGGGAAATCTCCTTCCCCGTGCCGCGCTTCGAGAGCTCAATCATTGCGGCGCGGAGCAACCGAATGGTGCCCAGCATCGTCCTGTCGCCTGATTTCAGAGCAGGCTTCAGATCGCTGTTGATCCGTTCGTTGAGCGTCATTCCCATCTCTCACTTGGAATGAAAAAGGCAAGCGATGATATTCGCTTGCCTGAGGACGGCCATAGTTCGTTGAAAGGCATCGATGTTGTCGCGTCACGCTGTACCATCTACCTCCAAACATATCGAAACCCCGTTATAAAATCAACAGCTATTCTCATACCCCGCCGTAAGCCTTGAATGTGGTGCCGGTGATTGCACCGGCAGGCCCGGAACAAAGGTAGCATACCAGATCGGCGATCTCTTCCGGCTTCACCCACTTGCTTGAATCTTCATCAGGCATGGACGAGAGATTCGCAGGTGTCGCGATAATACTCGGTGCGATCGCGTTGACGGTGATGCCAGTTCCCTTGACCTCCTGAGCTACGATTTCCGTGAGCATTGAGACGCCGGCTTTGGAGATCGCGTAGGGCGCCCGACCGGCCGTGGGGCTGAGGCCGACCATAGCAGAAATGTTAATGATACGGCCGTATCTCTGACCCTGCATCCGTCGTAGTGCTTCCCGTGTTGACAGAAAGGCCGATTTGAGGTTGATGTTCATCATCAGTTCCCATTCCGACAACTCGACTTCGGTGATCGGCTTGCGAGGAAGAAAACCCCCGACGGTATTCACAACGATGTCAACCCGCGAAGAACTTCCAATAACAGCATCATAAAGTTCTTTCACTTGCCGTTCATCCGTCACATCGGCCCTCAGGATCTTCACGTGTTTCTTGAAGGCGTCCGAAAGGTGGGCGAGCTCCTTCTCAAGGAGATAAGAGACGAATACCACGCCGCTCTCATCGCTCAGCCGTTGAGCAATGACGGAACCGAGGGCGCCCGTACCACCGGTGACGAGTGCGATTTTGTCATTCAGTGACATGTGAGTGTTCTTCCGCTTGGTTATCGTTAACCACCGGTACGCTCTTGAATCTGGCAAATTTGATCAGAGCAACCAGAACAAAAATAGCTCCCAAGATGGTGACCACGGAGGACCCTGCTGGAAAATCAAAGTGTAGCGAAAAATAGATCCCAAAAAATCCGCCCAGTACGCTAATGATCATTGACGTCCATACAACAGCTTTTGTGCTTCGTGAGAGGAGAATGGCGGCCACCGGAGGGACAATGAGATAAGAGAAAACAGGGATTACTCCAGCAAGCCTTACAGCGAAAACGATCGAGAGTCCTACGGTAAGATAGAAAAGGAAATTCCACAAGTCGAAGATACGCATGTGTTCAATTTGTCGATTCTCGAACTGTTCCGTCAATGCGAAGAATTTCTTCCGAAAGATGATATGGATTACGCCAATGATACCGAATACTGCAGCCAATGATGTGATCTGGGCTGTCGTTACTGTAAACACACTTCCAAACAACACCTCAGAGATATCGGATTCGCCATGTGGAGATTTTGAGATCAACAGGACGGTGCCAGCAGAGGCTACGGCGTAGACGATTCCAATGATCGCTTCATGTTTCAGGCGTTTGTCTTTGACCTTGATAAAGGACATCAGGAATGCTCCGACCATCGTAAAAATGATCGATATGACTGTTTGTTCTCTTCCGATGAAATTCGCAAAGGCTACACCAAGCATCGAAATCTGTCCCAAGGCGAGATCGACGAACACGATTCCGCGACCTACGACGTGCACTCCCAGATATGAAAGCAAGAGGCCGAGGATTGCGCTTACTGTCAAGGCATTGACGACAAAACTGTGGCTAAACATTTCCGACATAGTGGTATTCTCCAGTACGATTCATCGAAGCTTATCGTAAAGCCTGTAAGAGCTGTGAGATGTTATAATCAAAAAGGTCAAAATATGTTTTGATTTGCTCATCAGCAGCTACTGATGTCGCGAGCGTGACAACCTTACCGCCCGTATTTCGCGCAACGAGATCGGCAGATTCTGTTGTGAAGTATGGCGAAACGATAATGATCTTAATCTGGTCACGTTTCATCTCGTTGATGACTTTGAGGAGTTGTGACGGTGTCGGGGGGATTCCGGGCTTCGGTTCCAAGAAGTCGACAATCTGCAGTCCGAAGCGTTGCTCGAAGTAGGGCCATTCGTTGTGGTAGGCAATGATTTTGGTTCCCTTGAAGGGAAGCATTTGAGCGGTCCAGACTTTTATCTTTGCATCCAGCGTCTCATCGAATTTCTTGAGGTTTGACTCATAGATTGATCGATGATCAGGGTCCAGTCGGACAAACATTTCAAGAATATTCCCGGCGATGATTTTCCCGTTCATTGGATCCAACCAGTAATGGGGATTCCCATAAATATGTATGTCTCCTTGTGCCCTGCTAGCACTCGTCGGAACCTGCAGTAAAGGTACGTTGACAGAAGCGTCGATGTAACCCTCTCCCCCTTTCAGGATTCTTGAGTTCCGAGCGCTGTTGAGAAGCGGTGGCACCCAACCGATTTCCAGGTCTAGCCCAACTGTCACGAAGACATCAGCACGCGAGAGTTTCAGGATGTAACTAGGCTTCGGATCGACAAAATGTGGGTTTTGAAAACCTGTCGCAATGGAAAAAACATCCACCTGCCCTCCCCCGATCAGCTTAGCGATGCTCTCAAGATCAGGAAGCGTCGTAACCACTTTGAGTTGACCGAGTCCAGATGAAGACATTAACAGTGTGCAGATGAGCGTTAGGCCTGCAGCGAATCGTGTTCTCTTCGTTGACATATCAATGAGTCTCCCGTAGGTGGTGCAGAATTAAACTCTGGCTAGTATTTGTGAGCTGCGTGCGTTCCGATGCCAAATATTGCTCTAAGGACCACCTGGCTGAAATTACGATCGTAGTTCCGATTTGTGTATTGATATTCGAGAGCAAGGATTTGAAACTCTGTCGGTTGGAAGCGAAGCAACAATGAGGCCGCTTGCTCTTTTCGACTCCCGTCTTCGGGGAACCCGGAGAAATCGTACCGTGCACCGAGAAACCAACGTCTCTCGAATTGATATTCGACGAGGGAAAATCCACCGTACGTCCGCACGATTTCCATGTCGCTTAATCTCATGTCGGCAAAGAGTAGCTCACTTTGCCAAGTAAAAGATTTGAGCACATTATAGCGAAGAGGTTTCCACTTATACGTAAGGTCAATTCCCCCCACTGACGTCGAAAAACCAAGGCGATTGGGACCATTGAGTCCCGAGAAACCAATCTCCAGCGTAGAATTCTGACTCAAATCAAAGAAGTTCTTAAGATGGCCTACGTACAGCAGCTGGTTGTCTTCGCCCGGTACCAATGAGGCATTCGGTTCCGATCCCACTCGCCCAACTTCAAACGTTAGTTCCTGGTAAAAATCGTACGGATTAGGCACGAGCCAACTGACTGAGGCCCCCTCCATAAACATCCCCTCACTATCAAAGTAATTGTTAATCACTTTGGGGAAATCAATAAAACTGAAATAATGGGGATGGAGAATATTCACTTTTCCAAACACTGGCTTGAATTTTCCCAGTGTCAGCTGAAGCTGGTAGGGGAGCGAAAGCGAAGTCAGTGTGGCAACTTCAAGTTCGATACCCAGTTCTCCGGTGTTCAAATCCTTTCCGAAGGAGAAGAGGAATTCTGCCCGTGCGTAGGGATCCACGACCGAAGCGACTTGGAACTCGAGTTCGTTCAAATATGTTTCAATTTTCCTTTTCCCAAGAGACGTGTAGGATGATCGGAAATCTCCAATCGCGCTCACATCTGGATTCATAGAGAGTGCTGCACGGGGCGCCAGCTGTGGCTGGATCAGGGAGGGCGCTTGTTGCATTGACCGCTGAAGTTGACGAAGGAGAAGCGAATCGGCAACAGCGGTTGAGTCTGTTTGGGCAATCGCGTCGCTGCCAACCAGACACAAAACGAAAAAGAGGATCGAGATGATCCTGAACAATTTCATACGGCTCACCTCAAGAAGGAATGTTTCAGTGAAATCAAAAAGTCACGGATCGAATTCGAGGAGAGGCTGTCTTAAGAACACGGCAACGGCGGGCCCCGTTTCGGGCATGAGACGTTGTGTCCTGACTGGCAATCCAAGTGGTTGGTCGCAAGCTCGCCGACGACGACGGGAACCGTGCAGAGAGTTTTCATCGGCGCAAATATCGCCGCAAAGAGAGACGCGCGAACGCAGAGGAGACAGGTGTGTGATGGTGGGATCTTTTGATGAACTTCATCCGCCCCGCAACCGTGAGCTTCGAGTTTCGCTGGCGAGTTGAAGTTTGCAGTGAAGGCATGACTATGCGCGACGTTTAAAGCAAACCCCGCACCCAGGTGCAGAACGATCAAAAAGATGGCTGAAAGGATTTTCACAGTATTCGTCATGCGCGCTTAAAAGTACGAACGTCAACGCTGAGATGCAATAATTCTTCCGATTATTGCATCTCAGGCAAACAACAGCTAACTTTGTCGAAAACGCTCGCCGGACTATCATGAAAACCAGATTCCTCGCCATATTGTTCCTGCTTCTGACGTGCAGCGCGATTGCCCAAACGAACCCTGAGCTCGTCGTCGGTCAGCCGGCTCCAGACTTCTCCCTCCCCTACGCCACCAAGGATTCAATTTATCGGGCGCCGCTGACACTCTCGGAGCTCGTTGGGAAACGCAATATCATCTTGGCCTTTTATCCAGCCGATTGGAGCACCGGATGCACGAAAGAGGTTTGCACCATTCGGGATAATTTTGAGGCCCTTCAGGATCTGAACGCGGAGGTGTTGGGCATCAGCGGAGATTATGTTTGCTCCCACCGTGAGTGGGCGAAGTACCACAACTTGCCGTTCAAGCTCGTGAGCGATCACGCCCACACCGCCGCCAAAGCATACAGTAGCTTTAATGAGAAATCTCTCTACAACAAGCGCACGGTGTTCGTGGTTGACAGGCTTGGCAAGATTGCCTACAGGGACCTTGAGTATAGCGTCCCTGATTTGCAGGACTTCAACAGGTTGAAAGAATCCTTGGCTGGATTGAAGTGATGAATCCAATGAATTCCGACTATCTGCCAATTTCACGTTCTGAGTACGATATTCTGGAAGTGGCTGCGATCAAAAACAAGAGATTGATTCTGACAGACGCGGAGGGCACAACAGGAAATCTTCGTTCATGGTGTTTGCGTAAATGGGAACGAGGAATTCCTCGACGGTGTTGATCCCGAAAAGGCAGCCGACTGCAGATCCGACTCGACCGCATTGAACTCCTCATTGATCCATCCGACAATCGAACGTATGTTTCGAATCAGTGCTGAAGGTTTCTGGCGAGTCTTACGATCCGAATAATTCCAATCATTCTGTTCACAAACTCGATGGTTCATATGGAAAGGAAACGCTTTGTTGTTCTTCTCATGTCACTGTTTAGCGTTGCCGCAGCCATTGCAGGGAGGCCGGACTCACTCCGTCATCCGGAGGAAAAGCACTTCCGAAACATCCGTCAGCTCACGTTCGGGGGGAGAAACGCCGAAGCGTACTTTTCATTTGGCCAGAACCAACTGATTTTCCAGTCAACACGTCCACCGTATGATTGCGATCAAATCTTTACGATGAACCTTGATGGCTCCCATCAACGGTTGGTCAGCACCGGAAAAGGGCGAACGACCTGTGGGTACTTCTTCCCCGGGGACAAGAAAATCCTCTTTGCGTCCACGCACGGACACGGTGACGGGTGCCCGCCCCCACCTGACAGATCACGAGGATATGTCTGGGGCGTGTTCAATGATTATGACTTATATGTGGCAAACGCAGATGGATCGAACCTGAAAGTCCTGAGTGCAAGCAAGGGCTACGATGCGGAGGCGACGATTTCTCCCAATGGTCGGAAAATCGTTTTCACTTCGACGCGTGACGGCGATCTTGAACTCTATACGATGAACCTCAACGGCTCGGATGTGCGCCGGATTACCACAGAACTCGGCTACGACGGTGGTGCGTTTTTCTCGTGGGACGGTAAGAACATCGTTTACCGAGCCTATCATCCTAAGGATAGCGTGGAAGTTGTGGAGTACAAGGCGCTGCTCGCTGATCAGCTCGTGAAGCCGAGCAAGATGGAGATTTTCATCTGTGATGCGGATGGCAACGACCACAAACAGTTGACCAACACGGGGACCGCCAACTTTTCCCCCTTCTTCCATCCCGACAACAAAAGGATCCTGTTTGCCTCCAATGTGAAGGATCCGCGGGGGCGAAATTTTGAGCTCTACATCATGAATATCGACGGATCCAATCTCGAACAGATTACCTTCGGGGGCCATTTCAATTCGTTCCCCATGTTCACTCGCGACGGAAAGAAGCTCGTCTTCATATCAGATCGCAATGCAAAAGACCCATACGAGTTTAATGTGTTCATGGCTGACTGGGTCGAGTGAATTCCGGATTGTGAATTGTCAATTGCGAATGTGCACAACGGCAGGATCGTGAGGCTGAAGGATAAACGGGCTGTTATTACCGGGGGGTCGAAAGGCTTAGGTCGCGCGCTTGCTTTACGATTTGTTGACGAGGGTGCTCGAGTCGCAACCTGCGCGCGCTCAGTTGATGAGTTGAACCGGGTGATGATTGAGCTGAGCGTGAAAGGAGCGCACGGGGTTGGGCTCCCTTGTGACATCTCTGACCCCGATCAAGTTCATCAGTTCGCGCAGAAAGTCCTGGAAGAGTTCGGATCGGTCGATGTACTCATCAACAACGCGTCTTTGCTGGGCCCTCGTATTGAGATCGCGGAATTCACGAAGTCGACCTGGGACCGGGTCATAGACGTGAATGTCCACGGTCTCTTCTTAGTCACCAAGGCCTTCCTCCACGCGATGATCAAACAACGCTCGGGTTCGATCGTCAACGTCAGCTCCTCCGTCGGAAAGGTTGGACGTGCGTATTGGGGTGCGTACTCTGTTTCCAAGTTTGCACTTGAAGGCTTTACCCAAACGCTGGCTGACGAGGTCAGGCAGTACAACATACGAGTGAATTCTGTTAATCCTGGAGCCATGAGCACGGAAATGCGACACGCCGCCTATCCGACCGAAGACCGTTCGAAACTGAAGTCACCTGACGAGGTCACAGACGTTTTTGTCTATCTTGCCTCTGATGAGAGCCGCGGAGTAACCGGCCAGTATTTTGAGGCGCAGAAATTCAAGAGGACTATCTAAGGAGATGATATGAAATTGCTCAACCGCATGATCGCCGTCGTTGTTGTCTACGTTCTTTTCTGCCAGATCACCGTTCAGGCTCAATCGAGTCCTCAGGTGACGGAGGCGGAGCTCCTCAAGCATGTCAAGTACCTCGCCTCGGACGAGCTTGAGGGTCGGAAGGCCGGATCGAAGGGAGCCGAGCTTGCCGCACAATACCTAGCGAGCGAGTTCAAGAGGTATGGTCTAATCCCGAATGGCGATCAGGGCACGTTCTTCCAGAACTTCGAGTTTGTCGCCGGCATTAAGCTCGGTACAGTGAATACCCTCTCCTACACCGTCAGCGGACAGACCAAGTCGCTTAGACTTGATCAAGAGTTCCGGCCCCTTGGATTCTCTTCAAGCGATTCGTTTCAGGGTGACCTTGTGTTCGTCGGCTATGGGATCGGTGCTCCCGATAAGGACTACAACGACTACGCCGGCTTCGACGTCAAAGCCAAGGCTGTCATGGTTCTTCGCAACGCACCTCCATCCGATTCCACGCGGGATCTTGCGCAGTTTGCGTCGCTCCGCTACAAGGCTTCAAAAGCGAAGGAGCTCGGCGCAAAGGCGATGATTGTTGTGACTGGTCCTGAGGACTCTGATACTGACGACCTCATCAAACTCACCTACGACCAATCGACCGGAAACGCTGGGGTCCTTGCGATCAATATCACGCGAAAGGCGGCGGATGAATTGCTGCGCACTGGCGGCAAAACCATCAGCGACCTGCAGAAGGAAATCAATCAATCCAAAACTCCGAAATCGCTTGCTCTGCCTGGCCTCTCGGTCTCGATGACTGTGGAATTGAAAGAGATTCGTCAGACGACGAAAAACATCGTAGGATTCCTGGCAGGAAGTGATCCTGTCTTGAAGGATCAACTTGTCGTGCTTGGCGCGCACCATGACCACCTTGGATTTGGTGGAGAGGGCTCCGGATCGTTGAAACCCGATACTGTGGCGATTCACAACGGAGCTGATGACAACGCGTCAGGCACTGCCGGTTTGCTGGAACTGGCTGAAGCATTCGCAGCGAACAAGGCATCCTTGAAGCGCAGCATGCTGTTTATCTCATTTGCCGGGGAAGAATTGGGGCTTCTTGGCTCGGCACATTATGTGAAGAACCCCACTGTCCCTCTTGAGCGCAGCGTCGTGATGATCAACATGGATATGATCGGGCGGCTCAACAACGGAGCTCTGATTGTCTACGGAATAGGGACCTCCCCCGGATTTGAAACGCTCGTGAAGAAATTCAACGCTGACTCCGCTCTTGTTCTCAAGCTCAACAAGGACGGTTTTGGTCCAAGTGACCACGCTTCGTTTTACGGAAAACAGATTCCGGTTTTCCATTTCTTCACGGACATCCACTCCGATTACCATCGCCCGTCCGATGACTACGACAAGATCAACTACCCGGGCATGGAGCAGGTTGTCCGCTACATTCAGAAAATAACAACCGAACTTGATCAAGCCGGCGAGAAGCCACAGTATGTAGCCGTGGAGGCACCGCGACCAATGGCTGGCGCGGGTCGCAGCACCAGAGTCTACATGGGAACTATTCCGGACTTTGGGGAGCAGACTGCCGGAATGAAGATTTCCGGAGTCCGAGAAGGAAGCCCGGCAGCAAAGGCGGGGCTGGAAGGCGGTGATGTCATTGTAAAGTTCGGGAAGGTCGACATCAAAAACCTGTACGACTTTACCTACGCGCTCGGCGAGCACAAACCCGGCGACGAAGTTGAGGTTATTGTAAAGAGGGGCGCTGAGTTGAAGACATTTCGGGTGAAGCTAGAGAAAAGAAATTGAGGGGAATGTCAACAGCCTCGGACCCCAGATCCGAGGCTGTTTGAGGTACGCTAATCGAGTTCGAGCAGAGTAGTGTATTTTGCCTTTCCGTTCTTCAGGAAACTCTCCAGCCGATTCACAAGCTCTTCACTTTTCTCGTCGAGGTCATCTTCCAGGGCATCGTACTCTTCCATGGAGCTGCAAATAAATTCCTCGACGAACGAGTGCTTCTTCCCTTTGCGTTCAAAGACGGTATAGTTCTTCTTCCTCACCTGTCGAAAGTGAGCCTTCAACTCCTTCACGAGTTCGAGATAGTCCGCTCGCTTATCCGCATCAATGTCGTAGGAAATCTGTAGGATAACTTTCGCCATAGTAACCTTTCCCTGTTGATGTGTCTCCTGTTCTTATTCGAAATCTTTTAACGCCTGTCGCACTTGTTGTTCATTCATACCGAAATAGTGACCCAGTTCGTGGAAGAGAACTTCGACGATTCGCCGCTCCATTTCCTTTTGATTCCCGCAGACTGCCTCGATGTTTTTCTGATACAGCGTAATCTTGTCGGGTGCGACCGGATACATGCCGTAGGAAGTCCCCCGATGCGGGAGCGGTACGCCCTGATACAGTCCGAGGAGATTATGTCGTGATGCCTTCGATCGGGAAAGCGCGTCGTCAGAAGGATCGTCTTCCACGACGATCTGGACATTTTCGACTTTGTGCTTGAAGTACGCTGGGAGACTGTCAAATGCTCGTTGCGCAATCTCCTCAAATTGTTCTCGTGTCAATCTCCCTCCTCTCCAAGATCCTCACGCTTGGTCAGGTAAGTGCAACTTTGCTGCGGTGAAGAGCATTGCCCCACCGAACAGTGCCAGCGTCACGATGGTGACGATGAAAGACTTCGTCGTGCTGATGCGGTGCCCAACCTTCGTCGCAAGGATAGCAAGTCCAATCGTCCACAATGAGACGATCGCGTCGAATCCCACAAGGATCACGTACGACACAGGCTTGATGGTGTATGGTTGTGGGTTCGACGTAAACAGATACATGCCGAATGTCATCAACTCGATGGGGAGAACAATGAATAATGAAGCAACAACCGGTGTTAAGGAATAGGCAAGGAGCGCCAATGAATCGCGGACTGCCCCAATCCCCCCGAACAGCTTTGCGATTGTATGATATACGAGTGTCAGGATAATGGCAGAGGCAGCGCCAAGTGCGATGCCGACGATCAGAGCCCACGGTAAGAGGTCGAGCAGCGTCTCAAACCTGCTGCCGAGCCTGAAGTACCAGAACGCCGTGAACGACAGGCTGATCCCGAACAACGAAAAAAGTAATAGCGAATAGTTCTTATGCTCTGCTAGGATAATCTGCTGGAAGGTGAATCGTGGAGACACGAGGACTTTCCAGGCGGTATCGAATAGGTCAAGGTTGGGTACTCGATTTTGCAGGAAGGCTTTGCACTTTATGCAGGTTGTGTCAAAATCATCGTTTTCTGCGAGGCAAACCGGGCATTTGATCATTGGATACCGTGCAATGACATTCCTTCGCAGAATTTATGAAGAATGCGTCTGGAATGCAACGGTTTTTTCGGGTTTTGGCTCGATTCTTCGCGTCTCGCGTCGCGTTACATCCTCTCAAATTTTGCCGTGAAATGTCGAAGCATTGGTGCTTCCTCGATGATACGAAAGCCGCGCAGTTGGCTCCGATTCGCGTAAACCTCTTGGGCGACCTCAATGACGTAATCGATATGGCTCTGTGTGTAGACGCGACGTGGAATGGCAAGACGGACAAGCTCCATCGCAGGCGAGATCAGTCCCCCCATCGAATCATATTTTCCGAACATTACACTCCCGATCTCCACGGCTCGGATTCCCCCAACGCGGTACAGCTCGCACACGATGGCCTGACCGGGATACTGATGCGGGGGGATATGAGATGCAAGTCGCTTTGCATCCAGGTAGATCGCGTGTCCGCCCGGCGGCCGAACGATTGGCACTCCAACGGAGATGAGTTTCTCGCCTAGGTA
>ERZ1292640.1954-Hain-H43-02um-R1-1954-length-16836-cov-6_pt1 | contig 16836 bp, 18 predicted proteins | sample MGYA00564404_ERZ1292640 | MGnify/ENA primary metagenome ERZ1292640 (study PRJEB36523, sample SAMEA6512636) | groundwater metagenome | collected 2019-01-08 | study: AquaDiva: Metagenomics assemblies of 32 groundwater samples
ACTTGCTGATGTCCCAGTTCTGGCAGAACTTGCAGGCCAGGTTGCAGCCGGCGGTACCGAAGGACAGCACGCTGCTGCCGGGGTAGAAATGGTTGAGCGGCTTCTTCTCGATCGGGTCGATGCAGAAACCGGACGAGCGCCCGTAGGTGGTCAGGATCATCTGCGCGCCTTCGCGCATGCGCACGAAACAGGCGCCGCGCTGGCCGTCATGCAGCTTGCAGTCACGCGGGCACAGATCACACTGCAGGCGACCGTCGTCGATGGCGTGCCACCAGCGCGCCGGGTAGCGGTCGATGTCCAGAGTGGTTGTCATGCCGTGTTCGCGAGCCGCAGCTCGCTTTCCTTCCACTTGGCGACCGTGTAGCGCTGCAGGCGCACCTCGCCGTGCCAGAAGTTCGCCGGCAGGCCGGCCTTGCGCTTGAGCTGGGCCATGAAGTCCTGCGCGTCGGGCAGCTGTTCCCACACCTGCGGCAAAAAGGTGCTGCGGCGAGCGCCGAACTCGAACACCAGGCCGTCGATGCCGGGGCGCAGTTGCGCCAGCGCCTCGGTTTCGCTGCCGAAGCTCAGGGCTTGCATGGGCGACAGCAGCGAGATTTCGACCTCGGTGCGCTCGAGTTCGTGCGCCGCCAGCGGGGCAAAACGCGGATCGCGAAAGGCGGCGGCCAGTGCATTGGCCTTGACGTCGGCCAGCAGGGCGCGATGCGCCTCCAGCGAGCCGATGCAGCCGCGCAGTTCGCCCTGCTGCGTCAGCGTGACGAAGCAGGCGCCGGGGGCTTGCAGCCAGGGCGCCGATTCATCTGCGTCCAATGGGCGTCCCAGCTCACGCGTTATCGTGGCGCGGGCCAGCGGCAGCAAGGTGGCGCCGGTCGCGGAGTGCGGCTCAGTGGGTGCCATGCGACGGCTCCGTGAAAGCGATGGCGGCATAACCCACCACGCGCTGCTGGTCGCCGGCGGTGTCGCCGGAATTGCACAGGCCCAGCAGTTGGGGCTGCAGGTGGTGCTGGCGCGCGGCCAGCAGCAGGCCGTTGATGGGCGTGCCGCCGCAGGCCTGCTCGTGCGTGAGCGGGCCTTGCAGCGCCAGGATGTGGTCGACCGTGTCGCGGTCAATCGCCTGGGCGCTGCGGTAGGGCCGGTAATGCGACAGGTCGGAGCTGATCACGATCAGCGTTTCCGGTCCGCCCCACAGGGTTTCGAGCACCTGCGCCACTTCGGCCGGCGTGGCGTCGCCCACGGCCAGCGGCAACAGCTTGAAATCGTCCAGTACGGTCTGCAAAAAAGGCAGTTGCACTTCCAGCGAGTGCTCCAGCGCATGCGCAGCCGGGCTCACCACGACCTGACGCAGTCCGGCCAAGGCGGCGACGGCATCCTGATCGATGTCGATTTCGCCCAGCGGCGTGGCAAAGGCGGTTGCGCCCGGCAGTGCCAGACCGCGCACCGGCACGCGGTGCACCGGCCCGAGCAGCACGACGCGCCGGACGGTGGCGCGCACGCCGGCGAGCCGGGCATAGGCCCGCGCTGCCATGGGGCCGGAGTAGATGTAACCCGCGTGCGGCACGATCAGCACCTTCGGCGCTGCGCTGGCGGTACCGGCCGGCGTCTCGGCATGCGCTGCGGCCAGCAGGCTGGCCACGGTGCCGGCCAAGGCCTGTCCCTCCCCGGCGCTTATGAGTAGCTGTTGCCCATAGCCTAAGGCCAAGTTTTTTAATAATCTTGGCCTCACTATGAGAGCACCTCCGACACCATCCTCCCTTAAATGGCTGATTGACAGAAGAACGAGGCTGTCCGGCGAAATCACGAAAGCCAAGAAGCTGGAGTCGGAGCGACTAAGTCAGGCTCTAGCGGCTCTCGCTAAGGCGCAGGCAGCGCACCAACAGCTCTCAGAGGAGAACCTTGCTGCCATTCATCGACATGAGCGGCACGTGCAAGCGCTTAGACAAGCATTAGAAGCCACGGACATAGTCTTGCGCGAGCATGAGATCCCAATAGATCCGAACGACTTGCCATCGGTGATAGGACACACCACCGAAAGAGTCGGGAGTTATAGCCAAATCACACGCCTGATTTATGAATCGCTCGGTCAAGCAAACGGTGAATCGCTCTCTACGACTCAGGTCGCTCTATATGTCGCCTCAAGGTTAAAAAAAGCGATCGCAGAAGAGGACTTCGCTGACTTCAAGTATCGGATCCGCAAACGCCTGTGCCACCTGACCTGGGAGGGTCGACTCGATCGTCTCCACCTGCCCAAGACCTCCGTCGAGGGTAGGTGGAGACTACCTAAAAGTCGCGGCGAGATTAACCAGGAACAAGACCGTACTCACCAGGCCGGTGGTGCCCCTGCCAGTAACCACGCCACCAAGTTGAGCGTCCGTTCGTGAAGATCCGCTGGCAGAGGTCTTTCAGCTTCTCGAGCTCCGTGCAGCGGCGCATGTCTTCGCGCCAGGCAAACTCCTGCGCGTAGTCGACCAAGTATTTGGGGCGGAAGCCGTGATAGGTCCCATACTCGGCGCGCCGCAGCCGGGAAAAATACGATTCCGCCTGGTTCTCATTCTCGCCATCGGGGCCACAGAACATCAGCGAGTGTTCTACCGTCTTGTGGACACACCAAGATGCGAGCGTCGAGTACGCAGCGTTCTCGTCGGTCATGATCAGCGAATTGGGTTGAACCAGCTTCTTTGCCAGAAAGCTCGCTGCCTTTTCGCTCTCGGCCGTGGCGACAGCGACTCGCGTTCGCACCGCACCGAACCCTTTCTCCGGATGTATTTCGCGCAGAACCATGACGATTCGGCGCTTCTCCTTCCGATTCTGGAAGTTCCGGATATCGGCCTTGCTACGCGGCATCCGTTTGGGCAAAGGCTCCTTATTCAACTTCGCGATGATTGCCGCGGCCCTTTCTTCGGGCTTGAGCCGCGTTCGGTGGTTGCCCTTGCGGGGTTTTCCACAGAAGTGGCCGCCATCAATCTCAATGTGTCCCGACAGGATTTCCTGGTCACAGTTGCGCAAAAGGCTTTCGCGAATTTTTCCCGTCAGCGCGAGGACGGATTTGTGCTGTAGATCGAGCATACGCGCCATGTGCAGGGACGGGACCCCCTTGGCGCCCGACGCGTAAATGCTCAATGCCATCAACAGTCGGCTGTACTCGATTTTCTTGTCCATGAAGGGCGAGTCCACAACCGGGGAGAAATGGTGGTCACAATGCCGGCAGCGCAGCTGTTGTCGGTCCCGGCGCAAGTAGGGCCGGGCCGCGGCACCACAGGCTGGGCAGATCACCTGATCGATGCTTCCCCAGCGCAGCTCGATCAGCTTTTCAAAGCATTCTTCTTCTGTCATTCTGGATGCATCCCATAAAGTGAAATCTCTCATGACGGCGTGATGGAGCTTCCTCTCCTTGAAGCGGTCTAGTTTCGAATCCATAAATAAATATCCCAAGTGCGTTTATCCGCTGCGCGCCAGGCGCAGTGGCTTACAAGGCCAAAAGGCCGCGGATTTGGGAGGGCAAAGAATGTCCAGCACCTCTGAAAAGAGGTGTTGACAGAACCTTGCGCAAGCGGGATACTTTGAACATCAAGCGCCGTTCCAAGCTCTTGTGCACAAACTCCAAGCCCAGGCACCTGATGCAAACAGGTTCTGGGCTTTGTGCTTTCTCCCGGGTACAAATTGGCTGCGCTAGGTCATTGGCTCTCCTCTCGGGTTATCTAAAGGATCAGTTGCGGTCTCAAGGTGCGTTCGGTTTTCCCGCAACGTGTCGAGAGACGAACGATGGCCACGAAACATCCCGTCGTGCGTACTTTCAGGGTTTCGGTCCGCCCTGCTTGCTCTGCTCAAGCCATTTGAGGACATCCTCTTCATCGAAGAGGCGCGCTCGCCCCAACTTAAAAGAAGGGGGCATGGACAGCCTTGCCGACAGGCGATTGCGCGCCGTTCTCTCAGTGATTCTCAAAAGTTCACTGATTTCCTTAAGGGTCATAAATCGCTTGGACATGGCGCCATCGTGATGTTGGTACTGCGCAGATGCTATGGAAGCGGCGCGCCGTGCGATACTGGCAATAGTTGACACTTGATTTTTGGCATACAAACTCCACCACTTTCAAAGTGCTTCTCCCTACCCTGAGGAGGAGTTAATCGAGATCGCGCTGAGCAACTGCCGGTGCGTTACCCCAGGGGCACTGCTGGCCGCTATGCGGCTAGTGCTTTACCCTCTTCTTTCAGAAGCGGAGCGAGTTCATTTGCAGGAGATTCGGCGCGCGACCTGGGCGAACCTACACAGGTTGTTCCTGGATTACGCTTTCTTGGCGGGGCCAACTGACGTTCGTTTGCTCCATGTGGCATCTGTGGTCCAGAGAATGGTCGAAAGGTATGCGGACGCCGGAACACGTGCAGGCAACTCCGTATTTCAAGAAGTCGTCGCTTTCAGGCTGATGCGGGAGCAGATGGGCAATCCGCTACCTGTTTCGTGCAAATTCGATGCACGCGGCAATTCACCGCTGTACCGCTTTTGCAAACTCTGTTGGCGTCCCGCGCTTCCTAGCGGTTTGCTTTGTGTTGAGCACTCACCTGTGGCCGATGATTCGGGGCGAGCCGCTGTCTATCAGGAGGGGCGAAGAATGAACAGTGAGTTCAATGTGGAGATCGGAAAAATCCTGACACGCGATGTCCTGGCCTTTCACGAGGGGGAGTTGTCAACTTCTGTGCTGCACTGGCCCGGCGATTTGGCTGGGTGGCTGAGGCTTTACCGGCCACACGTTGCCGCATGGATGAACGACTTATTGGAAAGGACAGAAGATCAATCGCGGTTGGCTCAGATCGTTGTACGTCTTCGAGGAACGACCTTAAGCAGCCACCAGGCGCAGTCCTCTCGATCGGCAGCAGACGAAGTTTTTATTCGCAATCCCGACCTCCTCTGGCCAATCTGGGTGAGGGCCGAAGCTTGGCTATCAGTCAGACTCAGACGTTCTGCTCGCTGGGGTGGTCAAAGGCGCGGATCAGGACGCTAAGAAAATCGATTGAGCCTTACCGACTCGTAGTCACCACTGCTATCAGATTCGAATCGAATCCATGCGATGCAGAGTTAACGACTGCTGTTCGCGTTGCAACGCAGGCTTCCCGTGACATGAACAGTTGACTAGAAACTCTCGGTAAAGCTGGCCTAGGGCTACCCAGATGTCAGAGCAGGCGGAGTGATAACCAGCCTACATTTCGAGCGCTTAAAAGCAAGTCCATCTGAATCTTTCATAGGTGTTTACCCTGATGATCTCTAGCGTCTGCCTTTAAACTGCCTTTAAACAGTGTTTAAAGGCAGTTTAAAGGTTTTCAAAACGGAACGCTACAGGTAGTGCCTTGATAGGGGGCTAGACCCTAGATATAGTGTGAACACCAGAAAGCAAAAAGCCGAGGTTGCAGCCTCGGCTCATGCATCCCAAACCCTTTTGGCCGGGCAGGGAGTCGAATTACAAAGTAATCATCTGACAGGATTATTTTGCCTTATTTGAGTATGGGTGTCCGGTCTTTTTTGTAATGCTCATTGAGCAGAAAGATCGTTATCATGGCTAAAGCAAGTCCTCCTCGCTCCCCCGCCCCTGGCAGTCGCGCTCGCGATGCAGGCACTGGTCGGTATGTTCCGCTGGAACGCGCACGGACCGCACCAGCTAGGACAGTGGTGGAAGCGCCACCCAAGAAGAAATAGTTATCCTTAGGTTCTTCTGTGAAGCCGGGTGCTAATACCGCTCGGCTTTTTTACGATCATTTGCAGTCATCTTGGATCCTTAAACCAATTCGGATTCATTAAATTTGACTGCTTGCGTCAACCATCGCAGACCAGTTTTTGGGCATGGTCTTCCACCAATAGACCATTGCTGTCTACGATCGACGAATGTCTTTGGCCAATAAATCTATGACATCCGTGACGTGTGGCGTTCGTGCCCGTTGGCGCTATTTGCTCACCCTACCTCGCGAAACAGGCTTGGTTGCACGCACTCGTTGAGGGCGTATCACTGTTGGTGGCATCAACAATTCAATGAGACTGACATCTAACCCCTGGGCCAGGGTATGAAGAACGGTCAGCGTTGGATTAGCCAGACCTGACTCGATACGGCTCATATACGTGCGAAACAGATCGCAACGATCAGCCAGCTCTTCCTGAGTGATTTCCTTCTCTGCACGCAGCTGCTTGATGCGCAGGCCAAGGGCTCGTTTGGGATCGATGGGTTTGTTTGCCACCCTCCGACTTTGAGATTTGTATACTCATTGATACACACACTAATTCATACATTTGAATGTGTTCAATCAACTCAAAGGAGGGGCAGTAGATGATCAAAAACCTGACAAAGCCGATCTGGGGCGTGACCATGATGCTTGGAGCGCTGGTCAGCTCTGGTTGCGGAAAATCAGATGCACCTCCGATGGAGAAAATTGAAGTCCAGTACAGGCAGCTAGTTGCTGGTCGTTACTTCGGTCGGTACTCAGAGCTGACGAATTTGAAAATCACCAACATCCGATGCAGAAATCAGGACATCGCTACCCTCTGCACGATAGATGCCACCGGGGATTTGTCTGTTCGCAACTCGTTGAATGGAACGGTGGATGTCAAGAAGCTCGATGACAAGAACATCGAGCTGAAATTCTTCAATAGGGACGCAATTCGGAAGTGATCGGGTTAAGCTGCCATCTCAAGCTCCGCCTGAGATGACACGCATCGCCAATTTCTGGATTTCCGAGATGAACCGCAAGAAAGCTCCACCTCACCCCGGAGAGGTCCTTCGAGACTATCTGGGTGACGTTTCTGTGGCCGAAGCGGCCAGGAAATTGGCGGTAAGTCGAAGCACCCTGTCACGCATACTGAATGGAGCATCCAGCGTATCTGCAGATATAGCAGTCCGCCTCGGCATGGCGCTGGATACCTCACCTGACCTGTGGGCTGGGCTGCAATGGAAGTTTGACCTTTACCAGGCCAGCAAGTGGCCGAAGCCCAAGGTCGGTCGCATCGTTACTCGGATTAAAGACAAGTCGATCCTTGAACTTACGTGGCTTATGGCGACGACTGTTCCGCCTTCTTGCTGCGTCTGGCCCGTTGACGTGGCTTTTTGGCCCTGAGCATCTGCATCGGGCTGATGGTGACTTCAGGCTGTAAGCCGACAAGCCAATCTTCCATGCGCAGGGATCTGATCACCCGAACCAGAGTAGTAACGGTCGCACCTTTGCCTGCTTCGAGGTTTCTCAGCGAGCCTAGTGCAATGCCGGCATTTGCGGCCAGATCCGCCTGGCTCAGGTTGCGCCGCAACCTTGCGGCACGCAACTGGGCGCCTAGTTCACCTTCAAGCTCTTTCGTGGTGATGGATTGGAACATTTCAATCAAATATATGGCGATTATTGGATATTTTCAAGATAAACGCCATATTCTTGATTGTTTATGCGTATTGTGTCCCCGAAACCATAACCGTGTCGCCCAGGAGCACTCATGTTCCCACCCAGATTGCTGGTTCTCATGTCTTGCCGATATTGCGGCCTGACAGAGATTTCTGAATAGACTCAATGGCTTAGATGTTCAAGGCGCATTCTTGGGGCATCTCCGATTGCATTGTTTTTCTGCATTTTTGGAACGGATATGCTTCAAACTAAATGCAAGGATGCTCTTGAAATCTGATAACCCAGAACAATCCAAACGCTTTGGGGGAGCCACACGAAAGTCAACGCATAGCGAACATTGATGACTATGGGTGAAGCAAAAAAACGAGGAACGAAGGTTGAACGGATTGCTCTGGCTCAAGCACGTGCCTCGGCTTCACCTAAAGTTCGCGAGGTAGCACGTGTCGGCATCGCCTCAAATGAAAATTTTTTGGTGAGATCCCGTGATGGTAAGACGCAAGATGCTTCATACGTCATATTTCCAATATTGCGGCAACATGCCGATAAAAAAACGAGTGAACTGATTGGCACAGGTTTTTTTGTTGCTAAAGGTGGAATCTTCGTCACAGCCGGGCATGTGTTGAAGGCTGCATTGGAAGAGGATGAACGAGGACCATTTGGTTTGGGCATCGTCCAGCTTTTGCCTGACGGCAGTTTTGTCGAGCGTCCAATTCGGAAAGCAATAGTGCATGACACCTCGGATATAGGTATCGGCGTTTGCGCTGAAATGACTAGTTCTATACGAGGGAAACTAGATAACCCCATTCTTTGCCTGAGCACTCGTGATCCTGCACTGGGAGAGCACATCTTTACCTATGCTTATCCAGACACTGTCACTGAACCGCTTGAAGCCAAGACAGCCGTATACATCAACCCGCATTTCTATGCGGGAAACATAGTCGAACATCTTCCGAATGGACGTGATTCGGTCTTGATTCCATGGCCATGCTTTCGAACATCCATGCACATACATGGTGGAGCAAGTGGTGGTCCAGTTTTTGATTCCAGCGGAGCAGTTTTCGGTATTAATACGCTCAGCATGGAGCCACATACAGATACGTCCTACGTTACAAAAGTTCGGGATGCGATAGGAGTGGTAATAGATGAAATTTCAATAGGCGAAGGAACGGAACTTGGTCGCTACTCTTTAGGTGAGCTGGCTGCAAGGGGCTACGCAGTTATTAAATGAGTCGAACACGTCATGCTAGAGGATGGCTACCGAATACATGGAAGGAAAGCAGTTGCTGCGAATTGACCTGACCATAGAGCTGCTGCCGACCGAGATCGATGCCGGAACGCAAGGGCCGGGAATTGGGCAAGGTCGAGTTCGACTGGATCATGGGACTGCTGAGAAGACGATTCATGGAGCCCTGATCGGAGACTCAGATCCAAGATGGCTGTCCACTGAGTGAGTAATAGGCGAGAAATCTGTTAGAAGTGCATCTTTCCTTGATTAAAAATTTGGTGTCGCTCGGCATATTCTTGGCCCGGCATGCCGTGGCAGTGGAGGGGAACTGAATTGCTTACCGTCAAACCATTCAAACTGGAGTTTTCGAACCGAGTAATTGAGCATCTCGGCATCAAGCTCTACCAGAACAAGCCCACCAATGTCGTCGCCGAATTTCTTTCGAACTGCTGGGATGCCGATGCTAGGGTCGTGCATATCGAACTCACGGCGCATAGCGCGGACGGAAGACCGACCATCGTGATTACTGATGATGGTCGCGGAATGACGCGAGATGAGTTAACGGACGAGTTCTTGATTATCGGTAGAAATCGACGAACGTCCCCAACGGAGCTGACGCCTGGTGGACGACTTCCGATGGGCCGTAAAGGCATTGGAAAGCTTGCCGGGTTCGGCATTGCTGGTACGGTTGATGTCGTTTCATTCCCCAACAACGAGATAAGAAAAGACGATCCGGAGCCATTGCAGCGCTTCTATTGGCTTCGGTTTTCATTGAAGGATCTCATAGCTAAATCGGGCACATCCCTGACGGGAAGTTACGAACCGGAGGTAATCGCCGACGGAGTTGACAAGGAAACCTTCAAACAACTCGTCGAGCAGAATGGGCACGGAACTGCGTACAAGCATTTCATTCGCAATGTCGATGCTGGGAAGGGTGGCGTGTGCGTGTTTCTCAGAAACACCACACTCAAAAAAGCCATGAATGTGGAGACCCTGCTTCAGTCAATGGGGCGACGCTTCACGGTATCGATGCTGAGACCCGACTTTGTCGTAAACGTCAATGGCAAACAGATCACGCCGGACCAGGCCCTACCGCCACTGCATGACTTTGGATTCGGTGATTGGAATCAGCCAATCGAAGAGAAGTTGACCATCAATGAAAGTGAACGCTCTGTAAAGTATTGGATCAAATTCGTCAGCCTACAAGGGGCAGACTGGTCAATCGAGAATGCCGGCATCGGCGTTTATGCTCATGGAAAGATAGCCCAAGATCGGCCCTTCTTCTTTGACGTCAAAGGCAAAGAGATTCTGAGCAGATACCTGTACGGTGTGATCGAGGCCGACTGGTTAGATGAATTGCCCAGCGATGTCGTTTCTACGGACCGGCGATCCATTGATTGGGATACGGATGACACCATTGCCTTTCAGCAATGGGGGAACTCCAAAATCTCGTATTGGCTGGAGGAATTCCGGAAGTGGCGAGCGCAGCAGCCTAAGAAGGAGATCGTCAGTCGCATTCGTGCTGTGTCTCCCAAGTCATCACTCACCGGTCAAGAAGAGGAGGCGCTCGCGGAGCTCCTTAGCGAAGTTTTACCTAACCTTGGCAACGACGAGGAGGCGAAGGACCGAGCAACGAAGAGTTTCACCGAAGCTTGGACGCATGCACCCACCAGATTGCTCACGAAGAGTTTGTGGGAGAAGGTTTTCTCGTCTTTGGACTCCGATTCGGCTGTATTCGCTGAACTCGTCGAGAACCTACGCAAGAGCATGGTACCTGAGGCCATGGGGCTGGCCGTGACGATGGCGCAGCGGATCGCGGCCATTACCGTCATGCGGCGCATGATTGAACAAGACCAGACCGAGACGCATCTTCAGCGACTGATCGAGACGTTCCCTTGGTTGCTGGGGCCACGGTGGGAGCGCCTGACTGCAAATCAGTCGATCAAAACGTTAGTAATGGAGAAGCACAAACCCGATGAAAACGTTGGAGAGTGGGCGCTAACAGGGAAGAAGGCCCAGTTGAAGCCCGACTTTGTTTTTCTCAGCGACCCCGGTGGCCGGGAAGAATTCATTGTGTTCGAGTTGAAAGGACCAGAGGCCGGTAAGACCCTACAGCCCGTCGAATACAGACAACTCCGCAACTATTTGGACATCATCGCCGATGTTTATGCAACCAGCTCGATCAATATCACTGGCGTACTTGTTGGGCATGACAAAGGCGGATTTAATACAACAGACTCACGAATCATTGTCACGACATGGGCCGATGTGCTGCTTGATGCTCGGAACCTTCATGTCGAGTATCTGAGGGCACTGCTACAGGCCTCCGATCCGACGGTCAATGATGCCCGGCTCAGGCAAATCGCCGACTTTGGCGGCAAGGAAACGATGGAGTTATTGGCGAAATTGGCCCCCATGGGAGAGTTCCCGAACGTTATCACAGACACGCTAGGCATGTTGGAAAGTGCGGCTGAGTCAGAGTCTGCAAATGCACCATGACTTGGGCCGATACGCTGCGCACTAGTTGTCGGGGAGACGACGGCTTAGCTGAAGCAGTCGCCAAAGCGTTGCAAAAGCTTCTCGAACACGATGCATATCTGCTGAGAATCGACGCAAATGAGCGCACTATCGCGCATCGGCTAGCAATCTATATCGAGGAGCAGTTTGACGGCTGGGATGTCGATTGTGAATACAACCGCGATGGTCTCGAACCCAAAGAAATTGCATTCGGATCGAGGGATGATGCTGGGCATGGAAGCCGCATATTCCCAGACATAATTGTTCACCGGCGTGGCACCGGCGACAATCTCGTCGTCTTTGAACTCAAGAAGTCCAGCAACCAAGAATCCGACGATCGAGATTTTGAAAAGCTACGAAGATACTGTTGTCAACTGGGCTATAGGCATGGCGTCTTCGTGCGTTTGGTCGTTCGATTGGACCAACCAGAAATTGCTCGTTCAGAGTTCGTTTATGGCGAATAGTGACGGCCACCCAATAGCCAAGTCCGGCCTCGTTGCACCAACAAAGTACGAAGGGGTCACGCCAGCCACGCGTCGTCGAATGCTCGCGGTCAAGAGGCGCGACACGGATCCCGAAATTCGGGTACGGTGTGCATTGCACGCCATGGGTTACAGATTTCGATTGCAGAGAAAGGATTTACCGGGGACGCCGGATATTGTTCTACCGCGTCATCGAAAGATCGTTCTTGTGCATGGATGCTTCTGGCATGGCCACAAACACTGCAAACGTGCCAAACTTCCCGTCAACAACGCAAGCACCTGGAAAGCCAAGATCGAGGGCAATCAGCGAAGAGATCTGAGAAACCTAATTGCGCTTCGCGAGCTAGGTTGGGATGTCCTGATCATCTGGGAGTGCGAGGTCGGCAATCCGGCGAGCCTTGAAGCACGCCTGCGCAGCTTTCTAAGATCGAGCTGATCTTTCGATCATGCCCGAACGGTCATTGTCGTATCTGTAGTGCGTTTTCTGGAGCTGGGCATTCGGCTCGGCGGTATGGAGTATTTGAAGTAGTACCGCGGGTCCGCACGACCATCCTTCTTGGCTGCCGCAGCAAGTTTCGTCCATCCTTTTGCGATGCGTTCGTCGCTCGACATCATGGGTGCACGAGTCCACTCACGCCTCAAAATTCCTTGAAGCACTTCGCCGTGCAGTTTAGTGAAGGCCGGTGGAACGGCCTCGCCAATCATTTCTCGGATGTTCGTGTGTCCCAGATTCTTCAAGGCCTCACCCCACTTGAAATCTTCCGGGAACGTCTGAAGTAGCGAGCATTCGAGTGGACTAAGTAGACGGTTTTGCGTAGGGTGAATCGTATAGTCGCTACCGATGTGCCCGCTGGCCGTCGTGACGGTCGCAGCCGGCCGATCAGCGTACATACGGCGATAGCTGCTCTTGAAACCCTTCACGAGGCGATAGCTTCCATCGTCCTCCTTGACGATGGGGCGCAGAAGGGGGGCAGAACACTTTGGGCAAGTCACAGTTTCGGGCAATACCTTGACGGGCCCGCAATGATGGCAAATGTCATTATCCCAAGCACTACGTCCAGAGCCGCTAGGTATTGCCGCGACCATCGCATAGATGCGTTCGTCCCACACCGGCACTGAATGGAAGCCAGCATACTCATCCGCGCGCGCTGCTTCCGCCGAGGCCGCATCCAAAGCGGGCAAATCAAAACTGGCGAGCGCTTCGGCGAGGGTAATTGGCCGAGCATTGCCGATGTCAGGTACATGTGTCGCGCGAGGAAACGGCGCCCTACCGAGACGCAATAACTCCTTGAGACCTACCAGGTCCTTTCGGATGAAAGTCAAAAACGCACGATTTCTTGACTGCGGTACGCCAAAGTTGCAAAGGTCAGCAACGAGCGGGAAAGCAACATAGTCGTCAGCCAATGATGTGATCAAGTAGTTTGCGGCGGATACAGGCTTCTTGTCTTTGGGGTGGTGTACTTTACGCGAGAAGAACGCCGGTACGTTTTCGACGACGATCAGGGATGGCATCAACTTCAACGCAACATTGGCAACCACCGTCACCAGAAGGTTTCGTTCATCCCTTGAACCGGCATCGGCGTCATCATGGCTTCCTTTGCCTGATCGCGCCGAACTCATTCCTTGGCATGGCGGGCAAGCGCACAGCAAGGCGGGTCGAGCCTTGCCTGCCCGTGCACGGTACTTCTTGACGACGGTTTGCCACGTTTTGCGAAGATCTCCAGGCACGCCTTCGGCGCCCGGATGATTCAACAGACAAACCTCTAGCCGACGGGGATCTAATTCGGCCATGACATCAAATCGGAAGCCGGCACTCCGATAACCAACGTCCCCAGCGCCGCAGTTCGAAAAAAGACTGACGGCTCGCAGCTTGCTCATGTTCGTTTCCCTTGACTCTTCTCGGCACTCAGATCATGCACATCGAGGAACTGCTCGTGAACCTTCTTGGCACGAGTGAGAAAGTCTCGCCAAGACATGCGTTTGACCCGTCCCTTGTCCTTTAGTGCCGCATACGCATGCTGGTTCGGGCTCTTCTTCAGCTTCTCACCGTCTGCAACGAGATCGATGCGCCACTCCCGATAAAAATCGGCCACTGTTTCAGCGTTCTCTTTGAAAAACTCCTCGAACGCGTCAACGTAGTTGATCAGTCGAGTGAAGTCCGTATCGTCGAAGGCATGGCCTGCCTTCTTGATCTCTACGATGTGAAGAAGTCCATCAATGCTGACGAGAGTGAAATCGGGGCGCTTATCTTCCTGTCCAATGGCAAGGACCACATCTGAACCATGGCTCTTCTTCCAGAACTTTTCAAATGAGTGCTTGAAGTTCTTCAAGCTCTGGTTCTTGGTGATCACCGTCCAAGAAGGTTCGATCAGCCAGGGTGCTTGAGCGATCAACGCCTGGAACTGATTTTCGTCCATGGACACATCAATGATCTGCTGGAGCTCTTTGATGACTCGGACACGTTGTGCTGCAATCTGAGCATAAGAGGCGAGCTCGGCGATCTGTGCCTTGCTGAAGATATCGAGCATCTGATCCATTGATGCTTCACCCTTCGTCACCTGATTGGTGAACTCATGAAAGGCCTCCATCAATGCCTGATGCGGCGCTACCGACAGAATAATCTGGGAGAGATCCTCGACGTACATATCGTCGCTGAGCTCGTCCTCTGCTGCGAAACCGCCAAACTTCTTTGCCAGATCGATAGCTACGCGCGCCACCTGCTTGTCGCCGTAACGCTGCCGAGCCCTCTCCTCAATCTGAGACTTTCGGAGGAACTCATCGCGCACTCGTACCCTGCGAGGCTCGCGCGAGATGCGTGCTATCTCCTTGATGAGTTCGGCACCCCATTTGCGAAGCTCCTGACCATAGTCAGAGTCCCAGAGAATGTCCTGGCGGTCAGTTCGAACGAGGTCGTCGCCCAGATCCAAGTCTAGCCAATCGGCTTCGACTTGCCCCACCAAATACGAGCGCATTGCGAATTCGCCCGTAAAGCCTGCGGGTTGATTGAAGTCGCGCGTTACGCCTGCGATCTTGCCGCGGGCATAGATGCGTACGCCCATCATTTCCTCGTTCTTGTAGGCTTCTTTTGCCATGCCGAGCCAGCCAGACACGGGCAGAGTGATCCCGTCGTCGGTGACGACGGGGCGGCTAGAAAGGTCTATCTTCGACCCCGGTAATAGAGGAATATCCAGAGGATTTACTTTGATCGTCTTGGTGCCGTCGTTCGTCGTGTCCAGGATCAGGATCTTGAAGTCAGGCTTGGCGAATGTGAAGCGGACGGCCAGCTGCCGCAAGAACGTCTCAAGATCGGGAACGCGTTTGGCAAGGAAGGACGTAAGACGAATACGGGTTCCGGATTTCTTGCTCCATCCACGATCTTCAGCACCCACCTCCAGGGGCACCGCATCATCGTCATCTGTGACGATCTTGTCGAAATCCATGAAGAAGTGGGTAATGGCATAACCATCCTTGGTTTTCGGGCCTCCTGCAGACCAAACCTCAATGCGTCGACAGATGCCGAAAGGCGCGAGCTTGCCGATGCCTTTGCGCCCCATGACTGGGCGTTTCTTCTTCCTGGATCTGCTGCCGTCTACCCCTTTGCGGGTTCTGCGATCCGCTCCTATACGCAGGTAGTAGCCAATTGCCTCATCAGGCGTCATGCCATGCCCGTCGTCTTCGACCTCGATCACATAGCCGAGGTCAGTGAGGCTGCCGCCGGCCTTGGAGGCCAATTGAATACCTAACGGGATTCGAACTGTGACCGTCTCAGCATCAGCGTCGTATCCGTTGGCGATCAACTCTGCAACAACAGCACTGGCCTTGTCATAGAGCTTGACACCCAGCTTGTCGACCGTGAGTCGGGATATCCGAAGGTGATACGGAGACCTCTCGGACGGCGTTTTCTTCGCGGCGCCAGCTTTGACTGATCGATTCGGCTTGAGGCCATCGGCCAATGGTACTCGGCGAGAAGATGTAGCCATCGGCGACTCCAAAGTGTGTGGCCCGATCCTAAGGCCGCGTATTTTTGTCCTGCCCGTGCGCACATACGGGGCGCACGATATTATCGCACCATCACCGATAGGAGACGGCTATGTCCAGAAAGGTTAGCAAAGGCCGCAACCGTCTTCAACGAGCCGGATGAGTCCAGTGGCGAGGCGAGAGGGGTTGTCATGGGCAACAGCTACTCATAAGCGCTCCCCGGGGTAAAAGGCCCCGGCAACAGCGGGTTGGCGAACAGCAGACATGCAGGACTCCCTCGAAAAACTTCCTCGCTTGGAAGTGAGGCTGGCCGGGCCGTAATCAAGCGCCTGGCGCTCGGCGCGCGATGAACGGTAGGGCCCGACTGCCCTCGTCTTGATGCCTGTCAAGCTGGCTGGCGGCGGCTGGCAACTGCTACGATCAGGCGACGACAGGTCGGCACACCGATTCTGGACTCGACGACGCGTGCGCGCAAGGAGTGACCGATGACATCACCCGCAGGACTGCAGACGACGATCTACGACACGGCCGCGCTGGAGCGCGTGCTCGACGCCATGGCCGTGGCGCTGATGCCCAAGCTGCACGGCGCGGCCGGCGTCACGCTGGTGGGGGTGCGTCGCCGTGGGGCGCCGCTGTCGGACTGGTTGCTGGCACGGTTGCAGAAACTGCTGCCCGGCGCCGACATGGCGCGGCTCGATCTTCTGATCAAACGCTACGCCGATGACCTGACGCTGCTGCACCCCGAGACCCGGCTCACCGAGCAACCCGAACATGCCGACATCGATCTCGCCGGCCGCACCATCGTGGTGGTGGACGATGTGCTGTACAAGGGCTTTTCTCTGAACAAGGCGGTGCAGTACCTGCTGGCCAAGGGCGGCAGCCAGATCCTGACCGCCGTGCTGGTGGACCGTGCCTGCGCCACGCTGCCCATCCATGCCGATGTCGCCGGCCTCACGCTGCAGGTCGCGCCGGCGCACATCGTCGAATGCCATGTGCCGCCGTTCGAGCCGACTTTCCAGATCGTGCTGGTGCAGCCCGCAGCAGCCTGAAACAAAAAGCCGGGCATGCGCCCGGCTTTTTGATCCAAAGAAAACGCGTTTTACTGCGCCTGGAAGCCGCTGTCCTTGATGATGCGGGCCCAGGTCTTGGCATAGGCGCGTTCGCGGGTGGCCAGTTGCTGCGAGGTCATGTGGCCGACGGTCAGGCCCATGGTGGTCAGGCGCTCGCGCACGTCCGGCAGGGCGATGACCTTGGCCAGCGCGTCGGAGTAGCGGT
>ERZ1292640.1956-Hain-H43-02um-R1-1956-length-16821-cov-4_pt1 | contig 16821 bp, 17 predicted proteins | sample MGYA00564404_ERZ1292640 | MGnify/ENA primary metagenome ERZ1292640 (study PRJEB36523, sample SAMEA6512636) | groundwater metagenome | collected 2019-01-08 | study: AquaDiva: Metagenomics assemblies of 32 groundwater samples
CTTTTTCAATTGAACGGATCAAGTCGTACTGTGAGATTTTGTTTCGACTTTCTCTGGCTGCTAAGATCGCCCCCTCGTTCATAAGCGAATACAAATCAGCTCCCGAAAAACCCGGGGTTCGTTCAGCAATGGTCCTTATGTTTACATCTTCAGCGAAAGTTTTTTTCCTTGAATGAATTTTTAAAATTTCTTCTCTATCATTTCTGTCCGGCAAATCCAAAGTAACTCTCCTATCAAAACGTCCTGGACGAAGAAGCGCTGGGTCCAATACGTCCGGCCTGTTTGTTGCGGCCATGATTATCACTTTCTCATTCGGTTCAAATCCGTCCATCTCAACTAGAATCTGGTTTAAAGTCTGTTCCCTTTCATCGTTTCCTCCACCAACTCCAGTACCACGAACACGGCCAACAGCATCGATCTCATCCATGAAAATAATTGCTGGCGCAGCATGTTTGGCCATTTTAAAGAGATCGCGCACTCTTGATGCTCCAACACCCACAAACATCTCGACAAATTCTGAACCGGAAATTGAAAAGAATGCGACACCTGCCTCCCCCGCAACCGCTCTTGCAAGCAAAGTCTTTCCGCTTCCAGGAGGTCCCATCAAAATTATGCCCTTAGGAATTCTTGCGCCGATATCAATAAATTTTTTCGGATTTTTTAGGAAATCAACAATTTCGGCTAGTTCTTCTTTCGCTTCTTTAACTCCAGCGACATCTTTGAAAGTGATCTTTTGTTTTGTATCGTCCGGCGAAGTCATCCGAGCTTTTGATTGTCCAAAAGTGAAAGCTTGCATCCCCGCCCCCTTAACTTGTCTTGTTAGAAACCACAAAATAAAAATTATAAAAAGAAATGGTAGAAGAAATGGCGCCAAATTCAAGAGCCAGTAACCCAAACCTGTTTGTCTTTTAATTTCAATTTTAACAGCCGCAAGTTCTTTTGTTTCTACTCCGTAATTTTTGAGTGTCTCTGTAAGCGACGCATCAACTTCCTTTTTTGATTCTTTTTTTTCTTCTGTTTTATAATCAATCTCGAGTTTGTCGCCAAAAACTGTAATTTGCGTTACTAGCCCACTTTTTATATCCTGCGCTAAGTCGGAAATAGCAATATTGTTTGTAGCATCCCTTCGTTCAGAGATAGTAGAATAGATAGAAAGTAGAAGGAAAAAAACCAAGAAAGCAGTCAGAAAATTGGTCCAAAATTTGTTTCTGTCTGAACGTGCGGGTTTAATTTGACGCTTGGTCAAAATTACCTTCTTTTTTTCGTCTTTGTTGTGATTATTATTAGCCATTATTTATAGTCTTAATTAAGAGAAATCTAGTATAATCTATCGAGTCAGACAATACAATAAATATGCCTAATCTAATCCAAAACCGAAAAGCCCATTTTGACTATGAATTCCTTGAGAAAATCGAGAGCGGTATTGAGCTACATGGTTTTGAGGTGAAAGCGTTAAGAGAAAGCAAAGGGCGCTTGGATGGCGCATATGTAGTAACTCGTGGTGGCGAATCTTTTATTGTAAATTTTCATATTTCTCCGTACCAACCAGGAAATACTCCAAAAGGCTACGATCCAGACCGAGTAAAAAAACTACTTTTAACTAAAAAAGAAATAGCCCATATTGCCGGCTTCGAAAAGCGTAAAGGCTTGACAATTGTGCCTATTTCGGTATATACTAAGAAGAGTAAGATCAAGATTGAACTCGCAATCGCAAAGGGAAAGAAAAAATTTGATAAGCGAGAAACGCTTAAAAAGAGAGACGCGGAAAGAGACATGAGGAGGGATATGTAAGATCTTTGAAATACTAGAATTCGGTCATTCGCGCAAAATTTGTCGCCAAAACAAAGGTAAATTTTGCGGGGATGATCGGCCTAGACAGAAGAATAATTGGCTGCATGCAAAGCAGAGCTCCGAGAACTCTTAAAAAGCTCGGAAACACTAAGTGCAAACAACTTAGTTGCAAAAGCTAAATCTATCGTCTCTCCATATTTTGGAAACGAAAAATTGGCTTTCGTTTACGCTTAAAGCCTAAACGACGTCTCTTCTTTTGACTTCCGATAAGAAGCGAGAGGTGTCATAAAAATCGGGATAGAAAGTTATCTGCCTCAATAACTTTCGAAGTTTAGAGGCTAAGACATCGAGATGTTTTGTCTGTTTTTAAGTCTCTTTGTTTAAAATACAAAAACAAACTATGCCTTGTAGATTTGCATCCACTTACCTTTTGCACGGCGGTTCGATTCCGCCCATCTCCACAACAATGAACAAAATGCTCAGAGTAACCCTCTGAGCATTTTGTATATGGATTTGAGCGGGTTCTAATATTTCTAGATTTCGGCAGAGATGACGAGGCTAACTTAGAAATTAAATACCTTCCATTCACAGTCTTTAAGTAGAACTAATTCGAGATTAGTGGCCGTATTCTGCAAAACAGTAACTGCTCCTGGGGCAGGCGGCAGTTCTAAGCTTTCGTAATGACAAACTACACGCAAAGGGGCAAGCCCGAGACCCTCGCGCATTACGTCCTCAGAGTGAGATGCGCCATATTTTGCGATTGCATATGCTCCGGCAGAAGAACCAGCGACTGTCTTATCTTGGATTAAAGGTCGAAGGGATGGGAATGTTCGCAAGACGTCTAACAATTTGTTCGTGCTGCCTCCGTGCATATACACGGCATTAGATTTCTTAATTTCCTCCAAGAAACCGTCCTTGGTTGCGAGAATAAATTTAATATCCTTGCCGTCTGCTTCAGATAGCATTCTTTCAGCAAGCTCTTTAAAAGTAGTAGAAGGGTCATTATCGCGCGAAGCAAAGAAAACCATAAGCACTGTTCCACTATTAGGAACGTCTGTCAAAAACTCTTTGAAGAAAAAGCGGTTTAATTCGTTGTCCTTGCGAGTAAATCCTCCGTGGAGAATAAATTTAGTCATAAGAATATTATACCTTGTCTGTGACGGTTTTTTTATAATTAAAAACAGCTACTTCGAAAAGTAGCTGTTTTAGGATCAGATGCCGGGAACACGAGGAACCTGTATGAGAGATGCGGGGTTTGGAAAATCCCGCACAGTTTGCTCGAACGTCGTGAAGGTAGACGTGAGCAAGCTCTCGAAGGCGCCGAACGGTTCCGACATAAGAAACTTGAGAATGAGGATAGTCAGCAAGAGACCTATCGCACCTCGGATGCCAAATGTACGCATGAAAATGGTTCGAGGGGGAACCCTTATTGAGCCGACTAAGCTCATTCTCACCCCCGACACTACTGACATGCCATCTCTGGAACATGCCCCTAATGCCGGGGGTATTTCTTTTTTTGAAGAGCAATCTGTTTAAAAGCTAGCAAAAAATTCTCTTGTTGTCAAAGATAAAAAATTTTGACTTAAACACAGAAATAAGATATCTATATATCCGGACGATCTTACAAAAAAGGAGTCGCATGATCAGACCCCGATGTCGCCACAGAAGGAGACAGCACATCGCTCAAGCTTTGGTGAAGCACCATGCTTCCCACACCCGCGGACACTGGTGGTGGAAACAAACACACCAGAGCATCATGGTTAGATTCAGAGCGCGTTCATTGGTAAACGCAAGAGGTCAGACTTGGGGAAACATCCGCATGCCACGGGACTTAGTGGAGATCGGCTTCGGAAAGAAAGACGTGCGAGACCAATTCCCCATTGGCTCAGAAATCTATGTGGCCTTTTCGATTGTAGGAACGCGTAGTTCCCCCCAATTTATCTGGGAGGGAGTGAAAAAGATCAAACCAGTTTCTTTTAGTAAGGAGAACTCCCAGCTCCAAGAAGCCCACAACGACAAACCGCGATAGATAATTGAATCATCGCGGTTTTTTTTAATTTCCAAACGAATATTTTGACAGAAAATTTAATTTATGTTTATATAAACCAGGATTTTTTACAAATCGTTCTTCAACAACTGGAGGTCTCATGAAAGCTCTTTGGCAAGGTATTCTGGTCGTTGTGGCCATCGCGCTCGGTTTGTCTCTCTATTTCATCTATAACAAGACGGGGGCAAGGGGAAACTTTGTTCCTGCTGAGATTTCGGAAGAGGCTGTTGCTAGATCAGTCCTAAGCTACGCTATTGACCCGATGTTCTCCTCAAGTAATTTGCTTAGCGACCTGAATGGTACAAAAGCAAATCTTGTGATGCACGTGTTGGACGAAGACAAGCTTTACTTCTCTCTTCCAAATACCGAAGATTGGGCACTTGCTAGAGATTGTTTGACGAAACAACCGGAGAAGATCGAGTTCAGCAGATCAACCGAGGCACCATACAAACTCGGAAGTCTCATCCTGAAGAAAAGAGACGTCTATTTTTTCCGGATCGACGCGGATGATTTCAAGATTGAGCCGAACGCCCGTCTTCATATCCCATTCAGACAAGCAGTCTACGATCCAACAGCACGCGAACTTGCGAAGTTCATCACGAATGAAGTGATTATGTGTGGTAGAGAGTATTTTGCCGCAGAAAAGGTGGGTAAGCGGACTGTTTACGCGGCAAACTTCGGCGCCAGAGTTACCGTTCCGCGCGAATCATCTCTAACCAGACTTGCGAAAGCAATCGTAGGTGAAGAGAAAGATCAAAGTCGCGCTGTTCAGAAGCTTCTCGATTTTGTGACGAATGAGATCGAGTATGACAAGGATGAACGCGAATGGGCGGGCAACAGTCAAGTGGTGAAGCGCGCGAATGAAGTCTTGATGACAAAAAGAGCGACTTGCGCCAGTAAGGCGGCGCTCTATGCGAGTCTGCTCGAACAAATCGATGGGGACTACATCTTCGCGTACTATCCGAAGCACTTGACCGTGTTTGTTTACGGACAATATTCGGATTCAAACGGCCACTCGATAGTATACGAAGGGAAACGCTATCATCTGGCTGAAACGACCAATCCCGGTTTCGTAATAGGCTACACCAAAATGGAGCCTGAGTTTTCTCCAGAAAACGACTGGACACATCTCCAGAGACCAAAAGACAGGGACGTCCCGAAAGCAAAGAAGTGAGTTTCGTAATCCTCACTTCCCCCTCAAAGTCACACACCCACACTGTATCGTGGGTGTTTTTTTATTACCAAAAAAATCTTGCGATGGTACTCTCTTTATGTTTACATAAACGTAGATCCAACCCATTTCGGTTTGGACAGTTCTTGGGGAGACAAAACGTGGACGCCACATTCGAACAAATGCTCATAGAAGCGGAACGTATCAGGGCATCGAGAAAAACACGTGATTTTATCCTTAGACCCTACCAAAGGCATTTTCATTCAATGAGTGAATATGTCCACAAGCAAGGGTTTATCCCGCGCAGAATAGAAGATTGGTCAGCTAATGATGAGTACCTCGCATTGTGTACAGAACTGGCCATCTATTTTCTAGAGGAAGACCTTGCCGAGGAAATTGGTTCAGTGCTAGACCTATCCACCGAGGAAAAGGTTTCGCTTATCGAACGCGTAAGAAGCAAACTTGAACAAGGGATGAGATTTCATGTATGCGTGGTCCGCGGAGATTCAGACACCGAATGAAATCCTGAAGTCTCCCCTACCCCATAACGCTCCAAGAACATTCGTCAAACGAATCGTTCTGGGGTGTTTTTTATTCCGGCTAGCGAGCGCTATCGCGAGAATTTATTCTCATGATCCGCGATCAAAGACGGGGTCGACGGGTTTGGTGTCGACACCTGTAGACGGTCAAAGGGTTTTTACCCTTTATTATCAAATTTACTCCCCTAAGAAAAACATAAGTAGAACTCCAACAATAATCGAAATAAATTGGATCAAAGATTTTTTAGCACTATGGGTTTTGTGAAGTTCGGGAACCAAATCAGAGCCAGCGATGTAGATAAATGCTCCGGCGGCAAAAGCGGCGATAAAAGGATTTACTCCACTAATAAAGTTAGAAGCCAAAATTGCAACCCCCGCACCCAAAACGGCAAATAAAGCACTGGCAAAATTAAACCAAAGAGCTTTGGCTTTGCTCATACCTGAATGAAGCAAAAGGGCGAAATCCGCGACTTCTTGAGGAATTTCGTGGAGAGCGATCGCGATTGTTGTCGCAATCCCAACTTCAACACTTATACCGAAACTGGCCGCGATAACAACACCATCAACAAAGTTATGAATCGAGTCAGAGATTAAAATTAGAAAACCGAGTGGTTTTATTTTCTTGCTTGGCAAATCAACCATCTCGAGTGCATGACCTTCTTCCACTTCTTCTCCCCCTGCATGGTGGTGATGCCAATGAAGAAACTTTTCCAAAACAAAAAAGATTAAAATCCCCCCGATAACAAAAAGAGAAATTATTTCTGCATTTTCTACAGCTTCGAATGATTCAGGAATGAGATGTAAAAAAGCATTACCAAAAAACGCTCCAGCCGCAAGCCCCACAAAAATAAAAAGTGCTTTCTGTAAAAACTCTGCCTTAAAAGACAGGGCAAAAATGCCGATTAGGGAAATAAGGCTGATTCCAAAGACACTTAGTAAGATGTATAAAGAAAGCATGGATGATAATAATTAATTTCAATAATATTGGACAAATCCAATGTTAACATATACAAGAAATATGCTTAAATTAAAGAAATGAAAAAAGTATCAAAAATATCATTACTTCTAATCAGCCTTGTCGCTCTAATATCGACCTTTTCTGGAGTTGAGACGGTTTTGGCCCAAGAACTTCAGCAAGACTTGCAGGGAGTTTGGCGAGCCGAAGTCTTGAAAATTATTAAAGAGGAAAAGAAGTTAATTGCGGGAACAGAGACAGAAGTAATCATACAAACTCTCGAAGCTAAAATCCTAGAGGGAGATAAAAGCGGCCAAACAGTTACATTGGTAAACGATTACCTACCACTTCAAGTTGGTGATTCTTTTTTCATGAATTATCTGATCACAATTGATGGCAATGAAATCTATTCAGTAAGAGACATAGACAGAAGGTCCGCACTCATATTTTTTACTTTGCTTTTTGTGGCAGTAATTATTTATTTTGGTAGGTGGCAAGGACTGCGTTCTATAATGAGCCTCTTTGGAACTTTTTTAGTAATAATTTATTTTTTACTCCCCCTCCTTCTTAAAGGATATCCTCCGGTTTTGACCAGCAGTTTAATTGCCGCGGCTATACTCTTTCTAGCAATCTTTCTAACCCACGGTTTTAATCGTGAATCAGGAGTAGCTTTTTCTGGCACAGTTATTGCGGTGATTTTAACCGGAATACTGGCTTCGGTAGCTGTGAGAATGACCAGGCTTACAGGTTTCGGCAATGAAGAGGCCGTCTATTTAAATTTTGCTACTCTCGGCAATTTAAATTTTTCTGGTCTCCTCTTGGGAGGAATTATCGTGGGAGTTTTAGGAGTCTTAGACGATATTGCTATTACCCAAGTTGCAGTTGTGCGCGAACTTAAAGAGAGTGTACACAACCTTTCAAAAAAAGAAATTTATCACAAAGCTATGAGAGTCGGACGAGAACATGCAGGAGCTTTAGTTAACACTTTGGCTTTAGCTTACGCCGGAGCAACTCTTCCATTACTTTTACTTTTTTCGGTATCCCAAATTGAATTTGGAATGATTTTAAATCAAGAAGCGGTCGCGACTGAAATTATAAGAACTATCATCGGAAGCATTGGACTTATTCTCACAATTCCAATCACAACTACCTTGGCTGTTTATTTTCTAGGCCCGAGACACGATTAGTATATCGGTGCTTGACTTTCTATAACACTAGTAGTACCTTTTATCAAGGTAGTTCTTTAAAAATTGATCACCAAATGAGACGAGCTTTAAGTGGCTTATATTAAGGTCGAAAATTTCTCATAACTTCGTTATTCGAAATCTTTCGACATGATTTTTAAAGTGTAAAAATCAGCCTTTTAAAGCTCGTCTCATCCCCGAGATAGCGCACCCGTCTGCATCCCGCAGACAACCCGGATCAGTTCGCTGATCCATGTTCCAGGAGTTGGATCTCATGCTCAACAAACTTCTCTCGGTCATGGTCTTCATGGCGTGGCTCGTTTGCCCCGCCGTGATCGCCCAGGCGCCGCATCTCCACGCGTTCGTGGATCCGGTGAACCAGTCGGTGAACACGATCAACGTCAGTTGGTTCGTCGAAACAGGAGAGCTCCTGATGTCGACAGCCATCAGCCGTGCTCCAATGATGGAGTTCAACTGGAATGAAGAAGACGGCACCCACAACACGCTCACGACCGAAGTCAGCAACACCAAGGAATGGGTCTTCGAGATCACATCGATCACCGGCCTCGGAGCGTTCGAGAACGGCAAGATCGTCCCGCAAGGACAAGGCCAGGGTCCGGCTCAGAGTTCCTACACAACCTCATGGGTCGATTCGAATGGTTCAACATGGACAGTGCTCACGCTACGCACCTCAACCACTGCTGCAGGAAGGAAAGAAGAACTCCGAAACCACCTCGAACAAGTAAGGGAGATGCAATCAGCATTCCCCCCAAGACCCGTGACGCCACCGCCCGAACCGGAGCCGGAGGAAGCGTTCCTCTCCCCGCCACCCAGGTGGCACCGATCCGAGGTACGACTCGCGCTTGTCTAGCCCCGATAAGTTGGGCTCAACAAGTGTGACCGAACCAACCTCGGAGGTGATCAACGTCTGTGCTTAGGCAATTGTGCCTACAGCACCAATCGACCTTCCAATCATATGTCACATCGTGGCAGATGAGTGGAAGGTCGTTTTTTTGTGCCAAACTTGCTTTAATATGCACTATGTGTTAATTTTTATTGATAAAGCGTTAGGAAATAAAGATCAACCTTGATTCAAAAACCAAGAATAAACAATCAAATAAGGGCCAAAGAACTCCGAGTTATCGGTCCGGAAGGAGAAAACTTAGGTGTTTTGGTGTTCGGGGAAGCTCTTAAAAAAGCTCACGAATTACAACTTGATCTGATTGAAATTTCACCTAATGCCGTTCCTCCAATTGCGAAAATAGCCGATTTTGGCAGATTCCAATATGAGGAGAAGAAGAAGCAGAAGTTAGCCAAAACCAAGGCTCACACCGTTGAGGTAAAAAGTATTCAGGTAAAAGTCGGGACTGGCGAACATGATTTGGCTTTAAAAGCCAGAAAAGCTAGTGAATGGCTTGCTGAAGGAAACCGTGTAAGAGTGGATTTATTTTTACCGGGAAGATCCAAATATCTTGATTTCAAATTTCTTAAGGAAAGATTGGATCGGATCTTGAAATTAGTAGAGATCCCATATAAGGTAACTGAAAGTCCTAAAAAAAGTCCGAAGGGATTGACAGTTGTTATAGAGAAGGCGAATGCATGAATCCTGTAGTAGAATTTCAGGTTGCAAATAGTTAGAGTGGAAAATGTGTAAAAAATAATTTAATTTTATTATAGCAAAACCATCAATTTCGAGGATAGTTCTGAGCTTTGCGAGGAACGACCTGAAATTTCACTACGGGATGAAAACAAATAAATCATTTACAAAAAGATTAAAGGTGACCAAAAATGGAAAGATTATGTCTAGAAAAGCTGGACAGAATCACTTTAACGCTAAAGAAAGACGTCGAAAACAATTGAACAAAAAACGACCTTTAGAAGTTAATTTTTCCAATAAATCAAAAAGCAGATTTTTGATTGGCACAAAATAAAAAATAAAGTTAGAGAATTAGAGATGCTAGCATTTCCCAATTACTCCGACTATTTAATACCATGACCAGAGTAAAAAAAGGCGTTAACGCCCTAAAAAACAGAAGAAATACTTTAAAGAAAACCAAAGGCTATAGATTTGGACGCTCAAATAAAGAACGAGCCGCTAATGAAGCCTTGGTTCACGCAGGTAAATACGCTTTTGCTCATCGCAAAGATAAGAAAAACGACTTTAGAAGATTGTGGAACGTTAGAATCAGCGCCACATTAAAAAGCAAAGGTACTTCTTACAGCAAGTTTATAAATGTTTTGAAAAATAAAAAAGTGACCTTAGACAGAAAGGTTCTCGCTGGGCTTGCTCAAAATAATCCAGAAACGTTCACAAGATTACTACAAAAAATTTCATAAGGTGAGGTAAAAATTAAAAAACACTCTCATGTTCCAGAAGAATATGAGAGTGTTTTTTAATTTATAGCATCTTAATAATTTATAAATCTACGAGATAGTTCTCCCCTTCTTTTGGTGCAACACAGTCAATATTTAGATTGTCTTTAATCTTTTGAGCTAAAAACAATGAAGCCCGAGGTTCTCCCATGACGCAGAAAACTTTTTTTAAATGATCCCCATTGTCTGCCACAAATTGAAGCAACCCGTCCGAGTCCTTGTGGGCTGAAAAACTGTCGATGGATTCAATACTAGCTTTAACTTTTATAGGTTTATCTTGAATTAAAACCTGTTTTTCTCCCTCTAGAAGTCTACGTCCCAATGTTCCTATTCCTTGGTAACCTAAGAGCAAAACAGCATTTTTTTCATCTTCAAGATATTTTGCTTCATGGTAAACAATCCTGCCCCCTTGCGACATTCCGGACCCGGCAATAATTATTTTTGATCCTTTTGTATTCTCAATTAACTTCGAATCAAAAGAGGTTTTGGAAATTACCAAGTGAGAGAAATCAAAAATATCATCCCCGCCCCTAATTTGATTTTGGATATCGGTATTGAATAAATGTTTTGATCTTTTATAAATTTCAGTGAGCTTGATTGCAAGTGGCGAATCAAAAAAAACTGGAATATGTGGAATAATTTTGTTCTCAATTAACTTATTAAGCTCAAAAAGAACAACTTGGGATCTTTCGAGTGAAAAACTGGGGATTAATAATGTGCCACTATTTTTTATTATCTTTTCTACAACTTGTCTAAAATTTCTCTCCCCCTCGAACAAAGAAATATGGTTTCTATCTCCGTAGACACTCTCCATCACCAAATATTTAACCCCATCCAAACTATCGGTTTTTTGAAGCAAAGGGTTTGGCCAACTTCCCAAATCTCCTGTAAATACTAGCGATTCAAGGCTTCCCGCTCTCTTGAATTCAACCATTGCAGAACCTAAAACATGCCCAGCATTTTTTAAAACAACTTCGAGGCCATTTTTCAATTTAAAAGTTTGTCTGTAAGAAACAGTTTTCCAAAGTTTAAAAGACTCGGTGATATCTTTTTCCTCATAGAGAGGCTCTTTTCCTTTCTCCAATTTCCGATAGCCCATAACCTTGAGAGCATCTTCAAGAAGAAGCAGAGCAATCTCTTTTGTTTCTGGAGTTGAAATAATTTGCCCTCTAAAACCATCTCGAACAAGTTTGGGAATTCTTCCTATATGATCAATGTGGCCATGAGTTACAAATAAATAATTTATCTCTCGTGGATTAAAAGGGAAACCTCCAACATTTTTCTTTTCGGATTCTAAGGTTTCTTGAAACAAACCGCAGTCCACTAATATTTTTTCTTCAGACGTCTCAACAAGAAAATTGGAGCCGGTTACTTGGCTGGTAGCACCCAGAAATGTGATTTTTAGTGCTTTGTTGTTAGTTTCCATTTTTTAAAGAATTAACACGATAAATTCGGTAAAAGTATAAACTCATAAATATTCCGCCAATTAAATCGAGAATTAGATCGGAAATAGTGTCCATCCAATACCCTCGAGCAGACAAAGTTAAAGGTGAGAAAAAAGATAATCCAGCCTTAAATTCGAAGATTTCCCAACCAATTCCAACAAGCAAAACTGTGCAAAAAGTAGTAATTAAAAAATTTGGTAGATTATTTTTCTGATTCAAATTAAGTAAATTAGAGAAGAATATGAGCCAGAGCACAAAAGCGGCCGTCCAAGTGCCTCCCAAAAAATGCATTAGCATATCAATCCACCAAAGTTCAAGATATAGATGAAAATAGTAAGCCGCAACATGAATAATGCCGATTAAAACAATCAGAAACACAATAATTTTTAAGATTTTATTTTGAATATTGGACATCTCTTTGTTTAATATTACCTTGAAAACAAATAATTAAAAACACCACGTCTAACGTGGTGGCTTTACTAGGGTCATTTGCAGATATTTCCCTATAGATAGAAAATAGGTGGGTTTCCTCAACTTTATTTGTCAGAACTCAGGACTCCTGAACTCATCGTAACAAAGCGATTTTGGAATCCCTAAAAAAATTTATCTAGAGAATATCTCAAACAACCCTGCATAGATTATATCGAAAAAGTTTTCAAGATACAAACAAAAAACACAAGCGGAGAATAGAAAACTGGAAAATTCAAGTTTTTTATTTTATTTATATTTTTAACAAACAAAAAGACGACTAATAATAGCCGTCTTTTTGTTTCTCTCATTTAATTTAATTTTTCTTTTTCTTAGTTAGAGCTTTTTTTTCTTTTGGCTCTCTTGTCTCTTTTGTTTCTAATATCCCCTCAAGATCAGTATCGTACAAAATTGCTTCTTGAATGAGACGATAATTTGTGATTTCTTCGGGTCGGAACCAGTGTTTGATTTCCATTTCAGCTTCTTCTACTGAACCTGAAGCATGAACCAAATTTCGGACAGCTCTCTTATCAGTATCTGCCATTTGGTAAGAGTCATGAACAAAATCGCCACGAATTGTACCAACGTCAGTACTTAAAGGCTCTGTCCCACCTGTAAGCTTGCGAACAATCTTCACCGCGTGCGCTCCTTGCCAAATCATCGGAATTACAGGACCAGAAATGAAATAATCTTTGAGTTTTTCCAAAATTATCGCGGTAATCTCATAAGGATCTTCAGAATGTGGCTTCATCCCTTTGTCTTTATAAGATTTTATACTCTTTTCTCCAGTAACTTTGCGCCAGTTTGGATCAAGGGTGTAATGAGATTCGACGTGCTTTGCCGTTGGAACCATCATTTTTATGGCAATAAGTTTAAGGCCAGCCCGTTCATAGCGTCTTATAACTTCCCCGATTAAATTTCTCTGAACGGCGTCTGGTTTTATGATAATTAACGTTCTTTCTTTGCTTAAATGCATATTAGTAGATTAGAGGGATTAGATGTATTAGAGGGATTAGATTAATAAATTAAGACCAACGCAAGGAATCTTAGCAGAAAATTTATCCAGATGCTAGGGTCCGTAATAACTTGATACTTTTGGTTGTATATATCCAAAGTATCAAATCATCATAAAACACTTGACAATACTCTTAGAAACATTTAGTCTTCAAACTAGAGTTCAACTTTTTATTTAATTCCGCAAGTCTTGCGGGAAGGTTGAATCTGTTCTTTTACAATCGAGATACGGAGTACTTTCTCATGAAGCTACGTATTGTAGTAATCGGTCTTGGTAAGCGGGCGCGAGAGGATCATATCCCTGCCATCAAGCAAAGTCTCAACTTCGACCTGGTTGGTGTTTGTGATACCGACCCGAAGAAAGCGGAGGAAACGAGCGCGCAGTATGGCGTGGTCGGCTACACCTCACTTTCAGAATTAATTGGTGCGGAAGACTTCCAGGTTGCGCTTGTCACCATTCCGCATTATGCGTACTTGAATGTTGTAAGTACTTTAGTGGCAGCTGGCAAGCACATCATCAAGGAGAAACCATTCGCTACCAGTGTCGCTGAAGCAAAGCAGCTTCTCCACGTTCTGCGTAACGGACAAGTCTACCTAGGAGTGACAGTTCAGCGTCGGTTTAATCCCATCTATCGAACATTTCATCAGCTTAAGACTTATATTGGAAAGATCTATTCTATTGAAGGCGCGTACACGATGAATGTGGCGGCGCTGGATACGGGGTGGAGAGCGTCCAAGAATCTCTCAGGCGGCGGAGCATTGGTGGATATGGGGTATCACTTCATTGACTTGTTGATCTGGTATTTCGGGATGCCGACATCTGTAACCGCGAGAATGACACGGGGCAATCGTCCCGGTCAACAGTATGATGTGGAGGACACCGCCCATCTTTTGTTTGATTACCATCATTTGGAGTTTCAATACGACGAGAAGGTCGTTGGGAACTTCGTGATCTCCAGAGTGTATCCGGAGAAACAAGAGCGGGTGAGAGTGTTCGGTACAAACGGCGTTGTTGAAGTTTCGCGCGGCCTAATTCGTCGCATGGACATCAACGGTAAAGAAATTGAACGACTGGAAAGGCAGGGGGGATGGCCGTCGGCTACGGTTGAGCAACTCGACCACTTTGCTGAACGGATCCGTCAATTCGTTCCAGGCCTACTTCCAGACTACACCGAGCATCTGCAACACGTCGCAGTTATCGAGGCAGCGTATCAGTCCGATCGTTCGGGTGCATCGTGCCACCCGGATCATTTTCTGAAGTTAATCCAAGAACCCAAAGAGGAGAAACAGCTATGAATCATCTTGCTATTTTCGGTGGTCCAAAAACTATCGAAACGAAGGGGCCCCATTTTGTGTGGCCCCGCATTACAGAAGATGTTGAGCAAGCGGTTGTTCGACAACTTCACACTACTGTCTCGATCTATGATCGATCAGGAGTGATCAAAGAGTTTGAGACAACCTTCGCGGCTCATCACGGTCGGCGATATGCGTTACTTTCAAACTCCGGAACCAATGCCATCTATTCAATGTATGAAGGATTGGGATTGGGACATGGCGACGAAGTAATCTGTCCCGTCTACACATTCTTTGCAACGGTAAGCCCGCTTATGCATACGGGGGCAACACCAGTGTTTTGTGACTGTGGGCGTGATGGAAACATCAATCCTGCGGAGATCAAAACGCTCATTACCTCACGGACGAAAGCCGTGATGGTAACCCACATGTGGGGTCTCCCATGTGATATGGATGCAATTGTATCCATATGTCGGGAGCACAACTTGAAGTTGCTGGAAGATTGTTCCCATGCGCACGGTGCAAAAGTCAACGGGAAACTTGTTGGCACGTTTGGCGACGCGGCAGCGTGGAGTTTCCAGGCACAGAAAACGATTACGGGCGGTGAAGGTGGTATTATGCTTACCGACAACAAGGAAGTGTATTATCGCGCCTTATTGCAAGGACATTACAATAAGAGATGCAAGCAGGAGATACCAGCAGATAATCCGTTTTCAGCGTTTAGTACGACTGGATTTGGGTTGAAATTCCGTGCCCATCCCCTCGCAGTTGCTATGGCGCAAGAACAATTCTCTCACTTAGATGAGTGGCTTCTACAGCGACAAATCTATGCAGAGAGAATGACTGTAGCATTCAAACCGTTCCCCTTCCTGATAGTGCCAGAAGTTTCTAACAAGCAACCAGGCTGGTATGCCTACGTGATTCAGTTCGATGCTTCCCATTCCTATGGGATTGGCGTCGACCTGTTCACTAAAGCGGTATTAGCCGAAGGGCTTGTTGAGCTTGATCGGCCACGGTCCACCGGGATGCTTCATAAGTTGCCTCTGTTCGTCGAGCCCGAAAGTGTTTTGCCGAGATTGTATCCGTGTCCAACGGAACAAAAACGGCAAACATTTCCAATGGCGGAGCAGTTCTACGAGAACGCACTCAAACTACCGGTGTGGTCATTTCAGGATGAAGAGCAGATGGTCAATCTCTACGTTGATGGCATCGTAAAAGTAGCCTCAGTGGTGAGAGATAATCCGGCAATTCTGCTTGCCTCGGAAACGAGCAAGTAGTACAATGCAGGAAAAAAAGAAGACCCATGCAATCACACATCGATCACAACACAATACAGAAGCTGGTCGCCGATTCCCAAAAGGACAATATAGTTAAGCTGGTAGTGGGAGCGGTGATCCGCAAGAACAACAAATTCTTGCTCCTTGAACGAGTTCCGACTGACTTCATGGGCGGACTCATCGAACTCCCGAGTGGCACTGTGGATACAGGTGAAGACCTGCTCACAGCACTTGCTCGGGAAGTACAAGAAGAGACAGGACTTGTTGTAAATTCTGTTCTCTCGTATCTCGGTTTTTTCGATTACACGTCTGGTTCCGGCAAAAAGACAAGGCAGTTCAACTTCCTTGTCGAAACTGCGGGAGACAACGTCAAATTGAGTCCCTCTGAACACCAATCGTTTCACTTTGTGGCGCTTACAGATGAAGCATTCGCGATCCTCAATATCTCGGATGCTACTAAAGCGGTTCTCAAAACTGCTACGCAATAGTGACTTTTGGTTTTGTTAGGATCTCTCTCGAGCCCCAGCAGGTAAAACACCTCTGGGGCTTTTTATATCTCAGGAAACCAAGTGCGACTTTGCACCCATAGAGGTGTGAAAGAAAGTCGCTTTTTTACAGACAAAAAGACCAAAAAATTGAGATTTTCCTAGAGTATTGTCACCACTATTGGTTTTCCATCCGTAATGACAATTGTATGCTCAAAGTGAGCACTCCTTTTTCTATCTTTCGTTCTTACAGTGTAACCATCTTTTTCAAAAACAACTTGGCCGGTCCCTTCGCAAAGAATCGGCTCGATTGCAAGCACAAGTCCCGGTTTTAAAGTTAGACCCTCTCCTTTCTTCCCCCAGTTTGGCACGTATGGATCCTCATGAAGCTTGTACCCTACCCCATGCCCAACAAGATTCTCTGCTATGGAAAAACCGCTTATCCGCGCGGTCTCCTCGATAGCAAAACCGATGTCTCCGATTGAATTCCCCGCCTTTGCCGCTTTTATTCCAGCATCTAAACAATCTCTAGTGGCTTTGATCAATTTTTTAGCAACACTGTCTACCTCGCCCACAGGAAATGTAATCGCAGAATCTACAATCATTCCCTTATGGCTAAGCCCCATATCAATTCCGACAATATCGCCTTCTTTTAAAATTTTTTCTTTGAGAGAAGGCAAGCCATGAACAACTTCTTCATTTATCGAAACACACAAACTCGAAGGATATGGTTTTTTCGCACCCTCGGGCCGATAGTTTAAAAATGCCGGAGTATCTCC
>ERZ1292640.1957-Hain-H43-02um-R1-1957-length-16819-cov-5_pt1 | contig 16819 bp, 26 predicted proteins | sample MGYA00564404_ERZ1292640 | MGnify/ENA primary metagenome ERZ1292640 (study PRJEB36523, sample SAMEA6512636) | groundwater metagenome | collected 2019-01-08 | study: AquaDiva: Metagenomics assemblies of 32 groundwater samples
TAAGATCGACCACGAATTCGGGGATTGCTATCCCCAAAGAGAGTATGGTAAAGCCCATGATGATGGGGTTTATCTTGAAATCCTTGACAATTGCTATCGCAGAATCCACTATGAAATTTGAAGCCAGGTAAGCAATTGCCAGGAGCAGGAGCATTTGGCCAAGGGCCGCCCAAAGGCTCCTGACCTTAAGGCCTTGCATGAAAACGGCATGCGTAGTTTCCTCCTCGCGCTTTGCAAGCGCCTCCTGCTCCTTGATGTTGTAAATGTACATCAGGTAAACAACCATTAGAAGCAGGCCCTCGATTGCCGAGAGCTTTCCATCAAATAATAGGAAGAAGGGGATTGCCAATACAAAAAATAGCCAGCCGAAATTCTCAATGATGGTCGTTTCCCTGACCTGGAAATTGCCCTTGATTATTGTGACAAGACCAAGGACCAGGCATATGACGATGATGTTTGCGCCAAGAAGGGTTGAGATCATAAGCTCAGCTTGCTGCTGCGATGCCGCCTGCGTGCTGACAAAAAGGTCCGGAAGGGATGTGCCAAGCCCCAATACTACAAAGCTTAAAAGGAATTTTGGCAGCCTTAACCTGGTGGATATTCCCGTAAGCAGATTGACGACCCTATTGCTCGTTGCGCCCAGTATGATAAGGGAAATGAGAAGGGTGGTAACGCTTGCCGTAAATCCCATTTTATATCTCCTGCGAATGTGGCTAGGTAAGCAAAGCCCGCGGTAGTTTAAAATTATAACCATTTTGCGGGGATGGCTTTTTCCAATGGGGGATTGCAACTGCCTAGGGGGGAATGACAGGCAAATAAGCTTTAAACCGCCCAGTTATCCATTGACCCAATTGGGTTTTACCTTGAAGTGCAATAATTGTTCCGAATCGAATAATAGTTCCGATTCGAATACGTTTAAATAGCTTATTTCCGTTTAATTACCAAACGCAAAACTCATTCTGAGGTAGATTATATGGGCATATTCGATTTGTTTGGATCCAAAGAAGTACCACTTGACAAAATGTTCACTTTGCACACCGAATTCCACCCCTTCAAGCTGGCGGCAAACCATGCCGATTCAGTTGATTTGGAAATCAAATTGACCAACAATTTGGACAAGGAAGTGCTCACATCAGTCGTGGTGCAGGTTCCCAAGCCGTTGGGGCTGGATAAAAGCGCATTCATGCAGCAGCGGGAATTACGGCTAGGCGCCCTCCAGGCGCATGAGACTAAAGATGTAAAGGTGCAGATTTATTCCGGCCAGCGCGTGCAGAAGGGCACGTATCCGGTCATGATTTATGCGATCTCCCATTACCGCGACTACAGCTACATCCTGAATGAGATGAGGAAAAAAATGGAGCTTAGGGTCGTATAGTTTATTTTATCTCCGCCAATTTTTCAAGGATTAGCTGCTGCCACCTTGGGGAAAACGCCGTCCGCTGCTTTGGCATCCTCGGAGTGTCCCAAACCTTCATCGCATTCCAATAGCCGGGATCGTGGCAAAGCGCCCGATCGACAAGTGCCATAAGGCGGACATCACTAAGCCCATTGGCCCTGCCCGGAACTGCCAGGCGTTTTGAAAGACTGCCCATAATTTCCCTTGGGTGCTTGATTGAGGGCACAATTAGGGAATGCCGGAATAACAGGTTTATTTTTTCAACGTATTTTGGGGGGACGCCGTGCCTATTTGCCTCCTCCAAAAGGCTCGCGCTCAAAGATTTATGCACAACATCCCAGGAGGGCAATTCCTCTGCCATAAGAATTAGCTTACTTCCTGTACCTATACGAATAGGGCATCGGCTTTTCCGGCGCCGCGGGCTTATCTTCCTCTAAATCCGAAGCCGATGGCATTGCATTGGAAGTGGTAACAATAATGATCTTCTCAACCGCCTTCACGGAGCGGTACATGATGGTCTTGTCACGGAAAACCCGCTTTGCCTCGTCCTTGGAAGCAACCTTGATTGGCTCAAGCGTTAGGCGCACAACCTCCCCCTTCTGGAGGTCCAAAATCACATCATAGACCTTTCCAACGAACTGCGCGTTGTCCGTGTAAATATCCATTCCAATCAGTTGAGAGAGCTTTACTGTCATTTTTACCACCTAGGAAGCGTAATTATGTTATCTGTACCAATAACATATTTAAAAAGGTATTCTCGATGCCCCTTGAGGTAAATTAGCAAACGCTGCTGGAAATGCGGGGGAAAATAATTGCCGGATTGCACCCCCTCTATTTTTAATAATTCCAAACCAAATCATTGAGTTTATGCGATTGTGTTTCAGTGGCAGAATTCTAGCTTCCCATTGAGCCAATTTCTTTCCCATTGATCGAAAATGGTTCAGCAAAAAGCTGGAGACCCGGGTCCGATGCACTAAAGCGACTTCGCTGCAAAAGAAAACTATTATTGATTCGCAAATCATAAGCGTTTCTTGGCGGCGGAGCCGTTCGCCACCTTCTTTTTGAAAGAAGGGGGCAAGGCGTGGAAATCCCGGCAATCGCACTTTTTTGTGGTAGAATGGATGAAATTGAGGAAAGGCTCCATAAGCTCCTTCGCACGCAGATATCCTCAGAGCTGGATAGGATGGATAAGCCCTCCGATGCGAATATGCTTATCCACAAGGACACCGGGGTTAGGGAAATCCACATACCCACTAAAGCATGGCAAAAAGAGGAGGTTAGGGATCTGATCCAAAGCGTCACCCGCTGGTGGATTTCAAGCAGCAGGGGGAGGATGCTTGCAATAAGGAAACTGCCATCGAAGGGGGCGATCAAATTCTTTATCCATAGGAATGAGCATGATTTGCCCGAGGAGTAACCTTTAAAAATAAGCTTTTGGATAAAGAATGACGCATTTTTACTAGTTATACGTGTGCGTGAAGCAGGTGTGGAGGTTATGGCAAAGCAAGAAAAGATCATCCTAACGAAATATGAAAAGGCAAGGCTAATTGGCGCAAGGGCCTTGCAGCTTGCAATGGGCGCACCATGCCTTGTAAAATCCCATAAGGGAGTTTTCAATGCGGTGAAGCTCGCATTATTTGAACTCGAAAAAGACGCCCTTCCCTTGCAGGTTGTAAGGCAGGGCCTATAAGGTGCTAAATATGGAAATCAAGGTACAAAAGGACGAAGACGATTATCTCGAAGTCATGCTAGTAGGCGAGGATGTTGGCTTCACCAACCTGATTGCCGAAAAATTGCTCGAAAGCAAGGGAGTCGAATTTGCCGCAAGCGCATATGAGCATCCACTGCGGGGAAACCCAATTCTTAGGATAAAGGCCAAATCGCCCCACAAGGAATTGAAAACGGCGCTTAAGGAAGTTATAAGTTCCCTGGACGATTTTGAAAAGGCGCTTAAGAAGGAATTGAAGTAACTCCATTTGATAAATATTTTATTAGACCCTTAGATTGATCTCTTTTACCCTAACTAAACTATTTCGTGGGGCAAATTTACTTCCTTCAAAATTGAAATCAATTTATCCCTAGTCGCCGCATTCATGCTCTTCTTCTCTATCAACGCTACCTCCAGCTTTTCCGCGCTCTTTTCCATCGCCTGCTTCACGATTTCCGGAGTTACCTCATCCAGATTGTGCTTTGAGCACACGTAAGCGAACTCGTAATTTTGTTCCAGCATCAATCTGGAGAATTTAGAGCAATAATGCGTTCCCCCAAAGCCGATTGCGGTTTTAGCTTCTGGACTAGCCTTTTGCCCCTTTTTCCATTTATTGCAAACTTCCATAATGCAATCGGAAAACAGGTCTCCGGCTACTTCATTTGCGAACTCCTTATCCGTACTGCCAATTTCCACGAAAAGGATTGGCGCTTTGAGGGGCGTTGGTCCGTGGTGGGTTGCCTCCATTGAAAACGGGAAACCCTCAAGCGGATGGGAAGATAGGTAATTGGAAGCAATTTTCAGAGCTGATGCGGATGAATGCGCCAACTCATTGGGATTACCGCCCAATTTGTTTCCAGCTCCGAAATTGCCGCACGTGTGCGCCGTCACCGCCGGAGAATTGGTTTCGCTCTTATGGGTTGATGCAACAATCAGGAGGTCGGCATCATTGAACAGAGGATAATCCTTCAAATAATCCGAAAAAATGTGCAAGGTGGTTAGTTCGACGAGCTTCAATCCGTTTTTTTCCCAGCTGCGCCATTCGTATTTCCCATCTCCACTCTTTATATGGGGCTTTTCCAAAAAGCCATGCTTTCCAATAAGGGATTTTGCAATCGTCTCCCCGGCAAGGTTCCCTTTGCTGAATGCAATAAGAGGCATGGAATAATTGAAATGGGAGAGATTAAAAAATTCCAGCGCTTGCATATTTCCATGGAAATCGACTCCGATCCATTCGATAGGCAAAAACGGATACCAAGCTGGGAGCAGGGGCCAATCACGGATGCAAATGTGCTTGTGGTGGGTGCTGGCGCCCTTGGGAACGAAGTTGTGAAATCGCTTTGCCAATTAGGTGTTGGCAAGATCACGCTTGTTGATTACGATATTGTAGTTAAGGCTAATTTGAACCGCTGCTTATTTTTCACGCCGGAAGATGCAGAAAACAAGATGCTAAAGGCGGAAGCTATTGCCGAAAGGGCACAAAAGCAATATCCCGAAACTAAAATTTCATACATAATCCGGAAAGTGGAGGAGCTGAAGGAGGAATTCTATTCCGAATTCGATTGCGCATTTTCCTGTCTTGACAATTTGAATGCCAGATTGCATTTGAATGCGCAATGCTATGGCAAAATCCCCCTAATTGACGGCGGCACAACCGGCTTTTTGGGCAAAGTGCAAGTTGTCAAATCCCCCTCCAGCTGCATCGAATGCGCGATGAGCAAAAATGACTACAAGCTTTTGTGGCAAAAATACAGCTGCGTCGGGGAGGTGCTGGATTTCATCGATCCCAAGATGCCGGCTCTCTCAACAACCAACAGCATCATCGCAGCCCTGCAGGTAAATGAATTTCTTAAATTGAGAATGGATTCCCTGAAAAACGAAAACAACCTGGTCGGGAAATACCTGCTTTTTGACGGGAGGAAAAACGGCTTCCGGATTTTCGAGGTTCAAAAGAGGAAGGAGTGCCCGGTGCATTTATTATGAAAATACTCGCAATTTCAGACCTAGGAAGCTGGGAAGGTTTAAAATCTATATTCGATAAGACAAAACCCGATGTGGTGGCACTCGCTGGCGATTTAATATCAGACGGTTTTGCTGAATTTCGGGCAAGTGTATTCGAGAAAATTCCGAAATTCAAACAAGAGAGAAAAATACTCATGAAAAGATTCGGAGTTACGCTCTCAAAAACCGGTTCTTACTGTCTTAATGGCAATAACTTTAGTGTATGGGCTGACGCACTTGATTCACTAGAAGATAAATATGAAGCAAGCTCGGAGTTTGAAAAAATTAGGAAAACTATTCATACAGATAAGTTTTACGATTTTCTAAGATATGCTGGAAAAAAATCATCGGTTATTGTTGTTAAAGGCGATCACGATGAAGATTTTAAAAATGAATACAATTTAGAATTAATTAACAGCATCCGAAAGTGCGCGGAAATTTCAGGGAAATTATTGAATATCGATGGAATGAATTTCTTAGGCTTAGGCTTTAACGAAACACACTACTTTCGAGTTCTTCGACCTTTAGTAAAAAAATACCAAAATAAGGTAGACGTTCTTGTAACTCATGCTGAACAGGAAAGAATGCCCATTTTAAGCCAATTTAGCCCAAAATTAATCATTCGGGGACATTTTGGCTCTGGAAAATACTACGTGAACAATATTCCGTCTGTCTTCACAGCTGATGCTTATTACTCAACTATTAATATTGGCTTCAATGGAATTATCGATATTATCCAATATGCCAAAAACCATGATAAGAAAATAACTATTTTAGAAAAAGGAAGCTGCGCTCCTTGGTTTTCTAACAAATCTGAATTCGAAATATATAGTTGGCTTAAACCATATTCAGAATGAGATATCCGTTATCTGCTTGAATGCCTCCTCGACCTTGAAATCGCCCATTGCCCCCCCGCCGCCAAGCCTTCTTCCGCAGCGCACGCATTTGGTATCGCCCGAAATTATCGCTTCAAAGCAATCCTTATGGTAAGGGGCGCCGCAAAAGCAATGGCCGTACTTTGGGTTGTGCTCTTCTTGCTTGACGGAAATCATGAATCCGGTTTTGCATAGCTCGCATTTCTCATCGTTTGAGGAGATTTCGGCTGCTTTGGATGACATTTCTGAAATTGCCCGATTGTAAAAAGGCTTAGCAATGTCTGAATTGGGCTTGGAAGCATTTTTGGATGGGGAATTTCGTTTTTCTGAATTTGGCGATTGCTTATCAATGGTATCATCTGCTTTTGCATCAAAATCCTTCCCATCTTTTTTGACTATATGCCGCTCAACGAAGGGCGAAGTTTTCTTCAAGAGGCGCTTTTGCTCATCAGTTGGACCAAACCTTCGCATGAGGTCCATTATGTCAATTGTTTCTTCCGAACGCTTCTCCTCCGGAAGCTCCTGTATCTGCACATGGCGCTGCTCTATTGCCTTCCAGAGGATTTCAACAGGCAGTTTTGCCTGGATTGTATGGGAAAAATCAATAGGCTTGTTATCGGTTGGGTGTTGGTTTTGGCTATCAATAGCCGATACAGCCCCATTCCCCTCAGGTTTAGCCTTAATTTTTTTCTCCTTCCTCCCAAGCCATGCATCGGCAGCTTTTTTCCATTTCTCAGAATAATCATTGACACCCTTCATGCTAAGGAAAATGGATTTGGAATCGCCGGAAAATGAGATGTAGCCGCCCTCGCCAAGGGATTTGAGCCTTTCGAGGAATTCTGCTTCACCGACATTGAAAATGGCGCGCATTTCGGAAGCATCGCTTTTACCCTCCTTCAATAATTGCAATAGGATGAAATCGAACTTCTCCAGCCTAAGCTTTGGCCCTGCCTTCAATGGCACGGCTATTGCCCGCTTTTTCCTTGGGCCTTTTTGCTTCTTTTCGGGTATTCGCGCATCTATTGCCGGCTCCATTTCCACAATGATCCTCTCCTGGATTTCGTCCATAACAACCACAATTGCGGATTGTGAAAGGCATTTACGAACGAATCAATTTCCATTATTCATGTTTTAGACAAATTTTCTAATTCCACTTGGTTTTACTTCTTATCAATAACAGCAAAGCTTACCTCATAATAAGCATTTCCCTCAACACGAAAAATCCGCTCCTGCATCCTGCCGCCCTCCTTTTTCAGGGGATCAACCACCATTGCAATATTGAAGGGAGCGGAAAAATACTTGTTTTGCGTTGCAACATCGGTTGCCGAAAGCCAGCAGCCGTACGATGGGTGCGAATGGATCCAGCCAACTATCAGCTTCTTTTCCTTGAAATGCTTGCTGAAAGCCTGTGTGAGCTCTGCGAATGCCAATTTGTTGAATTTGACAGAAACCGCAGTTGAGCTGTTGCTGGCGGTTATGAAATGATCCACCACCACATATTCAAATCCCTTCCATTGGAAAATATCCCCCACCAGCAGCCCCAGCGCCTCTTTTCCATGCCTTGCGGCATCCTCCATGATCCGCTCCGCCTTTTGAAGGGCCGGATTTGAGATGTAAACATCAAATGGATGCAAAGAATCCATGGAGTTCACCAAAATTAAATGAATAAAGACTAGGGGGAAAAGGGCTAAAACGCATCAACCAAACATATTCCAAATCGCCTAGTCCAAACCAATTATTTTCTTTATCTTTTTCCCTAAATCATGCCTTTTCTTGCGATCCTCAGTGATGCGCTTTTGGAGCTCGCCATGCTCAAGCGGGGGCGAAACCGGGGTTATATCCGAAAGCATGTCCTCCCGCAGGCGGTCCCTTGCCGTATCAACTGATTCGTACCGCTCAATTTTGCGCTTTCCAAGGATCAGATTGTCGGGCTCGTCGTTTTCAAGGAGCATGGAATAGTCCCGCTCCTCAACAACTTTTGGCTTTTTGGATGCGCTGTGCTTTTTTTCCTCAATGTGCTTCTTTTCCCTAACTTCGACAACACGCGGCTTGCCCATAACACTCCCCCATATTGTTTGCCCAATTTGCAACAAAAAAGCTTAAGGGGCGAAGGCATTAATATACTTTCTAGCGTCATCTAATTAACCTAAAAAAACTGGGTGACCCACATGGCAGAATTCAACATTACGGTTTCGCACACAACAAGCGGGAAGGAGACGGTTCTTGCAGTTGAGCCCGAATTCACGGTTTCTTCCGTGCTTGAGGTTTTGACGGAATCACTCCAGCTAAAGGACCGCTTTGTTTTGGCAACGGAGGACAATAAAATCCTCAATCCGGAGACCTCGCTTCTGGAGGCTGGAATAAAGGAGAACGATACGCTATTGCTGATGCCCGACCCGACGGGGGGATAGGCATGCCCGAAAGGAATGAGAAAAGGGGAAAGGTTCCGCAGGTTAATGCAGGCGAAGGCGAGCATAAACTTGTTGAATTTATTCGCGCCACCAATTTGCAAGCGCCAAGCAATAGTGGAAAGCACTTAATCCGGGGCTATATGACGGGAAACAAGCTTTGGCTGCAAGCCCAGGGCGGAATAGATAATGCGCTCGAACAAAAGCTTAGGGAACTGGGAATAGAGCACACAAAGCACCGGATTTCGATACCACATACCCCAAGGGCATTTTCTATTGATGAGACCCATCTTACCGGCGATTTATTCCGTAGGATCAAGCTTTATTTCGATGCCCATAAGGAGGCACATATTGTGTTTTCGGCCGATCAACAATAGCAAATGAGTGCCCAACCAGGGACGCATTTGACTCGCAACACCCGAAGCCATCCGTGCTGGCATTAATATTCCTTGCCCATCAATTTTACTTACGTGAAAAAATATGCCCCAGCTTCCGGATGCGGTGTTCCAAAGAAGGCTTTCAGCTGAGTTTGATGGCATGCAAAAGGCTGGCTTTCGGTTCAGCGCCGACCCCTCAAAAATCAGCTACGAAGTCGAATTGAAGGCAAAGGCTTTGCAACGGATTGGAAGCTCAATTTCAGTTCGAAACAACCACAAATTCAGGATTTCGTTAAAGCGCTCATACCCCTATGCCGGCGGCTTTGATGTTGTCTGGCTAACACCTATTTTCCACCCTAACATCAATGACAAGGATGGGAAGGTATGCATCCATATCCTGACCGATTGGGCAGCCTCGCAAACGCTTGCGGGCTTAGTCAAGGGCATCGAGCACATGCTGACACACCCAAATGTTAAGAGCCCCCTCAATGTGGATGCCGGCGAATACTTCTATTTCCACCCCGAACTGATTGATAATAAGTTCGACAATTTGGAAAAAACAAGCAAACCAAAAATTGTTTTGCAGAAATGATTGTGATTTCAAACAACAAGTGAGCAAAAACCATGGTTCTTGCAAAAAAGCCCAAAATAGTTTCAATCAAGGAAAGGAAGAGCAAGGAAAAAGAGCCGCCAAGCCATAAGACGCATAAATTTGTCCACACATACATGCCAAAAAAAGAGTAGGAATTGAATCATCATATGATTTGGCAAAATGGATCGGCATCCATCCCCTTTTTCAACCCAAAACCAGCACGATAAAGTTATGATCAACGAATCCGCAATCAAAAACGCTGTTGAGCAGATCCAGGCAGGCGAGAGCGCGCAAAAACGCATCGCGGAAAAAATGCGTGCGGAAAAGGGGGAAATAGCCTTTAGGGAATCACTAGAGAAAAAGCTGATCAATGAAATTCCGGATATCGAAGTAAATGGGAAAGTTGCCGCAGTCGATGGGGGCCTTCTTGCCGAGGAGCTGCATTCAATTGACATCGTCTTGGTGAGGGCTGCCGCCGTGATTTTCGAATATGAAAACTCCAAACTCAAAAAGCACCACTACCACCCTTCGTCATTCCCGGATTACGAGGTTTACACCCCATCGGCACTGGACGCCCACGAGGCGATTTGGTTTAGGAATATTGCGCGTCTGGAAAAGGAAATCAGCTGCGCAATCGAGGCAATTGAAAAATACGCCCCAAAAGCGCTTTTCCTGGACGGCTCGATTGTGCCGCAGGTATCGGATAAGCCCGCCAAGGAATCTGAAATTTACCCCCACTATGAGAATCTAGTGGAAAAATACAAGAAACTCTTTTCAATTTCGGAAAAAAGCAATTGCCTGCTTGTGGGCATAATCAAGGACTCAAGGGGAAAGCAGTTCCTCAATTTGGCGCAGAGGCATTTGGGGCTTGGGGTAGCGGATGATATGGTTTTGAAGAAAACAAATGATTCGGCTTTCCTGTTCAATTTGCTAAATGAAAAGGAGCGGACGTTTGCATTCAAGTATGCAAGCATAACAGAGCACCCAATCCTTAGGGATTTGCACGAATACGCAGACCGGATTTCCTCATTCTACCTAAAAGCCGTGAAATACGATAGGCCCCTTCGGATTGATTTCCTGCTTCCGGAGGGCGATGGCAAGCGAATTGAGGAGACCGCATCCTTAATCTACTCATTAAGCAAGCACAACTCACAATATGCTTATCCGGCAATCCTAATTGAAGCTGATTTGAGGGCGGCAATGGACCCAAAGGAGCTTGAAATTGTGTATGGAAGGATATTCTCATCGCTCGGTAGGCAATCCAGCATATTCAAATTGAGAAGGAATACAAGGCCGTTCAGGTAGATAGGAAAAATAAAAAGGAAAACGGCACCTATTCAATCGTAGTATTTGTCGAATTTGTGGTTAGGTTAGACGAAATATAGGTCGTTTGGCCGGATGTTATTGAAAACATCTGGAAATCCGGATTATAACCAGTCTTGCGGAATTCAAGGACATAGCTATTTGGATATAGGGAAAGCGTCAAGGGCGAAACGCCCCTAAATGGGTATGGGTACGACGAACCCGATATTCCAACGTAAACATTAGCTCCTGATGGCGTTGTCCCCGCCATTAATGTTCCATTTGCCGGCGGCACGGATGGTGAGGGGGTTGGTGTGCTCGCATTTACCGTAGGCGTTGGCGATGATGCATTGACAGTAGGTGTTGGTGAGGTCGCATTAACAGTCGGATAAACGCTTGGAGATGGCGTAGTCGCATTTACTGTCGGAGTTGGGGACGATGCGTTTATGGTTGGTGTGGGCGAAGTTGCGTTCACTGTGGGGATAATGGTCGGGGTTGGAGTTAACGAAACAGTTGCCCACGGCGTTGCTGTTGAATTAGCCTTTTTAACGCACGTGAGTGCATCCCCGCACGAATAACCGGTTGGACAGCCGCATTTTAGGCAATTTTGTACGGTAAAGCCACCCTGGCAATAATATGGTTTTGTTGCAAGGCATTGCCCATTTTGGCTAGCTGAACATTTTAATGGCCCGATTGCCTCGCCGACCGGTGAGGACAGGCTAGGAACAACATAAAATAGAATTACGCCAAGAATAACAAGCGCCGCAATACCATACAGAATCTTATTGTCCATTTGTACCACCATAAATTATTACGTTTAAAGAGTAAAGCAATATTTTTAAACTAATTATATCCCTATTGGGCGGAAGTGCTTGAAATATGTGGGGCAAAAATAGCTATTTTTGAATTAAATCATCAAATTTTATCCCCGAATTCAACTCCTTATCACTTAGGGTAAACGCCTTTTCCGTCTCCTTCATCGTGATGAGCGGAAAGAACCTCCACTCCTCGCGGCTCACCTTCCAGGCGATGTAAAAAGGGATAGCCGTGCGGGCTTCGAATTCCTTCATCGCAGCCATCCGGTCCTTTTCGATCCAAAGGTTCCCGGAATTCCAAGCCTTGCATTCTATTGCAAATTTCTTGGTGGAACTAAGAACAATCAGATCCGGAGAAGTTGAATCGTGAGCGCTCCCTGCTGCGCGCACAACGAAAAAACCCCTCCCCTCGAACATCTTCTTTAGCTGGCGTTCGTAGTTGGCGCCCTTTGTGGACATGTTTTAAATCAGGCTAAGGAGTAATAATAAGCAAACGGGAGGATACGATGGCAATGAAAAAAGGGCTCATACAACAATACGGGATCACGGGAAAATTCAAGGGATGGCATACCGCAGGGCAGGCACTTGTAGATTTGAAAGGATACCATCCGGAGCTTCCACATTCCCTAAATGTCCTAAGGGAGCACTTACCTATGTTATGGCCCAAACATTTTGAAATAACAAAGGGGAAAAAAAGGCTTAATTTGTTCAGACCGCTGACCATGCAGGAAGCATCGGATGTAGCCGCTAAAATCAAGGCAGCGATCCCATATGGCGGCAGCACAAATTTGCCAAAGGATGAACGGGTTTTCCTAAACAGGAACGATTTGCTTCAATCCGTTTACGATATTGCTGGCCAAATAGGTGAAATCGAACCTAGCGAGCTAAAAAGAAGGCAGAGGGATGCAGGCTTGGCGATAGCAAAAAAGAAGGCGGGAAAAATACCTTCAACTCCGGATTACTATTCAGCAGCAACTGATGTCCGCCCCAAATTGGTGTTTGAGGAAGATTTGAAAAATGCGCATTACCTGCACTTGAAGCCAAATGGGCTCACAGGAAGGGAAGCCGAAATATACCTGCTTTCAAGAATTCCAAGGCACGATTTCACGCCGGTAGAAATTGCCAAACATTTTGGCGTAAGCCCGCAGCACATAAGACAAACAATTCGGGAAGTCGATGAAAGGATAAATGGACCGTTGCGAAGGCAGGAGAGGGAAATTAGGGAAAAAATGGAAAGGGAATTCAGGGATAGGGAAATGCGCACAAGGAAAGCGGCATGATAATGATAGGATTGATTTGGCGGAGCATATATGAAAAACAAGAAATTTACATTCAAGGACCACAAGGCCGACACGATTGACACCGCCAGGGGGCTAAGCCCCCTACGCGTGTCGCCCCTACCCCCTTATTTTGAGGAGCTAATATGAAAAGCAAGAGATTCATTTTTAAAGATCATAAAGCGGACATGTTCATAGAAGCCTACGGCAAAAGCTATCCGGAGGCATTGGAAAATTGCGCCGCGGGCCTATTTGAAACGATTTGCGATGCCTCCAAATTGAAGGAAAGGAAGAAACTCTTGGTGAAGGAAAAAGCATCCACACTTGAGCAGCTCACAACTTTCCTCCTTAATAAAATCGTTTCCGAGGGGGACGCTAGGGAAATGATGTACAAGCGCATGAAGGTAATTAAATTCGAGGAAAAGAAAGGGATGTATTCCGTGAAAGCGCAGGTTTTTGGCCAGGAAGCGGTGCACAAACTTGGGCGAATGTATGTGAAGGCGGTAACGCACCATGAAGCAACGGTTGAAAAGAAGGGAAAAAATTGGCTCATTAGGGTATTGCCGGATATTTGAGATGATTTTTATGAGGATGGTTGCAAAAGGCGCAGAGGGCGAAATATTTGAACTGGAAAAAGGCGGAAAAAAGCAGATTCTGAAGCGCCGCGTTGTGAAAAAGTACCGCATCCCAGAATTGGATAAGAAAATAAGGGAGGCACGAACCAAACGGGAGGCAAAAGTGCTTTTTGCAGCCAAATTGGCAGGAGTCAAATGCCCCTTGGTTTACGAGGTAAAAATGAAAGAAACCGAAATACTGATGGAAAAAATTGAGGGGAAAAGATTGAGGGAATTATTGATTGAAGGCACCAAAGGCGCCAGAAAAATCCTGATTGAAGTGGGCGAAAATTTGGCTAAATTGCACAACTCCAACATCATCCACGGCGATTTTTCAACAGCGAACGTCCTGGTTACCTGGAAAGGGGAGATTGCAGTCATCGATTTCGGGCTGGCGGAAATCTCAGCATCAATTGAGGATAAGGCAACGGATGTTTTGGTGTTCAAGAAGAGCTCTAAAAAGGAGGAATTTGAAGAGTTCTGGAAGGGCTATGCAAAGGAAAGCAAGAATGCAAAAGCGGTTTTCCGGCAGCTAATGGAAATTGAAACGCGCGGAAGGTATGTTGCTAGGGCGCAGGCGGGTTGATTATAAATTCAAAATTGGCAAATGCGAAATGTCAAAGTTTTTTACTAATGCCCACCTAAGCTTTAAATAAAAATTTGCTATTACGAATTGAAACAATACCAATTATCGCTAGAGCTAGGATTGAAAAAATAAAGGAAAAAAGCGCCTTATCTTGCCGACCTTGCAACCCGCTCAATTTCGTTCTTCCTCTTGACGGAAAACGATGCCGGATCGTTTGATGCGGCAAGCGTAATCTCGTTAACAAGCGCGCCCTCGAGCGTAAGCTTCTTGTCGAATGCCGCGGAAATTGCTGCAAGGACTATGTTCCTTAACGCAAGATCAAGGCGCCTTTGCGCTGAAATGTCAACCGCAATCTGGTAGCTCATGCCCCCAAACCTGACCCTTGTCGTATCTTCCCTGGGAGCGGAATTTTCAAGGGCGCGGATGAGAACCTGGATTGGATTTTGCTTGGTTCGCTTTTGCACTTCTGCAAATGCGTTCCTAACCATCTTGATTGCTTTTGTTTTCTTTCCCTGAAGCTTCCCATGGGTCCGGATGATCTTTCCCCCCATCTTTTCACCGGTGCCCCCACGAAGCAGCTTGTTTATGAGCCGCTCAACAATGTTCACTTTGGATTTTGCAAACTGCATGTTGGCATGCTTTGCAAAGGAATGCGGGTAAATCATGGGCTTTAGTGAAATATGCTGGGCAAGGCTCAAATCCTTGACTTCCAAACCAGTGTAGTCATACAGGCCAAACAATTTTGTTTCCATAATGTTTTCACCAACAATTTCTTCCATGATGGAAAATTCCAAATATTTCCCAAAGAGTGAAAGCTTCCAAAAGCCAATTTCCCTAATTTTCCAATAAATTTTTCCCAAAAAGGGAAAAGAAAAAATCTACCTCTTCGGCTTTTCCTTCTTCTTTAATCTTAGCTGATCGAGGTTGATCCCATTGACCGCAACGACCTTGTAGCGGATGCCGGGGATCGAGCCCATCTGCCCGCGCTGGGAGCCTCCAAGGCCCGCAATTGTGACCTCGTCGTGCTCATCAATCTGCAAGATGGCCTTATCCTTAGGCGCGTGGGCACCGACCTTCTTTCCATTCTTGATGAGTTGAACCCTCACGATCTTGATGATCCCCGAGTGTGGCTGCTTTTGCTCAGCGCCTTCCTTCTTGAGGACGATTCCCTTGGCAAGGGGAGCCCCTTCAAGGGGATCGTATTTGGCCTTCAAGCCCAGGGCCTTGCGTTTCCATGGCTTTTTGAGCCACCGCTTGGCCTGCCTATCGCGCCTAAGTTTCCTTCCAGCAAACAAGCCACGTGCCATAAATTTTCACCAAATAATTGATTTTCGAATTGGCTCCAAATTGGGCCAATTTTTTCATCCATTAATAAATTTTCAAACCTTCAACGCCATCCATCCAAACCCAGATTTTTCCCTTAATTAAAAACGCCTATATTCGCCTTTTGTCACAATCCTGACATCATCAAAATCAAAATACCTCTTTCCCAGGAGTTTGGCGCGCTTGATTTTCTCGCCATTCCTCCCGATTGCAAGTCCCCTGTCGGCATTTTCCACCAGCACCTCAAGTGCGCGTTTGCCGTTCTCATCCTTTTCCGCAAGTCCTTTAATGACCGCGGGATGGAGGAGCGAACCAAAAAACTGCTCCTTGCTGTTTGGGCTTTTCACGATTTCAACATGCTTGTTGAATGCCCGCTCAAGCCTTGAAATGTTTGCCCCCTGCTTTCCTACAGCCCTTCCGAATTCCGAATCCGGAACGGCAAAAATCAAACTTTCGGTTTCCGAAATGACATCATTTGCCCTAGCGCCGGTCATCTGCTCGAGAAGGTTCATCAACTGGAGATCCTCCATCGTGAGCTTTTGCATCTAATTCTTTGCACCGCTTGCCGCATCCAATATTTCCGAATTGCCGGCCTCAATTATGCTTATGACTGAAACGGGAAATGGCTTTCCGCAAATCGTGCCAAGTTCAAGGCTAGTGCCATCAAATTCAATTACCGGCACATTTGAAAGCTTGGAATAATGCTCAATATCGCGAACCGTGTTTTTTGGGATGTTTTTAGCCAGGACAATGATTTTAGCGCTCCCCATGAGTGCCATCTTCCTTGCCTTGTCCGTTCCAAGTTCCACTTTTCCGGTATCAACCGCGCGCCGGATTGCCTTGTTTAGATCCATAAATTTTGCACCAAATGAATGATTGTTTTTTATTGAAAGGTTGCCCCAAAAGGCATTAACCCTCAACTCGCATAACCCCTATTGAACATGGGAAAAGAAATCTCAGAAATGAGTTGGTTCTCAATCCACTGAGCTGCAGCGGATTACTCCCCGTTTGGAGATTTAATGTGAGGATTCTCGTTTATAAGGGTTGCGATTAGAAAGAAAAAAGTAGGGCATTTCTGCCCATAGGTTTTTATACGAAAACGTCTCAATAAAATGGCTCAAACAAGTTATAGAGAGAAAAATGTTTTCCGGATTTTCCAGTTTTTTTTATTTCATTGTTGCTCCTAGCATAAATGCTAAAACAGCAATTATTGCTATTGCGAGGACTATTGTCCGCATATTTTTTCACCCCTTTTTTTCAATATTTCCTTTTCAGAAAATAAGCTTGATAAGTGCATCACGTGTCGCACGTTCCCACATATATGCGCAAAGCTACTATCCAACGAAATCACCCTCAAATTCCCACGGATTCGTTATATCAATACAATATCGATACAAATAACTTGTATTTAAATATATCGAATGGAAAATTGATGAAAATGGGATTCGTTGATTGGATCCTAACTGGATTCCGAAGAAAAAGGTACTTGAAATCGCCATACCTAATCGAAATTAGGCTTTCTGGACCGGTAAAATTTTACACTAA
>ERZ1292640.1161-Hain-H43-02um-R1-1161-length-21776-cov-43_pt2 | contig 16818 bp, 12 predicted proteins | sample MGYA00564404_ERZ1292640 | MGnify/ENA primary metagenome ERZ1292640 (study PRJEB36523, sample SAMEA6512636) | groundwater metagenome | collected 2019-01-08 | study: AquaDiva: Metagenomics assemblies of 32 groundwater samples
AGAAACACTTCCAGGTTGTAATGGTTTCGCTCCACGCGGGCGAAGTTGTCCTGGAGGGCGTGGGTCAACTGGTCGTTCTCGAGCATCCGGCCGCGGGCGTCGGCGAGGAACTTCGCGTATTTCTCCGCCCACGACGGCGCGACTTTGAGATCGGGCAGTGCGGGCAGCGGCGGCGGCGCGAGCGTCATGTCACTGCGCGTCGTGCCGCGTCCCTTGCCGTAGGAGTTGCCGTAGCCGGGGCCGCGAACCCGCGAGACGACGCGGTCCCAGGTGCGCTGCCAGCCGCGCGCCTGCCGCTGCATCATCCGGTAGATCTCGACCATGCCCGTTGCCCGCGGCCCGTAGTAGAGCCGCATGAACTCGGCTGCATGCTGGTCCGGGGAAACCGTGCCCGGGTTCCAGCCCCACTGGGCCACCGCCGACCAGCCCAGCCAGAAGGTCTCGTTGTGCAGTCCGGAGTCATCCCACGCCGCGGCGAACACCCCGATGGGCTTGCCCTTCCAGTGGCGCCCCGTGGCGATCGACTCGAACGCCGATTCCAACCGGCCCCTGGCGAGCCCGGATTCCGTCTCCAGGGCCAGGTGATCCGGGAACAGATCCTCGCCGCCCTGCATCGAGACGTAAGCCAGTTGCCGCATTCCGAGCTTGTTCTCCCACTCCAGGTACTCGGGCTCGCCGATCACACCGTCGATCACCTCGGGCGGGATCAGCTTGACGTGCTCCTCCAGCAGCGGATACTCGGCCCAGACCAGCGGGCGGCGCCCGTGCGGCTTCAGGAATGCGTGGGCCTTCTGGACGAACTCCACCCAATGCAGGCTGCGGTTGACCTCGTTGTACGGCCGCGCGCACTGAGGCTCGATCCCGGCGTAGTAGACCTCGTCGGTGGAGACGTAGAAGTAGTCCACGCCGCGCGTCGCCTTGATCAGGTCGCCGTACATCGAGAAGATCAGCTCGTGGGTGCGCGGCTCGCACAGCGCGCTGTGGTAGTTGTTGCCGTCGGCGCGCAGCGGGGCGAACTGCGGGTGTTTGAGCACGTAAGCCATGTGCGCCGGCGCTTGCACGTTGGGCACCACCTGGATGAAGCGCTCCAGCCCGTAGTTGACGAGCTCCTGCAACTGCGCGGTGGTGAACGCCCCGGGCGCGCCGATCACCGGGTTCGACGGGTACTCGAACTTGTCTTCCAGCTCGAAGGCGATCATGTTCACCTTCAGCCGGGCCGACCAGTCCAGGTAGCGTTTCAGCGTCTCCATGCGGTCCTGGTGGTGCTTGGTGTCCCAATGCAGAAACCGCAGCTCGAGCCGGGGCCAGTCCTCGATAGTACCCTTCGGCAACAGCAGCCGGCCGGCAGGGTCGCGCTTGGGCAATTGCAGCAGCGTCTGGACGCCGTAGAAGAGGCCCGGATCGCCTTGGCCGGTGATCTCGATGACGGCGTCGTCGATCCGCAGCCGGTAGGCCTGACGGTCGGCGCCCGGCGACACGGCCAGCCGGATCTGCTTCCCGGCGCCGCCGGCGCGCCGCAGCCGCAGCCCGTGGAATCCGGCGTCGTCGTCGAGCAGCGTGCGGAGGGCGATGTGCTGGTCCGGGAGCTTGCCGGCGTCCACGGCCCAGGAGTCATCCAGGGCGACGTCGCCGCCAGTCAGCCGGACTCGCTGCGGTGCTGGAATGACGGAGTAGCCGCGCTGCCAGAGTTCACCGGCGCCCAGCGCGGCCGCGCAAAGCAGAACCAGCGCGGCCCTACGCATAGTTCAACCACAGGTTAGCGGCGGTGGGTTCCTCCTGCCGCGGGATGAGCTGGATGGCGTCAATCGGGCAGGCCGCCCGGCACACGCCGCATCCGAAGCACCGGGTCGGATCGATATAGACCTTGCCCAGCGCCGACGAATAGAACTCGGCGCCGAACTGGCACTGCTTCAGGCAGTCCTTACAGCCGCTGCAAAGGTCGGGATCGATCCGGCCCACGTACTCGGCCCGGAAGAACATCGGCAGGCCGCGCTGCACGATGTAGGTTCCGTACGCCAGGCAATCGCGGTCGCAGTTACAGAGGCCGATGATGTAGGGCGTAACGCCGGTCCAGATGGTGTGGATCAGCCCTTCCTGGTCGTACTCGCGAATGACCCGCTTGGCCTCCTCCTTATCGAGCACCTCCAGCGACGACGCGGCCTGGGGGAACATGCGCCGGAGGCCTTTCGGGTCTGCGCCCAGGCCGAAGCAGTAACGCTTGTCGGTCTTCCCGGTGGTGATGAAGCGGCAGCCGCACGGGATCCTGGTGACCGAGTCCACCATGTCGATCACCCTCTCGACGTCCTCCAGCGGCAGCACCTGCCCGAAATGGGTGGCCTTGCGGCCATCCAGGATCTGGTCTTCGCCGGCCGGGGGTCCCTGAAGTTCCGCGGTCGGCGCGAGCGCGCCATGCACCTGCTCGAAAGGCTTCGGCACGCCGGTGATGGCCGGCACGCCGAAGTTATCGAAGAAGCGCGCGATCCAGTGAAGCCGCGACCTGGCCCGGACGGTCTCCTGCTGGCCGGCGGAGAGCTCCTCGTGTAGCAGCTCATCAGAGTAGTTCTTCATTTCGAGGTACCACTTCTTGCCCTCGCCGTGCTGGGTGCAAAACTCACACATGATGGAATTATGTTACGACAGGGGCGCCCCGCTGGCAATATAATTGATTGCAATGAAACTGATCGATGAGTTCCTGGCCCAGAAGCGGATCGCCGTTGTGGGCGTCTCGCGACGCCCCTCGGATTTCAACCGCAAGCTGTTCGACGAATTCCGGCGCCGCGGCTACGACGCCGTCCCGGTCAATCCCCAGGCGAAGGAGATTGACGGCCAGCCGTGCTTCGCCCGCGTGCAGGACATTTCGCCGCCGGTGGACGCCGCGCTGCTCATGACGCCGGCCCGCGTCACCGAGCAAATGGTGCGCGACTGCGCCGCGGCCGGCATTAGCCGCGTCTGGATGTACCGCGCCGTCGGGCGGGGCGCCGTCAGCCAGGCGGCCGTTGACTACTGCCAGGCCCACGGCATCCAGGTCATCGCAGGCCGTTGCCCGTTCATGTTCTTTCCGGGCACGGCATTCTTCCACAGGCTGCACGGAGTCTTTTTGAAGCTCACCGGCGGCTATCCCACGCGCTCAGGAAGGTGACGTACAGATGAAACCGATCGGAGTTTTCCGCGTTGTTCCTTCGTTGCCGCCGCGGTTGCAGGCCCTGCGCAAGATCGCCTATAACCTGCGCTGGGCGTGGAATCACGACGCCATCGAACTGTTCCGGCGGCTGGACAGCGACCAGTGGGAAGCGAGCGGCCACAACCCGGTGCTGATGCTGGGAACCATCGACCAGGAGCAACTGAAGAAGGCCGCGTCCGACGAGGCTTTCCTGGCTCACGTGGAGCGGGTCGAGCGCGATCTGGACGCGTACATGGCCGGGGAATCGTCCTGGTTCCGGCGCACCCTCGGGGCGACCGGGCGCCCTCTGGGCGGGCCGCTGGTGGCCTACTTTTCAGCCGAGTTCGGGCTGACCGAATGCCTGTCGATTTTCGCCGGCGGCCTCGGCGTGCTGGCCGGCGACCACCTGAAGTCGGCCAGCGACCTGGGCGTGCCGCTGGTGGCGGTGGGCCTGCTCTACCAGCAGGGCTACTTCCGCCAGTACCTCAACCAGGCTGGCTGGCAGCAGGAGGTTTACGAGGACAACGACTTTCATAACCTGCCCCTGGAGGCGGCCTGCGGGGTGCCCGCTTGCGGGCCTGACGGCGCGCCGCTGGTGATCGAGGTGGCCTTGCCCGGGCGGCCGCTTTACGCCCAGCTCTGGCGGGCACAGGTGGGCCGGGTGCCGCTGTATCTGCTGGACACGAACATCGTGTCCAACAGCCGCGCCGAGGACCGCGACATCACCGACCAACTTTACGGCGGCGACACCGAGATGCGCCTCAAGCAGGAGATCCTGCTGGGCATCGGCGGCTACCGTGCGTTGCTTGCACTGGGCCTGGAGCCGGCCGTCTACCACATGAACGAAGGCCACTCCGCCTTCCTGGCGCTGGAACGCGTGCGCAGCCTGATGGAGAAGCACCGCCTCTCGTTCGCCGAGGCGCGGGCACTGGCCTCCTCCGGCCTCGTCTTCACCGGCCACACGCCGGTCGAGGCCGGCCACGACTTCTTCTCGCCCGAGCAGATGGACCGCTACTTCGGCGACTACAGCCAGCGGCTGGGCCTCTCGCGCCACGACTTCCTCGCCTTGGGACGCCGCGACCCCGCCGACCAGATCGAGAACTTCTGCATGACCGTGCTGGCTTTGCGACTGGCGGCGTTCAGCAACGGCGTCAGCAAGCTGCACGGCAAGGTGGCGCGGCGCATGTGGCAAGGGATCTGGCCCGGAGTCCCGCTGGATGAAACCCCGGTCGGGCACGTAACTAACGGCGTCCATTTCCGGTCGTGGATCTCCTACGAGATGAACCAGCTCTACGACCGCTACCTCAACCCGAACTGGCGCGAGGAACCAGCCGACCCCACCGTTTGGCAGCGCGCCAGGACGATTCCCGCCGAGGAGCTGTGGCGCACCCACGAGCGGCGCCGCGAGCGGCTGGTGGCCTTCGCCCGCCGCCGCCTCCGCGAGCAGTTGCAGCGCCGCGGCGCGCCGCAGTCCGAGGTGGAGAGCGCCGAGGAGGTGCTCGATCCCGAGGCGCTCACCATCGGCTTCGCCCGCCGCTTCGCCAGTTACAAGCGCGCCACCTTGCTGTTGCGAGATGTGGAACGGCTGAAGCGCCTGCTCAACGCTGAGGGGCGTCCGGTGCAGGTCATCTACGCCGGCAAGGCCCACCCGCGCGACGGCGCCGGCAAGGATCTCATCCGGCAGATCGTTGAACTGGCCCGCCAGCCGGAGTTGCGCCGCCGCCTGGTCTTCCTCGAGGACTACGACATGGCCGTCACCCGCTACCTGGTGCAGGGTTGCGACCTGTGGCTCAACACGCCGCGGCGGCCGCTGGAGGCCAGCGGCACCAGCGGCATGAAGGCCGCCGCCAACGGCACGCTCAACCTAAGCACGCTCGACGGCTGGTGGGACGAAGCCTGGCGGGATTTCAACCAGCCCTCGATCGGATGGGCCCTTGGGCGCGGCGAGAGCTATGACAATCACGACTACCAGGACCAGGTCGAGGCCGAGGCGCTCTACGGCCTGCTGGAACGCGACGTGATCCCGGCCTTCTACGAGCGCGGCCGCGACCGGCTGCCCCGTCGCTGGATCGACCGCATGCGGGCCTCCATTGCCACTCTCTGCCATTTCTTCAATACTCACCGCATGGTGCGGGAGTACACCGAGAAGTTCTACCTCACGGGCGATGGCGCCTTCGAGCGGCTGGCCGCGGACCAGGCGGCGCGGGCCCGAGCGCTGGCCGAGTGGCTGGAGAGGGTGCGGCAGGCGTGGCCGCAGGTGCGTGTCGAGGCGGTCGAGGAGGGCCTCCCGGACAGCCTGCCCGTCGGCCAGCGCTTGCGCGCACGGGCGCGAATCCATCTCGGCTCGCTACGCCCGGAGGACGTGAACGTTGAGCTGTACGTCGGGCGCCTCGACGCCGACGGCGATCTCGCCGAGGGCGTCGCCACCCGGATGGAGCCGTCCGGACAGGGGCAGATGGGCAGTTGCTGGTTTGAGGCGAACACGGCGCCCTGCTCAAGCAGCGGCCGCCGCGGCTATACCGTCCGCGTGCTGCCCGCCCATCCGGATCTCAGCGCGCCCTTCGTGCCGGGGTTGATCACCTGGGCGGGACCGTAACCCGGCGCTCACCGGGTCTCCCACACCATCCGCAGGCCCGGGCGGAGCTGTAACCGGCTGCCCAGGACCAGGAACGCGCCGATACCCGGCCGGGGGGCGGATTCGTCGATGTCAAGGCCGGTCACAACCGGCGCGCCGCGCCCCAGACCGGGCCCCCACGCACCAGGGGCCTGGACGCGGCGGGGGCCAGTGAGATGCGCTGAGAACACGGCGCGACCGCCGCCAAGTTCGGCGGCGAAGAACTCGAAGCCGACCATGAACTGGGCCGGCTTGAAATACTGCTCCAGGCGGCGTATGCGTCCGTAGACTATGGCGCCCTTGGCGATCGAGACGCCGCCGGGCAGCTTCACCTCCCGGCGCAAGCGTGCGCGGATCGGATCCCCCACCGCCGCCGTCTCCGCGTCCACCGGCGTCTCGAGCCGCATTTCGAGCTCGAGATACGGAGGCAGCTTCACTTCGGCCGAAGGCCGTGCCGGAGCCGTCGCACCAGGCGCCTCTTCGAAGCGGATGGACGATTCGGTCGCGTATTGCCGGCACTGGCTGAACCGCACCAGGTTGCGGCTCTCGGTGCCGGCGAGGTCGGCCATGATCAGCTCGGCGGAACGGGGCAGAAGGAAATCCCCGGCGCCCAGCGGGCCGCGCCCGTACTCCATGATGTCGCTGGCCCGCGAACAATCCAGGTTGGGCGGGATCTCGTCGGCGTGGACCTCCAGCCGCAGCAGGTCCAGCGTTTCCGCGTCCACCCAGAAGGAGCCGCATTGGCCCACCCTCCCTTCCGTTTGCCGGACGCGCACGGTGGCGGCGCTGCTCAGCAGCGGAAAGCGGAAGTCGTAGTGGTGGGTGCGCCGTCCGTCGCGAAGCTGTTCGCCGGCGTAGCTGAACACCGGCGCCGAGGTGAGGAACACGTTGTGAACGTGCAGGCCGAAATTCCCTGTCCCGAACGAGCCGGCAGTAATCAACTCGGTGAGCAATCGCTCCTCGAAACGCCCCGACTCGGGCCAGGCGAACAACTCCTTGCGGCCGATGAAGGCTATCTCCAGCCGGACCCTGTCGCGGAAGGCGAGCTCGCGGTCGGGCGCGCGCCGCACCGAGCGCTCGATGGTCTCCAGGCAGGTGTAGTTGGGAAGGCGCGCGAGGTCTTCGGCCATGCGCTGGCGGATCCGGCCCAGCAACACCAGCTCGGGAGCCGCCGCCTGCGGCGCGCCGAAGGCGGACAGGGCCGCCAACACGGCGGCGGAAGCCCCCGCGATTCCCATGGCCCCTATTATAGGCGCGCGCGTGTGCTACAGTGACTCGGTGCCCGAAGACCCGTACCGGCTGGATCCGCAGGATGTGGCCGATCCGCCGCGCTCGCTGGCCGCAATCTTGCGGCGCATCGGGCCCGGCATTATCCTGTGCGCCTCGATCGTGGGCTCCGGCGAGCTGATCGCCACCACCACGCTGGGCGCCCAGGCCGGCTACTCGGCGCTTTGGGTCATCCTGCTGAGCTGTTTCATCAAACCGGTCGTGCAGGCAGAGTTCGGCCGGTACACGATCGCCACCGCCGAGACCGGGCTGGCCGCCTTCGACCGCTTTCCCGGCCCGCGCTGGAAGGTGAACTGGATCGTCTGGGTTTGGGCGGTGATGGTCACCATCACCCTGTTCCAGGTGGGCGCGATGTTCGGCGGCGTCTCGCAGGTGATGAACCAGCTTGTGCCCGCGGTGCCGGTCAACCTCTGGGTGCTGGTTTTCCTCGCCCTCACGCTGGCCCTGCTGTTGGGCGGCGGCTACGAGCGCATCGAGAAGCTGGCGATGGTGAAGGTCGCGCTGTTCACCATGCTCACGTTCTTGTGCGCGTTGCTGCTGCTGCGCATGCCGCAGTATTTCTCCTGGGACCAGCTCTTTGAGGGGTTGAAGTTCCGCCTCCCCGGCGAGGGCTTGGCGACGGCAGTGGCGGTGTTCGGCATCACCGGCGTGGGCGCCACCGAGCTGTTCATGTACCCGTACTGGTGCATCGAGAAAGGCTATGCCCGCTTCGCCGGCAAGGGCGACGGCAGCGCGGCGTGGCAGCGGCGCGCCCGCGGCTGGATCCGCGTCATGCAGGTGGACATCGCCTCCTCTATGGTCATCTACACGGTGGCCACGGTCGCGTTCTACGTGTTGGGCGCCGGTGTCCTCAATGGCATGGGACTGGTGCCGGCGGCCAAGGACATGATCCCGGTGCTCTCGAACATTTACACGCAGACGCTGGGACCCTGGGCCTTGTGGCTGTTTTACGCGGGCGCCATCGCCACGCTGTATGGGACGGTGTTCGCCGCCACCGCCGCCCACTCGCGGCTTTACGCCGACATGTTCCGGCTGATGGGCTTCTTCCGCGCCGATGACTACCCACAGCGGCTGCGCTATCGGCGGCGCTTCGTCTGGTTCCTGACGGTGGTGCCGGCCTGCATGTTCTGGGTGTTCCAGTCGCCGGTCAAAATGGTGGTGGCCGGCGGCGTGGCCCAGTCGATCATGCTGCCGGTGATCGGCGTCGCCACCCTGTACCTCCGCCATCGCTGCCTGCCGCGCGAAGCGGCGCCGTCGCGGCCCACCACCGCTGCCCTATGGGTGGCGGCGGCGGTGATCATCTGCTTCATGGGCTACTACGCCATGACCGAGATCGGGCGGGCGGCGCGTTAGCGAAAGTACAGCACATCCGGCCGGATCGAAGAGGTGGCGTCGGCGCAGGGGCCGCACTCCATGCGGTAGCCGGGCCAGGCCTGGCGGACCAGCCGCGGAATCTGTACCGGGTCATCGGGCCGATGGTAGGACGAGAGGGCCAGGCGCGGGCGGAACTTCGCCAGCGTTCGCTGCGCGCCAACGAGCGCCTGCTGCTCCGCCCCCTCGATGTCCATCTTGATGAAGTCCACCCGCTCCAGCTTCAGCTCCTCGACCAGCTTGTCGATGGTGGTCAGTGGGACCTTCGGGCCTTCGTGGGACTTCTCCGGGCGCATAACGACGCTGTCGGCGGGCGAGTTCTCCGCGTCCACGTAAAGGGTGAGGACGTCGTCTTTGTCCCAGACGCCCTTGGGGTAGATGATGACGCGGCCGCTCTGCACCTCTTGGGCCAGGTTGCGGCGCAGACAGGCCAGATTCTCGGGGGCCAGCTCGATGGCCACCACAAGTTTGGCGCCGGCCGCCAGCGCCTCGCGTGTGTACACGCCGAGGCTGGCGCCGCAATCGAGCACGACGTCGCCGGCGCGGAGGCCCCGCTCGCCCGTGCCGTAAATCTTCCGCTCTTGCTCGGCCAGGTTGAACGGCAGAAAGTAGTCGCTGCCCTGGGGCACCCAGAACCGGCCCTTGGGCGTCTCCCAAAGATGGAAGCCCGCCGCGTCCTTCTCCAGCAGGCGGCTGCCCGCCAGGATGCGGTCCTTGATTTCGATCAGGCGCTTGTGATTGGCCGCGCTGCGCAGCGCTTCGCCCCATGGGCAGACGCTCTTGCGCCCCACCAGCGCCAGTCCAAACAATCTCAGCGGCGGCCAGAACCAGGCGGCTCCGGCCAACACAACCACCCCTGCAAGTATTTTGAGCTTCATCTCTGACTCTCGTACCACTTCAGGTTGGCGGTGGCCGAGCCGATGCAGGCGATGTCCGGCCGCTGGTCGCCGTTGAGGTCGGCGACGGTGCAGCTTGCCGCTGCCATGCCGCTCTCATCGACGGTGCGACGCGACCAGCGGCTTCCGTCCCGGTCTTCGGCCGAGTAGACGTAAACGCCGCGCGCCTTGCCGCGAAAGCCGGCGACGATTTCGTCGCGGCCATCGCGGTTCAAATCGGCCGTATCCAGCGCGTGCCCTTCCAGCAGCGACTCGTCGATTACCTGCCGGCGCCAGGCGCCGCGCTCGTCCCGGTAGACCGCGACCTGATGCCCGTGCCACGGCTCGATGGCGCACAGAAAGCGCCGCCGGCCCAGCCGGCCCACGGCCACCTCGCTCGCGCCGCACTTAGGCCAGACCGCCGGGCTTCCCTCCGCCAGCCGCGTCCGGCGCCAGGCGCCGTCCTTGGCCTTTCGGAACAGGTCGATGCCGAGGAAACTCGCGGTGAGCAGATCCTCGCGCCCGTCGCGGTCCCAGTCGATGATCCAGAGGCCGTGCATCACACCCTGGAGTTCCTCCGAGATGATCTCGCGCTTCCAGACGCCCGGGCGGTAGAGGACGAGCGGCACAGGCCCGCGGTAATCCGGCGGCACCGCGGCGGCTCCGGCCAGCGGCGCGTTGATCAGCACCCGACTGCCGCCGATGTTGGCCCAGCGGAGGCGATGGGAAGTCGGCAGCCGGTCGATCTCAGTCACCGACCAGGGCTCGAGCGGGTCGCCGCGGACGCGCAGCAGCGAGACGATGCCGGCGCTGGCCTGCGGCTTCATCGAGAACTCGCTGGCCAGCACGATCTCGGGGATTCCATCGGCGTCGGTGTCGGCGGCGGCCAGGTTGATCATGCGCGCGAGATCGCGAGCCATCACGTGCCGCTGCCAGCCGGGGTTCTCGAACCAGACCAGCTCGGTCAGCCCGCTGGCCAGCGCGATCAGGTCGGGCCGGCCGTCGCGGTTGAGGTCGGCGGCCAACACTTGATAGCCGCCCTTGAGGTCGGTAGCGATGGTGTGTTCCCGGAATTCGGCTGGGGGGGCGGCGGCGGCGAGCGCCAGCAGGAGAATTGCGCCTGGCACTTAGCTCCTCCCCAGCCAGCGGATGCGGAAGTTCAGCGAGCGGCTCTGGCCGCCGTAGAACGTCAAGAAACGCGACGATGCGGTGTTGTTGTTCACGGTGTTGTAGTTCTTGTGGTTGGTGATGTTATTGAAGCCGGCGCGCAAGGCCCAGCGGTTGCGCTTGAAAAAGAAGCGGCGCTCGATGTGCAGGTTGAGCTCGAACGACGCCGGAAAGCGGCGCTCGTTCAGCTCACCCACCAGCTTCCCTTCGTCGTCCTGAACGGAGAAGGGGAAGCCGTTGCGGGTTTCCACCATGTATGCCAGCGCCCAGTTGCGCCGGAACAGCGGCAGGTAGCCCCAGCTCACCAGGCGGTTCGGAGCGTCCCAGGGCATCGGCCCGACGTTGCGCGAAATGATTATCGGATCGTCCACGCTCACGTCCACCACGGCGTTGGAAAACGCCCGCGCCCGCGTGTAGCTCGCCATCCATTCGTACTGCTGCATGAACGTCTGCCGGGCGGTCAGCTCGAAGGAGTCGAAGACGTCGCGCCGCAGGTTGCCGAGCCGGTTCACGGCGTCGAAGACCAGGCCGCCGAAGGCGGCCTGCATCTCAGGGCTGGGCGGCGAATCGGGTCCGACGATGTTCTCGTAGGTGAAGCCGTAGCGGCCGCGGCGGCGCAGGTACTGGAAGCGCGCATAGATGCCACCCGGCAGGCGTTGCTCCAGGGCCAGGTTCCAGTTCCGGTACCGCGGCGTCTTAAGCGGCAGATCGCCGATGGTGAACACCGACACGGCCGGCCCATGCCTTACGCTGCCGTCGCGGTGGTAATACGTGCTCAGCGAATACTGGTCGAGTGGCCGGGTGAACACGCGCAGGTTGGTCGCGTCGTAGACCATGCCGAAGCTGGCCGAAATCTTGGTGGACTCCAGGCGGGCCGGCATCCAGGCGGCGCCGATCCGCGGCGCCAGGCTGTGGTTGCCGACGATCTGGTCCCAGTCGTGGCGCAAGCCCATCTCCACGAGCAGGCCCGGCCGCACTTTCCAGGAGTCTTGCGCGTAACAGGCAGCCTCCAGGTTGGGCCGTTCCAGCCGGCCGCTACCGCCGAAACGGACGGCGCGCACCAGCGAGTTGTCAGCGCGGAAATTCTCGTAGCCGGTGCGCCGCACATCCTGCCAGTAGCCGGCCGAATCCACGTCGAGCCCCAGCTTGAGCTGGTGGCCGCCGCCCCAGGTGAAGGAGGGCAGAAACAGGTTGGCCAGCAACTGGTCGCGCCGCGCCTTGCGCACCGCGTCGGCGAAGAAGTTACCGCGCTTGCCCTCCGGCCAGAACTGGTAGATCTCCTGGCCTTGCGGCACTTCGCGGCCGAAGGTGCGGTTGGCGCCGTAGCCGGCCTCCAGCAGCGCGCCGCGGCCGAAGTAGAGCTGGTCCTTGATGTTGAAGAACCACTGGCGTGAGCGCCGGTCCACGGTGGTCTCCGGCGGGTCCAGCATGCTGAGACCGTGCCGGGGCGCCGTCCAGGCGTTGATCAGGAAGCCGGTGTAGAGGATGTTCGAGGGCGTGAGATTGATCTGGTTGCGCAGCAGGTTGTTGGTGCGCCAGCTTGTGGTGCGGTCCTCGCCCTTGGGCAGTTCCTCGACCACGTGCTTCATGTAGTGCAGATCGATGCTCTCGGAGAACCAGGCGCGGCCTTTGTAGATCGGTCCGGAGACGCCAAATCGCGGCGTCCAGCCGTCGATGAAGAGGCCCTTGCGGCTCTCCACGGCGGGGACGAAGTTCGTTGCCGAGTAGCGCCAGCGGTCATCGCCGGCGCTGGTCCTGATGGCCAGCGTGCCGGCCGCGCCCTTGCCGAACTCGGCGGCCACGTTGCCGGTGGACACCTCCATGGTGCGCACCGAATCCACGCTCAGCCGGCTTTCAAAGCGCCCGGTCAGCGGGTCGTTGATCTGGAAGCCGTCGAGCGTGTAGAGCACCTGCTCCTCGGTTCCCCCGCTCAGGTGGATCCCGCCGCGGGCGTCCTGCACCACGCCCGGCATCACCCGCATGGCGTTACGCAGGGTGTTGGTGCTCGGGTACGGCACGGCCTGGATTTGCGTGCTGGTCAGCCGTTCCCGCGGCGCGGTTCGCTCGAAATCGATAGCCGGCGGCGAGTAGGCCACCGTCACCCGCTCGAAGATCTCGCGGACGGGATTCAGCACCAGCGTGATTTCCTGGCCGTCCCGCTCCAGCTTCAGCGGCTGGCCGGCGAGCCGGAAGTAGCCTTCGCGCTCGGCGCTGATCAGGTAGTCGCCGCCGCGTTCCACTTCGAAGGCGAAGGCGCCGGTGGGGTCGGCCACGGCCTGAAGACGCACGCCGGGACGCCCTGCGGACCTCAGTACGATCTGGGCCCCCGGCACGGCGACGTTGTTCTCATCCACCACGCGGCCGGAAAGGCGCACTCCACCGTAGGCGACCTGCGACAGGACGCCGGCAACAACCACCAGCCGCCAGCCAAACCCTTCCACCGTGCCCAATATAGAATGAAACCTTATGCAGATCCAAACGGTCATCGCCATTGTCTCGCTGCTCGGTGCTGCCGGAATTGCCGCGGCGCAGACGTCTTCGCGCCTGAGCAACCTCCGCCAGCTTACCTTCGGGGGCCAGAACGCCGAGGCCTACTGGTCGCCCGACGGCCGCCGGCTCATCTTCCAATCGACGCGCGACCAGTACCGTTGCGATCAGATCTTCACCATGAACGCCGACGGCTCCGATGTGCGGCTGGTCTCGACCGGCAAGGGCCGCACCACCTGCGGCTACTTCCTGGCCGGCGGCAAACACATCCTCTACGCCTCGACCCACGAAGGCGGCGAAGCGTGCCCGCCGCCGGCCGATCGCAGCAAGGGCTACGTCTGGCCGCTGTACCCCTCCTATGACATTTACCTGGCCACCGGCGACGGCAAGATCGTCAGGAAGCTCACCGACGCGCCCGGCTACGATGCGGAAGCGGTCGTGAACTTCAAGACCCGCAAGATTGTCTACACGTCGCTCGCGACCGGCGACCCCGAGCTGTGGACGATGAACTCCGACGGCTCCGGCCAGCGGCAGATTACCAGCGCGCCAGGCTATGACGGCGGCGCCGTGTTCTCGCGCGACGGCAGGAAGCTGGTCTGGCGTGCCAGCCGCTTTGCGAAGCCCGAAGACCTCGCCCAGTACAGGCAGTTACTGGCCAAAAACGTGGTCTCGCCGATGCAGGTGGAGATCTTCGTCGCCGGCGCCGACGGCAAGAACGTGAAGCAGCTCACCGCCTTCGGCTGCGCCAGCTTCGCCCCTACCTTCACGCCGGATGGAAAGCGGATCGTGTTTGCCTCCAACAAGCACGCCTGCGGCAGCCGCAACTTCGAGCTTTACATCATGAACCTCGACGGCTCGGCCCTGGAGCAGATCACCAGCTTCGGCGGATTCGCTTCTTTCCCGGAGTTCTCGCCCGACGGCAAGAAGCTGGCCTTCGCCACCGATTGGAAAGCCACCGGCCGTTACGAGTTCAACATCTTCACCGCGGACTGGAAGTGAGCGAGCGTTCAGGCGCCGGCCTTGGCCGCCGCCGGCGCGGCGCCGATCTGCTGCATGATGGTCATCGTGTCCCAGGCTTCGTGCGCTTCCACGATCTTTCCGCCGGCGAAGCGGAAGATGCTGATGCCCGACACCGACACCGGCCGCCCCGTGGCGGCGATGCCCATGAGCTCGCCCTGGTGCGTGCCAGTGCTGCTACAAAGCCCGAATTTCCACCTGTATTATCAGCGTGTTGCGAGTGCTAGAATGAGGCGATGTCCTACGACGTCGTCATCATTGGCAGCGGTCCGGGCGGCTACTCGGCGGCGGTGCGCGCCGGCCAGTACGGCCTCAAGACCGCGATTGTCGAGAAGAACCCGAGGCTGGGCGGCACCTGCCTGCTGGTCGGCTGCATCCCGACCAAGGCGCTGCTGCACGCCGCTGATGTGTGGGAGCACTTCAAACACCCGGAAGCCGACGGCATCTACTGCGAGAACGCCCGCCTGGACTTCTCCAAGGTCATCGACCGCAAGAACCAGATCGTCGCCAAGCACTCCAAGGGCGTCGAGTTCCTGATGCGCAAGAATAAGGTGGACCTGGTCAAGGGCTCCGCCACCTTGAAAGGCAACGGCAAAGTGGAAGTGCGCTCCGAGCAGGGTGTCCAGACGCTGGAGACGAAGAACGTCATCCTCGCCACCGGCTCGGAAGCGCGCATGCTGCCGGGGCTCCAGCCCGATCCCGACTGCATCCTCACCAACGTCGAGATCCTGGACCTGCGGCAGGCGCCCGGCTCGCTGGCCATCATCGGCGCCGGCGCCGTCGGCGTCGAGTTCGCCTCCATGTTTCACCGCTTCGGCTCCAAGGTCACGCTGCTCGAAATGCTGCCCCGCATCGTGCCCTTCGAGGACGAGGAGATCTCCAAGGAACTCGAGCGGGTCTTCAAGAAGCAGGGAATCCGTGTCGAGGCGGGTGCGCGGGTGGAAGACGTGCAGCGCACCGGCGCCGGCGCGCAACTGACTTTCACGACTGCTACCGGCAAGAAGGAAGAACTGTCGGCCGAGAAAGTGCTGGTGGGCATCGGGCGCAGCCCGAACACGGCCAACATCGGACTGGAGAACACGCGGGTGGAACTGGACCGCGGATACGTCAAGGTCGATGAATACCAGCGCACCGCCGAGCCCGGCGTCTACGCCATCGGCGACGCGGTGGCCGGCACGCCGCAACTGGCGCACGTGGCCGCACGCGAGGGCTTGGTGGCGGTGGCTCACATCGCCGGCAAGCCGGTCCGGCCGGTCAACAAGAACCAGATCCCGAGCTGCACCTACACCGATCCCGGCATCGGCAGCGTCGGGCTGACCGAGGCGCAGGCCCGCGCCCAGGGCTATCAGGTCAAGATCGGGAAGTTTCCGTTCATCCCCAACAGCATGGCGACAATCCTCGGCCGCCACGACGGGTTTGTGAAGGTCGTCAGCGACGAGCGCTACGGAGAGATACTCGGCGTCCACATCATCGGTCCGTCGGCGCACGAGTTGATCGGTGAGGCGGTCGCCGCCATGGCGGCGGAAGCGACCGTGGAAACGATGATGAGCACCATCCACGCGCATCCGACGCTGTATGAGACCGTTGGCGAGGCGTTCAACGCCGTCTACGGGCTGGCCATCAATGCGTAGGTGCGAGCTGCACGATCTGGGGCGGCTGGAATACGGGCGAGCGCTCGGGTTACAGCGCGAGCTTGTGGAAAAGCGCAAGCGCGGGCTCATTGCCGACCAGCTCCTCATCGTTGAGCACCCGCACGTGATCACGCTGGGCCGCAACGGGCGGCTGGCGAACCTTCTGGCCGGCGAAGAAGTGCTGCGGCGTGCGGGCGTCTCCTTCTTTCCCACCGACCGTGGCGGCGACATCACCTACCATGGCCCGGGGCAGGTGGTCGGCTACCCGATCCTGGACCTGCGCGAGTGGCGACGCGACGTAGTGGCCTACGTCCGCGCGCTCGAGCAGGTGCTGATTGACGCGCTGGACGAGTTCGGGCTGGCCGTCGCCCGCGTGTCCGGGCGTACCGGCGTCTGGGTGGGCGGCTGCAAGATCGCGGCCATCGGCGTGCACATCAGCCGCTGGGTGACCTCGCATGGCTTCGCCTTGAACGTCGGCACCGACTTGAGCTATTTCCAATACATCGTGCCCTGCGGTCTCACCGCGCCGGTCACCTCGATGGCGGCGCTGGGCGTTGACGCCGCCCGCCCGGCGGTGGTGGCCGCGCTGGCAAGGAGTTTCGGCTGCAACTTCGGGTGCGAAGTGGTAGAACCAGTAGCAGCGGAGGAAGCAACATGATCGACGTGGTCATGCCCCAGATGGGCGAAAGCATCGTGGAAGGAACGCTGACGAAGTGGCTGAAGCAGCGCGGCGACCGGGTCGAACGGGATGAGTTGATCTTCGAGATCTCCACCGACAAGGTGGACACCGAGATCCCCGCGCCGGTGGCCGGGACGCTGGCCGAAATACTGGTAGAGGAAGGCAAGACGGTGGCCATCAACACCGTGGTGGCGCGGATCGACGAGACCGGCGCGGCCGTCGCGGCGGCTCCGCCCCAGGCCGAAGCCCGGCCGGCGCCACCACCTCCGCCGCCTCCCATGGTGATCGCAGCGCCGCCGGAGTCGCAGGCGCCCGCAGTTGTGGAAGCCCCCGAAGAAGCAGCCGGGCCCATCTCGCCGCTGGTGCGGCGGCTCGCCCGCGAGCACGATATCGACCTGCGCCAGGTGAAAGGCACCGGCGCCGGCGGGCGTATCACCAAGCAGGATGTGGAGGTCTACCTGGCCGCGGGAGGCAGGCCCGCCGCGGCCCCTGCTCGGCCGGCTCCGCCGCCCGTCGCCGAAGCGCCGCCG
>ERZ1292640.1958-Hain-H43-02um-R1-1958-length-16808-cov-5_pt1 | contig 16808 bp, 11 predicted proteins | sample MGYA00564404_ERZ1292640 | MGnify/ENA primary metagenome ERZ1292640 (study PRJEB36523, sample SAMEA6512636) | groundwater metagenome | collected 2019-01-08 | study: AquaDiva: Metagenomics assemblies of 32 groundwater samples
CCGGCCCGTGGGCCGCTGGGGCGGACACGGAGCAGCCGGCCCGCGCATCGACGGTACTGGCCGATCCTCAGTTCCGACCGCTGCCGCTGGGCGCGATTCGACCGCGGGGGTGGCTGCAGCGGCAGTTGAGAATTCAGGCTGACGGTCTGAGCGGACATCTCGACGAGTTCTGGCCGGACGTCGGCCAGAGCCAGTGGTTCGGCGGCAGCGCGGAAGGGTGGGAGCGCGCGCCGTACTGGCTCGACGGTGTCATCCCCCTCGCGTGGCTGCTCGACGATCAGCCGCTGAAGACACGCATCTCCCGCTACATCGACTTCATCGTCTCGCACCAGCGCGCCGACGGCTGGTACGGCCCGTATCCGGAAGATGCCGTGGCGAAACGCTACGACATGTGGGCGATCCTGCTGGCCAACAAAGTGCTGGCGCAGTACCACGACGCGACCGGGGACGCGCGCGTGCTCGAGGCGGTCGTCAAGAGCCTCCGCGCCGTGCTCGGCGGCCTCGATCGGACGCCGCTCTACGGCTGGGGCAAGTTCCGCTGGTACGAGGGGCTGGTGCCGGTGTTCCATGCCTACGAGCGGACGCGGGAGCCGTGGCTGCTCGATCTCGCGCGCAAGCTCCGCGCACAAGGCGTGGACTTCGAAGCGCTGTTTAAGACCGAGGACCTCGCCATTCCCACGCCGCGCCGCGGGTTGTGGAAGTGGACCAAGCACGTGGTCAACACCGCCATGGCGACGAAGGCGTCCGCGTTGAGCTGGCGCCTCGATCAGCGCGCGACGGACCGCGCGTTCGCCACGAAGATGATCGAATTCCTCGACCGGCGCCACGGCCAGGTGAACGGCATGTTCTCCGGCGACGAGTGCCTGGCGGGTAGGAACCCGCTGCAGGGCACCGAGCTCTGCGCCGTCGTCGAGTTCATGTATTCGTTAGAGCACCTCTTCTCCGTCTTCGGCGATCCGGTGTTCGCCGACCGGCTCGAACGGGTGGCGTTCAACGCGCTGCCGGCGACCTTCGCGCCCGACATGTGGTCGCATCAGTACGACCAGCAGGCCAACCAGGCGCAGTGCACGATCAACCCCGAGCATGGATGGACGACGAACGGTCCGGAGTCGAATCTCTACGGCCTGGAGCCCAACTTCGGCTGCTGCACGTCCAACATGCACCAGGGATGGCCGAAGTTCGTCGCGCACCTGTGGATGAAGACGGTGGACGAGGGACTGGTCGCCGCGGCGTGGGCGCCGTGCCGCGTGGACGCGCGCCTCCACGACGTGCCCGTGAGCGTGTCGGTCGACACCGACTACCCGTTCAGGGACTGGGTCTCGCTCGTCGTGACGCCCGCGCGCGCCGTGCGCTTCCCGCTGCAGCTTCGCGTGCCGGCCTGGGCCGAGGGCGCCATGGTCCGCATCGGCTCCGGTCCGGAGCAGCCCATGAAAGCTGGCATGCTGCACCGGCTCGAGCGCGAGTGGACGGGACCGACGGAGCTGACGCTGCGCTTCCCGATGCGCGCGCGGGCATCGACGCGCTACAACGAGGCCGTGGCGATCGAGCGCGGGCCGCTGGTGTACGCCCTCCAGATTAGCGAGGAGTGGACGTGCGTCAACGCTGATAAACCGCACCGCGAACTACCGCACGGCGACTTCGAGGTCCGCCCGACGACCCCCTGGAACTACGGACTCGTCGTGGACGATCGTCGTCTCGAAGACAGCGTGCGCTTCGAGGAGCGGCCGATCGGCGACCGGCCGTTCTCCCCTGAAGGGGCGGGCGTGATCGCCCGGGCACGCGGACAGCAGATTCCGAATTGGAAGCTCGTGCGGGGATGGGCCGGAGAACTCTCGCCGGCGGACGTCGCGTGGTCCGACCCCGGAAGGAGCGTCTCCGATCAGCCCATCGAGGACGTGACGCTCATCCCGTACGGGTGCACCAATATCCGCATCACGGAGTTCCCGAGAGTGGGGAGTAGATGATGGCCTGAGATCATGCCTTGGAGGCGCGAGGGATCCACCCCTACGAAGCGGACAGTTTTCCGAGCGGCTATGTCAGGAGTTCTGGAATCACCTGCGAAGACGAACGTCACGATCTCGAACCCCTGGTGCGGGCGCAGATCGATGAGCCCGCCGCCGTCGGACCAGGGTTGAACTGAGAGCCTGAGAAGAAATCCGTAGCGCAGGCCTTTCAGGCCTGCTTTGTCGGGCAGCCCTGAAGGGCTGCGCTACACGACGGCGATTTCTTCTCAGGCTCTGAGCGGTCAGCGGAGCCGGAGGCGCTGGTCGAGTCGCGCGGCTGGTTAACGAAAAGTGAGCGATAGTCACTCAAGTTTCATGGAGGCTTCGCGCTCGACGAAGTGGGCCCGGCCAGCCGGGACCGGTTGTGGCGGCGCGGCGGGTTCCCGCGATCGTTTCTCGCGCGCTCGGCACGCGGTCGTACGAGCTGGCTCCGGGAATCATCGCCGTCGCGTTCGAACGACTGCTCGAGGATCTGAAACCGACCGGAACCCTCCGGGCCAGCATGCGCGGCTGAGACCGCTGCGAAGCGACCGCCTCAGTCACTCCATGCCCTGCGATAACCCCTCAAGTGCCAGGTGCGCGCGTCCTCGCGGGTCAGAGACCACTTGATGGATCAGTCCGCAGACGGACCGCCGCGGCCGACGCGAGAGCTTTGCCCGTGGCGGTCCACCAGTAGAGTCGCCGGCGGTTCAGATGACGCGTGCTAGCATGAGGCGATGAGACCCCGGATCGTGGTCATCGTCATCCTGCTCGTCGCCGCGGCGATCGCCGCGTTCTACGTCGGCGCGTGGGTGCGCGAGCGGCAGGAGCCCGCCGCGAAGCCGGCCGCCGCGCCGGCACCCGCGCCAAAGGTGGCGGCGCCGAAGCCCGCGCCGGCCGAGCCGCCGAAGGCCGAGCCCGCACCCGCGCCACGCCGCCGAACGTCGAAGCCAGCGCCCGCACCTGCGCCGCCGGCTGTCGAGGCGGTGCCGACAACAGGCACCCTGCACATCGACAGCGACGTGCCGGGCGCGTCGGTGTTCATCGATCGCCAGTACATCGGCACCACGCCCGTCACCACGAAGGACGTGGCGCCGGGCAGCCATCGCCTGAACGTCGCCGCGCAGGGGTACGAAGGGATCGCTCAGACCATCGAGGTCGCCGCCGGCGAGCGCGACCTCATGGTCCGCTTCAAGGACGTCCGCCTCGACGCCACGCTTGATGTCGTCCACAAGCACCGCATGGGCTCGTGCCGCGGACGTCTGTCAGCGACGCCGCAGGGCCTGCGTTACGAGACCTCTGACAGAGATGATGCGTTCTCGGCGTCTCTCACGGCGCTCGAGGTCTTTGAGGTCGACTACCTGAAGAAGAACCTGCGCATCAAGCCGCGCGGCGGCAAGACCTACAACTTCACCGATCCCGAGGAGAACGCGGACCGGTTGTTCGTGTTTCACCACGACGTGCAGAAGGCGCGCCGGCGGATCCTGGAGCACAGATAGCCCTGGGGCTTCGGGCTCGGGGCTCGGTCCCTTTCTGATCACGGCATCACGCCGCCTATCGCGGCTAGTACTCCCGGTGTCGTTCCGCGAGGTCCGGCACGCCGGACGCGAGTGATCCGAGGAGGCCCCGCACGCGCTCGGCCGGTCTGCGCCCAGTTCGTTGCCCCACCTGTAGGAACGCCTCGAGGGCCATGCGGACGATGTCGGAGTTCTTTCGACGAAGCTGGCGCGACGTCCGGCGAAGCGCCTGACTGAGATCGGCCGGCAAGCGCACGGTGATTTGGTCCTGCATGGCGTGGGCCTCGTCGAACTGCAGTGCATTGTCATGCACTGCATTCGCCGCGTCCAGATCGGGCTTGCCGAACGTCCAGATTTCGAACTGGGGAAGTAGCGCAGCCCTTTAGCCATTGGCCCTTGGCCGATGGCCTGGGTGCTCAAAGGGCCGCGCGGTCGAGCCACTTCGGCACATGCGGCGCGGCGTATGCGGCGAAGCGGTCCAGCAGCCGCTCGGGATCGGACTCGATGACGAGCATGCGCCTGTGCTCGGCGTGCACGAAGCCTTCGGCGACCGTCCGGTCGAGAAACGCGACGAGCGGCGTGAAGTAATCTGCGACGTTCAGAAGTCCGCACGGCTTCGCGTGGAAGCCAAGCTGCGCCCACGTCCAGATCTCGAACAGCTCGTCGAGCGTGCCGAGCCCGCCGGGCAGCGCGACGAACGCGTCGGCGAGATCGGCAATGAGCGCCTTCCGCTCGTGCATCGACTCGACGATGCGCAGGTCGGACACGCCGCCGTGGACGACCTCGCGATCCACGAGGCCCTGCGGGATGACGCCGATGATCTCACCGCCGGCGGCGCGGCTCGACCGCTGGTAACGAGCGGGCCAGACCGCCAGACTGGCCGACTCGACGGCGGATCGGCCATAATCACGGCGACACAAGCCGCTTCAGACCGTTGGGGCCGCCCTGCCTGGCGCCGCACCGGCGTGAAGACCTCTCATGGTGGGGAATCTCCGGTCGTACGGTCGTTTTACCCTGGGCCTGCGGAAGTTCTTGCACGAGACGCTCACCGCCGAGCAGGCCCACGCAATCGTGCGGCAGCGCCTCGAGGAGCGCGAGCGCAACTTCCTGAGGCTGGTCGAGCGCGGCATCTACGGCTACTCACGAAGCCCGTACCTGCCGCTCCTGCGGCTGGCGGGATGCGAGCAGGGCGACCTGGCGCAGATGGTGCGCACCCGCGGCCTCGACGCCACGCTTCGCGCGCTTCGCGAGGCCGGTGTCTCTGTGAGCTTCGAAGAGTTCAAGGGCCTGCGGCCCATCTGCCGCGGCGGCCGGACGATCCGCGTGCGTCCGCGTGATTTCGACAACCCGTACTTGAGCGCCGCCTACCGTGGCGCAACGAGCGGGACGACGGGCGCCGGATCGCGCGTCGTCATCGACCTCGAACACCTCGCCGCAGTCGCGCCATTGTGGTACCTGGGCCGCGAGGCGCACGGCCTGGTGGGTGTGCCAACCGGTCTCTGGCGTAGCATCCTGCCCGGCGTCAGCGGCGTCAACAACGTGCTGCGTGACGCACGGATCGGATGCGTTCCGCTCAGGTGGTTCTCCCCGGTGAGCCCGGGCGCCCTGCGGCCGTCGCTGACGTGCCGTGTCGCGACCGAGTATCTGGTTCGGGCGGGTCGCGCGTTCGGGGTGCCGATCCCGCGTCCGGAACCCGTGCCGCTCGACCGCGCGCGCGTCGTCGCCGAGTGGGCGGCGCGGGTCCGCGACGAATGCGGCGCGTGTCTCCTCCGGACGTTCGTCAGCCCGGCCCTGCGGGTGTCGCTGGCGGCACAAGAGGCGGGCATCGATCTGACGGGGGTGACGTTCATGGGCGGCGGCGAGGTGCCGACGCCAGTGAAGGTGCAGGGAATCCGCCGCTCGGGTGCGCGGTGGATTCCGACGTACGCCTTCGCGGAAGCCGGTCCGGTCGGCGTTGGATGCGCGCAGCCGGTGGACGGCAACGACATCCATCTCCACGAGGATGCCCTCGCGCTCGTCCAGCACGCACGCGCGGCGGTTGACGCGACCGAAGGGCCTGTCGACGCGTTCTACTTCACCACGCTTCTGCCCTCCGCCCCCAAGATCCTGCTGAACGTCGAGAGCGATGATGGCGGTCTCGTCGAGGCGCGGCGCTGTGGCTGCCCGCTCGAGACGTATTTCCCGCGGCACCTCCGCAACATTCGGAGTGAGAAGAAACTGACGAGCGAGGGCGCGACCGTGCCGGCCGGCGAAATGGTGCGGATCCTGGAGGAGGTGTTGCCCGCGCGCTTCGGGGGCAGCGCCCTCGACTACCAGCTCGTCGAGCACGAGGACGCTGCCGGGTTCAGCAGGCTGATCTTGCGGGTGAGCCCGCGCGTCACCATCGCCGAGGTCGCACGGGTGCGCGGCGCGGTGCTCGACGAGCTGCGCCGGCGCAGCCCGTCTGCGGATCTGGCGCGCGCGACCTGGGCACAAGCCGACACCTTGACCGTGCAGAGAACCGAGCCGCTCTGGACCGCCACGGGCAAGCTGCCGCCCCTCTGCCGCTCGCCCCATCCGCGAGCGGCGGTCTCCGAACCGTGACACGAGGACCGACTGCACAGCCGTCGCGAGACTCGCTGACCGCGCTCAGGCGAAGCGGGAGCGCCGTGGCCATCGTCTGCGTCCTGATGCAACTCGCACACGCGGGTTGCGGCGCGCCGGCACGCGGGTCACGTCCCGACGGAACAGTCGCGCTCCAGGTTGCGGTGCTTCCGTACGTATCCTTTGCGCCGCTGCTGATTGCCCAGGAGGAAGGCTACTTCGCCGAGCAGCAGCTCCACGTGACGTTCCGGAAGTTGAAACGATCCGCCGACGCGATCGTCGCGCTGGCGCGGGGCGAGATCGACGTCGCGGGCGGCACCATCAGTCTCGCGTTTCTCAACGGCCTGGCGCGAGGCGCGCGGATCAGGCTGGTCGCCGACAAGGGGTACATCGACCCGGCCGGCTGTACGTATACGGCGGTCATGGCGCGGCGGGCGCTCGTGGAGGCGGGAGCGCCGGACACGGCGGGATGGCTCCGCGGTCGGCGGGTCGCGGTCAACCGCCACTCGTTTCAAGGCTACTTGCTGGACAAGCTGCTCGAGTCGGCAGGGTTGGGACTCGAGGCGATCGAGGTCGCCGACGTGCCTGACGCGGCGCTGCCCGGAGCGCTCTCGCAGGGCGCAATCGACCTGGCCGTCACCTCCGAACCGTGGATCACCCACATCCTCCGGTCGGGACACGGGGTCATCTGGAAGCGCGTGGAGGATGTCGCGCCCGGCGCGCAGTACGCATTCATTGCCTACGGACCGACGCTCCTCGACCGAAACCCCGACGCGGGCAGACGATTCCTCGTCGCGTACCTCGAGGGCGTGTCGGTATACAATAGGGGCAAAACGAAAAGAATCTTGCAGATCCTCGAGAAGCAGACGGGCCTGCCCACCGAAGTGCTCGAAGCATCCTGTTGGCCGCGTATCCGCGCGGACGGACGGATCGATGTCCACAGCGTGCTCGAGTTCCAGCGCTGGGCCGCCCGACGGAATCTGCTGGACCGCCTGATCGATCCGGGCGAGTTCTGGGACCCGCGATTCGCCGACCACGCCAGTGGCGTGCTCGCTTCACCTACGCGATGACCCCTTTCAGCTCTCCGCGGCCCGCCGTGCTCGCCTGCCATGGTCTTTCCATGACCTACCGGACTGCGTCGGGCCCGCTGCCCGCGCTGCGTGATGTCAGCTTCACCGTAGGTGCCGGCGAGCTCGTCTGTGTGGTGGGGCCGAGCGGGTGCGGCAAGACTACGCTCCTGAAGCTGCTGGCGGGTCTGCTAACGCCCTCGTCTGGTTCGGTCGTGACCGCCCCCCCTCCTCCCGGCCGTCCTGCCAACGCGCTCATGTTTCAAGAGCACGCGCTCTTTCCGTGGATGACGGTTCTCGAGAACGTCACGTTTGCCCTCGATGGCAACGGCGCCGGCCGGCGCGGGCGCCTCGATCGGGCGCGCGAGTTCGTCGAGCGAGTCGGCCTGACGCAATTCGGCGCCGCCTACCCGCATCAGCTTTCCGCCGGCATGCGCCAGCGGGTCGCGCTGGCCCGGGTACTGGCGCGGAATCCATACGTCTGGCTCATGGACGAACCGTTCGGCGCGCTGGACGGGCAGACCAGGCTCCTGCTGCAGGAGGAGCTGCTGCGAACCTGGGAAGCGCACCAGCAGAGCATCCTGTTTGTGACCCACGATATCGACGAAGGCGTGCGGCTGGCGGATCGCATCCTGGTGATGACGGGACGCCCGGGGACGATGCGGGAGCAGGTGGTCGTGACGCTCCCGCGACCGCGGCAGCCGCTTGTCGGCGACGGAGAAGCAGCGGAGATCAAATGTCGTATCTGGAGACTGCTCGAAGACGAAGTGCGGAAGACGCTGTATTCGCCGCGGGCCGAGCGGTAGCCGCTCGCCTGGCTGGGCGCGAGCACTGGGTCCTGCCGGCCGCGTGTCTGGCCGCTCTGGCCGCCTGGGAAGGCCTCGTCCGCGCCGGACACGTGTCACCGCTGTACTGCCCGGCTCCGTCGGCCATTGCCGTCGCGCTCCTGCGACTCACGACGCGCGGGGTCCTCCTGGCGGACACCGCCACGACGCTGTTGCGGCTCGCGCTCGGCTTCGTCGTCGGCGGCTCGATCGGCCTGGGGCTCGGCCTGGCGATGAGCTGGTCGGCACGACTGCGCAGGATCGGGGATCCCGTCGTCGCGGCCGCGCACCCAATCCCCAAGACCGCAATCCTGCCCTTGATCCTCGTGGTGTTCGGCATCGGAGAGCCCGCGATCGTGGCCGCGGCGGCCATCGGAGCCTGCTTCCCGCTCCTCATCAACACCATGACCGGCGTACGGCAGATCGACCCCATCTATCTGGAGGTCGCCGCCAACTACGGATCCCGCCCGCTTGACGTCGTCCTGAAGATCATCGTGCCTGCGAGCCTGCCTTCGATCCTCGCGGGCGTGCGGATCGCGTTCAACGCGGCGCTGGTCGTGACGATCGCGATCGAGCTCGTCGCGGCGGAAAGAGGACTGGGCGCCATGATGTGGCTGGCCAGGGAAACCCTGCGCACCGAGGACCTCTACGCCGGGCTCATCGTGGTCGCCACGCTGGGCATCGGCTTCAACGCGCTGCTTCGCTGGGTGGCCGGCGTGCTCGCGCCGTGGCACTCGAGACATGCAGCCTAGTTCTTCCCGGCGATCCGGTGCCACGACGGTCCGCGCCCTCGTAGCGCCGTCCCGCGCGAAGCTGGGTTACTCGGCGTTTTGGGACGCCGTCGGCAGCTCCTTCCCGTCGCTCAAGGGCGCGGCGTCGACGGCCTATTACTTCGAGTGTGAGCGCGGGCTCTTCGAGGAGTTCTTTCCCGCCCTCCGGGGCGGCCTGATCCTCAAGACCGATCTCTGGAACGAGGCCAAGAGCACCGAGATCCTGTGCTGGGCGGCGAGCCGCGGCGCGCGGCCGGTCGGCATCGACATCGCCCTGCCAGTCGCTCGACAGGCGACGGCCACTCTGGCCGCGTATCAACCGGTCATCGCGGTCTCCGACGTCCGGTCGCTCCCCTTCCCCGCCGGGATGTTCGATTGCGTGTACTCGATGGGCACCATCGAGCACTTCCCCGACTACGCCCGCGCGGTCGACGAGATCTTCCGCGTGCTCAGACCGGGAGGCGTCGCCATCATCGGGGTCCCCAACAAGCTCGATCCGTTTCTTCGTCCCCTGCTCGTCGCCATCCTGCAGCGCCTCACCTTGTACGCCTTCGGTCCCGAGAAGTCCTTCACGCACGGCGCGCTGCGCCGGATCGTCGAAGCGGCCGGCTTCCACGTGACCGCCCAGACCGGCCTGCTGTTGCTTCCAGGTTGGCTGCGGATGCTCGATCTCTGGTGTCACACACGCTGTCCGCGGCTGGCCTGGGCATCGGCGTGCCTCGTCAGGCCGTTCGCGTGGCTGTACCGGCGGGTTCCCCCACTGCGCAGGCATGGCTATCTCATCGCGTGCGTGGGGAGGAAGCCTCCCGTCTGGTGAGAGGCAGGTTCTGAATCGCGGCGTACGCGAAGCCGAGACCGGCGAGCGCGAGCGACGCGCCGACACACCAGGCGATGGCCGCGACACCCGGATACGCCAGCTTCTGGAGACGCGCGAACGCCTCGGGAACGCCCAGTAGCGAAGGCAGGGGCGCCGGCGCGTGATAGAACTTGTCCGGCCCCTTCACGAGCAGGCCTGAGAAGAGCATCACCTGCGCCCACGAGATCGCCACGCCGAACCCGACGGCGTAGACCGCGAGCGCGCGGAAGACGCGTCTGAAGGCAGGCGACCGCTGCGCGGTGCAAAGACCAAGCCCGACGGCGAACCCGAGTGGCCCGACCAGCACGTGGAGGTAGTACCCCTCCGCGCCCTTTCCTTCCCCGGTGGCCGCCACGCGGACGAGGACGTAATAGCTGAGCGCGACCAGCATGGGCAGAGAGAACCAGACCGGGAGCCATTCGATGCTGGCCACGCGCGCGCGCCGGAGCGCCGCCGCGTAGGCGACGGCCGTCAGGATGACGAGTGACGACAGCGGAAACAGAAAGCCATACTGCGGCCGCGCGAGCGACCACGTGCCCGACCACGCCACGGTGGTGACGAATGCCGCATGCCCCCTGAGCCACGCCCACAGCGAGAAGTTCCGAGACAGACCGTTGACCAGACCGTCAGTCCTGGCTGAGGTCGCAATGCGAAAGTAGGTGTCCCAGTGGTCGAGGTACCACCAGGCCGCGATCGCGCACGCGGTCAGGGCCGCGACCGACGCCAGCCCGACCGACGCCCACCGGCTCCTGCCGGCCCCGCCAATCACCCACCACAGCACAATCGACACCGCGAACGGCACGAAGAACGCCTTGGTCAGGCAGCCGAGCCCCAACAGGATTCCCGTCGCCACCGCGAACCTGACAGAGACCCGCGATCCGGCACGATGCACCGTCGCCAGCCACACCAGTGTCGCGATGAGCGCGCAGAGCGAATCGTTTCCCATCCTCGCCATCTCCGGGAACCAGGCTGGAAACAGGAGTGGCCAGAGCGCGGTGCCCAGCGCGGCCCACTGCCAGCGTGGCGAGTCTGCGCGCGCAGCCAACCGGAGGCAGCCCCAGACGGCCAGCGCGAGGGCGAGCCACGCTAGCAGGTACGAAGCCAGGCGGAGGCTGAAGAGGTGCGCTGCCCAACTGAGATGCCGGGTCAGCCGATAGATTGGGGTCAGGAGCACGTAGTAGAGCGGCGGATGCTTGCGTTCCGAGTTGTGCCAGTTGCTCGGCTCGTACTGGCGGGGTCGGGCAGGGAGCTTGTGGACCAGGCCGAGGCTACGATTCGCCGCGCCCTTCGACGGATCGAAAAACGAATGGTAGGTGACAGGGGGCGTCAGCTCGTACGGCATGGGCGCCGCGAGGGCGTAGCGAGCGACGTCTTGTGACACGCGCGCCGTCTCGCGGCTCGGCAGCTCGCCGGTCTCGCTCAGTTGCTGCACGTAGGAGTAGTGGTACGGCTCGTCGAACCCTTCCCACGGCGGGAGGATGGCGATGTGCGCGAAGCCCAGCGCTAGTGAGCCGCCGAGCAGGAACGCCGCAGCCCGCTCCGTGCGAATCTGCAGCCAGCCGAACCCGTGCGCCATCGTGCTCGGCAGCAGGACGACCCCTCCGGTCAGAAGCGTCCACGCCCGTGCTTGCTGCCCTCCTCCTCGTTCCGTGTTCGTTCCGTGTCCGCTATCGCTCGTAGGACTCCTTCCGTCCCGCCTCGCTGAGCTTGATCAGGTATCGCTCCGAATGCTCCCAGAAGAGCCGTCGCAGCTCGGCGAGGCTTCCCGCGCCGCCGTAGCTCACCGCCGAACAAAGGTGCCGGATCATCTCCTGGATGACCACGCGCGCCGAGCCGCGCGCCGGCACGCTAATCTCCATGCCCTCGGCGCCGAGCGCCTGCAGGTCGGCGGCCTCCACGTCTTCGATGTCGAGGCGATCCCGGATGGCGCCGAGCGAGGCCATGCCGCGCAGCACCTTGAAGGGCACCTGCACCGGTTTCTGTGACTCTCCCAGCAGCACCGACTTCTGCACCACTTCACCGGGCGTCTCGATGGTGCCGGCAAACGCGCTCCCGAGCATCACCGCATCGCCGCCGAACAGCAGCGCCTGCACGAGGCTCCCGTCGCGCCGCACGCCGCCGTCGGCGATGATCGACACGGGACTGTCGAGGCCGATCGCCATGCGGCACTCGACGAGCGCCTGCACCTGCGGCACGCCGAAGCTGGTGTTGAGCCGCGTCGTGCAGCCGCCGCCCGGCCCGATGCCGACCTTGATCCCGTTGACGCCGCGGTCGGCCAGGAACGTTGCGCCCTCGGCCGTGGCGACGTTGCCCGCGATCAGCTCGACATCGCCGAAGCGCTTTCTGAACTGCTCCAGCGCGCGCTCCATCACGCCCGAGTGGCCGTGCGCGATGTCGATGACGATGAGGTCCACACCGGCCTTGACGAGCTCGGCCGCGCGCTCGAGGTAGTCGCCCCTGGCGCCGATCGCCGCGCCCACGCAGAGCCGCCCCTGCGCGTCGCGCGTGGCAAACGGCTGCTGCTTCTGCTTGATGATGTCTTTCGCCGTGATGAGGCCGATGAGCGTGCCGCGCTCGTCCACGAGCGGCAGCTTCTTGACCTTCTCGTCCACCATCACGCGCTCGGCCGCGTCGATCGAGATCGCACCCTGCTGCACGATCAGCCGCTCGACGGCCGTCATCCGCTGCCCGACTGTCACGCCGGCGTCGACGAACCGGATGTCACGCTCGGAGAGCAGGCCCATCAGGCGGCGCTGGTCGTCGACGACGACGAGCGTGCCGACACGCGACCGCTCCATCATCGCGGCGGCCGCCGCCAGGCTCACGCGCGGCGAGATCGTGTACGGATCGGCGATGACGCCGTGCTGCGTCCGCTTGACGATCTCCACCTCGCGCACCTGCGGCTCGATGTCCCCTTCCTTGAAGCCGCGGTCGACGATGCCGATGCCGCCCTCTTCGGCCTGCACGATCGCCATCTCGGCACGCGTGACCGTGTCCATGTTGGCCGACACGATGGGCCGCTTGAGCGTGAGGTGCTCCGATAACCGGCAGGACAGATCGATACTGTTCGGATCGCGCCGCTCGACGACGGAGAACCGCGGCGAGAAGAGGAAGTCGTCGAAGGTGCAGCCGCGGACGAAGGAAAGAAGGTCCATGGTTCACCGATCGCGGGCGGAGCAAGCTCCGCCCCTACCTCTTGACGTTTCCGTCCGCGTCGCGCAGTTCCGTCGCGCCGAGACCGAGCTTCTGCAATTGCGGCGTGATCTTCGCGCGATCGCCGACGGCCACCACGATCATCTTGCCCGGCACCAGATAGCGCTTCGCCACGTCCTGCGCCGCCTCCGGCGTCACCGCGCCGATCTGCTGCGGGTACTTCGTGAAGTAGTCGAGCCCGAGGTCGTACACGTAGATGCTGGTGAGGCTGCCGACCACCTGGCCGTTGGTCTCGAACAGACCCGGCAGCGACCGCACGAGCGAGTCGCGCGCCAGGCCGAGCTCGTCCGCGGTGAGCGGCACCTCGGTCATGCGTGCGATCTCCTTGAAGATCTCCGACACCGACGCCGCCGTGACGTCGGTGCGCACGCCCGTGCTGACGAAGAAGGGCCCCGCGGACCGTCGATACTGGAAGGTCGAGAAGGCGCGTAACGTGTAGCCGTGCGCCTCGCGCAGGTTCAGGTTGATCCGGCTCGAGAACAGGCCGCCGAGCGACATGTTCATCACCTCGAGCGCCGGGTAGTCGGGCGTCGAGCGCGGCGCGCCGATCGCGGCCACGCGGAGCTGCGTTTGCGCGGCGCCCGGCTTGTCCACCAGCACGACCTTCGCCCAGGTCATCGCCGGCGCGCCCGGCGACGCCTTCGCCGGCGTGCCCGCCTGCCACGCACCGAACGTCTGCTCGGCCAGCTCGCGCAGCTCCTCGGCGCTCACGGCCCCGGCCACGATGAGCGCGGCGTTGTTCGGCACGAAGTTCTGCTTCCAGAACGCCGTCATGTCGTCGCGCGCGATGGCCTTGTTGGCCGCCTCCGTGCCCAGCTCGGTGAACCCGTACGGATGCTTCGGCCCGTAGAGCGCGGCCGCCATCGCCGTCGCGGCGACGGCGCCCGGATACACGCGCCGCTGCACGAGCAGCGCGAGCCGCTGCCCGCGCTGCCGCTCGATCTCTTCCGGCGGGAAGCTCGGGTGCAACACGACGTCGGCGAGCAGGCTCATCGCCGCCGCCACGTTCTTCTTCAGCGATCGCACCTGCACGCGCGACGCGTCCATCGTGGACGAAGTCTCGAGCGTCGCGCCGATCTGCGCCACATCGTCGGCGAGCTGCAACGCGCTGCGGGTGGCCGTGCCTTCGTCCAGCATCCCGACGGCGAAGTTGGCGAGGCCGGACTTGTCGAGCGGATTCGCGTCGCTGCCGGTGCGGACCACGAGTCCGGCGGACACGACCGGCAGGTTCGTCCGCTCGCTCAGGATGACCGTGAGGCCGTTGGTGAGCTTGAACGACGACGGCTGCGCGACCTGGAGCGGCTTCGGCGGTCCGGCCTTCGGCTGGTCCTTGCGCCACGGCTCGTCGGCCTCGCCGGAGCCTTGGCGAAGGCGGGCCTCGACGCCGGTGCCGGGCGCGACCTTCGGCGCGGGCGGCGTGGGAATCTCTGGGCCGAGCTTCTGCTCGCCGGGCACGCCGTGTACCACGACCCGGGTATTCGCCGTGAGCTGCTTCGCCGCGAAGTCCTTGACCGCTTGCGCCGTGGCGGTGCGGTAGCGCTGGAGGTCCTTCTCCAGGTAGTCGGGCGTGCCGAGGTAATGGTTGTACTGGTTCAGGCGATCGGCGACGCCGCCAAACCCGCCGAGCGTCTCGAGTCCGCCGACGATCCGCGTCTCGATCGTGTTGCGCGCGCGCTCGAGCTCCGTGTCGCTCGGGCCCTCCACTCGGAACTTCTCGATCTCCGCGGTAATGGTGTTCTCCAGCTCCTCGGCGGCATGCCCGGGCCGCGCGGTCGCCTCGATGTTGAAGACCGATCCGAGCACGAGCGAGTACTGCTGGGCGGTCACGTCCTGCGCGATCTGCAGCTCGTAGACGAGCTTCTTGTACAGCCGACTCGACTTGCCGCCGCCCAGGATCTGCGCCGCCAGGTCGGCCTCGGTGTCGCCGGGCTGGTAGATCGGCGACGTGATCCACGCCAGGTAGACTTTCGGCAGCTCCACGCTATCCGTCACGATCGCGCGGCGCTCGGTTGTGATGGGCGGCGTCCGGGCGCCGATCTTCGGTACCTCGGGCCCTCGCTTGAGCACGCCGAAGTACTTCGCGACGAGCGTTTTCGTCTGCGCCTTGTCGAAGTCGCCGACGATCGCGAGGCTCGCGTTGTTGGGCGCGTAGTACGTCTTGAAGAACTTCTTCACGTCGTCCAGCTTCGCGGCCTGGATGTCGGCGTGCGACCCGATCACGCTCGCGAAGTACGGATGCCCTTTCGGGAAGATCTGATGGAACAGCTCCTCCTGGACGATGCCGTACGGCCGGTTCTCGACGCCTTGCCGGCGCTCGTTGCGGACGACGTCCTGCTGGTTCGAGAGGTTGGCCTGATCGAGCACGTCGAGCAGGTAGCCCATGCGGTCCGACTCGAGCCACAGCGCCAACTCGAGCTGGTTGGAGGGCAGCGTCTGGAAGTAGTTCGTGCGGTCGAAGTCGGTCGTGCCGTTGATGTCGCTCGCGCCGGCGCCCTCGAGCAGCCTGATGTACGAGTCGCCGGCGACGTGCTTCGAGGCCTGGAACATCATGTGCTCGAAGAGGTGCGCGAAGCCGGTGCGGCCGGGATCCTCGTTGGCCGGTCCGACGTGATACCAGAGATTCACGGCGACCATCGGCAACCGGCGATCCTCGGAGAGAATCACCACGAGGCCGTTGGGCAGCGAGTACTTCTCGAACGCGATCTTCGGGATGTCTGGTGCGGGCGGCGCCGGCGCGGGCGACGAGCAGGCGGCGAGCGCCAGGACGAAGACGGAGGCGATCGGCAGCACTTTTCTCATGGTGGTGTCTGGTTGATGTGTGAGATTTCGCACGTCGGGCGCGGCCCACGGACGCGGCCTACGGCCGGGCTGTTCTTGGGGCCGCAACGGCTGATTCTACTTCAGTGGTGAATCCCTCTGGGTTCTCCGCTCCCTCTGTGGTTGAATCCCCCTGATGCGCCCCATCCCCGTCGTCCTCCTTCTCTGCGTCGCCGAAGCGCTGAGCATGAGCGCGTTTTCGACCTATCCCGCGCTCCTGCCGGTTATCCGCGAAGCCTGGGGTCTCAGCAACTCAGCGGCGGGGTTCGTGAGCGGCATGTTCTTCGGCGGGTACATGATCGCCGTGCCCGTGCTCTCGAGCCTCACGGATCGCATGGACGCGCGCCGCGTGTACCTGTTCTCGGCGAGTCTCTCGGCGATCGGCGCGCTCGGGTTCGCGCTGTTCGCGTGGGGGTTCCGATCGGCGCTCGTCTGGCAGGCGATCGCCGGCGCGGGCCTGGCGGGCACCTACATGCCGGGCCTGAAGATCCTCGCGGACCATATCGAGGGCCGTCATCAGAGCCGCTCGATCGCGTTCTACACGTCGACCTTCGGCCTCGGCACGAGCGTCTCGTTCTGGCTGGCGGGCGCCATGGCCATCGCGCTCTCGTGGCGATGGGCGTTCGCGATCGCCGCGATTGGGCCGGCGATCGCCGGCCTGCTGGTCGCGGGCGCGGTGCCGGCCACGCCTGCGCCGAACCCGGAGACACGCCCCACCGGGACCTTCGACGTGCGCCGGGTGCTCCGCCCGCTTCGCGACCCGGGCGCCGCGCGCTTCATCGCCGCCTACGGCGCGCACTGCTGGGAGCTGTTCGGCATCCGCGCGTGGATGACCGCGTTTTTCACTTACGCCGCGAGTCTGGCCGCGGCGCCGTGGACGCCCGCGACCACCGCGGCGGCCATCAATCTGCTCGGGCCGATCGCGAGCATCCTCGGCAACGAAGTCGCCGTGCGCATCGGACGCGTGCGCCATGTCACGACCGTGATGGCTTCCTCGTGCGTGCTCGCGTGCCTCGTGGGATTCGCGGCGGGGCTGCCCTGGATCGCATTGCTGATGGTCGTGGGCTTCTATTTCCTGACGGTGATGGCCGACTCGGCAACGCTCACGGCGGGCGTCATCGCGTCGGCCGATCGCGCCGAGCGTGGCGCGGCGATGGACATCTACTCGCTGTCGGGTTT
>ERZ1292640.1959-Hain-H43-02um-R1-1959-length-16803-cov-7_pt1 | contig 16803 bp, 19 predicted proteins | sample MGYA00564404_ERZ1292640 | MGnify/ENA primary metagenome ERZ1292640 (study PRJEB36523, sample SAMEA6512636) | groundwater metagenome | collected 2019-01-08 | study: AquaDiva: Metagenomics assemblies of 32 groundwater samples
TTGGCTGCCCCTTTTGGACGAACTACGAACATTTAATTGGAGAGCAATGCGTATAGAATTAGACGCTCTCGTCTCAAATTTTCATTTCGCTATTCCAGTTGAAGCATAACAAATTTTACTAAAAATAGACAGCAAAGACTACCGCTTTGGCGGTTTTTATTTTATAAATCGTCTAACAATTCCACTGCTTCATCTTCGTCAACTCCCCACTCTTCGGCAATTTCTTGCACCTTTTCGGCGTCATCTTTATCTAAATCATACTCCTCCATTATTCTTTTTGTTTCTTCGTTTTCCATAATTTTTTATTTAACAATGATTTACTTTTACCTTAAATTATTATAAACTTAAAAGTAAATCTATGCCATACAAGGACAAAATTGAAATTTCGGAAATAGAACCCTATTTATTAGAGGGGTTGAAGAGTTTTATTGAGGAAATTTTGAATTTAACTGAAATTTATGGTGTTAGTGTAAAAATTCCAGTAGCAATACCTCCTAAAAAATATACCGAAACAACCAGCATTACGATGAGCGGAGGGGCAAGCTCTGTATATTCTTATATGGTTAGAGGATTATCCAATGACCCCGTTAGAGGAATTTACCAAGATGAGGCTCTTTTGCAAGAAAGTGCTAATGAAAGATTAAATAAAATAATAACTCTTAAAAAATTAGGTGTAATTAGTAGTATATCATTTGATAACTCTCCACTTGAGCGTAGAGAAGTTAGTTTTTATGTTGAAGTGAGAGAGACGGAAAAATTATTAGCAGATATAGAGCGATTGATACAAAAAAAAGAGAAGGAGAAAGAAGCGGAAAAAGAAAATAAAAAAAGAGAGAATGAAATTTATTATAATGAGAAAAGTTCTACTATAAATTTAGGAGAAAAATCAATTAAAGTGTCGGGTTGGGGAGATGCCATTTGTAAGGTATTTTTCAATAATCCTAATGAAAATAAAGAGATAGATTTTGGGGAGATAGTATTTGAAATAACGGGAATAGAATATCAAAAATCAAGAGAAAAAGAATTTTTGGAAAAAATAAGACAAGCTGTTTATAGGTTAAACGAAAAGATTGCTAAAAAATTTAATAAAAAAGATTATTTGGGTTTTTCTACAAAAACACGAAAATTAACAAAAACACAAACAAATTAAAAACAAAAACACAGAAAGCAAAAACAAAATTATAAAAACACAAAAAAGATAGTGATTTTTACTAACAAAAAACAATAAAATAGCAAGAAATTCGCACAAGGGTATATGCTAACCTGCAAGAAAAAGCAGGTTTTTTTATGCCCGACGAACTTAAAAAAGAAAATGAAAATATAAACGAGGACGAAGATTTTGAAGCAGACCAAAATTTACTGGGATTTTTTAAGTTACTTTTAGAAGTTGATATGAGAGTTAATCCGCACCTTTACACAAAGCCGAAAGAAAAAGAAACCAATAATCCAAAACCCAATGCCTAATTACAACCTTAATTTAATTACGGCAAGGCGGAGCTATACGATAAATGAAATATCGTCGCTTTGGAAAGTGAGCAGGAAACAATGCAGGCGTTGGATAAAGTATGAGGGCTTAAAAGTAGTTGAAGAAAATACCAGTCCCCTGCTAATTATCGGGTCAAACCTAATCCACTTCATAAAAAAGAAGCGGGAGAAGCGGAAAATACACTTAGAAGAAAATGAGTTTTTATGCTTAAAATGTCGTGCAGGCGTTAAGGCAAAAATGGGAAGCGAGCAAATAGTTGAAACTGGCAAGAGAATAGGAAAAAACAACCGAAAACAATTGAAGAAAATAGGCATTTGCGAGGATTGCGGAACACGGCTCAATAAACTTTTATAGGTATGCCAACGGGATTATAGGGTTATTTGTTATTACTCGTAAATGTCCCATTAAAACTATTAAACAATGAAATAATAAAAATATGGAAACAACTTACAAAAATGAGCGACTTAAAAGAGAATTCTATAAGTGGCTTGAAAATTCAAAACAATTTTCAGGGGAAACAATTAAGTGCTATGAAAAAGCCATTTGGTTGTGGGAAGACTTTACCAATAAAAATGACTTCGGGAGTTTTAATGAAACAACGGCGACAGCATTTCGGGAATGGATAAAAAACAAGCAAAAAAATAACTCGCAAGAAAAAATTAGTATTGCGTATTGCTACCATAATTTACGCTTTCTAAAAGTTTTCTTTGGCTGGCTATCTAAGCGAGCGGGATATAAATTAAAGATAAAAGAGCCAGCCATTGACTGCCTTAATTTATCAAAGAACGAAGTAAGGGAGGCTAAACAAACCAAAAGCGTAAAAAACCCAACATTAGACGAAATAAAAATGGTTATAGAAACTATTAAGGGAAAAACTGAAATTGAAAAAAGAGACAAAGCCATTTTTTCTTTGGCTTTCTTGACTGGGGCGAGAATTTCGGCAATCAGAACGCTCCCTATGCAAAGTTTTGATAAGAAAGAGCAAGTTATTTATCAAGACCCTGCTTTGGGAGTTGAGACAAAATATAATAAAAAAATCACTTCTATTTTGATACCTTTCGGCTACAAAGAGGCAATGGATTATTTTATTGAATGGTTTGACTACTTAAAAGACCAAAAAGGATTTAAGCCAGAAGACCCCATATTCCCCGCTACTAAAATTGAAAATGGAAAGGAAAATATAAATTACTACAACACAGGAGAAGTTGAAAACAAAAAACTAAAAAGCTCTGGCTCTTTGAGAAAGATATTTAAGAAAAGGTTTGAGCAGGCGGGACTTAATTATTACCACCCACACACTTTCAGGCATTGGTTAGTTAGAAGAATGGCGGAATTTCCACTAACAGAAGAACAGAAAAAAGCGTTTAGCCAATGTTTGGGACACGAAAGCACCTTGATTACTTTCGGCTCGCAAGGCTATGGCAGAATTGATGAAAATAGACAAATAGACATTATGAAAAGCATTGATTTTGAGGCATTGAAAGGAGGGACGGGGCAAAGGATAAGCGACGAAGATGTAAGCCGAATTGCAAAACAAGTTAGCGAAAATATAAAAAATAATACTTAATCCACAGATTGACTATTGTCAATCATTGTTAATTGATATAAAATAACATAATCACTTAAAAAATATGACAAAAGAAAAAGAGTTTTACTTGGTAGAAGAACTGGCGGAAAAAATAAGAGTTTCTAATATGACGATTTACAGGTATATCAAAGCCAAGAAAATCAAAGCCTATAAAATAGGCAAAGAGTTTCGCATAGACCAAGAAGAATTTAACAATTTTTTAAACAAGGTAAAAACAAAATAGTATGCCAAAACAAATGAAAATTGATGATGAAATAGTTAAAAATCAGATTTTGGAAATTGTTAAAAAACACGGCAAACTCCCAGAGGATTTGCGATTTGATAATGATGTTTTTGATTTAAACAAAGCATTGGGAGTTAATAAAACAGCCCAGCTTCTTTATGACGGCAAAAAGGATAAAAGGACAATAATTGATAAAACTATATCTGCCCCATTTCAAGAGATTAGAAAATTCGGCACGAGCAAAGAAAAAAGCGAAATTAAAAACGAAAAAAACTGGTATAACAAATTGATTTATGGCGACAATTTACAAGCATTAAAATACTTGCTTGATAATGGATATAAGGAGCAAATTAAATTGATTTATATTGACCCTCCCTTTGCAACACAAAGCGACTTTAAAAATGGAGAAACAAAAGCCTATAAAGATAAATTAGAGGGGGCAGAATTTGTTGAGTTTTTAAGAGAAAGACTATTCTTAATGAAAGAACTTTTAAGCAAGGACGGGTGCATTTATGTCCATTTAGATTATCGTAGTGTCCACGCAATTAAACTAATTATGGACGAAATTTTTGGAAAGGATAAATTGATAAACGAAATAATATATGGTTATAGAATACAAGGGATAAGCAGGAGTTCTTTTGCGAGAAAGCACCAAACTATATTATTTTACTCAAAAAATAAAGATTTTTATTTTAAACAAGAAAAAGAAAAAGTAATATATGAAAAGCCCTTTATTGACACTAAAAAAGAAGGGGGGAAATGCAATGAGTTATCAGAGAAAGATAAAGAAAAAATAATACAACTAATAAAAAATGGAAAATCTTTACCAGATAGATACAAAGGTATTATTTTTGATAAGTATTACAGCGAAGTTTATGTAAGAGATGTTTGGGACGGAGATTATACAAAACCATTTATTAGTGGCTCAAATCAATATACAGGATACCCTACACAAAAATCAAAAGGATTACTAAAAAGAATTTTAAACGCAAGCACAAAAGAAGGGGAGCTTGTTTTAGACGCCTTTGCTGGTAGTGGGACAACTTGTATTATGGCAGAAGAACTAAACCGAAAATGGATTGGGATTGACGCTGGAAAATTGGCAATTTATACAAGCCAAAAAAGAATTTTAGATATTAAAAATCATAAGCCGTTTATTGTAATGAATAGCGGGGTTTATGAAATTAAAGACATAAATAAACAGGTAATAATTAGCGACGAGCTATACAAAGACTTTGCTTGTGATTTGTTTCAAGTTGATAAAAACAAAGCAGAAAAAATAAATGGCATAGAGTTTAACGGAAAATATAGCAATAATTTTGTTTATGTTTTTTCAAACAAAGGCAAGATAACAAAGCAAGATTTAGAGCAATTAGAGAAAAAATTAAGCGGTAAATTAAAAAGAGTTTATATTATTATCTCCCAAAACCAAGATAAGCTATACACTAATTATTTGAGGATTAAAGACACTCAATTTTATATCCATAAAATCCCCTATTCTTTGCTTGTGCAGTTTGTAATTGAAAACAGGGACAGCTCACAGATTATAAAACATTTAAGAAATAATGTAATACTAAAAGCCAACAGAGGAAACCTAAAAAACAAAACAGACGAAACAGCTCCCGAAATAGATAAAGTTGCTTTGGAAAAAATAAACAAAATAAGCCAAGTGAAAAAGAAGTCGGATATTGAGACAAAGTTTTCTAACATTGCGGGGTTTGATTTTGTTAATACTTTTGAGATAGAAATTGAGGAAGACATTAAAAAAGATAAAAACGGGGTTGAAGTAAAAATAAATAGCGTAAAAATTGGCGAGAAAAACGGCATTGAAAATTTGGCTATGATTTTAGTTGATAGGGATTATAACCAAAAATCATTTAAAGTGTCGGAAACTTTTTTTGCTGAAAATGATATTGAAGAAGACGACGAGGGCAACAAAAAGCAAATTGACGGCTTTATGAAAAGTAAGAAAATTGTTTTAGATAAAAACGGGTTAGGTAAAGAGATTGCCATAATTTATATGGACGAATTTGGCAATGAATTATTTAAACAATTTACCATTTAAAAACTATGGAATTGAAAATAGATAAGCTAATACTAAAACCTAAAAAAAGAGTAAAACCAGAAATTCTTGAAAAGTATCAAGAGCTAATTGATGTTGTTTGTGGGCGGGGCGAAGATAAAGACACAAACAAGTATTTCTTTCAAAAACAAGCCATTGAAGAGCTTTTAAGCTACTATTTAGAGTATAACGATTTAGACGAGCTGTTAAGCGAAAATTTAGCCAATAGCAGCGACTTGGAGGAGTATTGCAAGGAATTATACGGAAATAGCTTTAAAAGCAAATTAGACGATTTAAACAAACGGATTGCAACCATTGATTTACCAACTGGAACTGGCAAAAGTTATGTAATGTTTTTAATAGCAATAATTCTTTTAAACGAACTGCCAGAGATTAAAAGAGTGCAAATAATTACTCCGTCAAAGACAATTAAAAAGCAACTAAACCAAAAGTTTGAAGAACTTTTTGATAAAATAAAATCAATTCAAAATTTAAAACTGCCAAACCTTGTTTCTTTGCACGAGGACGCTTTGGGAGATAATTGTTTGGCGGTTGATAATATACATAAATTTTATGAAAGCGAAAACGCTGTTTTATCAAAAGAAGAGAGTTTTGGAAGTGGCAAGGGCGAAGATGTTTTAATTATAAACGACGAAGCCCACCATATTTATAATTTCAATCAAGGAAGCAGTCCAAGAAGCCAAGAATATCAAGATATTAAAAAATGGAAAGGATTTTTAGATAATGCTGATTACAAAATAAAAAACATTATAAACTTTACTGCCACGCCTTTTGAGGCAACAAATACATATTTGCATAATGTAATTTATAGATATGGTTTAATGGACGCTATTAAAAATGATGTAATTAAAGATATTAAATATCTCCCAGAGGGCGACGAAAAAATATCTGAAATTCAAGCAGAAAAACAACAATTTTTATTAGCCATAGAGCAACTGGATAAAATTAAAAAAGAATTTGAAAAGAACGGGATAAACAAAAAACCGATTGGCATTATTATTACTGCCGATATTGCCGAAGCGAAAAAAGTTGAAGAAGATTTTAAAAAGATTTTAAAAGATAAAAAAGAAAAGGACATTGACGAAAAAGTAATTTGCTACACTTCCGACCCAGAGCATTTAAAAAATGAAGAGTTGTTTGACAATGTTGATATTTACGACGGAAGCAAAGCAAACAAAGTTGAATGGATAATTTCTGTTAGTATGCTTTCAGAGGGCTGGGATTGTAAAAATGTATTTTTAATTGTCCCCCACCAAGAAAGAGCATTTAATTCAAAACTTTTGATTTCACAAGTAGTTGGTAGAGGTTTAAGGCGTGTGCCAAATTTAGACGATAAATATCAAGAAGTTATTATTTTAAACCACAAAAAATGGGGAGACGAAAACATAAATTTATTAGTTAATGATGTTGTTGATACAACAATTCGTTTTGAAGTTAAACCGACAAAAGAATTTAATTTTGACATTGATTTTTTAGAAGAAAAATTTGATGATTTTAATATAGATTTTGACAAAACACAACAAAGAAAAGAAACACAAAAAGCGGTAAAAATATCAATGAAAGATACATTGAATAAGGCGACCGCTAATTTCAAGGAGCAAAGCAAGGATTTAGATGTTGAGTTTGGCACTATGACTTTGAGAGATAGGGGCGAGGGCTATATGCAGGCGAACCTTGAAATTGATTACTACTCAAAAAAGTATTTGATTGATTGGTATAATCAAGGCGTTGGGCTTGATACTGATTTTACAAACAAATTTAAAAATGCCGAAGAGTTTGCTGATTATGTTTTAGATTGCCCCACAATTAAAAAATCAAAAATCAAAGATAAAATTTCAATTTATAATTTTAGGAAAATTGAAGAAGAATTTAGCAGTATTGATTGGGGTATATCTGAAAAAACCAAAGTAGAGAAAAAACAATATGAAATTAAACAAAAAAGCACAAAGGACTTTGGCATTTCTAATGTTGGCGTTAAAACATTTTTAGATAACTACGAAAAGGTATTTTACTGCCAAGAGATTATTGTTATTGAAAAATGGGAGTATTTAGAAGACTTAATAAACTATAAACTAAAAGAACAGAAAAAGGCTTTGGGGATAAAAGACGATAAAAAAGATAAGTTATTAGTTGGTTTAGCCAAGCAAGAAGTCTTAAATAAATTTCAATCAATAAAAAAGGAGAGCTATAAAAACCCTTTAAACTTTTTATTGCCAGATAGCGAACCCGAAGAAAAGTTTATTGAAAGATTATTTAATAATAATGAAAACATTGAGGCGTGGATAAAATCAAAATCAAGGGGCTTTTACTACATTGATTGCAGTAAAGAGGAATTTAAGATTGAATTTAACCCCGATTTTATAGTTAGAATGAAAAATAATGTTAGCTTGCTTGTTGAGATAAAAGACAAAACAGATATTACTTTAAAAAATAAATTGAAATTGGAAGGACTTAATGTTTATTTAACCGAATTAAACAAGGTTTCAGAAAACAAGAAAAAGTATTTTGGCTATATTATAAGCCCAGACGATTACAATAATTTCTTTACTGAAATTATAAAAAGTGGAAACTATAATTATGAGCCAGAATTTCATAAAAAACTAAAAGCATTTAAAATATGAAAGCCGTAATACTCGCCAGAGTATCAACAAAAGAGCAAGAAGAACAGGGACACTCGCTCCCCGCTCAGATTAGGCGGTTGCAAGAATACGCCAAGAAAAAAGGCTTTGAAGTAGCCGAGACTTTTTCTTTCTCTGAAAGTGCGGGAGAGAAAATAAGAAAAAAATTTGATGAGGTTATGAGTTATTTAAGAACGCATAAGGACACAACGATTTTACTTTGCGAAAATGTGGACAGAGCGACAAGGAATTTTAAGGACGCAGTTGATTTAGACGAAATGCGAAGAAAGGAAAATTTAGAAATTCATTTCGTGCAAGACGGATTTTTTATCAACAAAAACGCTACGGGCAACCAGATGTTTATGTGGGAGGCAAAAGTATTTTTAGCCAAGCAATACCTTAACAGATTATCTGATGATGTAAAAAGAAGCAACGAACAGAAGATACAAAATAAAGAATGGATTACCAAAGCCCCTATCGGATATTTAGGAGTTTATGACGACAAGGGAAAAAGAGAAAATATAATCCTTGACCCGTTAAGAAGCCAGTATATTTTTAAGATGTTTGAAATGTATGCAACGGGCAGTTTTTCAATTAAGAAAATACAGGAAGAAATGGAAAAAATGGGATTAAAAAGTAATACCAAAGACCCTAAACCTATACCAAAAAGCAAAATACATTCTTTGCTCAAAGACCCGTTTTATTATGGCGAAATGAGAATTAAAACCTTATTATATCCGCATAAATACCAGCCCCTAATATCAAAGCCGTTGTTTGATAGGGTGCAAGAAGTTTTTAAGGGGTATAGCAAAAAGCCGTTTAGATACGCTTGCAAGCCGTTTGCTTTCAGAGGTTTGATAAAATGTGCTGATTGCGGTTGCACGATTACTGCCGAGAGAACGAAAAATAAATATAATTATTATAGTTGCACCAACGGCAAGAAAGCCCACGCTAAAAGGCTTTATATCAACGAGGATACCCTCTTGAAGCCAATATACAGCGTCCTACGCAAGATACAGCTCACAGACAGGCAAATAAGCCGTCTAATGACTAATTTGAAGCGGAGCGAGGAGGCAAAGAATACTTTTTTTGAAGGCTCAATGAAAACTCTACGGGCAGACTATGATAAATACGAAAAGAGAAAAAGTAATTTGCTTGATAGATTAGCAGATGAAGAAATTACCAAAGAGGACTATGATAAAAAATTGATAGAATACGACACGAAGCAAACTTTGATAAGCTCTGAAATGGCAACGCACCAGAGGGCTGATAAAGAGTATTACACTACCATTGCTATCATTTTGAGCCTTGCAAAAAGAGCTTATGCGATATTCAAAAGTTCTGAACCAATGGAAAAAAGAGCATTTCTCAACTTCCTACTTCAGAACTCCAAATTAAGGGGTAAAAACCTCACTTTTGAACTTAAAAAGCCCTTTAATGGGGCTTTGGTTGCTCATAGCCGTAATAACTTGCTGCGGGGCTTGGATTCGAACCAAGGTTTCCACGTCCAGAGCGTGGCGTGACTACCACTGCACCACCCCGCAATATAATTAATACTGTCTAAATTTTATTAAATCTTTTATTTTATAAACTTCTGTTTTTTTTGAAATCTGAATTTGATATCGACTCCTGTGCGGATGAAATCCTAAAATTTTTAAACAAACATAAACATTGTTTAATAAAGATTCGTTTTTATTACTAAACAAAAATTTATAAGTATATGTTGGTTTATGCACACAAAAGCTTCCCTCTGCTTCGTATAGTCCGCGTAAATAACTTATAATATTCTTTTTACTTTTTAATATCCAATTAGGAATTTCTATCTTAAGATTGCCTCTATTACCACAAGGAATTCCTATTCTGGCGCTTAAATATTTTTGATAAATTTTAATTCTTATACATCCTTTGGCGGGTTTGCTTATTGCCGATTTTTTAGAAAATACCCCATAAATAATACCTGCATATCTGTTAACAAAACCAATGTTTTTCGCATTAGATACTATGGTTAACCCCTCAGTCCGCGAAAATTTATATATATTACCATCTCCCAAAATAACCCCCATAAGTTCTGCAAGCTCTTTTGTCCTTTTTAATTTTTTAGGATAGCTATGAAATTTTCCCTTTTTAACCATCTGTAACCTCCAAGCTTTAAAATTATCAATTTTTTTATTTTTAAAAGTTTCTGAAATTTTAGCAACACTGGGATGATCTAATTTAGTATATCCTTTACTCCAAGAAGGCGGCCTTTTTTTAAGACTCTTAAGCCATTTTTTATATTTTTTGTCTGTTTTGGGCAGAAGATTGGGCGTGGTAAAATAAAAAGCCATTAATCAATTATATTATGCATCTCATAATTTTACTACCACTAGACGACAGGAAAAAAATTACACATTCAAATATCTTCTGACGACAATAAAGCTTGATGATACGCCAAGGCCTACTCCGAAAATTAGCTGTATTAAAGCAAAAAACCAGAAATTATTCAAGAAATAATTAAAAATATTAAAACCCGGCAATACGGCCTCAAGTTTCTGGTTTATAAAATAAGTAAGCAAAAAAGAAATCAATATGCAGACCAAAAAAGCCAAAAAGCCGTAAATTGCCCCCTGAACTATAAAGGGCCCCCTGATAAACCAGTTTGAGGCGCCCACTATTTTCATTGTGCCAATTTCTTCTTTTGAACCGTCTATTGCCAATTTTATGGTGCTAAAAACAACCAGCACAGCCACAATAACCAAAATCAAACTTAATAATAACCCAGAATTGTTGACATTAGAGGTAATGGAAAAAATTTTTTCAATTGTATTTTTTTTCTGGGAAAAATCAACCCTGTCAATAATCTCTCCAAATTCTGATGCTTGCAAAATATTGGCAATTTCCTGGTATTGGGCCGGGTCTCCGCTGGTTTTTATGTTTAAAGAGGGCAAAAAAGGATTTGTCCCCACCTCTTCAAGCGCTTTTAGAAAAACGTCGTCGTTTTTATGATTTTCGGTAAAAATTTGCATTGCCTGGTCTTTTGAAACATATTCAACGTTTTTTATATCCGGAGATATTTTTAAAATTTCATCACGGGCTTTTAAAATATCCTCTTCTTCCACGTCTTCTCTGAAGTAAGCGGTAATATCAATTTTTTCCTGAATTTGCAAGATTAAAAAATTGGTTGCCGCCTGAAAAAATAAAAGGCTGGTTGCCAGCATAATGGTTACAATCAAAACAAAAACCGCGGCAACAGATATTCCTTTGTTTCTGCTAAAATCATTTATGGCAAACTTGAAAATTCTTTTAAAATTAGTAAGCATAATTGTCAAATAACTTATTATATGATGAATCTTCCTTCTTCTTCGTCTCTTATTACTCTTCCTTTGTCTATAGTAATTACTCTTTTGCCTAATTTATTTACCACTTCCCTGTCGTGGGTAAGCAATATCACTGTTTTTCCGGCATTGTTTATTTTTTGCAAAAGAGAAACAACTTCATAGGTGTTGTAAGGATCAAGGTTGCCTGTCGGCTCATCGGCAATAATAAGGCTGGGATGATTAACCAGCGCTCTGGCAACCGCCAGCCTCTGCTGTTCTCCGCCGGAAAGTTCTTTGGGAAAGTTCTTTAATTTATTTTTCAGCCCGATTATTTCTAAAACTTTGGGCACTTCGCTTAATATTTCTTTATTTTCTTTGCCTTCAACTTCCATAACATAGGCTACATTTTCATAAACTGTTTTTTGCGGCAAAAGTTTGTAGTCTTGGTAAACTACGCCTATTTTTCTTCTGATATTTTGCAGCTGGGATAAATTTATTGCGTGAATATCTGCGCCTTCAAAAAAAATGTGGCCGGAAGTCGGCTCTTCTAATCCCAGAAGCAAGCGGGTTAAGGTTGTTTTGCCAGCCCCTGATTTCCCCACAATAGAAACAAACTCCCCTTCTTTTATTTCAAAAGAAACGTCTTTTAAAACAAGATCTTCCGGATGATAAACTTTTGTCACTTTATTAAACTTAATCATAATTCATGTGGGCTTATTTAAACTATTGACACGGTTATATAATATGATATCATTATAGTATAAATGGCTTCGGCCTCCGAGGCTCCCGCAAAGGAGCCGATTTTTTTACGGTAAATATTTTTTAACTTTTTCTGAAATTTCAACAAATTCTTGTTTTGTAATCATTCTCATTTTTCTTAATAATCTTTTACTGCTAATTAACCTTAATTGCGAAAGAATAATAACAGAATCGTCTTCGTCTCCTTGGGCTATTTTGTAATAATATCCTCCAGATTTTTTTGATCTTGTTAATGGTAAAACCCAAAGCACAAATTTGTTAAACTTTTTAATTATTAAAACGGGTTTTCAAATAACTTATTTTTTCCGTCTTCTTCAAAACCAATATTTATTCCAACAGAACACCACCAAATTTCTCTTTCATGAAATAAAACTTCCTCGTTGCGAAGATGTAATTTTTTCTTTAATTCATTCCACTTGTCAAAGTCTTTTAAAAATTCACTCATAAATCATTTTAAACGCAAAAGTTTTCATTTTTATTTTTATTTTTTACGGCGGTTTTTAATTTTTCCACTTTCCAAAGTATGTAAACTTATTAAGGATTGCATAACTTTTGGGCCTTCGTCACTAAGCCAGCTGCTCACCTCGCTATCTACACCAATGGATTTTTTTCTATCTTTAAAAATTTCTACTTCTATTTTTCCTTTTAATTTTATAATTTCAAGAGCGTCTTTCATTTTACTCTCCACTTCTTGCGCTCTTTGCGCCATAGCTGTTGCTTCACTAAGACTAATCTCGCCTAAGGCGCGCCTCTCGGCAGTAATGCCGGTTATACATTTATTAAGATGAGCAGACAAACCAGGCCAATGTGGTCTAAACGATTTTGCGTCTAATAGACCGCCTAATTCATCTAAGTTTTTTAAAATTGCCTTGACGTCTCTTTGAAATTCGGGAATTTTTCCTTCCTCTTTTTCTTCAACTTCTTCGGTATTCTCAAGTTTCCTTTCTTTTTCATCTTTTTTACCTTGCTTTTCAGTATGACTTCCGTCCCATTCAACAGCGCTTGAATAATCTATAGTTCCGTCTGGATTTTTTTTAGCGCCGATAATAAGTTTTCTTTTTGGCTTGTCAGCTGTCTTTCCTTTTCGCGCCGCTTCAATTGCTTCAATAATTTTTTGCGCCTCTTCACCCTCTTTTTTAAATTTCTCAACAAGTATGGGGCTTTCTTTAAATGCCTCTATCCTTTTATCCGCAGTATCTGCAACCTCTTTGAAAAAATCATATACAGATGGTTCATCTGACTTTCTCGGCTCGCCGTCATAAGTTCCTTCAACCTTTACTCCTTCATAAAAATTTCCCGCTTTTATTTTTTCTAAATATGCTTCTGCTTTTGCGATACCCCAGTCTCCGCCAGGAAATGTTTTATTCGGATTTTGAAATTCTTGTAAGTGGTTATTCCAATGCGAAAATGTTAAATTTTCTGCTAATTGTTCTGGGGTTAAATTTTCCTTTTCTTCATGGCGATTTTCTAATGTATTTTCTACAGACATATTTTTTTATCAGCCCATTATTATTTGTTTTGGGATGATGTGTTTTAATTATTTAATTTTTTAAAGTTTTGATTTCAACTCTGCTTGGATAAGTTGTTCCAAATCTCCATTTAACACCCCCTCGGTGTCTGAAGTTTCAAATTGGGTTCTTAAATCTTTTACCATTTTATAAGGGTGCAATACATACGACCTTATTTGATTTCCCCACGAGGCCGAAACCTGCTCTCCTTTTATTTCTTTTAGTTCTTTTTCCCTGCCCTCTTCTTTTAGCTGGTAAAGCTTGGAATATAAAATTTTCATAGCGTTGGCTTTGTTTTTCCCCTGAAGCCTTTCTGTTTGCGAAGCAACCGCAATGCCTGTTGGAATATGGGTAATTCTTACAGCTGACTCTGTTTTGTTTACATACTGGCCCCCCGGCCCCGAAGACTTAAACGTTTCTATTTTTAAATCGTCCGGCTTTATTTTAATTTCAATTTCTTTATCGTTAAGTTCTGGCAAAACATTAACTAAGGTAAAAGAGGTGTGGCGCAATTTCTGGGCCGAAAAAGGAGAAATTCTCACAAGTCTATGCACCCCTGTTTCTTTTTTTAAAAGCCCATAAGCATATTTTCCTTTAATTTCTATTGTGGCGGACTTTATGCCAATTCTTCCTTCTGGCCCTCCCGGGTCTCCAAGCGACTGGTGCAGGACATCTGTTTTAAATTCTTTTTTAACGCAATATCTTTGATACATCCGAAATAGCATTGTAGCCCAATCTTGCGAATCTTGCCCCCCGGCCCCGGAATATATTTCTAAAATAGCGTTGTTTTTATCGTATTTGCCTGACAAAAAAGTTTTAAATTCCTCTTTTTCTATTTCTGTTTTTAATTCATTGTATTTTTTCTGCAATTCTTCGGATAGGCTTTCGTCTTTTATTGCTAAATTGTTTAATTCTGCAAAATCATTGATTTTATATTTTAAAATACTCATTTTTTCAACCTCTTCTTTCAGTTCTGAAAGTTTTTGGGTTTCTTTTGCCGCTATTTCTTTGTCTTGCCAAAAATCCGGGCTTTGGGATTTATTTTCCAGCTCTTTCAGTTCTTTTTCTTTGGTTTCTAAATCAAAGGCAGTCTCCCAAATGCCGGAGCTTTTCTTCAATCTCTTTTATTTGCGGAGTTAAATCTGCCATATGTTTTCTATCTTTAAATTTAACATATTTTTAAAAAATAAAAAAGGGCTGTGTTATCGCGATAACACAGCCCGTGGCAATCTGATAACTCAGCAACCTCTAAATTCAAGAAGGCGATAAGCGACAAAACGCCCTACCTTGAAAAACAGCCAATAAGCTGGAGAGAACAGCCACAAGGCCGGAGGGAGCATAAAAATCTTTTGACCAAAGATTCTTTCTGCTCTAACTGACTTATCAAACTGCCCTGCGCGGACTGGTTTCAAGAGAAGCCGTATTGAAACGGCGCTATGGGTTATGAGCCCTCAGGCGAACCTTCTTCTCTTTATCCCAACCCCTTGATTTGAACTATCTAAATATTAACGTTTTTAAAAAATAAAGTCAAGCCGCCTGCAAGAATTGAACTTGCGTCTGTGGTTTACGAAACCACTGCTTTGCCACTAAGCTAAGGCGGCAGGTATTTTTAATCTTTTATCCAATGACTGATTATTTTTTGCCTTCTTCTGTCTAAATAATTTTTTGTTAAAACTCCTTGACCATTTATGCGCCCGCCCCCGCAATACAAATTTAAAACCCAGCCGTTTTAACATTCCCACAATTTCCGGATACTTAAAATCAACCACAAACGACGGCGCCAGCATAGCCGCTATCTTGCTTTTCTTTTCAATTAAATTAATTAATTCTTTGGCTTCTTGTGTTATTTCGTTCATAGTTTTGATTTAATAATAAAAATTGCAAAATAATAAAAGATATAATTCCTCCGGCTAAAGCCGTTAAAAGCTGGTTTTGACCCATTGCCTGCAAAAACATTTGAGGAACAATGTGAAATTTAAAATAAATATTGGCTGCTGATATTAAAATTAAAACCAGATTCCCCAGCCAGATAAATGGCAGAAAATAAATTAAAAATGGGGTAAACGGCCCAAAAACCAGTCCCCTGGCCAAAACCCCCAAACTGGGAAAAATAATTAAGGGAAGAAAAAACTTTTTCGGCAGAAAAATAGCCGTCAGAAACAAACAAGCGTTAACTATTGTTCCCACCAGCCACTGGGGATGCCCCAAAAAAAACGGAACAAAAAATGACAAAGAAAAAATCCCGGCAAAAACCATTGCAGCCGTCTTGTCTGCCAAAATTACAGGAAAAGTTAAAGCTGTTGTTTTTTCTTGATTTATATTTTTATCCATAATAATTATTTAAAATTAACATCTTAATATATTTATAAGGAAGTCAGATGGACTTATAAACCAGAATAGTCTGGGTTGGGTGTAAGAAATCTTTTTCTAACTTCTTGGTCTGGCATAGAATATAATTTTTGCCAGTTTTTTATTTTACTTAGGTCGATTTTTGAGGCAAATTCATAGCCACGGAAATGATGAGTGTCTCTTTCTCGACTTTCAACTAACGGTTTCCTTTCATCTGTAACTTCTTTTACGGTTAATTCTCTTTCTATAAATTTTTTTGTGATATTTCTTAATTTTCTTTTTGTTTCTTTGGTTCTTTCAATAACCTTTCTCTTAGTGCTTGCGTCAATTTGTGGTTCTCCGTCGGGAAAAAAGTCAGATGTGCCATCTTTTTTCTGAGTTGCTTCAAATAACAATCGGCGACCTAACCAGCCAAAAAATTCATCAGTAATCATTTCTTTATGGTTTGGTCTAAAATGAGAACGATAAAAATGGCTCATTTCCTCTCCTAAATTTTTCCCTTCTGATAATTGATCCACGTCTTCAACTTTTATAACACTGACTTTTTCACCACTAATTATATTAACACCTCCATCGTTAAAAGCTGGGCGAGTTCCCTTGATTACTAATGGTAAATTCTCTTCCGGGACAGAAAGACCATATTTTTTACCAAAAAGATTATTTGTGCCATTAACAAATCTTTTAAAATTTTCCCTCTCTTGAGCGGTTAGTATTTCTGTTTCTAATTCTTTTGGCTCTTCTTCCGATGGAACATTTTCTAGGCTAAACATAATTTTATAAATTATTATATCATTTTGCCTTTTTAAAAATAAAAATGCAAGAAGAAAAAAGCCGCTTACGAAAATTCGCAAGCGGCGGTGGCATTAGCCGTTCAACATTTTGTCCAAAGCAGT
>ERZ1292640.620-Hain-H43-02um-R1-620-length-28896-cov-5_pt1 | contig 16799 bp, 14 predicted proteins | sample MGYA00564404_ERZ1292640 | MGnify/ENA primary metagenome ERZ1292640 (study PRJEB36523, sample SAMEA6512636) | groundwater metagenome | collected 2019-01-08 | study: AquaDiva: Metagenomics assemblies of 32 groundwater samples
GTATACCCTTGTGGTCGATGGCCAAGCCAGTGAAGAAACCCGAGCCGACCGATGACCGTGTGGTTGAGAACCGCAAGGCGCGCCATCAATACACGGTGACCGACACGCTTGAGTGTGGGATCATGCTCAAGGGGCCGGAGGTCAAGAGCGTGCGGAGCGGGTTGATCTCGATCTCCGAGGGGTACGTGCGGGCGGACGCGGGGGATACGCCGGGGTCGCCCGAGCCGTCGCTGGTGGTCTTTGGTATGGATATCCAGCCGTACGGGCCGGCGGGGTTGAGGCAGAGCAATCCCAAGCGGTCGCGGGTGTTGCTCGCGCACAAGCGGGAGATCATCAAGTTAGCGCGGCAGACGTCGGACAAGGGGATGACGCTGGTGCCGCTGAAGCTGTACTTCAAGAACGGGTTCGCGAAGCTGCTGATCGGGGTTGCCAGGGGCAAGCAGGCGCACGACAAGCGGCGGGCGATCGCCGAGCGGGAGAACAAGCGTGACCTGGCGCGGGTGATGTCCAAGCGGGCGAACAGCTAGCGGCGGTGTGGGGAGTGGTGTGTGCGGGGGGGTGTGGGGGCACACCCGAAAAAGTGAAATGCCCGGCCAAACGGACCGGGCATTCCTGGAGTGACTTGAAAAGCGGGCGAAGAGATTCGAACTCTCGACTTCTACCTTGGCAAGGTAGCGCTCTACCACTGAGCTACGCCCGCGACTGGCCTGTGACAGGATCGGTCCCCGCCATAGGGACCTTGAAATTAGTAGGGCTTGGGGCGAAAGTCAACTCCCCGGAGCGGTGGCGGTGAGGCCTTTGGCGCTGGACAGCGTCCGGAAAGTGAGTCCTGATCAGGGTTTGCCGCGTGCGGCGGCGAGGGCGGCCTTGATGTCGTTGGCCGAGGCACCAAAGCGAAGTTTGATCATGCGAGCGGGGTCGTAGCCGGTGCCCGGGCCCTCGATGGTGAGGATGGGGACACCCGTCTCGTCGATGGACTCCAGTCGCTTCCAGCCCGGCGCGTCCTCGGAGGTCAGGTCGATGCTGAGGGCGGTGGTGTTGGGGCTGGCGAGGGCGGAGGCGAGCTCGGGGCTTTCGTCGACGTGTTGCTGGAGGGCCATGCAGTTGATGTCCCAAGTGGCCGAGTAGACGGTCGCGACGACCCTGCCATCCTCCTTGGCCATGGACTCGAGCTGGGGTGACCATGCCGTCCAAGGGGCCGTGCCGCGTGTTGCCGTCGAGGAACCGGACCCTTGCGCGGCGGCGAAAGCAGCCTTGATGTCGTTGGCCGTAGCGCCAAAGCGAAGTTTGATCATGCGTGCGGGTTCGTAGCCGGTGCCCGGGCCCTCGAAGGTGACCACGGGGATGCCGACCTCGTGGATGGACTCAAGACGCTTCCAGCCCGGAGCGTCTTTGGCGGTGAGGTCGATGCGGAGGGCAGCGCTGTTGGGGCGGGTGAGGGCTTCAGCGACGTCGGGCTCCTCGAAAAGCACCTCGACAAACTTGCAGTTCACGCACCAGATCGCGGTGTAGTCGGTCACGACGACCTTGCCGTCGGACTTGGCTTTGGCTTCGATCTCGGGGGTCCAGGTTGTCCAGTAGTCGTTGTGGTTGGTCTGGCGATAGGCCCACCAGACCCCCGACGCGGAGATGACCAGGGCCACGATCGTGAAGACCACTCGGCGCGGAAGCGACGGAGTGATTTGGAACGTTCGAACGACCATCCACAGGCCGGTGAGCACGCAGACTCCGGCGACGATGCACCAGTGCATGTTGCCCTGGAGGCCTGGGTGATCAGCCTGAAGGATGAGGAACGCGACGCCGAAGAAGAATGCGGCGGCCGCCAGCAGGAGAAGGCCCATGACCTGCTTGACGAGCTCGCTGGCGGGGCCGGTGCGCGGGATGAAGCTGACCAGGCGTGGCCACGCGGCGAGCACGACGTAGGGAAGGGCCATGCCCACGCCGATGCTAACAAACGTTGCAAGGGGGATCAGGTTGTTGGGCTGCTGTGTGGCCCAGCCGAGCACCGCACCGGCGAACGGGCCGAAGCAGGGCGTGCCCAGGACGGCGGTCATGAGGCCGAAGAGGATGGAGCCGTGGAGCGTGTCGTGGCGTGGGTTGACGGCGTAGAGAGACTGCGGAAGGCTGATGGTGAAGGCGCCCAGGAGGCCCAGGCCCATGACGGTGACGAAGATGGCGACGCCGAGCTGGAAATAGGCGTTGGTGAAGAGGGTGGCGACGCCGGGGATGGTCTTGAACACCACAATCAGCAGCCCGATCACCAGCCAGAAGAGGACGATGCCCAGGGCGGTGAAGAGACCCAGCACGAGGGTGCGTCCGCGCCCGCCGCCGGAGTGCTGGGCGGCCTGTTGCAGGCCGATGATTTTGATGGGGATGATGGGCAGCACGCAGGGCGTGAGGTTGAGGATGAAGCCGCCCACGAGGCCTATGGCGAGCACGCCGAGCAATCCCATGACGCCGGTGGTGGAGATGGAGAGGCCCAGGCCGATGTCGAGGCGGCCCGTGGTGTCGGCTGTCGGAGTGGCGATGGTGGGGGCAGCGGCATTGAACGCGTTGGCGGGGAGGCCTGGAACGCTTGAGGGATCGAAGGCAGCGGCCGCTGGGTCGATGGTCAGTTCGACCGACGTTTCGTCATCGACTTCCTGAAGGCAGGTTGTTTCGTCGCAGGGTTGGTAGCTCGTGGTGATCTTGAGGGAGAGTTTGCCGGACGGGGTGTCGGGGTTGAGGGTGATGGGGACCAGAACGGTGACTTTGCCCTCGTAGAAGGGGAGCTTGCCGCTCACCTTGCCGAAGGTAAGGGTTTTGACCTTGGGGGCGGGCCAGGCGATGGTACCGAGCGTGGCGGGTGCGTCCTTGGCGAGAGAGATTTTGGTGAGTATGGCGGCGAGCTGGAGGCTCGCGTCGGGCTGCTCGTGGTGGGGGTAGATGTGCCAGCCCTCGTCCATCTCGATGGTGACGGCGAGGACGGTGCGGCCGCCTGGGGCCACCAGTGCGGGAGTCGCGCTGGCGGAAACCTGGACGGGCTGTGGCTGTGCCGCGGCGAGCGACGGGAAGGCAATCGCCAGGATCAGCAGGAGGAGAGTGCGAACATATCCCAAACGTCGAATCTGATAGACGGCCATGGCAGGACATTAGACGACACCAACCCCCCAAAGGGTTCGGCGGTGACCGGGAAAAGGGGGAGGGAAACAAGAGGTATCGGGCGTTTGGCGCGGGAGGGGGAAGTGGGGATGTCGGTTTGGAGTCGGGCCGGTCAAAGTCCCGATAGTTGCGTGGTTGGAGACGCGGAAACACCCGACCCCCCCCATGGCTGAGATTCTGGACCAATCCGAGATCGATGCGTTGATGACGGCGGTGACCGACGGCGCGGTGCAGACCGCCCCATCGACCGACCCCAGGGTGTTCACGCGCCGCAAGCTCTCGGGTGATGTGGAGATCAAGGATTACGACTTCAAGCGTCCCGAGCGCGTCAGCAAGGACCAGATGCGGTCGCTGCAGACGCTGCACGAGGCGTTTGCCCGAAACTTCGGGGCGTCCTTGTCGGGGTTCCTCCGCACGATCGTGGAGGTGAAGGTTGCCACGTGCGAGCAGATGACGTATTCGGAGTTCATCAGCGGGCTGCCGAATCCCACGAGCTTCAATCTGGTGAACGCGAGCGGGCTCGAGGGGCAGATGTGCCTTGAGATCAGCCCGCTGATCATCTATCCGATCATCGATCGACTGCTGGGGGGGACGAGCCAGGATCTGTTCATTCCGCAGCGGCCGATGACGCTCATCGAGCAGCGGCTGATCACCAACGTGACGACGCGCGGGCTGACGGCGTTGTCGGAGGCGTGGTCGACGGTGCGCCCGCTGGCGTTCACGATCGTGGCGACCGAGAGCAACCCGCAGCTGGTGCAGATCGTGCCGCCCAACGAGGTGGTGATCGTGATCGGGTTTGAGCTCAAGATGACCAATCGCGCGGGCACGATGAACCTGTGCATCCCGTACAACGTGATCGAGCCGTTGATGGAGGAGCTCTCGAGCCAGAGCTGGTTCAGCGCGGCCAAGAGTCAGCGGTCGCCGGATGTTGAGAAGCAGATCACGCAGACGCTGAGCCGCGCCGGGCTGCGGGTCGCGGCGATGCTTGCGGAGACGACGATCACGCTGCACGACCTGTTGGTGCTGGCGCCGGGCGATGTGATCACGACCGATCGAGCGGCGACGAGCCCGATCGTGCTGAGCGTCGAGGGCGAGCGGAAGTTCACGGCCGAAGTGGGTCAGTGCCGCGGGCAGCGGGCGGTCCGCGTCGGCAAGGCGATGGGCGCGAACGACCGCGTTTGAAACAAATCGTGGGTGGAGCGGGCGTTGGGCGGCGATCAGGGGAGTGAGACCGCGCCGATGAGCTCGGCGATGCTCGCCTTGCCCTGGCGGGCAACCCAGCGCGAGAGTCCTTTGGCGATCTTCAGCGGCGAACGCGGGTCGGCGAAGAGGCCGGTGCCCACCTGGATCGCGGTCGCACCGGCGAGGATGAACTCGGCGGCATGGTCCCAGCGCAGCACGCCGCCGATGCCGATGATGGGCGTTTGCGAGTCCTTGCAGACCTTTCGATAGGCGTCGTGGACGAGCTTGACAGCGATTGGGTGAACGGCCGGGCCCGAGAGCCCGCCGGTCACGTTGGCGAGCTTTGGTTCACGCGTCTCGACGTCGATGGCCATCGCGGGTGTGGTGTTGGCGAGGCAGACCGCGTCGGCCCCGGGGCGGGAGTTGGGGCCTGAGGGTTCTCCAGGGGCGTCGATGGCGGCACGCACGAGATCGGCGATGCCGATGCCGGCGACCGCGACAGAAACGGGCGAGAGCTTCACGAAGAGCAGGGAGTGGGCGAGTACGGGGCGGACGGCCGCGATGAGCTGGCGGAGCAGGGCGGGGTCGGCGCCGAACTCGCACCCGCCGTGGACGTTGGGGCACGAGACGTTGAGCTCGACGGCGTGGATCGACTCGACATCGTCCATGGCGGCGGCGACGCGGACGTAGTCGTCGATGGAGTAGCCGGCGACTGAGGCGATGACGCGGGTGGGGACCGAGCTGATGCGTGGGGCGACGGCGGAGACAAACTCGTCGATGCCGATGTTGGCCAGGCCGATGGCGTTGAGCATCCCGGCCTCGGTGGGCAGGATCCGCCACGTGGCGTTGCCCTCGCGCGGGAGGGGCGTGATCGACTTGGTGACCACGCCACCGACGCCGGCGAGGTCGAGCACGTCGGACATCTCGTCGAGATACCCGGCGGTTCCGGCGGCGAGAATCACGGGGTTGCGGAGGGCGAGCCCGGCGAGGTTGGTGGCGAGGGATGACTCGGGAGTGGTCACTGGGCGGAGGGTACGACGCCTGGAACCATCGGAGCGCCGCGGGTGGGCGCCCATCCTGTCGGAACCGACTTTGAGCATGCTGGTGCGACCATGAGCTTCGGTGAGATCGTCGGCACGGTGCGTGAGCACCAGAAGCGGACGTACGAGGTCAAGGTCGGGATGGCCGCCGTGGTGCTGTCTTTGATCGCGGGGTACACGGCGGTGGGGCAGCTGCGGTACATGGTCTTTGGCAAGTTCTCCCAGGCAAGCTTTGCTGACGTCCACACCAAGGTCACGCGGGACAAGGTGGGGAGGAAGACCAAGACGCCCTATGTGCGTTACAGCTTCGCCGATGAGTCGATGAGCGCGGAGGGCGGAGAGGACGATGGGAAGCAGGTAGGGCTTGTGATTGCCAGACGTGTCGAGTCGGACATCCAGGATTATGGGTGGACGCCGCTGCCGGCCAAGTGGACCATGTCGGTTCAGTACCTCCCCGGGTCGGCGGGCTCGTCGCGGCTGGCGGGGCATGCGCAGCGGTGGGTGTGCTATGCGTTTTTCGGGTTCACGATCGTGGGCACGGGCGTGGCGATCTGGGTCATTCGCGACTACCACGCGAACACGCGCGGCAAGGCGGCTTGGTAGGGTGGGGCTGGAGTCGGATGGCAAGTTCGTGGGACCTCACCACGGCCTCTGAAGAAAGTTCAGAATCTTGCCGTGTACGTTCCCCGCAGGCGGGCTGGATTCCGCACGTCAGGTGGGATGACCCGGCACGCGCCGGGGCGATTCCAGGAGACATGGCCCGTTCTTTTCCGAGAATGCGTGGCCGCATGGAGACAAGAGATGAAGACGACCTCTCAACGCATGGTGTTCGCCGTTCCGCACGCCTTGGTCACCGCTTCGCTTGGCCTGGTTGCTCTGGGCGGTACCGACGCCAGGGCCCAGGCACAGTTGAGCGGCGCGGAGTCGTCGTACGGCGGGTACAACGGGCTGAACGTTCTGCCCGGCTCCAATACCTGGGCGCAGGGTTATGCCAGCGGGAACACGATCTCCGCTTCCTATACCGGCGACATGGTGACCTCGCTCATCGGGGGCAACTCGCCGGGCACGTACTACGGACAGTTCGTTCAAGGAACGCTTGTGCCGTTCACGGTTGGGGCGCTGCCGGTTCGCGTGGGCGATGCGTCGATGCACGCCAATTTCAAGATGGTCGCCTCGGGCGGCGACGGCGTGGAAGGCGGCGACGATCCCATCGTTACCGTCAGCGTCATCAGCCGGCTTTGCCAGCAGGTTGGAGCGGCCGCCAGCGTCAACAGCGACCCCTGGCTTTCGGCGATCGAGTTCACGCAGAGCTACACGCAGAACGGCAACGGGCTGCGGATCATCGATGACACGCTCGGGCCCGCGCACTCGGGGTACATTCTCACCCCGGGAAACTACTACCTGCTCCAGCAGATCGTGGTTTCGACGTCGTTCACCAGGACAGGCCTGGTGCAGCCCACGCGCGGCATGACGCTGGAGCTTGGCGGCGATCTCACCGCCGGGACGTACTCGGGCTTCACGTACAGCTTTGATTGGCAGACGGTGCCGGCGCCGGGCGCGATGGCTCCCCTGGCGACGGGCGGGCTGGCGATGCTGCGGCGTCGGCGCTGAGGGGCGGGGTGCGAGGCAGAGATCTCTTGGGTCCTATCCTCGCCGCATGACGACGCCAGATGGACAGGCCGCACCGCGGTACTCATGGACGCTTCTGCGGGCCGGGGAGTTCCGGTTGGATGGGGGCTCGATGTTCGGGCTTGTGCCGCGGGTGGTGTGGTCGCGGAACGCGCCGCCGGATGAGCGTGGACGGATCACGGTGCAGCACAATTGTCTTTTGCTGGAGCGAAGCGACTCCCCTCCCCCCTCGCGCAGCGGGGGGGGTGTCACGAGTCCGCGAAGTGACGGGAGGGGTGCATCCGGCGACGGGGCGGCCTCACCGCTCACCGCTCCCAAACTCATGCTGATCGAGGTCGGTACGGGGAACAAGTTGGATGAGAAGAGCCGCGACATCTTCGCGATGGGGACGCGGTCGATTCTCGATGCGCTGCATGAGAAGGACTGCCGCCCTGAGGACATTGAGGCGATCGCGGTGACGCATTTGCACTTTGATCACGCGGGGGGGCTGACGCGACTGGCGCTTCCGGGGGAGAAGCCGGATTGGACGGGGGCGGCCGGGGCGTTTGGGGCGCCGCGGGGGGAGCATGGGGTGAAGCTGGCGTTTCCCAACGCGACGGTGTTCACGCAGGCGCGGGAGCTGGCCGATGGGCTGGCGAATCGCAGCGTGATGACGCGGACGTACTTTGGCGATCACCTGCTGCCGATGGTGGCGAGCGGGCGGCTGAAGGCGGTGGATTCGCCGCGGCCATTCATTACGGGGGAGACGCCGGAACGCGATTCAATGCCGCGGCTTTCGATCGAGCAGCGGTCGACGGAGATCGCGCCGGGCGTGTTTGTGTTTCTGGTGCCGGGGCACACGTGGGGGCAGCAGGCGATCATGTTCACGGACACCGCGGGCAAGACGGTGGTGTTCACGCCGGATGTGATGCCGACGGCGTGGCACAACGGGGCGGCGTACAGCCTGGGGTATGACGTGGAGCCTTACACGAGCATGATCTCGCGGCAGTGGTTTCTGGCGGAGGCGGCGGATCGCGGGTGGACGCTGGTGCTGGACCACGAGGCGGGAAACCCGGTGAGGACGGTGGTGAGGAACGGGAAGGGGTGGTTTGATTTGAGGGAGGGGTGAGGGATTCGTTGAACCGATCGGGGGATTTTGGGTGAGCGGTGACGCGAAGACACTGACCGCCGTGTGAGGCGGCCGATGTCCGGGAGCAAGGGTGCGGCGGTCAGTGGTACCGGTGGCGCTCGTATGATTCGGCACCCCTGGAGGAGGTTCCATGACGCATTCGCGCTGGCATCGTTCGGTTGTCGCGATTGTCCTGCTGTGTGCGGCGGCGTGCGCCACCAAGATCAGCGCCTGCACGATCTTCAAGATCACCATCGGCGGGCGGACTTACATGGGGAACAACGAGGCGTGGAATGATCCGGCGACGAGGATGTGGTTTTTGCCCGCGGAGGCGGGGAAGTTTGGGCGCGTGGCCTTTGGGTATCGCAATGGGTACACGCAGGGTGGCATGAACGAGAAGGGGCTGTGCTACGACTGGGTGGCGGGGTACAAGACCGGGTGGGTGCGCGACGCGGCCAAGCCGGACTATGCGGGGAACCTGGGGGAGAAGGCGCTGGAGGAGGCGACGACGGTCGATGAGGCGATCGCGATCCTGGCGAAGTACAACTACACGGATTACACGACGGCCCGGGCGTTTTTCGTGGACCGGAGCGGGGCGTCGGCGGTGGTGGGGTATGAGGATGGGAAGTTTGTGGTGACCAGGGGAAAGGGCACGAGTCAGGCCGTGGGGTGGGAGGAGGATGAAACGTTGAAGCGGCTGCGGGCGATTGCCGAGAGTGCCGGCGGACGGTCGGATGTGGCGACGATCGAGGCAGTGAGCGGCGTGCTGGGCGCGTGTCAGCAGAGCGGCACGTACTCGACGCTCTACTCGAACGTGTGCGACCTGGAGGCTGGCGACGTGTACGTGTACCAGTTCGCGGGCAAGGTTCCGGCGGTGAAATTCAACCTTGCGGCGGAGCTTGCCAAGGGGCTGCACTTTTACGAACTTCCCAAGATTCAAGAGCAGATGAAGAGAGCGCCGGCTCAGGATGGCAAGACGATCACGGCGGTGGAGATTGATCCCTTGGCGTGTGCGGCGATCGCGGGTGACTATGTGGCGGCGGGTGGGATGAGGATCAAGGTGCTCGTGAAGGATGGAAGGCCCTTGGTGTGGCTGCCGGGCGAGGCGGCGGCGCGAGAGGTGTTTGCGGCGTCGAAGACGAAGTACTTTCTTCGCATGGTGGATATTCAGTTCGCGTTTGAGCTGGATGAGAGCGGGCGGGCGAGCAAGCTGAAGATTCACACGTGGCAGGCGGATATTGAGGCGACGAGGGTGGCGACGGTTGGGCCTGCGAAGAAGGTGAGTTTTGATCGCACGGCGACGGTGCGAAACAGGCCGGGGTACAACTGTCTGGGTAAACCGGGACTTGAAGAGACGGCGAGCCTGAGCGAGCGATGACACGAAGACACTGACCGCCGGGTGAGACGCTTGGTGACCGGGAGCAATGGTGCGGCGGTCAGTGGCACCGCACGTATGGGACGCGGGCGACTACGATGCGTTCAGCCGGTGGCGATCATGCCTGTTTCAACTTCCAATTTCGTTTTGATTGGGTGCGCGGCGGCGATCTTTGTCGTGTGCGTGCGGTGGGGGTTTCTTGTGCGCCGGATGCGGAGAAGGCGACGAATCGTGCATGGCGGGCTTTGCGGTGCATGCGAGTATCCGCGCCCGGCTGGGGCGGAGCGATGTCCGGAGTGCGGGGAGGAGTACAAGGCGATTCGACGGAGGCCGTCGGTCTTTCTGGTGCTTGAGTGCGTGGTCGCGGTTGCGCTGGTGGGGGTTGCGGCTCGCACGCTGATCGGGGGCACGCCGTTTGTCGAGCGGTGTCATGAGCGGTGGTTATTGTGGAGTGACGAGTTTGTGACGGCAGAAGAATGGCGTCGTGCGCACGATCTGACGGTGAAGCCGGGATTGACGAGCTGGGAATTGGACCGTGTGGTGGCGAGGATGTCACGGGTTGTGAAGGGAGAACAGCTCGGCTTTCAGTGCGGCATCAGGGTGTTGATGAATGCCGCCACGGTGTATCGGGATTCCACGGCTCTGGATGAGCTTTGCGGCGTGTGGACTCATCAGGGCATATGGCGAACGCACCTTCGGAGGGAACTTTCCCGAACCGACGTACCCCTTCAAGCGAAATTCGGGGTCGTCAGCAGACTTTGGTCGATCGACCAGCAGGACGATGAGGGCATGTCTTGGATGATGGAGTCCTTTGCCAATTCGATCGAAGAGTTGTTCACGGTGTCCGAGTTTCTCATTGAGAGCAATCCCCGTCAGCCGCTCGCGGACAAGGCGATGCTGCGACTTCTGAACGACGGGGTGAAGGCTCGAAAGATCGACGAGAAATACATGGAGCGGCTGCGGTCGATTCAGAGCCGTCTTCAGTGAAGTGTGGTCCTAAGGAGATGCTCAGCGCGACGGGTGGCTCGAAGACACTGACCGCCGGGTGAGACATTCGGTATTCGGGGGCAACGGTGCGGCGGTCGGTGGCACCGCATGCTTTGGGTGGTCGCGTGGTGAGGCGACGACCCCCGGTCCTGCGCGGCTATCCTTGGGGCAGGGGAACCGGAAAGGAGGGGATTTTTGCCCGAAGGTGTGAATACCATTGATCCGACGCCGTCCCTTCCGGGGGATTCGGCACCGGGCGCTCGCGTGGGTGAAACCGGGGTGGGGGCGGGGACGAATGAGACGGTGGTTGAACAGAGGCTTGTTGTGAATGAAGTGTCTGACATCCCCCCATCGGGCACCTTGGCGGCCAAGTCCAAGCTGACGTTCATTGAGCGGCTGGAGGGTGCGATCGCGCGGCTTTCGGCGCGGAGCACGTTCTGGCACCGGGTCTGTTCGATGATCTGGCTGCCCTACGCGTTTCGCAGCGGGATTCGGATGAAGCGGCTGGACGAGACGACGTTTGCGGCCGAACTGCCGTTCCGGCGGTTCAACCGCAACTGGTACAACGCTATGGCGGGGGCGGCGCTACTGGGCAACTCGGAGATCGCGGGGGGCATGTATATCTTCGGCATCTGCGGCGGGGACTACAGCGTGGTGTGCAAGGAGCTGAACTACAAGTTCATGCGGCCTTGCTTTGGGCCGGCGCTGTACAAGATCACGCCCAAGGAAGACCTGCCCGCTCTCATCGCCAGCGGCGAGGAGTTCAACGTCGCCGTTGACATGGAGATCGTGCAGCAGGCGGTCTTGCCCAAGGCGATGGGGCGGATGGCCAAGGACCGCAAGAAGTCGCTGATCGCCAAGCTGGCGGAGAAGGAGCGGCGCGTGGGGCGCTGCACGGCGATCTTCCATGTGACGCCGCACGTGCACAACAAGGCGAAGCGAGGTCACGCTCGTAACGTCGGGTAAGAAGATTCACCACAGAGAGCACAGAGGGCACAGAGAAAGACAGAAGCAACGAATTGGAATTGCTTCAATGCAATTCAATTCCTCTTCTCTGACTTTGCCTCTCTCTGTGCTCCCTGTGCACTCTGTGGTTTCACAGATTTGAGATGACTACTTGGTTCTGGGTCTGGGTCTGGGGTCGTTGCCGTATTTCATGGCGGGGACGCCCTTGACGCTGCTGTCGACGAGGGTGGATTTCATGGGGACGATGAGGAGCGACTGTCCGGCGGTGCCGGGTGAGACGGGCGTGAGCATCCAGCCCCACAGGGCCGAGGAGCCGTAGGAGCGAACGGAAGTGGGCGGGTGGAACTGGTAGCCCAGCGGGAGCAGGCCGCGCATCTCGTCGTGGGTGCCAAACCACCTCCACTTTTCGTCGAGCCTGGGTGTGCGGTTGCTGGCCTTGCGCATGCGTGCGGGATCGACGGGGATCCAGTTGGCGACGTTTTTCACCTCGTCGTAGAGGTAGATCTCGACCCACGCGCGGGGGACGGTCTGGCAGTTGTTTGCTCCGCTGAGCCTCATCTCTTCCTCGCGCATGTCGTAGCCGACGATGGTTCTGGTGGGGATGCCCGCCTTGCGGAAGAGGGCGGCGGTGAGGCAGACCAGGTCCCACTCGGTGCCTTGCATCTTGCGTGCGGTCTGTTCGGCGCCGTTGATGCGAAGGCCCTGGACGTGCAGGGCGCCGGACTCGGTTTGCTGACGCACGTCGACCTGGAGCCCTTCGAGCTTGAAGTCGGGGAGGACTTTGCTGAGGATGTACTTGGCGAGCCTCACGGGCGGGAGTTTCTTGGGGTCCTCGGCGTTGAACCAGTTCTTGAAGAGGTTGTCGATGATCGTGGTGTCGTACTTTTCGAGCGGACCGCCGACAAACTTGGGGCCCGCGTCGACGTAGAGCTGGGCCTGGAAGGTGGTGGCGGCGATGAGGGGCCAGCCGTTCTTGGGCCAGGTGACCTTGTCGGCGAGTTCGTCTTCGAGGTGGGTGTCCCAGCAGGTCATCGGGATCTCGACCTCGAACTTGAGCCAGTTGACGACCATGGGGCGTCCGGGCTCGCCCAGGGCCATTTTGACCAGGTGTGTGCCCGAGTGGTAGGGGGAGCCGTCGAGCTGGGTGCGCAGGAGCTCGGGGCGGAGCATTCCGTTGGCCATCGGCGCCGAGATGCCCAGGGAGACTTCGCCGGTGATGCGCTCGACGTTGTTGAGGTAGAAGCGGACTTTGGTCTTGAGCTCTTCGGAGACCGAGTTGGCAGCAAGGGGCACGACGGGGTAGACGACCGACATGGTCTCGAACGGGAAGTCGACCTTGACGGCAGTTGTCTCGCCGTTCTCGAAGCGCACTTCGGAGGATTGCGTGAGCTGAACGGTGGACTTGACCGTCCAGCCTTGGAGCGTGCTCGCCTTGAGGTAGGGGCCTGGCTCGGTGGGGGGCTTGGTCGTCGCCACGACGATGGTTACGGGAGCCGGGGGTGCGGCGGACACGGCGGGGGCGGGCTTGGCGGGCTGGGTGGAGGGTGTGTAGGCGGGCTTGGGCTGGGCCCACGCGTGGCCCGCGGCGAGGGCCAGGCCGCCGACGATCGCCAGAATGAGCGGGCGGCGACGAATCGAGCGGTCGACCGGACGCGGACTTTGGGAACTGTTGGTCATCTTGGGTTCTCCGGTCGCCGGCGGCACTGTGGCCGGGTCAGATAAGCGTAGCGATAGCGGTGGGGCATGGTTTCACCCTGATAATCAACGCCCCAGCGAGCCCAGGGTTCCAGGGAACTGGGGGCGACGCATCACTTTGCGTCCCCCAGCAGCAGCAGGGGCTGGCGCAGGACGACGCGGTCCTGGATCGGGCCGCGTTCGCCGGGGTCGAGCGTGAGACGAAGCGTCAGGGCTTGGGGCTTTGAGCCCGCCTGCGAGAGGGGCAGGTTCATCATCGCGAGCGGCCTGGCGTCGCTGAGGCGTTCCCTGGCGATCTCGCGGGTGGTGGTGCCGACGATCTCCACGATGAGCACGCAGTCGCCCCACACGCGAGAGGCCGCGGGAAGCTCGGCGTCCATCGACAGGCGGGTGGCGCCCGCGGGCAGGGGCCACTCGACGACCATCGGCCCCGGGAGCAGGAGGTCGGCGGCGGTGAGGGGGACGGCGCGGTCACCTGATTCGATTCGTGCGGCCCAGGAGCGATCGCCGACGGGTGTCTGCTTTGAGGGCGTGATGCCGGCGAGGCCGATCACGCGCGAGCGATCCGGGGCCCAGGAATCCAGGGCCGCGAGGGAGACCTCGATCGTCTTGCCCTGCCTGAGGATGGTGATGGAGGAGAGGGTGGACCCGACGCTGATGAGGTTCTCAGCCAGGACCGAGGTCCCGTCGGTGAGCCAGACCATTTGTGTCGGGGCCTTGGCGGAGCCTGGTGTGCGCGAGCCGGGCGCGGCGGTGGGCGTGCCTTGACCCGCGAGGAGGATCTCGCTCACGAGCGAGCGGTCGATGTCTCGCGTCTTGCCGCGCACGTCGATGCGGACGAGATCTCCGATCGAATCGACGAATCCGCTGAGAACATCGCCGTTGGTGAGGGTGACGGTGTCCTGCCTGGCGTCGCCGGCGGGCGCCGGGGTTGCGGCGGGGGCGGCGGGGCTCTTTCCACCGCGCTTGATGCGACGGACGTCGTCGAGTTTGAGAGTGAGGTCTCCCAGGAGCGGGCTTTTCCAGTCGATGGTTTCGCCCGCGACTTTGGGGGCCGTCCACTGGCCCGGCAGTAGTTCGCCATTGACGAGCTCGATCAGGTCAAGGGCGGCATCGGCGCTGGTGAGGGGGCCGGGATCCTCGGCGCTGGTGGCGGCCGCTCTGATGCGTGGGAGAATGACCAGCACATCGGCGCGTTGGATGGTGCGGGGCCGGCCGGACTCGTCGAAGTAGAGGATCTCGTCTGAACCGATGGCGGAGACGACTCCGATGTGGCGACCGAGCGAGGCGTCGACGATGACGCGTCTGGCGGGCGGCTGTTCCTTTGGGGCGGGGGGAGCGGCGGCTTGAGTCCAGGATGTGCCCGCAACCGCGCCCAACACCGCGACGATCAGGATCCATGGCCTCACGCGTTCACCTCTGGAAGATCGGAAGATATCGCTTGGGCATCTGCAGCACGATCAGCGCCATCGCCGTGCCGTAGTGCTCACCCACCTGCTGATCGGCCCAACTGGCATCGGGGCGCTGGGCCTCGATGAGTTCCTCGCGCACGGCGGGCCACCAGGTGGCCCAGGTCTCGCCGCCGGCGAGGTAGGCGGCCTGGACGGCGTAGTACTGGCCGTAGAAGTAGTGCTGCATGCTCAACGACTGGCCGTTGCCCGGGAGATTGCGCCGGAGCAGGTATTGGAGCCCACGGACGATGGCGGGATCGTCGTAGATTCCGGCGTACTGAAGGCTGGCGACGCTGGCGGCGGATCTGGGGAAGGCGCTGGGACCGCCGGTGAGCTGGTACTTGAAGCCGCCGTCGGCGTTTTGTGCACGCCGGACGTAGTCGACGGCGCGATCGATGACGCCCTTGGAGACTTCGATGCCGGCGTTGCGGGCGGAGCGGAGACCCATGATCTGGCAGATGGTGACGGAAGTGTCGGCCTCGAGGGGCACGGGGTTGTAGCGCCAGCCGCCCTCTTCGTTCTGCGACGACTCGATGAGGCGAACGGCGCGGACGAGGGCCTCGTGGATGCGCTGGGCCTGGGTGGTGTCGCCGCCGCCGGAAGTCATGCCGTAGATTTCGCCAAGGAAGAGGGTGGCGAAGCCGTGCCCGTACATGGGAGCGGCGCCGGCGTCGGCCGCGATGAGCCCGTTGTCGGAGCAGTTTTTGAGAACGAATTCCAGGGCCTTGGTGACCGAGTCCCCGTAGGGGCCGCGGTCGGGCAGGTTGCCGTCGCTCATGAATGCGAGCCCGCCCAGGGCGCTGATGGCAACCGAGGGGCCGGTCTGCATGCCACCGAACGAGCCGTCGGGGTTCTGCTTGCGGGCGAGCCAGGCGAGGCCACGATTCACCGAGCGATCCATGGTCGCGGTGAACTCGGACTTGGCGGCGTTGTTCTCGGCGCCTCGGACCTTGACGGGCTCGATCGCAGGCTCGGCGGGTGGTTGGTTGTCGGCGGGCTGTGCGTCGGGCGCTTTGGGTTCCTGGGGCTGCGCCATTCGTGTCGTGGAGGGCATGGCGAGGACACCGATGGCCAGTGCCGCGGCGAGGGCGGAGGAGGGGAGCCAGGCGGATCTGGTGCGGGCGGAGGGGATGAGCGGGCGCGTCACTTCTTGGGTTCCTCCGCCAGTCGCTTGTAGTACGCCTCGGTCAGGCGGCGGTACTTGGCGCTGAAGTTGTCGGTGAAGCCCTGGGTGAGCGACTCGCGGATGTGCGCGGGCAGGTTGCCCCACGCGGCGGAGCCTTGCAGGGGCGGGGGCTTGATATCGCCGGTGATTCGCTGCATCCCGTCCTTGTTGCCCGACGCGTTGCCCGCCTGGGTTTCCTGCCCCTTGTCCTGCTGGCCCTTGCGTTCCTGCTGCTGTTGCTGCCCGTTCTTGGGGTCCTGCGAGGCGTTCTGATTCTGCTGGCCGCTCTGTTGCTGTTGCTGTTGTTGCTGCTGCTTTTGCTTCTGTTCCTGCTTGCGAGATTCCTCGAGCACCTTGTCGAGCATCCGGATGATCTCTTCCTGCATCCGCTGGGTCTCGAGCCCGACGTCCTTGCCGGTCTCGACGCGATCAGCGGTCTGGTGCATCAGGGCGAGGGCCTTGTCGAACTCATCGCGGATCTCCTGGGGGGAGAGCTGCTGATTGAGAGCGCTGGCATCGGGCGAGAGAGTGGCCCGGGCGGTCGAGGGCTTCTCGCCGGCGATTCCCAGGAGCTCATCGAGCGACTCGAGTCGTTTGGGCCCCGTCCGTGGCTCGGCGGGTTGTGCGGCGGAGGGAACATCGGCCTCGGGCTGGGCCCACGCCTGTGATGTTCCGGCCAGCAGCAACAGACATGCGTGCGAGAGATTCAAGTTCCACCTCCGCCGGGCTTCTCGCCCCCGTCGTTCTTGTCGTCTTCCGGCTTCTTGGGATCGGCGTTCATGCCGGGCATTTTCTTCACGGCATCGACGACTTTTTGGCCGCGCTCGGCGAGTTCTTTCTGCTTGGCTCCGATCTCGTCGATCAGCGCGAGATCGGGCTTGGCGCTCTCGGAGGCCTCGCGCGTCTGGCGTGCCAGACGCTGCTGAACCGCGCGGAGCACCTGAAGCTGGAGCGCGGGGGGGATGGCGCCTTGCGCCTGGGCGTTCTGGTTTCCGCCGCCGCCGCTGCCGCCTTCGCCGCCCTCATTCTTGCGGAAGGGTTCCTGATCCTTTTTGGTGGC
>ERZ1292640.1961-Hain-H43-02um-R1-1961-length-16790-cov-6_pt1 | contig 16790 bp, 1 predicted proteins | sample MGYA00564404_ERZ1292640 | MGnify/ENA primary metagenome ERZ1292640 (study PRJEB36523, sample SAMEA6512636) | groundwater metagenome | collected 2019-01-08 | study: AquaDiva: Metagenomics assemblies of 32 groundwater samples
CGGGCAGGGAACCGCCGAGACGCGATGAACGCAGAGGGGGATTCTCGGTTAGCTTTCTCTGCGTCCATCGCGTCTCCGTGGTCTGCTTGGCTTCTGCCTTTGGCTGCGGCGTTGCCGCGCTGCGCGGTGTCGCGGGTTTCCAACCCGCAGGCGCCTCGGACGATCCCGCGCTCCGCAAATGGCCACGCTCTGCCAATTGGAAGTCGGCGATACGGCAGGTTGGAAACCTGCGCTACGTCCGAAGGCGCGCTAAACAGACGTGAATCGGTGAGCGATCGTCTGCCGCCCTGGCGGGCTGGTCTGAGTGGGGCTGCGCCGCGCGGGATGTTTCGCGGTTTGCGGCTTGGTCTTTCAAGATTGAAGTTCCTGGCGTTTTCTCTTTTCGGCGCAATTCTCATTGGTGCAACAGCCGGCAGTCCTGGCGCGGTGGTGATCAATGAGATTCACTACAATCCGGACGTGAAGACGGAGCCGGTCGAGTTCATCGAGCTTTTGAACGCCGGCAGCGCGGCGGTCGATTTGTCCGGGTGGTCGATCTCGGAGGCGGTCAGTTTTACTTTTCCGCCTGGCACTTCGCTGGCGCCGGGCGCCAACGCGGTCATCGCGCAAAACCCAAATGCTTTGCGCGCCAAGTTCAACGCCAGCGCCTTGGGTCCGTGGCAAGGCAGCCTGGCTGGCCGGGGCGAAAGGATTGTTTTGCGGAACGCCATCGGCGCGATTGAAGACGAAGTGAATTACCAATTGGGGTTTCCCTGGCCGACGGTGGGTGATCCTCCCGGATATTCGATTGAGCTGGTGCATCCGGACCTCGATAATGACCTGGGCGGCAGTTGGCGGGCGTCGGTCCAGGGCAATCCGATGACACAGAGCCTGACGCTTATTCCAGAGCGTTCCACTTGGACTTACTTCAAGGGATTAAGCGAGCCGTCGTCACCGGTGACGGCTTGGCGGCTGTTAGGTTTTAGTGAGTCCGGTTGGCTGACCGGCGGGGCGCCTATCGGGTATGGCGAGAATTTCCTGGTGACCCGGTTAGACGATATGCGGGGCGGTTACACGTCGGTTTTCTTCCGCAAGACTTTCGTGGTGGAGGATCCTTCGCTGTTTTCCGGTTTGGTTTTGGAGGCGCAGTATGATGATGGGTTCAAGGTTTGGATCAACGGCAATCCGGCGCTGGATGCCAATATTTCCACCGGCGAAGTGCCTTTCAACCGCACGGCCGCCAGCGCCATCGAGAACATCAATTTCGTCACCTTCGACCTCAGCAGCGCCGCCGGCAAGCTGGTGGCCGGAACCAACCTCATTGCCATCCAGGCGCATAATTCCAGCCTGACCAACAGCAGCGATTTTTTCCTGGATGTTCGATTGCGCGCCCAGACTGGCCCAGCCAACCGGGGGCCGACGCCCGGTCGGCGCAATTCGGTGTACGCGACGAATGTGCCGCCGCAAATCCGCCAGGTGGAACATAAGCCCAAGGAGCCGGCCTCCGGCCAACCGGTCAGGATATCGGCCAAGATCACCGACCCGGACGGGGTAACGAACGTGGCCCTTCAGTATCAGGTGGTTGATCCCGGCAAATACATCGAACTGACGGATGCGGCTTACGCGACAAATTGGGTTTCAGTGGCGATGCATGACGATGGAGTGAATGGAGATGCTGCGGCTGGTGACGACGTTTTTGCGGCCGAGTTGCCGGCTGCGTTGCAGGTTCATCGCCGGTTGATTCGATACCGGATCACCGCGGTCGATGGCGCGAATTTGTCAGTCCGTGTTCCTTACGCTGACGATCCGGAGCCGAATTTCGCCTACTTTGTTTATGACGGAGTGCCGGCTTGGCGGGGAGCGGTGCGGCCGGGCGCCACGCCGGTGGTGACCTTCGAGACCAACGAGATGCGCCGGTTGCCGGTGTATCATTTGATCGCCAAGAGCAACGTGGTGGCGGAGGCCACCTGGTTCAGCCGCTACGGAGGGGACGCTTATCCCTGGGCCGGGACGCTGGTGTATGACGGCAAGGTGTATGACCACATTCATTACCGGGCGCGCGGGGGCGTCTGGCGCTATGCGATGGTGAAGAACATGTGGAAGTTCGACCTGAATCGCGGGCATGATTTCGAGGCGCGCGATGATTATGGGCGCCAGTACAAAACGCCGTGGCGCAAAATCAATCTGGGGGCGAGCATCCAGCAGGGCGATTATCAGCATCGCGGCGAGCAGGGCATGTTCGAGGTGGTGGGCTTCAGGCTGTTCAACATGGCGGGTGTGGAATCGCCCAAGACCGCCTTCGCGCAGTTCCGTGTGATCGACGATGCAGCGGAGTCGTTTCCGACGAACCAATACGAGGGCGATTTCTGGGGAGTGTACCTGGCGATTGAGCAGGAGGATGGCCGTTTTTTGGAAGAACATGATTTACCCGACGGCAATTTATATAAAATGGAAGGCGGCACGGGCGAACTCAACAACCTGGGGCCAAACGGCCCGACCGACAAATCGGACTTGAATGCTTTTCTCGCCAATTACGGCAACGCCAGCGAAGCATGGTGGCGCACCAATCTGCATTTGCTCAAGTATTACAGCTATCAAGCCATTGTTCAGGGCATCCACCACTACGACATTTGCTACGACAAGAATTTCTTTTACTACCTCAATCCGGAGACGCGCCTCTGGTCGGTGCACAGTTGGGATTTGGATTTGATCTGGGCGGAAAACATGTATGACGCCGGCTGTGGCGGCGTGGACCGGATCAAAAGCCGCCTGCTCAACGGCAGCAGGCCGGCTATCGAGATCGAGTATCGCAATCGCATCCGGGAAATCCGCGACCTCCTTTTCAACTCCGATCAAGCCTGGAAACTGATCGAGGAGCACGCCCGGTTGTTGCGGGGCACCAATGCCGGCCCGACCCTCCTCGACGCGGATCGTTCGATGTGGGATTACAATCCTAAAATGACCAGCGGCACGTTCAGCTCAAGCCTGAACAAGGCCGGGACGGGCCGCTTTTATCAATGGCAGGAACCGGTGAGCAAGGACTTCGCGGGCGCCGTCCAACTGCTGAAGAACTACGTCATGTACCGCAGCACCAATACAACAGGGCGTGATCGGTCGCTGGATCGGCTGGCGGCGGACAGCCTGATTCCCAATACGCCCACGGTTACTTACGCGGGGCCGGCCAATTTCCCGGTGAACAAGCTGAACTTCCGTTCGTCGAACTTCACCGGCAATGGCGGCGCGTTTGCCGCCCTGAAATGGCGCATCGGTGAAATATCGCTGACCAACGCTCCGGCCTTTGATCCGGGCGAACCCCGGCAATACGAGATCGAGGCAGCTTGGGAAAGTCCGGAGATCAGCCCGTTCACCAGCGCCATCGCCATTCCGTCGAGCGCGGTCAAGGTCGGCCATGCGTATCGAGTCCGGGTGCGCATGAAGGACGCGACCGGCCGATGGAGCCGTTGGTCGCCGCCGGTTGAGTTCATGGCCGGCGAACCTGACAATGCCACCGCGCTGGCGGATCATCTTCGCGTGACCGAGCTGATGTACAATCCGCCGGCCGGGAACGAGTTTGAATTCATTGAACTGCACAACACCAGCCCGAATCTGACGCTCGACCTGAATGGCGTGCGGTTCACGCAGGGGATTGATTTTGTGTTTCCGGCGGGTGTTTCCATTGCACCCGGCAGTTACGTGTTGGTCGTCAAGGCCGGCAATACGAATGGTTTTGCCGCCTTCCGGGCGCATTACGGTCTAAGCGAAGCGGTGCCAATCTTTGGGCCATACACAGGCAGCCTGAGTAATGACGGCGAGCAGGTCACGCTCAAAACCGCCGCCGTTGGAACGGAGATTGTCGCGTTCGAGTACGGCGACGGGCGGGGCTGGCCTCTGGCGGCGGATGGCGCCGGACATTCGCTCGTGCCGCTGGAGTCCGGTTTGGCCTCGCAAAATGCGGGATCGCTGGATTACCCCGGCCACTGGCGCGCCAGCACTTTTCAGAAAGGCTCGCCCGGCGGCGCCGACCCAAGCTTGCCGGCCAGTATCGTGATCAATGAGGTCATGGCGCATACCGATTATGCCGATCCAGCCAGGCCGGAGCACGATTCCAACGATTGGATCGAGCTTTACACCACCACCACCAACGACCTCAGTCTGACAGGTTGGTACTTGAGCGACGATGCCGCTGCGTTGAAGAAATGGGCCATTCCGGCAGTGACCATACTGGCAGGCGGTTGGGTGAGCTTTGATGAAGTGAGCGGTTTTCACAATCCGATCACGAATGGCTTCGGGCTGGCCAAGGCGGGCGAGCAAGTCATCCTTTCGTATCTGCCCGGCACCGGCCAAGACCGGGTGGTGGATGCCTTCAGCTTCAAAGGTCAGGAAAATGATATTTCCCTGGGCCGATATCCCGATGGAGGCCGGTACCTCTACGCCTTGGTTCCAACGCGGGATTCGGCGAACAGCCAGCCATTGCCTCACCTTGTGCTCAGCGAATTGATGTATCATCCCAAACCGACGGTCACGAATCCCGAAGATAATTCGGTGGACGAGTATATCGAGGTGTTCAATCCCAAGGCCGTGCCGGTCAATCTGTTTGATACCAATGGGATTTGGCGACTGAACGGGGGAGTGGAGTTTAGCTTTTCGACCAACACCACGCTGCCTGCCGGCGGCAATTTGTTGCTGGTGAATTTCAATCCCACCAATACGACGGCCCTGCAGGCTTTTCGGAGCGTGCATGGCATCACCAACGCCGCCGTTCCCATTTTGGGGCCGTATGCGGGGAAGCTGAAGAATAGCCGCGACCGGGTGGCGATTGAAAAGCCGCAATATCCCGATCTTCCCCAGGACCCGCCATCCTGGGTAACCGTCGATGAAGTGATTTATGCCAACCAATCACCGTGGCCGGCGGCAGCAGATGCGACCGGGCTGGCCATTCACCGGCAACCGACTTCGCTTTCGGGCAATGACCCGGCCAATTGGCTGGCCGGTCCTCCCTCGCCCGGCCAAGCCGTCAGCCAGGAAGGCGATACGGATGGCGATGGCATGCCGGACAGTTGGGAAACGGCGCATGGCCTCGATCCGAAGTCCGCTGGCGACGCCGCGCTTGACCAGGATGGAGACGGTTTGACGAATTGGCAGGAATACCTGAGCGGAACCGATCCGCGCAATCCGCAGAGTTTCCTGAAAATCGAGGCCGTTAATCCGCCCACCGGCGTGATCCAGATTCGGTTTTGGGCGGTGGCCGGAAAATCCTATACGGTTCAATACTCGGAAGCCATCGCCGGCAGCTTTTGGTTGAAGCTGCTCGATGTGCCGGCTGAAAGCGCCGCTCGCGTGGTGGACGTGCCGGTTGAGTTGCCGCCGGCCGGGTCTCAAAGATTCTATCGCCTGCTCACCCCTCGATTGCCACCACCGTGAAAGATTTTATTTTCAAGCCTTGGTTGCTGTTCTGGCTGGCGTTCCTGCTGGCCAGTTCCAGCCAGGCCGCTTTGCTGATTTCGACTAATTCGGTCTGGAAATACCGCAAAGGCACCAACGAAGTTTCTTCGCCCAGTTCTTTATGGCGAACGAACGCCTTTGACGATTCCAGTTGGACGAACGGCATGGCGCCGTTCTATTACGATACGGGCGGCGGCATCAGCGGCAATACGCTGCTGAACGACATGCGGACCCGATACACCTGCATTTTCCTCCGCCAGAGTTTTGTGGTCAGCAACCTGCCGGCCATCGGCAGCCTGACGTTGAGCGCGTTCATCGATGACGGATTGATTGCCTGGATCAATGGCAAGGAGATTTATCGTTACAACACGGTCGGCGGCGAACCTGTTTTTACCAATGGAGCCCCGAGTGCCCTGGAACCGGCGTGGGTCAGCACCAACGTGACGAATCCGGGCGGTTTCCTTGTTAATGGAGCCAACGTGCTGGCCGTCCAGGCGTTTAACCGGAACTTGACCAGCAGCGATTTCGTCATCGACGTGGAATTGCGTAGCGACGTGGTGGACCGGGATCCGCCGGCCATTCTGAGCGTGAATCCACCGCCGGGAACCGTCGGCAGCTTGGGCCAAGTCACCGTCACCTTCAATGAGCCGGTCGTGGGCGTGACGGCCGACGATTTACTGGTCAACAATCGTCCGGCGTCCAGCGTGACCGGCTCCGGCGCGGTCTATACGTTCACTTTTGCTCAGCCAGCCTACGGCGTCGTCGATATCACCTGGGAATCAGGACCCGATATCACGGATCGGGCGGGTCCGCCGAATGCTTTTGATGAAACGGGCGCCGGCTGGCAGTACCGGCTGGTCGATGCCGTCGCTCCTGGCCTGGCGTTGGTCAATCCGGTTGCGGGTGCCACGGTGCGCAAGCTGACCCAGATCGAAATCACCTTCAGCGAACCGGTCAGCGGCGTGAATGCGTCCGATTTGCTCGTGAACGGCCAGGCGGCTACGAATGTCGCCGGGACCTTGGCCGGTCCATATCTTTTCCAGTTTGCGGCTCCGGCGACCGGTTTGGTGCAGGTGGCCTGGTCAGCCAACCACGGGATTCTTGACCTAGCCACGCCAGCCAATCCAGTCCAGGGAGGGACTTGGTCCTACACTTTAGACCCGAATGCCGTCATCGCACAGGTGGTCATCAACGAGTTTCTGACTGCGACCCTCGCTCCGGGCGGGCTGCTGGACGAAGATGGCGAGCTGCAAGATTGGATTGAACTTTATAACACCGGCACCAATGCGATGAATCTGGCCGGTTGGAGTCTGACCGACGAGGCCGGCGAGCCGGCGAAATGGACTTTCCCTTCGGTCACCTTGGGCGGCGGCCAATACCTGGTGGTGTTTGCCTCAGCCAAAGACCGAAAGGTCACCACGCCCGGAGCCAAATTGCACACGAATTTCAAAATGAACTCGGCCGGCGATTATGTGGCGCTGTTCAATGCCGAATCGCCGCGCCAGGCCATGACGGAGTTCAGGCCGGAATTTCCGGAGCAACGGAACGATTACTCCTACGGATTGGACAACGCCAAATTGTGGCGGTACTTCCGCACGACGACGCCAGGCCGTGCCAATGGCAGCAGCACGATCTCAGGCGTGGCGCCACCTCCGCATTTCAATGTGCGGCGCGGCTTTTTCGACAGCCCGTTCCAACTCATGCTCAGTTGCGAGCTGAGCGGGGCCACGATTCGCTACACCGTGGATGGCAGCGAACCGGCCGAGCTGTCGGGCTTGGTTTACACGGCGCCGTTGCTGGTGGCCAACACGACGATCTTTCGCGCGGCGGCCTTCCAAACCGGTTTTCTGCCTTCGACCATCGAGACCCACACTTACATTTTCCTGGAGCAAGTGATTCATCAGCCGGCCCAGCCGCCGGGCGTTCCCACCAACTGGATTTCGCTTGATGGCGCCAATTGGCCGGCGGATTACGAAATGGACCCGGAGATCGTGGCCAATCCGTTGTACAGCGGCTTGATCAAAGAAGCGCTGAAAGCGCTCCCCAGCATTTCGCTGGTGACCAAGCCGCAAGACATGTTTAACAACGCCACGGGCATTTATCCCAAGGCTGAAGGCAGAGGTCCTTCCTGGGAACGTCCGGCCTCGATCGAAATGATTTTTCCTGATGACCGGACAGGGTTCCAGGTCAACTGCGGCGTCCAAACCCAGGGCAATTCCGCGCGCACGCCGCACAAACTGCCCAAGCACCCGTTTCGCATCGTGTTTAAGGGAGATTACGGTCCGGCCAAGCTGAATCTGCAGTTTTTCCCCGATTCGCCTGTGACCAGTTTCGATACGTTCATCATGCGGGCGGATTTCAACTATTCCTGGTTGCATTGGAGTCCCACCCAGCGCGTGCGCGGGCAGCGGACACGCGATGCCTGGATGAAGGACTCGCTCCGGGCCATGGGCTCGCTGGCCAGCCACAACCGTTACGTCCATCTTTACGTCAATGGGCTTTACTGGGGGGTTTATGACCCGACCGAACGCCCCGACGGCACTTTTGCCGCGTCCAATCTGGGCGGAGAAAAGGAGGAGTACGACGTGGTCAACGAAGGCGCGGCCGTGGATGGAAACATGACCGCTTACAACCAGATGCTGGCTATCTCGAACCTGGCGGATAACGCCCAGTACGAGGCGATGAAGCAATATCTGGACGTCACGCAATACATCGACTACATCCTGCTTCATTTCTATGTCGGGCATGAAGATTGGGGGAACAATAAGAATTGGTACACGATGCGGCGGCACGGCGCGGGCAACGGCTTCAAGTACGTTCCTTGGGATGGCGAAAATATTTTGGGAGATGCGAATTTCAACCGGGTGTCCAGTACCGATGTCGCCTCCGGCTTGCACACGAAGCTGGTGGCGAACACGCAGTACCGGCTCGATTTTGCCGACCGGGTGCACAAACACTTCTTCAATGGCGGCCCGCTGATGCCCGAGGCCGTCATCGCTCGTTGGACGAAACGAGCTTCGGAGGTGGACCTGGCCATCATTGCCGAGTCGGCTCGTTGGGGCGACTACCGGCGCGACGTGCACCAGTATTCGAGCCCTCCTTACGAGCTGTACACGCGGAACAACCATTGGCTGGCCGAGCAGAATCGGCTCCTCACGCAGTACTTTCCCCAGCGCACCGGCACGGTGTTGAATCAATTGCGCGCGGCCGGGCTTTATCCCAACGCGGCGGCGCCGGCGTTCAATCAGCACGGTGGCGCCGTGCCGGCCGGGTTTAACCTGACCATGAACGCCCCCTCCGGAACCATTTACTACGCGACCGACGGAACGGACCCGCGCGTCTATGGCACCGGCGCCATTGCCGCCGGAGCGCGTCCTTACTCCGGAGCGGTTCCGCTTTACAGCAGCGCGCAGGTGAAATCCCGCGCTTTCAGCGGCGGAACCTGGAGCGCCCTCAATGAAGCCGGCTTTTCGGTCGAGTCGTTGCTGCCGGCTTTGCGCATCACCGAAATCATGTACAATCCCAACCCGCCCGGAGAGGCTTATGAATTTGTGGAACTGCAAAATGCCGGCAGCGCGCTGCTGGACGTGGGCGGCTTTTCCTTCCAAGGGATCGACTTTGTTTTTCCACCGCGGACGGTCCTGGCGCCCGGCGCCATTGTTGTTCTGGCGTCGGACCTGAATTCGGCGTCGTTTTCGGCGCGCTATCCGAATGTGACGGTGACCGGTTATTTCACAGGCAGCTTGGCCAACGGGGGCGAACGATTGGCCATCCTGGACCAGAATGGCCGGACCATTATCTCGGTGGATTACGATGATGAAACGGGATGGCCCAAAGCGGCCGATGGAGGCGGTTATTCACTGGAAATCGTGGATGCGCATGGTGACCCCGACGCTCCGGCCAATTGGCGGCGGAGCAGCCAGGCGGGCGGTTCCCCGGGAAGAATCAATCCTGCAGGGCCGGCCAGCGCGGTGCTGCTCAACGAAATCATGGCGGAGAATGTGTCGGCGGTGGCCAGTGGGACCAATTACTCCGATTGGGTGGAGCTGCACAATGTTTCGGCATTGGCGGTGGATTTGTCCGGATGGAGCCTGAGTGACCGGGAGAATCCGCGCCAATTCGTTTTTCCCGGCGGCACGCGTTTGGAAAGCGGCGCGTATTTGGCTGTCTGGTGTGACGATTTGACCAATGCGCCGGGGTTGCACACCGGTTTTGCCTTGGACCGGGATGGGGAGACGGTTTCCCTTTACGACAGCGGCACCAACCGTCTGGACGCGGTGACCTTTGGCCTGCAACTGGCGGACCGTTCCATCGGGCTGGTGAACGGCCTTTGGCATTTGAACGAGCCGACACCGGGCGCTGCAAACAGAGTCGCGCCGCTCGCCGCCACCACGAACCTGGTGATCAACGAATGGCTGGCCAATGCGGCGCCGGGCCAGGATGACTGGCTGGAACTCTACAATCGGAATACGAATCAGCCGGTGGCGCTGCGCGGGCTGTACCTGGCGACGAGCAACGCAGTCTCTCAACTCAAGGCGCTTTCCTTCCTCGCCCCGGGCGGGTATGTGCAACTGCGCGCGGATGAACAGCCTGGGCCGGACCATTTGGACTTCAAGCTGCCGGCCGAGGGCGGCGCGATTCTGTTGCACGATGCGGCGGCGAAGATCATCGACCGCGTGCAGTACGGCGCGCAAAGCGAAGGCATTTCCCAGGGTCGCCTGCCGGACGGGAGCACCGGCATCGTCAGCTTTGCCTTTGGGGGCAGCCCCGGAGCGGCCAATCATCTGCCGGTCTATAGCGGTCCGGTCTTGAACGAAGTGATGGCCCGAAATGAAAGCGCCCCGGCCGACTGGATCGAACTGCGCAATCCGCGCGCGACGCCCTTTGACCTGAGCGGGATGAGCTTGAGCTTCGGAAGAGCGCAGCCGGGCGAATGGATTTTCCCAGCCGGAACCATCCTGCCGGGCAACTCCTATCAAGTGATCTGGTGCGACGACTTGCGGCCGGTTTCGCAGGTTTTTGAAGCCGACCTCAATGCGGGAGAAGCGTTATCGGGCGAGAGTGGCGGAGTTTATCTGTTCAACACGTCAGGACAATTGGTGGACGGCGTCGAGTACGGGTTTCAGATTAGAGGCATGAGCATCGGTCGAGTCGGGGGCCAATGGAAACTGCTGGCTCAGCCGACGCCAGGCCAGACCAACGCCAGTGCTGCTGTCCTTGGGCCGGCGGGCAATCTGAAGATCAACGAATGGATGGCCAATCCGATCAGCGGCGACGATTGGTTCGAGCTCTACAATCCAGGCGCATTGCCTGTCGAATTGACCGGATTGTATCTGACCGATGATCCCTCTTTGGCCGGCCAAGCCAAATTCCAGGTGGCGACGCTCAGTTTTATCGCGCCGAAAAGCTGGGTCACGTTTGTGGCCGACGGACATCCCAGCCAGGGGCGGGACCACGTCAACTTCGGTTTGGATGGAGAAGGCGAAGCATTGGGTCTTTACACTCCCGGCCTGGCGCCGATTGACGCGGTCTATTTCTCGGCCCAAGCGCTCGGTGTTTCCGAAGGGCGCTTGCTGGATGGCGGCGCCAACATCGTTCGTTTTCCCGCCGTCGCCTCGCCGGGGCAAGGGAATTACCTGCCCTTGACCAACATCGTCATCAACGAAGTCCTGACCCACACGGACCCGCCGTTGGAAGACGCCGTGGAGCTGCACAACACCGGTCCCGCCCCGGTTGCTGTGGGCGGTTGGTACCTCAGCAACTCGCCCAGTGATTTCAAACGCTACCGCATCCCGGAGGGCGTGGTCATACCGCCCGGTGGGTATCAAGTTTTGTATGAAGGTCCGCTTCTGGCGGCGGTGGGTGGCGGGGGTGGATACCTGTTCCGGGCGGAGGGCGGCGAGGTTTATCTGTCGCAGGCGGATGCGGCGGGGAATCTGACCGGGTATAAGGCGGTGACGCGATTCGGGCCCATAGAGAATGGCGTTTCGATAGGCCGTTACGTGACGAGCGTCGGGGTCGAATTTGTGGCGTTAAGGGAACGGACCTTTGGCAAGGATGCTCCTGCTTCGTTGGGCGAATTCCGCAGCGGAACAGGCTTGAGCAACGCTTACCCGCGAGTTGGGCCGGTCGTGATCAGTGAGTTGATGTATCATCCTCCCGGAGCGAGCGGCGCGTCTAGTGAGAGCAGCACCGGCGAGTTTATTGAGTTGCACAACATCACCGACAGTCCCGTGACCTTCTACGATCCGGACAATCCACGTGACACCTGGAGACTGGCTGAAGGCATCGAGTTTGCCTTCCCCACCAATGTGGTCGTCGCTCCGCATGGTTATCTTCTCGTGGTGGATTTTGATCCGGTTCTGGATGCCGGAGTGCTGGCCGCTTTCCGGGAGAAGCACAAGATTCCTGCTGCCGTGTTCGTATGCGGCCCTTTTCGGGGCAAACTGAGCAATGAAGGGGAGGGCATCGAGCTCTACAAGTTCTTTCGACCGGGCTGGCCTTTGATCCTGGTGGAGCGCGTGGCCTATTCCAACGGGCCGCCTTGGCCTGCCGAAGCCGACGGCACAGGTCCCTCCTTGCAGCGGAAAGCAGCGTCCGATTACGGAAATGATCCGGTGAACTGGAAAGCGGATGCGCCATCTCCCGGCCGGGCAAACTCAGGGGATGAGCCGGATGCCTCCCCGGTCATTGAGAGTATTCTGGTGAGCGAAGGAAAGGCGGCCATTACCTGGCAGGCGGTTCCGGGAAAGACTTACTCACTGCAATACAAAACGGACTTGGATGATGCCGCCTGGAAGGACCTGGGCGGTCCGGCGATGGCCGGCACCAACCTGGTCTCAAGAGTGGACGAAACGTTCGGCGCGGACCGGCAGCGCTTTTACCGGGTCATCTGCCCGCCAAACCCCTAGCGAGAACATGAGTCTAACATCTGCAGCTACACGATTCCTCCGCGGCTTGGCCACCCTGGGTGTGATTCTGGCTTGTTGTAGCCTCAACGCAGTAGCGGACGAGGCCGTCCTCGTGCCCATGAGTTCCGTCTGGAAATTCAGGAAAGGAACCAACGAAGCATCCTCGCCCATTTCGTTGTGGCGCACGAACACCTTTGTTGACACAGCTTGGACGAGCTCGGCCGCTCCGTTTTATTACGGTGAAAGCCTGGCCGGGGGAACGCTTCTGAGTGACATGCAGAACCGGTATTCCACGCTGTTCCTGCGCCGGCAATTTGCGGTCACCAATGTGGCGGCCCTCTCGAGCCTGTTTTTGAGTGTTGCTTGTGATGACGGATTCGTGGCTTGGGTCAACGGAACGATTGTGGCCAGCAATGCCGCGCCCGCCGGAGCGATTCTCTTCAACTCTCTGGCCAGCATCAATGTTGCGGAGCCCGTCACCGCCGTTCCCTACGCCTTGCCGGATTCAAAGCAGTATCTGGTCGCCGGCACCAATGTCCTCGCGGTCCAGGTCTTCAACGTGAATCTCGGCAGCAGCGACATTGTCTTTGACGCCGAGTTGACCGCGACTTTGCGAGAGACGATTCCGCCGGCCATCGTCAGCGTCTTGCCTGTTCCCGGCAATGTCACCAGTCTGACGCAAATCACCGTTACCTTCAGCGAGCCCGTCAGCGGCGTGGACGCGAGCGACTTAATGCTCAACAGTTCCGGCGCGGCGGGGATGACAGGGTCGGGCGCGGTTTATACTTTTACCTTTCCGCAGCCGGCTTATGGCACGGTGCAGGTGTCCTGGAACATGCTGAGCGGCATCCTCGACAAAAGCATTCCTCCGAATCCGTTTAATCCCACCGGACCTGGTTCGCTCTGGCTCTATGAGCTGCTGGACCCAAACTCCCCAAAGATGGCGGCTCTCAATCCCCCGCCGAACGCCACGGTGCGCAGCCTGACACAAGTTGAAGTTCTCTTTGATGAACCTGTGGCAGGAGTGGACGCCGAAGATTTATTGGTCAACGGTCTGCCGGCGGCCAGCGTGACGGGTCTGGCGGCCGGCCCTTACGTTTTCGAGTTTCCAGCGGTTTTAGACGGGAGGATCAATGTCACTTGGGCTGCCGCCCATGGCATCACTGATTTATCGTCGTCGGCGCTTCCTTTTGGCGGCAATGCATGGTCCTACACCGTCGATTCTCACAGCGTGCCGGGCGACCTGGTGATCAACGAGTTCATGGCCGAAAACCAAACCGGCCTGAAGGATGAGGAAGGCGAGGAACAAGACTGGATCGAGATTTACAATCGGGGAACCAAGGCGGTGAACTTGAATGGCTGGTCATTGACCGACGATGTGAATGATCCGGGCCAATGGGTCTTTCCGGCCATCCTCCTGTCCGCCAACCAATACCTGCTGGTCTTTGCCTCAGGCAAAGACCGCAAGCCGACGACGCCGGGCGGCAAACTGCACACGAACTTCAAGCTCAAGATCAACGGCGAGTACCTCGGGCTGTTTAGTCCTGAATCACCGCGGCAGGTCATCAACGAGATTGCTCCGGAATTTCCCGAACAGCGAAACGACTATTCGTTTGGCCGCGCTGCCGGCGGCGCTTGGCGCTATTTTCGCGTTGGCACCCCCGGCGCAGTCAACGGCGCCAGCGTCATCACCAATGTGGTGGCCCCGGTGCATTTCAGCGTGAAGCGCGGCTTTTTCAAAGCCCCTTTCAATCTCTCTCTTACGACTGAAACGCCCGACGCCGTCATTCGCTACACGCTGAATGGCAGTGTTCCGACCGAGGCCAGCGGTTTGATTTACACCAATCTCCTAGCGATCAACACGACGCGAATCGTGCGGGCGGCGGCGTTCCAGACGAACTTTCTGCCCTCGCGCGTGGACACGCACACCTACCTGTATAATATCGCTTCGAATCGGCGGTTGCTTCCGGCGCTCTCCCTGGTCACGGCGACCAATAACCTGAGAGGCCCGACCGGCATCATGGAAATCAACCCGCGCAACACCACCAAACATGGCATCGCCTGGGAACGGCCGGTATCGGCCGAACTGATTCGCCCCGAGGACAACGGCGGATTCAACATCGATTGCGGCCTTCGCATTCAAGGGGGCGGTTACGTCCGTGGCCTCTACGATCCCAATGGCGGCCTTCCCTACAGCAAATATTCATTCCGGCTTTATTTCCGAGGCGACTATGGCGAAGGGCGGTTGAACTATCCTTTGTTTCCTGAAATACCGGTGCAATCGTTTGACACGATTGTGCTGCGCGCCGGCATGAATGATCCCACCAATCCGTTCATTCGGGATGAACTGGCGCGCCGGCTCGCCTCGGACACCGGCCAGGTCGCGAGCCACGGGACGTTTGTCAACTTGTTCATCAACGGCGTGTACAAAGGTTATTACAATCCCACCGAGCGCATTGATCCCAGCTTTCTCCAAGATTGGCATGGCGGCGGAGAAAAATGGGACGAGATCGCCGCCCTGAGCGAGCTGCGAGAAGGCGACCTCGTGGCGTGGAACGCGATGCGCAATTACGTCGAAAGCAACAATCCCTCGCTCTCCGCTGTCTATCAGGAAATTGAGCGGCGTCTGGACCTGGTCAATTTTGTCGATTACCTCCTGCCGCTGGTCTATGCGGACACGGATGACTGGCCGCATAACAACTGGCGCGCGGCCCGGGAACGTGTTCCGGGCGGCCGGTTCCGCTTTTACGTTTGGGATGCCGAATGGTCGTTCGGCTATAACAACACGCCGAGCCATAACACGCTTTCAGGCCAGCTCTCGAGCTTTAGTCCGCCTTGGGGCACCACGGAAATCCAGCGTCTCTATGTCAAGCTCAGGAGCAGTCCGGAATTCCGCCTGCTCTTTGCCGATCGCATCCACAAGCATTTCTACAATGACGGCGCCCTGACCGATGCGCGCATCCGCAACCGTTACAATCAGTTGAAGGCCGCGGTGGCAGGCACCATCAGCGGCTTTAACGATGCGATTGGGACGACTTGGATTCCGCAGCGCCGGCGGTACCTGACCAATCACTTTGCCTCCGCCGGTCTGCTGGCCTCCTCGAACGCGCCGGTGTTCAATCAATTCGGGGGGCGGGTGGCGGAGGGATTTGCTCTGACCATGAGCGCACCGGCAGGCACGGTTTATTACACGACCAACGGGGTGGACCCGCGGGTGCCCTTCACAGGGGCGGTGGCTGCGCCGGCGCGCGGTTTTGTTCCCGGAAATCCGCTGGTGCTGCACCAAGGGACGTGGATCAAAGCGCGGACGCTGGCGGGGACGAATTGGAGCGCGCTGAGCGAGGCGGTGTTTGCGGTGGCGGAGATCGGAGTGCCGCTGCGCATCACGGAGATCATGTATCATACGGTGGGTGGGGAGGGGTATGAGTATGTGGAGTTGGAGAATGTCAGCAGTGTGCCGGTGGACTTGAGCGGGATGAGTTTTGAGGGGGTGGAGTTTCGGTTTGCGGAAGGGAGTCCGTTGTTGGCGAGTGGGGGGCGGTTGGTGTTGAGCTCGGAGGCAAGTCCGCTGGCGTTTGCGCAGCGGTATCCTGGGGTGGTGGTGTGGGGGAGGTATGGGGGAGCGCTGGCCAACGGGGGGGAACGCTTGGCTTTGAAGGATCGGAACGGGCGGACGGTGGTGTCGGTGGATTACAGGGATGGGGGCGGGTGGGCGGAGGGGGCCGATGGTGGAGGGCGGTCGTTGGAGATGATCGATGTGCGGGGGGACCCGGATGATCCGGCCAACTGGCAGGCGAGCGGGGGGGTGGGCGGATCGCCGGGGGCCGCCTACAGCGCGGGGGTGGCGGGGCGGGTGTGGCTGAACGAAGTGATGGCGGAGAATGTGTCAGCGGTCGTCCAGGGGACCAATTATTCGGATTGGGTGGAATTATTCAATCCTGGAGGCAGCGCGGTGAGTTTGGCGGGATGGAGTTTGAGTGATGACGGGAACGAGCGGAAGTACGTGTTTCCGGCGGGCGTGGAGTTGGCCGGCGGGGGGTATTTGGTGGTGTGGTGTGATGGGGCGACCAATAGGGCTGGGTTGCAGACGAGATTTGGATTGGATCGGGAGGGCGAGAGTCTGTTTCTGTATGATGCTCAGACCAACCGGGTGGATGGGATGAGTTACGGGTTGCAGTTGGCGGATTACACGGTGGGGCGGGTGGGAGGGGAGTGGGAGTTGACGGAACCGACCCCTGGAGGAGTGAATGAAGTGGCCAATGTGGGCGGGGTGACTAATCTGGTGATCAACGAGTTTATGGCGGATGCGCCGGCGGGGGGAGAGGATTGGGTGGAGTTGCATAATCAGAGCACGAATTTGCCGGTGGGATTGCGGGGATTGTATCTGGCGACGAGCAATGCGTTGTCTCAGATAAAGGATTTGTCGTTTGTGGGGCCGGGAGGTTTCGTGCAGTTGCT
>ERZ1292640.1962-Hain-H43-02um-R1-1962-length-16784-cov-6_pt1 | contig 16784 bp, 12 predicted proteins | sample MGYA00564404_ERZ1292640 | MGnify/ENA primary metagenome ERZ1292640 (study PRJEB36523, sample SAMEA6512636) | groundwater metagenome | collected 2019-01-08 | study: AquaDiva: Metagenomics assemblies of 32 groundwater samples
GATCTGCGGCACGCTGGCGGCGTTCTCGATGCTGGACGGCGCCGACGTCGGTACGGCTGCCTCCGCCGTCGGCCCTTCCACGTCTGCTGTGGTCGTCTCAACGCCGCCTGCACCCGATGCGCGCCTCGACTGGTGGCGCGAGGCCCGCTTCGGCCTGTTCATCCATTGGGGCCTTTATGCCGTGCCGGCAGGAGAGTGGCAGGGGCGTACCGACTACGGCGAGTGGATCCGGCACTCCGCCAAGATCCCGATTGACGTCTACGAGCAGTTCCGGTCGCGCTTCAATCCGCCAGCCTTCAATCCCGACGAGTGGGTGCGCCTCGCCAAGCTCGCAGGCATGAAGTACATCGTCATCACGAGCAAACATCATGATGGGTTCGGGTTGTTCGACTCGCGCGAGACCGACTGGGATGTGATGTCGACGCCGTACGGGCGAGACATTTTGAAGCAGTTGGCGGCGGCCTGCGCGCGCGAAGGCATCAAGCTGGGGTTCTACTATTCGATTATGGACTGGCACCACCCCGACTACGTGCCGCGACGGGACTGGGAGGAGAAGGCGCGGCCCGCCGCCGGGGCCGACCTGGAGCGCTACATCCGCTACATGAAGGCCCAACTGCGCGAGTTGCTGACCAACTATGGACCGATTGCCGTGCTGTGGTTCGACGGCCAATGGGAAGGCACGTGGACCAACGATCGCGGTCGCGACCTGTACGCCTTTGTCCGCTCGCTCCAGCCGAACATCATCATCAACAACCGCGTCGGGCGGGCGGGCGGCGATTTCGGATTGAACCGCGAGCAGGGGCTGGTCGGCGATTTCGGTACGCCGGAGCAGGAGATTCCCACCACCGGGGTTCCCGGGCTCGACTGGGAAACCTGCATGACGATGAACCGGAACTGGGGCTACAACCGCGCAGACAAGAACTTCAAGTCCACCAGCGATCTGGTCCGCAATCTGGTCGACATTGCCTCGAAGGGCGGTAACTTCCTGCTGAACGTCGGGCCCACCGCCGACGGGACGTTCCCGCCGGAGAGCGTAGACCGGCTGACCGGCATGGGCGCATGGATGCGCGTGTACGGCGATTCGATTTACGGGACACACGCCAGCCCATTCCCGTCGTTGTCGTGGGGCCGGGCCACGAGCCGCCCCCTGGGGGGCGGCGCGACGAGGCTGTACCTCCACATCTTCGACTGGCCGACAAACGGCATGCTGGTGGTGCCGGGCCTGCTCAACGACGCGCGCGAGGCGTTCATGCTGGCCGACAGTACACGTCGCCGGCTCGCCGTCACACGCAGCGGCGACGATCTGCACGTGGCGCTGCCGGCCGCGCCGCTGACTGCGCAGCCAGCAACGCCGCCCGCTGATCGGACCGACGTCGTCGTGGTGCTGGACGTCGCGGGCGAGCCCGACGTGACGATTCCGCCGGTGATTGAATCCGACGCGCCTATCTTCGTGGAATCGGCCGCGGTCCGCGTGACGAGCATCCGAACCGGCGTCGACCTGCGCTACACGGTGGATGGCAGCGACCCGACGGCGCAATCACCGCTCGTGGCCGGACCGGTGCGCCTGACGGCAACCTCGACGGTGAAAGCCCGGGCGTTTCGCGGCCCGCTGGCCATCAGTCCGGTCTCGGCGGCCGCATTCACCAAAGTCGATCCACGGCCGCCCGATGCCGTGCCTGCCCTGCAATCCGGACTGGACTTCGTAGCCGCGGAGGGGACCTTCGCGCGTCTGCCCGATTTCTCGACAGTTCCGCGATCGGCTTCCGGCACGGCCACCGGCTTCGATCTGTCGAAGCGCACCAAGGAGTCCCTGTTCGCGCTGAAGTTCACCGGGTACATCCGGGTGCCCGCCACGGACGTGTACCGATTCTTCGTCCGATCCGATGATGGCAGCCGGCTGTGGATCGGAGATGCCCTCGTGGTCGACAACGACGACCTGCACAGCTCCAGAGAACGATCGGGTGTGATCGCGCTTGGAGCCGGACTGCATCCGATCGCCGTGGCGATGTTCGAGCAATCAGGCGGCTTTGAACTCGAGGTGTCGTGGAGCGGGCCGGGCATCCCGAAAGCACGCCTGCCGATCGCCGCCCTCGCGCGGCCCAGGTGACCGATGAAAGTGATACCCTTGACCCGCACGCGATGAAGGTCTTTTCGCGCATCCTTCTGACCGGTGGCGGCACGGCCGGCCACGTCAACCCCGCGTTGGCGATCGGCCGCGCCATCGGCGACGACCGGAGCACGTACCTGTTTGTCGGCGTGCGTGGACGCGCCGAAGCCGTCGTCGTGCCGAAAGCCGGCCTACCGATGAACTACGTGCGCGCGTCGGCCTTCCCCGGATCTCGCCCTTCGCTTTCGTGGCTGCCGTTTCTGTTCAACCTGTCGGTCGGCACGCTGAAATCGATCGCCATCGTCACACGCTTTTCGCCCGACATCATCGTGGGCACGGGCGGGTTTGCGTCGGCGCCCGTGATGCTGGCTGCCGCGTTGCTGCGTCGGCTGGGATTGTGCCGTGCCGGCTTGTACGTGCACGAACAGAACGCCGCGCCGGGCCGGTTGAACCTGCTGGTGGGCCGGCTGGCCGACCGCGTGTTCCTGTCGTTTCCCGACACGCTGGCCGCGTTTCCCGTCAACGGTGTCCTGTCGGGCTACCCCGTGCGGCGGCAAATCCAGACGGTCGATCACGACACGGCGCGGGCCTCGCTCGACTTCGCCGTGCCTGCGGGTCGTCTGGTCGTGTTCGCCTTCGGCGGATCGCAGGGCGCTCGCACGATCAATCGCGCGATGGTCGACGCGCTGGGATCGTTGCTGCCTTACAAGGATCGCGTCTTCATCATTCACGGCACGGGACTGGCCGACAGCGGCGGATCGTACGACGCGGGCCGGGACACCGCCGCGCGGCTCGACGCGCGCTACTCAGAGGCCGAACGGCGTGCGATCGAGACCTTCTACGTGGCCCGGCCGTTTTTCCACGATATCGAACGGGTGTACGGCGTGACCGGACTGGCGGTCGTGCGCGGCGGCGCGGGCACGTTGAACGAACTCGCCTCGCTTGGCCTGCCAGCCATCGTCATTCCCAAGGTGAATCTGCCCGGCGAACACCAGGTGATGAACGCCCGGGCGCTCGAGCGCGCGGGCGGGGCCATCGTCCTCTACGAAGAGACGCGTCTGGAAGACGGGAGGGCGGTCGAGGAACTTGACGGGCGCGTGCTGGCGTCAGCGATCGTGCACCTGCTCGACGATGCCCCACGCCTTTCGGCGATGTCTCTGGCCAGCCGCCAGTTCCTCCAGCACGACGCCATCGAGGTGATCCGCACAACGCTGCAGGAAGAGGACGCTGGCAAAGTAGTGTCCGGTGCTCAGGCTGGCGCGATCGCTGGCGTCCCGCCGTTGCTGTCCCCGGCGGCGCTGCTGCCGCGGCTCGAACGGGCGTGGGCCGCGCACCGGTCGTCATATCGGGTCGAGATCGAAATCCCGGCCCGAGGCGACCGTACGTACTATGTCAGCCGGGCGACATCGCTGCTGTCGGACGGGAGATGGGAGCTCAGAAACCTCGGCGTGAAACTGGTTGGACTGCTGCAGGCGCGCGACAAGCTGCCGCTGGTGCTGGCGCTTTTTCGCGATCGCCGGCCCGCTGCCTGGTACAAGCGCTTGCTCGGCGGCGATTTCGAGCAGGTCGGGTTCATCCGGCGCAACGCCGTCACGGCGATCGGCCGGCTGGCGGTGGTCACGCCCGACGTTGAAGCCGCGCTACTGGTCGGCATCAGCGATCCGTACTACGAAGTGCGGTCCGAAACCGCCCGCGTGGTGGCCGTGCTCGAGGGCGGACTGAGCCAGGCCGGTCGCAGCGCGCTCGTTGCCGGGCTGGTGACGCTGCTGACGGATCGCTGGCTCGAAGTGGTCGCGGCCTCGGCCGACACGCTCGGCCGGATCGGTGGGGAGCACGATGCGCGCCCTGTGTTGCTGGCGCTGGAATCCCACCGCTACTGGGTTGTGAGGGCGGCGGCACTGCGCGGCCTGGCGTCGCTGGTCGAACGCGGGTGTGCCGGCGATCTGGCGGAACTGGAACACCACCTGCGCCGCTTCGTGCTGACGGCGACTGATTTCCGTCCTGAATTCGCCATTCGCACGTCGTATGCGCGGGTCATTGATGCCATCCAGACGAGACGGGGCTCGACGTCATGATTCACCTGTTTGGCGATCTGCTGGAAGGGGGCTTTCGGGCGTGGTCGATCCTGCGCCTGCTCGACTACCTGTCGGTGCGTGCGATTGGCGCGGCGATGACCGCCTTCATCCTGACGGTGGTCATCATGCCGCGCTTCATCTGGTACCTGCACCGGCGGGGCCTGGTTGACCAGACGCGCAACACGGGTGTGTCGTCGGCGTTCGACAAGGCCGGCACGCCGGTGATGGGCGGCGCCGTCATGGTCGGCTGCGTGCTGGCCGCCTGCCTGCTGTGGTGCGATCCGACCAGCCGGTACGTGTGGGCGGTGCTGGCCGGCATGGTGTGGTTTGCGCTGATCGGGTTGATGGACGACCTGGCGAAATGGCGCGCGCGGTCGGGCAACCGCGGCATGTCCGAACCGCGCAAGCTGGCGCTGCAGGGCGCCTGTGCCGCCCTGTTTGTGGCGTGGCTGGCCAGCCCGTGGACGCCGTTTCCGCCGCGCGAGGCCGCCACGTTCTACGTGCCGTTTGTGAAGCACGCGCTGTTCTCGTCGCCCTTTGGCTACCTGCCCATCGTCTTGCTGTTCGTGATGCTGGTCGGCAACGCCGTCAACATCACCGACGGCCTCGACGGGCTGGCCATCGTGCCATCGGCGCTGGCCGTGTCGGTGCTGGGGGTGTTCGCCTACATCATGGGCAACGCCATCTGGTCGCACTACTTCTTCCTGCCGTTGCTGCCGGGCGTGGGCGAGCTGATCGTGTTTTGCGCGGCGTTTGCGGGGGCCGGCATCGGCTTCCTGTGGTTCAATGCGTACCCCGCGCAGATTTTCATGGGCGATGCCGGATCGCTGGCCATCGGCGGGTGCCTGGCGATCCTGTCGGTGCTGGTGAAGCAGGAAGTACTCTTTCTGCTGCTTGGCGGGTTGTTCATTGCCGAAGCCGTCACCTCGCAGGTGCAGGACAAGATCGGGATCAAGTGGCTGGGACGCCGACTGTTCTACCGGGCACCGCTGCACCATCAGATGCAACACACCGGGCTGGCCGAAACCAAGGTGGTGATCCGGCTGTGGATCGTGTCGCTGATTCTGGCGCTGGCGTCGATTGCGACCATCAAACTGCGATAAGCTTTGCGCGGGCCCCTGATTCGGTTGACGGAGGCGGAAGCCATGACACGCACATCTGTCGTGATGACGGCCTTGTTGGTTCTGTGGGTCGCCGTGCCGACCACGCCGGCGCAACAACCACCGGTGGCGCGACCGGCCGCGCCACGGTCAGCTCCGGTCGCGTTCGACGTGACGGCTGCCACCCGGTTCGCCGATCTCTCGCTGGCGTGCGTACACAAGGAGTATCCCAACAAGATCGCCCATGTGCTCTCGAGCGACGCCGACGTCAAGAAGCCGAGCGAGCTGACGCCGGCCTTCTACGGATGCTATGACTGGCACTCGGCTGTGCACGGCCACTGGCTGCTCGTGCGCCTGGCGCGCACATTCCCTGACGCGCCGCTGGCGACCAGGGCCCGCCAGGCGGTGGCGGCCAGCCTGACGCCGGAGCACATGGCGGCCGAGGTGCAGTACATGTCCGGTCCGGGACGCACGAGTTTCGAACGGCCTTACGGCCTGGCGTGGCTGCTGCAGTTGGCCGCCGAGGCGCGCGAGTGGAAGGATCCCGAAGCCCAGCAGTGGGCGGCGGCGCTCAAACCGCTCGAAGAGGCCGCCGTGGCGCGCCTCACAGACTGGCTGCCCAAGCTGTCGCACCCGATCCGCATTGGCGAGCACGATCAGACGGCCTTCTCGTTCGGCCTGGTCCTCGACTGGGCGCGTGCGGCCGGCGATCGCCAGACGGCCGCCTTGCTGGCGGGCCGCATCGAGACGTTCTACGCGAAGGATCGGGATTGTCCGTCTTCGTACGAACCGTCGGGACAGGACTTCCTGTCACCCTGTCTCGCCGAGGCCGACTTGATGCGGCGCGTGATGCCGCCCGCCCGATACGGCGAGTGGCTGCGGACGTTTCTGCCCCAGATTCCCCTCGATGGATCGAGGGGCTGGCTCGAACCCGCCGTGGTCACCGATCCCACCGATCCGAAGCTGGCGCACCTGGATGGCTTGAACCTGAGCCGGGCCTGGATGCTCGACGGCATCATCAAGGGCCTGCCGTCAGGCGACTCGCGACGGGCATCGCTGCAGGCAGCCGCGCTACGCCACCGCGACGCCGGGTTGAAGGCGGTAACCGGCGAGCACTACGAAGGCGGGCACTGGCTGGGCAGCTTCGCGGTGTACCTGGTGACGGGCCGCGGCCTGTCGGGGCCTGTGGTGTCGATTCCCAAGTAGCCATCAGTTCCTGTTCCCGCCCCCCGCGTGCTGCTGCAGCGCTTCCCACTGGCCCATCAGATCGCCCACGTCCCACATCAGGGCCTGGTGCTCGTCGATGATGGGCTTCGACTGGTTGCGATCGTCGTAGAACCCCGGGCTCGCCATCGTGGCTTCGATGGCCTTGATGCGCTGCTCCCGGTCGGCAATACGGCGTTCGAGATCCGCGATGCGGTCGAAGAGTGTCTTACGTTCGCGGTGCCGTTTGCGGGCGTCGGCATCCACGCGTTTGCGGGCCTCGTACTGAGCGGCGCGATCGGCGTGTTCGGCGACCGGCGGCCGAGCGGCTTGCGGGGCGTGCTTCTCGGGAGGTCCCGGCGCAGGCGCGGCGGTCTTCGCCGTGGGCTTTAGCGTGGCAGGTGGCCGGGTGGACGGCGGCCTGGCCTTCTTGACCGCGCCCTCAAGCGAGGGTGGCGGCTGGCCCGCGTGCGTCCGGCTCCAATGGAATTCCTCGTACGTGCCGGGATAGAGCACCGCTTGACCGCGGCCGACTTCGACCACTTTCGTGGCGAGCTTGTCGATGAAGTACCGGTCGTGCGAGACCACGATCAGGGTGCCGCCGTAATCCATCAGCGCGTCGAGCAGCACGTCCTTCGAATCGAGATCGAGGTGGTTGGTCGGCTCGTCCAGCAGCAACGTGTTGGACGGGCGCAGCAGCATGCGCGCGACGGCCAGCCGGGTCCGTTCGCCGCCCGACAGCACGCCCACCCGCTTGTAGACGTCATCGCCCGAAAAGAGGAACCCGCCCAGGATGTCGCGAATCATCGGCACCATGTGCACGGAGGAGCCCGACGACAGCGTTTCGTACACCGTCAGATCGGGATCCAGTCGCGCCGCCTCATCCTGGGCGAAGTACTGCATCAGCACCTGGTGTCCCGGTGTGCGCTCGCCGGCGTCGGGCGGCTCAACACCGGACAACAGCCGGATCAGCGTGGACTTGCCGGCGCCATTGGGACCAAGCAGCGCAATGCGGTCGCCTCGCTCGATGTGCAAATCCAGGTGCTCGAGGACGACCAACGGGCCGTAGGCCTTCCGCACGCCCTTCAAATCGAAGACCGTTCGGCCGCTTTTCTCGCAGGTGGGAAACGAGAAGTGCACCCGTTTGCGCTCGGGCGGCACCTCGATGTGCACCACCTTGTCGAGCATCTTGATCCGGCTTTGCACCTGGGACGCTTTCGTGGCTTGATAGCGGAACCGGTCGATGAACAGCTTGACGCGCGCCACCTCTTCATCCTGCCGCCGCTTCGCCGCGCGCAGCCGCTCCAGCCGCAGGTCGCGCTCGACCAGGTAGTGCGTGTAGCTGCCGGGGTAATCGGTGAGCGTGCGCAGATGAATGTCCATGATGCGGTCGACGACCGTGTCAAGGAAGAACCGATCGTGCGACACCAGGATCACCGCGTGCGGGTAGTCGTGCAGGTACTCTTCGAGCCAGTTGCGCGCGTCCAGATCCAGGTGATTCGTGGGTTCGTCCAGCAGCAGCAGTTCGGGCTTCTCGAGCAGCAGCTTGGCCAGCGCGATGCGCATCTGCCAGCCGCCCGAAAACGTGACCGTGGGGCGGTCGTAGTCGGCCGGGGAGAAGCCAAGGCCCCTGAGCACCGTATCCACCTTCAGATCGATGGCGTACCCGTCATGGAGGCGGTAGCGATCCTGCAGGTCGCTGTAGCGGTGCAGCATCGCCTCGTGCTCGGCCTGCGGCACACCCGGATCGGCGAGCCGATGTTCCACCGCTTCCATCTCGGCCTTCGCATCGAGCAGCCACTGGAACGCCAGCGAGGCTTCGCCGTAGAGCGTCAGTCCCTCGTGCGTCAGGCCATCCTGCGGCAGGTAGCCGACGCGCAGATTGGACGGTTTTACGATGGCGCCGCTATCGGGTTCGTCCAGGCCGGCCAGCATGCGCAGGATGGTGGTCTTGCCGGCGCCGTTGGGCCCGCACAGCCCCACGCACTCGCGATCGGCCAACTGCCAGGTGACCTCACGCAACAGGACGCGATCGCCAAACGACTTGGTTAGAGACGCGAGCTGAATCATGACGGGTACATCCGCACGGCTGGTCCGAAAGCCACCGCAGCGAGCCACGCGCGCGGGTGTCTCGATAACATAAACCGTACACTGTACTACAGGCCATACGAAGGGGAGATGCCTCCCTTCGTGTCTTCAAAGGGAGCCATGTGACACTGTCGACTTCGTTGTTGTCCTATCGTGTCATTCTGAGTCCTACAGCGAGATGTCCTTCGTGACGTTGCGGGGGACCTGGCGTGGATCTAGCATTGTGATCACCCAAGAATGGCGATCCGTCCACGCCACCACCGCCTGGCCGTCACGGCATTTGTGATCCTCGTCGGGTCGGCCGCGGGCTTGTGCGCCCAAAGCCCGGTGGCGGTCCTTCAGTTCAACGCCACCATCAGTCCGATATCCTCGGTCCGGGTGTCGAGTGACGTGTTGACGCTCGAGCCCCGAGAAACGGGATTGGATGGGGCGACGTTCGCGCAGTCGATCGAGTTCCGCGCGGCCTCCCGGACGTCGCAGAGCGGTGAAGTGGTCCTGACGATGGAGCCGTTGTTTCCGCTCGATCGGTTGAACGGCGGCGGGGCGGCCGACGGCGTCACCTCGATCAGCTTCGAGGCGACCGGAGAAGGCGCGCAGGCGGGCATGTTGCGCGACCACGAGCCCCAGACGGTGGGGCGCTGGGTCGGCAGCGGAGTTCGGACTGGTCGCATTACCTTCGCGGTGCGCGGCCCCATCGACCCGCGCGGCGTGACCGTGCCCTTACGCTTCGTCCTCACCAGCCCATAGAATCCACACCTGCAGTAATTACAGGAACCGGCTACTTCTTCTTCGGTGGGAACACCTTGCGGATCTCCGGGCGTTTCTCCAGTTTGACCAGAAACGTGACACGGGCCGTCGTGGCGTCTCGCGTCAGAGCCACATCCACGGTGCCGGGACCGGTCAGTTGCGCACCATCGGGCAGCGACTGCATCAGCAGTGTGACGGTGTGATCGCCCAACCGGACGCCCCCGAAGTGGAAGCGCCCGGCGCGCGCCTGTGCGGATCGACTGCCATCATCGAGCACCGCTACCGCGTCGCCGATCGGCTCGTCGGCGTCGCCACGCTGTCGGTCGCCGTCTGTGTCTAGAAACACGACACCCTGGATCGTGCCGACCGGTAAGAGGCCGAACAACACCGTCACCGGGTGCTTCCGATCGACCGTCACCGTACGGCTCGACTCGGCGGGGAGATCGTAGTCGGCCGGAACGGTGGATCCGTCCAGCGACACCTCCCGTTCACCCACCGGCAAGCGGCCGAATGCGAAGCGGCCATCATTGCCGCTGGTGAGCGAGGCCAACCGGCCAATGTTGATCGCAATCCCCTTCGCCGGCTCGTCGCCCGGATCCATCGCGCCGTTTCCGTTCCAATCGACGAAGACCATGCCGTCCACCGAGCCGGACGCCACGCGGCGGCTCGCGACGGCCGAACCCGCAAGTCCGTGAGCCACGCCGTAGGAGAACGCATGGGTGACGCGAATCATCGATCGCGTCATCCACGGGCTGACATCAGGTAACCCTGGGAAGGAGTGGTCCAGAAAAAGGTCGAACGACAGAAACGTGCGGGGCGCGATCTTCCCCGAGAAGCCAGCCGAGAGCGTCTCGCGCGGAGACTCGACACCGGTGGTCCAGTCCCGAGTGCGTCCGAGCAGGGCCTCGACTCGCAGGTTGCGGTTCTTGATGAGCACCTGCACACCGCCGCCGCCTTGCCAGTTGGATTGCCCGCCGCCATCACGATCTTCCCTCCGCGAGATATGTGCGGAGGCGAACACCTGAGCGCCGCGACCGAGCTGGTTGAAGAACTGCGAGTACACCTCGTGCTGCGTAAATCCGGACTGAAGCCTGAGCCCGCCAGGATCGCTCACATCCACATTCGACCGGCGCTCGTACCGGGCGAACATGTTGCCGCGCGACCGCGACTGATGAAACTCCAAGGCCCACAGACCTGTGTCGCTGTCCTGCCCTGGCTGCACCGAGGAGGGGCGAAGCACCCGCGCGCCCGTCTCTGCGCGCACGTTGATGGTGGCCCGATCGGTCAGGCGCAGCCGCACCCCCCCGAATCCACGCACTTGCGTGCCTTCCGGCAGCGCTACACGCGATACGGCAGCCGCTTGAGGATCGAGATTCGTGCGGGCGGCATCGACGCCCCCATACGCCTTGGCGAATCGCCCAAGATCGTAGTCGCCGTTGACGAAGGCGCCGGACCGATCGCTGTACGGGAAATTGGCGGCCGCGAATCGTCCGGCCGAGAAGCGGTACAGATCGATCTGGAACGAGCCGTGCGCGCCGTTCCACAGCGCCCCGGCCAGTCCGGATGGAGCCCGTTCCCACCTGGGTGAACCGCGCCTGCGAAACGCGCTGGCGCTGGCGTCAAGCGAGACTTGCCACGATCCGGACGGGCGGTATCGAAGGCCAGCGCCGACATCCTGGCTCGCGTCAACCAGCGACGAGTACGCGCCGATGTCGCCGTTACGGACCCGCGATCCGCGCACGAACGCTTCGACCTCGGGAGTAGGGCGTACGGTGACTTCGCCCTGGAACACGGTTTCTTCGATGGTGTCGACGTCGGTTCCGAAGATGTTTCGAAGGACCGTGAATCGGCCGCCAGCGGCGTGAATCGACACCTTGCCGTTGGAGCCATGGACGGCGGCGCCTTCGAAGCTGACGTCTGGCGCAAACAGATTCGCCAGGCCGAAGTCGCGGACGGCGGGACGCGCGGCCACGTCGCCGCCGGCGATCGACCAGGACAGACCGGCAAACGTCACCTCGTCGAGGCTGATGGCCGTCCGGCTGAGCACGGCCCTCTCGTCGCGCCGCGTCACGCCGAATTCGAACCGGACAGCCCCCAGCCGTGTGCCGCGGTCGAACCAGATCACGGAGAGGTCGGGATCGACCCGCCGCTGGCCGGCCAGGCGCAGATCGTCGCCCGTCATGACCTGGGCGGCACCGGTAATCTGCACAGAGGGTTGTTGCGCCAGCGACGGCCCGGCTGCCAGCAGGACAAGCGCCAGCGCCAGCCCCCAGCCCGGACGCGGCTTCACCGGGGTGGAATCTCCAACGTCGTTTCACCGACCAGCAGCGACGGCAGGCCGACGTCGATGCGAACTTCCACGCGGTAGCGTCCCGCGGGCAGTGGCGGGTGCGCGTCGTCGCTTGTGGGCACGTGCACGTCGCGCTCGCTCTCGGGCAGCACAGGGACGTTGGGCACCGTCAGCTTGCGCACGATCGAGTCGCCGGGTCCGTAGATGATCACCGTCCCAGTGGTACGGACATGTGTCCGCCCAGTGTTCTTTAGCGTGGCGACAACCTCCGGTGGACGGTCCTTGGGTACCGAGATCTGCAGATCGGTCATCTCGACGGCGATCGCGGGTTTGCCGACCGTGGCGTAGACGATGGTGGCCACACGGCTGCGGAACCGGACATCGCGCCCCTGCGACTGCGGCGATGTGCCGGACGGATCGAACTCGAACATCACTGCCGCCCGGTATCCCCCATCGGCGACACCGTGCGGCACCGCCATCGTGAACCGCACGATGGCCGCTTTGCCGGCTGGGATGATTTGGTCGGTGGGGTTGAGCTTCAGCCACGCTGCCGCCGAAAACGGATCGGTGGGGTCGCTGGGCTTGAACTGCGGCGTCCCATCCTTCGAGAGGAACCAGTCGTCGACCCGCGCGTACATGTGGATCGGCTGTGTGCCGTCGTTGCGTACCGTGACGGCCTGGGTCAGCGACGCGCCCGGCACCATTTTCAACTCGGCGCGCAGCGGCGTCACCTCCACCGACAGCAGATCCTGTGCGCTGCCGGTTGCGCCTGCCGGATCGGCCGCAGCCGCCGAGAGCGCGATCAGGGTGCCGAGAGCGTGAAGACGACCGAGGCGGTATAGGTGCCGACGTTGTAGGTCCATGAATTTGCCAGCCTGAAAACCACAGTTCCCGTTTGGTTGGGAATCCCCGTTCCGCTGGCCAGTGTCTGGGCCACGGTCTTGCTGAGCGTGCCGGCCTGGAATGGCGGCGCTGGGGTGGCCGTCCACGTGACGTTCGTGATGGCAATTGTCGCCGAACCCGTCGTGAGATCACCGCCAGCCAGCAAAGTAATGCGCCAGTTGTTCGATCCGTTGTCTTCCACTTCATACTCCACCGTGACCGATGGAGCCGTAATCGTAGGCGTCGTGTCGGGATCGGCGGCCGAAAAGGTGATCGTCGACGGCGAGAGGCTCAGGACCAGCGTCTGCGCAAAAGCTGGCGTACCGAGCCCGCACCACACCAGGCTGGTGGCACAGGCCATAAGGAGCGGTGCGATCCGGACATGCAACATGGGATGGCCGGCCTAGGGTGCTGTCAACGTATAGGTGAGCGTGGTGGAGTAGGCGCCCATGGCGTAGGTCCACGCATTGTCCAGCGTGTAGCTCTGCGTACCTGTCCACGAACCCGAGCTGACCCAAGACGCGACGGTTTGCGCAGCCGTCTTGCTCATGGTGCCGGCCGCAAAGCCGGAGCCGCTGGCGGTCCACTTCAGGGCCGAGATGCCAATCTGATCGACGCCAGACAGCAGGTCGCCACTGGCCACGACCACCAGTTGAACCGTGCTTCCGATGGTCGTGCTGGCCTTGGCCGTAATCGTCAGCGGTCCTCCGCTGGCGGCAATGGCTGGCGTCACATCCGGGTCGGCGTTGGGGAAGGCCAGCGTGCTGCTGGAGATGCTGAGCTTGACGCGCGAGCTGACGGTGGCCGTGGCGGTGGCCGTTCGATTCCGCGTGGCGGCGACGGCTGGAAGCGCCGTCGCCAGCATCATGGCTGCCACGAGAAGCGCGCGGTCGTGTCGGGCCGGTGTCGACATCAGTCCCACCAGTATAAACGGTCCGCGCCCCGGCGGCACCGGCAAGACCCGCAGGACGATAAGATTACGGAGCCGTCAGCGTATAGGTTACCGTGGCCGCATAGCTGCCGGTCGCGTACGACCACGAGTTGGCCAACGCGTAGGTCTGCGTGCCGGTCCGGTTGCCCGAGCCCGTCCACGAACCGACGCTCTGCGCCGTCGTCTTGTTCATCGTCCCGGCCACGAACCCGGCGCCGCTCGCCGTCCAGGTGATGTTCGACACAGCGATCACGTCGGTTCCCGACGTGAGGTCGGCAGAGGCGACCGCGGTGAGCGTGATGCTGCCGGCGGTGCTGGTTTTGCCCTTGGCCGTGACGGTGATCGCCCCTTCCGACGCCGTGATGCTGGGCGTCGTGTCCGGGTCGTTGTTCGGGAAGGTGAGCGTAGCGGCGCTCAATGTCAACTTGGCGGTGGCGCTGACCGTCGCCGACACCGTCACGTTGCTGGTGGCCGTTGCGGCGGCCAGCGGCTGTGCCAGGGCGACGACGGCGGCCGCGACGCCCAGCAGCAACAGTTTCTTCTTCATGATCGTTCTCCAGGGAAGAATACCCCGTCTTCATCGGGGTGGCACACGCGATTGGTGTGTTCCGGCTGCCCGGCACGCGTGCCTATGACAGGAACCGGACCCAGGGTTGCTTCGGGGCCATTGCGCCGAAGCCAGGAATTCAGATCGCCGGGGCTGACTCGCCACTGCCGTCCGATCCTTACCGCCGGCAGGTCGCCCAGCGCGATCAGCCGGTAGACGGTCCGGACATTGACCCGGAGGAGGCGCAACACCTCCGCCGTGGTCAAGTAGGGGTCTGCAGTCGAACGATTGGCCTTCAGCGATACTGGCATCCTATTAACCCTTATCGGCAGTCATTAATAGGACTTTATATGACATTGAAGAATTTTGCAAGGCATGGAAGAACTATACAGAAACGGGTAGTTGCGCGCACGCCCAGGCCATGGCAGAGGGCGAACATACAGCGATAATGTGTCGAAAGGTGAGTTACTCGCCCAGGGCTTTGGCAGCGGTGCTGAGGATCTTGGCGATGCGGAACGGTTTGGTCAGGTAGCCCTGCACCCCTAGATTGATGGCGTCGATCGCGCTGGCCTCGGTGGAATACGCCGTGATGATGATCACGGGCAGGGTGGGGGACAACCGGCGTGCCTCGCGGATCAGCGCCAACCCATCCATGCCGGGCATCCGCAGGTCGGTGACCAGCAAGTCGTAGGTGGCCGCGCGCAGGCGTGCGACGGCGGCCCTTCCGTCGGGTGCCGCCTCCACGTCGTAATCCGCCAGCGCCAGCGTGCTGGTCAGCACGTCCCGAATGCTCGCTTCATCGTCCACCACCAAAACGCGCGGGCGCCGTGTGGCGGCGCGCTCGTTGCCGACCGGCAATGGACTGGTGACCGAAACACCCTCCCGGCTGCCGGCAGTCGAGGTGCGCTGGCCTTGGAGCCACAGGTCGATATCAGCCTTCCGGAACCGCCATTGCCGGCCCACGCGAACCGCCGGGATCTTGCCCGCGCGGATCAGCCGGTACACGGTGCGCAGGTTGACCTGGAGGTACTCCAGCACTTCCTCTGTGGTGAGAAAAACGTCGTCCATGTGCGTTCGTGGGTGTTATTTTACCATAGAAGCGGCCGGCAGTTGCACAGTGAATACGGCACCACCGCTCGGATGGTTGGCGACGCCGATTTTCCCGCCGTGTTCGTGGACGATACGGTGCGTCATCGCCAGGCCGAGACCGCTGCCGTGGGGCTTGGTCGTGAAAAAGGGATCGAACACCCGCGCCAGCGCCTCGGCAGCGATGCCAGGACCGCTGTCGTGAATCTCGAGCGACACCATGTGGCGGCTGGGCGAATACGCGGTACGGATCTCGATGCGGCCGCCCGATTCGGTCACCGCCTGCTCGGCATTCAACACGATATTCAGCACCGCCTGCTGCAGCAGCAGGGCGTCGCCAAGCACGCGCGGCAAGCCGTCGTCGAGGCGGCGCACCAAAGCAATACCCGCCTGCCGGCACGACGAGGCGCGCAGCGCCAGCGCCCGGCGAACCGCGGCGTTGAGGCTGATCGAACGCAACGCCACGCGCCCGGAGCCGGCCAGCAGCAGAAGATTACGCACAATCCGCGCCGCGCGATCCGACTCCCGGTAGACCTGACGCAGCACGGCCAGCGTGCGCGGCGGTAGCTGGTGCGTCCGCGAGATCAGCTCGAGATGACCGAGCACGCCTTGCAGCGGGTTGTTCAGCTCGTGCGCGATCCCGGCCACCAGGTGCCCGAGCGCCTCGGACTTCGCCAGCCGCTCGCGCAGACCAGAGCGCTCTGTTTCCAGCCGTCGTTCTTCCGACACGTCGTGGGCGAGCAGCACGGAACCGAGCAGGGCGCGCTCCTCGTTGACCAGCGGCGTCAACGTCACCTGAAAAGTACCGCCCAGGATGGGATCGTCAACTTCGGTCGTCTGGCTTTCTGTGTCGGCGGTCGCGTTCCGGCAGAATCGTCCGACGTGTTCGGCTAGCGCCTCGCCCACTAGATCGCCAATCCGGGACGACACGACCGCCAAGCCCTGCCGGCCCAGGCGCCGGGCGGCCGCTGCGTTCGCATAGGTCACCAGACCGTCGCGCGAACAGACCAGCACGAGATCGCGCATCGAGTCGAACGTGTTCTCGAGCTCGCGACGCGTACGCAGGACCTCATCGAGCAACTGAGCGGCGTCGAGCAGGTTGGCCAGTTGATGACTGAGCCCGGTCAACCGGTCGAGCGTGCGCTCCTCATCGCCAGGGCTGACGCGAATCCCCTCGAACACGAGTACGCCCAGCGCCCGGCGCCGGCCACGCAGCGGCACGACGGCCTTCAGCTCGGCCGGCTGCTCCTGGGTGCCTGCCGTCATCACAAAACCGGCCCGCTGCTGGCGCAGGGCGCTTGCGACGAAACTGCCGGCATCGGTTGCCGGCAGCGTCGGCGTGGCCCCGATCAGCGTGGGATCGGAGGCCGACAACAACACCAGGCGGCGGGCTTCCCGATCGTGCCGCCACAACAGGACGCGATCGGCCCCAAACAACCTGGCCACGTCCGCACAGAAACCCTCGAACCGTTCGGACGACAACGTCGGTGTGCCGCCGTGGCCCAGCGTTGCCACCAGTTCCTGCAGGTCGCGCTGCAGTGCCGTGTCGTAGAGCAGGCGTGAACGGGACAGCGCCAACGCCATCGCATCCGCGCATTGCGTCACGGCGCTGGACCACCTACGCACATGCGCTGTTGCCGGAAGGCCCAGCATCAGCAGACCCAGCCGCTGGCCGGTATACACAATCGGTGCGACGATCGCGGCCGGCGTCCCCCGGCGCCGCGCCAG
>ERZ1292640.1963-Hain-H43-02um-R1-1963-length-16779-cov-9_pt1 | contig 16779 bp, 15 predicted proteins | sample MGYA00564404_ERZ1292640 | MGnify/ENA primary metagenome ERZ1292640 (study PRJEB36523, sample SAMEA6512636) | groundwater metagenome | collected 2019-01-08 | study: AquaDiva: Metagenomics assemblies of 32 groundwater samples
CCTGGCTGATCGGGTAGCCGGCCATGGTCAGCAGTTCCAGGCAGTTGTCGAAGGTGGCGGTGTCGGACTGGCCGGCAAAGCTGATCGGGTACAGCTTCTTGAGGTCGGCGCCCAGCACCGGCGAGGACATCACGCCTTCGCGTGCCTTCATCCAGTTGTAGTTGCCCTTGACGGTATTGATTTCGCCGTTGTGCGCCACATAGCGGTAGGGGTGGGCCAGCGGCCACTCCGGGAAGGTGTTGGTCGAGAAGCGCTGGTGCACCAGGCCCAGGGCCGAGACGCAGCGCTTGTCCTGCAGATCCAGGTAGTAGGTACCCACCTGATCGGCCAGCAGCAGGCCTTTATAGACCACCGTGCGGCTGGACATGCTCGGCACGTAGTATTCCTTGCTGTGCTTGAGCTGCAGGGCCTGGATGGCGGCGCTGGCGGTCTTGCGGATCACATACAGCTTGCGCTCCAGCGCATCCTGCACGATGACGTCACTGCCACGGCCGATGAAGACCTGGCGCAGGATAGGCTCCTTCTCACGCACGGTGGGCGACATCGGCATCTCGCGGTTGACCGGCACATCGCGCCAGCCCAGCAGTACCTGCCCCTCGGCCTTGATGGCGCGCTCCATCTCCTGTTCGCAGGCCAGACGCGAGGCGTGCTCTTTCGGCAGGAAGATCATGCCGACGCCGTATTCACCGGGGGGCGGCAGTTCCACGCCCTGCTTGGCCATTTCCTCGCGGTACAAGGCATCCGGCAACTGGATCAGAATACCGGCGCCGTCACCCATCAGCTTGTCAGCGCCCACGGCACCCCGGTGATCCAGGTTCTCCAGGATCTTGAGTGCGCCTTGCACGATGTCATGGGACTTGATGCCCTTGATATGCGCCACAAAACCCACGCCGCAAGCGTCATGCTCGCTGGCACCGGAATACAAACCGTTTTGTTGGAGATGCTGGATCTCGGCAGCCGTTGTCATGGCGCACTCCTAAATATTTCACAAGGGCTGCAAGCATAGTGCAGCGCAACAATATTTCCAAGAAAAATAATTAGGGTCAGATTCCAAATATTTGTTGATATTTTTACTCAACACATAATTGGGGACATATTAAAGAGCCTAAAAAGACGGCGATCAGTGGGCCACCGCTATTGCGATGCCTTGTTGCCGAGCAACAGAGGACGTCCTGCCGACGTCTTGCTGAGCCGACGACTGGTTTTGCTCTGAAGATCGCTCACAAAGCCTGCCTCCCCCAAGGCCCAGCCATGCAGTGCCGACTCCGTCAGTGCCTCCTGTTGGGAAGCACTCACACCAGCCTGTACCAAAGCTGCGTAGGCCGCTTCACGAGCGAAGGGCGTATTGCCTAGGTCCCAGTACAGCGGGTGCGGTGTGATCAGCTTGTCAGTCCGCAGCCCAATATAGTGGCTGTGGCTCGACCATAAGTAGTCACGCGGCTGCACCACCATGCCGGCGCGCACTGGGTTGAGATCGATATAAGCCATGCAGGCCAGCAAGTAACGCTCCGCCTGGATCAGGGTCGACTTGTACCGCCCCTCCCACAGGGTGCCGCTGCGCTGATGGATGTCGTTGAAATATCGCACATAGCGCCGCCCGACCGCCTGCATCATCTGGGGTAGCGCCGTATCCGTCTGAGGCGTCACCAGCAAATGGAAGTGGTTGCTCATCAGCACATAGGCGTGGATGGCGACGCCGAACTTGCGCGCGGCCTCGTCCAGCAAGCCTAGAAAGTACTCGTCATCAGCTGATGAGCTGAAGATCGGCTGCCGATTGTTGCCACGCTGAATCACGTGGTGGGGATAACCAGGAACCGTCAGGCGAGGAAGGCGAGCCATGATGATGCGAAGAAGTACTTCACATCATCATAATTGGAACCTGACCCCAATTATTTCTGAGCTTGGCTGGTTGGCGCCTTGGCAACGCGAACTTTGCCCCCCGTCGTGATCAGCACAACCGTATCACCGGGGACAAAGACTTCCGCACCTTTGGCCTGCACCACGGCGCGACGGTCGCCGTTCTTGAGCTGGACCAGGATTTCAAACGCTTCTTCACGCGTGCTCATGCGCTCGACGGCATGGCCGGCCACCACACCGGCCACCGCGCCGAGCACGCCGATGATCTGGGCGTCACGCTGGTTACCCCCAGCGCCATAACCGGCCAAGCCGCCCACCACGCCACCCGTGGCAGCACCGGCACCGGACTGGCTACCTTCGACGGTCACGTTGCGCACCGACAGCACGGCACCATCCTCCACCACCGACAGGCGTTGCGCATCGTTGCGCTGAATCACGTCCGGGCTGCTACTGGCACAGGCCGTCAAAGCCAACACCACGGCCAGAACAAAAAGCTTTCTCATGTTTCGCACTTTCAGAACATATTCAAAAACAGGACCGAGGTACCTCATGAGGCACACCGGACCAGCCATCATCCTCCAACGCCGGAACCCACCGGCGGTTGACCCTCGGGCAGACGAAAACGCGACGTCAGCAGCGATGTAAGCCCGAACTCTTCCAGTATCGATTGCAAGCGCTGGGCCGCTGCCCGTTTTTTCTGCCCGGTATGGCGGGCAATGATGAGCTCGTTCTTCATGCTGTGCTCCCAGCCCACCAGTTCGGTCACCGTCACCTGGTAGCCCCAGGCCTCGAGATAGAGGCAGCGCAGCACATTGGTGATCTGGCTGCCCAGCTCACGCGTATGCAAGGGATGGCGCCAGAGTTCAGCCAAAGGCGTGCGCGACAGCGACAACGCCTTGCCCGAATTCAGTACCCGTGCCACCTCGGCCTGGCAGCAAGGTACCAGCACCATGAAGCGCGCCTGTTTTTGCAAGCCGAAGGCCATCGCATCGTCAGTGGCAGTGTCGCAGGCGTGCAGCGCGGTCACGATGTCGATGCGAGCGGGCAGCTCATCCGAGTGTGCCGACTCGGCCACACTCAGGTTGAGGAAAGACATGCGCTCGAAGCCCAGGCGGGCAGCCAGTTCACGCGACTTCTGCACCAGTTCGGGCCGGGTTTCGATGCCGAAGATGCGGCCGCGTTGATGCTGCTTGAAGAACAGGTCGTAAATGATGAAACCGAGATACGACTTGCCCGCACCATGGTCGGCCAACGTGATCTCCGGCGCATCCGCACCGGTGCGTTCGGCCTGCAGTTCCTGCAGCAGCTTTTCGATGAACTGAAACAGGTGGTAGACCTGCTTGAGCTTGCGGCGCGAGTCCTGGTTGAGCTTGCCATCGCGCGTCAGGATGTGCAACTCCTTGAGCAGCTCGACGGACTGCTCGGGCCGGATCTCGGCGGCCAGCGCCTCGGACGGCAACGGCGAGCCTTGCGCTGAGGCGGCATGTTTGCGCTGTTTGCCGGAAGTCATCATGGCGGGTCCTTCTCTTGATCAACACCTGGAGCTGACGTGGCAGCAGGTTCATGCCGGCTGGCATCCACCTTCAAGTCAGCCCAGCCCTCGTGCCCGAGCTGCTCCAGCGTTTGCATGTTCTTTTCGAAAATCGTCTCGGCCTCGGGAAAGGCCTGCACCGCGCGGTCGATGCTGGCCTCGCGCAACAGGTGCAGCGTCGGGTAGGGCGCGCGATTGGTGTAGTTGGTGATGTCGTCCGGAGCGGTGCCGGCAAACTGAAACTGCGGATGAAAACTGGCGATCTGCAGCACCCCTTCCAGATCAAGTTCGGCCAGCGCCGCCTCGGCCTCGGCGAGGAAGTCGTTGAAGTCAAGGAAATCCTGCAGGCACCGTGGCGCCATCAGCAGCGTGGTGTCGCGCAGCTCGGGGTCACTGGCATGCAAGGCAGCCAGCTCGCGCACCAACTCCGCGCGCAAGGTCTGCGGATCGGTTGCCAGACTCACCACATAGTGGACCTGTCCCTTGACATGCACGCTCTTGGCAAATGGACAGAGATTGAGGCCGATGACGGCCCGCTCCAGCCAACGCTGCATGTCCTGCACCACACGGGCGATCAGCGCCTGCTCATCAGGTAGGTTCATCGCTGACTCCTGCGACCCAGTTGCCGCGCCAGCATCAGACCGGCCACGGAGCAGGCCCCGGTCACGCTCCAGGTCCAATGCCAGCCGCCAGCACCGCTGGCCACCCAGGCCACCAGCGGCGGCCCGGCAAACTGCCCGAATGCCGCCCATTGCTGCATCCAGCCTACCGTGGTCGATACGGTACCCTCACTCGGCGCCAGTCGCACCGCCAGCGAAAACAGGGTGCCGGGAATCATGCCGCCAACCATGGAAAAAAGCAGCACCGCCAGGAAGCGGACGACCGGCGGCAGGCCGGCTGCGCCGGGCGCCAGCGGGAAAGTCACGAAAGCCAGCAGGGTCCCCAGACCCATGGCGCAAAACCCGATGTAGAGCAGCGTCTGCGGTCGCACGCCACGCGTCAGCAGGCGTCCCGAGGCGATGTTGCCGACCATGTTGACGGCAGCCACCAGCGCCGTCAGCACGGCCGTGACGCTCCCGGCAAAACCGGCCTGTTCATAGATGGTCGGCAAGAAACCGATCACCGCCAGCCACTGGCCCGAGTACACGGCAAAGCTCAGCGCGACCAGCCAGGGACCTGGCGCGCCGAGCGTCTGGCGCAAGCGCTGCGGCCAGGCGTATGTCTGCGCCAAGGACCCGGCTTTTGCCCGTTGTTCCGCATGCCCAGATGCACGTACCCGATCCGATGGCACTACCTGCCACAGCCACAGCGCCATCAGCAGTGTCAGAGCCGCCAGTCCCCACCACCAGACCTGCCAGCCGGCCAGTGCAATCACCAGCGGCCCGCACAGCAGGGCGCTGGCCGTACCCAGCGGCATGTAGGCACCCCACAGTCCGAGCATGGCGCTCATGCGATGCGGCGCGACCAGATGACGGATCAGACTCGGCGCCGGCATGGACACCAGCAGAAAACCGAAACCCTCGACCGCACGCAGCAACAACAGGCTCTGGGCGTCCTGCGCCCAGCCGCCCAGCAGCGAGGCGGCAAACAGCACCAGCAGCCCCGCCACCATGCTGCGTTTGAGGCCCAGCCCGTCAGCCGCCAACCCCACGGCCAGGCCGAGCGTCATGCCGGCGAGTTGCACCAGCGAGAGCAGAAACCCAGCCTGCAACAGCGTCACGCCAAGCGCTTCGCGCAACACCGGCAGCGCGGGCGACAGTTTTCCCACATGCAGTGCAGCGCTGACCCCGCCCAGTATCACCACCAGCGCCGGATCGACGGCGCGGGCAGCGCGGCCCCAGACAGCGCTCATGCCAGCAACCTCTGTCCGGTGAGGCGTTCATGCTCACGCCAGGCGAAACGGTCGGTCATGCAGGCGATATAGTCGGCCACCACGCGCGGCACGCTATCGGCCCCGTGCGACTCCCGGGCACGCGCGGTAAAGCCGGCCTGCATCTCCTGCGGTGCCTGGCTGTAGGCATCAAATAGCTCGACAACGACCTGTCGCGCCTGACCCATGGTCTGCATGACCTGCGGGTGACGATAAAGGTTCTGCAACAGGAATCTCTTCAACGTCGCCGAGCGAATCCGCATCTCGTCGCTGAAACGCAGCAACGCCGGCAACTGCCGCGCGGCATCGACGCTCATCGGTGCGGCTGCGCGCAACGCCTGCTGCGTGGCATCAATCACGTCGTACACCTGGGCACTGAGCATGCGGCGTATCGTCTCGTACAGCAAACGACGCCCCTGCACTGCCGCCCCCAGGGAGGGATGGTCCTGCAGCGTCTGGCGGCGGAAATCGTCGAACAGCGGCACGGCTTCAAGCTGCTCCAGCGTGATCAGACCGGAGCGTACCCCGTCGTCGATGTCGTGTGCGTTGTAGGCAATCTCATCGGCCAGATTGCACAACTGGGCTTCCAGACTGGGCTGCGTGCGCGCCAGAAAGCGCTGCCCCACACCACCCGGTTCGGCCACCTCCAGGATTTGTGCATTCGTGCGCGAACAGTGCTTGAGAATGCCCTCACGGGTCTCGAAAGTCAGGTTCAGGCCGTCGAACGCGGGATAGCGCTCTTCCAGCTGATCAACCACACGCAGGCTTTGCAGGTTGTGCTCGAAACCGCCGTGGTCGCTCATGCATTCGTCCAGCGCATCCTGGCCGGTATGGCCGAACGGCGTGTGCCCCAGATCGTGCGCCAGCGCGATCGCCTCCACCAGATCTTCGTTGAGTCCGAGGGACCGTGCAATCGAACGCCCGAGTTGCGCCACTTCCAGCGAATGTGTCAGGCGCGTGCGGAAGAGATCGCCCTCATGGTTGAGGAACACCTGCGTCTTGTAGACCAGACGGCGGAAGGCGGTTGAATGGACGATGCGGTCACGGTCGCGCTGAAATTCAGTGCGCGTGGGTGCCGCCGCCTCGGGATGGCGCCGGCCACGCGAACTGGCCGGGTCGCAAGCGTAGGCGGCAAGCGTCATGATTTTGAATTAAATTGGCATCCAGCCCTTGCCAACAAAGCGCAAGAAGCTATCAAAAATATAGCAATATCAGGCACAACAGGAATCGATCACCTCGCGCACCAAGGCATCGGGCGCGCCCCGCACGGCGGCACGTCCTGGGCCATCGATGACCACAAAGCGGATTTCGCCCGCCTCGGCCTTCTTGTCCACGCGCATGAACTCCAGATAACGGCCCGCATTGTCCTCGGCCGACAACTTCGGACCGACCACGGGCAAACCGGCTTGACCAACCAAGGTACGAAGGCGGGCCGCAAAAGCGGCGTCCACCAGGCCCAGCCGGCGCGACAGCTCGGCCGCCATCACCATGCCACAACCGACCGCCTCGCCATGCAGCCACGCGCCATAGCCCATTCCGGCCTCGATGGCATGGCCGAAGGTGTGGCCGAAATTGAGAATGGCGCGCAGGCCGGATTCACGCTCGTCCTGCCCCACGACGTCGGCCTTGATCTTGCAGCTGCGCTGGATCGCCTGGGCCAGGGCCGCCGCATCGCGCGCCATGAGGGCATCCATGTTGGACTCGATCCAGTCGAGAAAGGCCATGTCGGCAATCGGGCCGTACTTGATGACTTCGGCCAGACCGGCGCTGAGTTCGCGCACCGGCAAGGACTTCAGCGTATCGAGGTCGCAGACCACACGCAGCGGCTGATAGAAGGCGCCGATCATGTTCTTGCCCAGTGGATGGTTGATCGCCGTCTTGCCGCCGACTGACGAGTCGACCTGCGCCAGCAGGGTGGTGGGCACCTGCACGAAGGGAACGCCGCGCATATAGCTGGCTGCCGCAAAACCGGTCATGTCGCCGATCACACCGCCACCCAGTGCAAACAGCACCGTCTTGCGGTCGCAGGCATGGGCCAGCAAGGCATCGAAGATCAGGTTCAGGGTTTCCCAGGTCTTGTAGGCCTCGCCATCGGGCAGCTCGACAACGTGGACGGTCGGAAAATGCGCCTGCAGCGCAGTTTTGAGCGGCACCGCATACAGGGGCGCCACCGTGGTGTTGGTCACAATGAGCGCCTGGGCAGCACACGGCAGGCCGGCAAAGGTGGCGGGGTCGGCCAGCAGGCCGCCGCCAATCATGATCGGGTAGCTGCGTTCACCCAGGCTGATGGAGACCTGTACCGCCGGACGGGACGAAATGTCAGGAGAAGACTGCATAGCCCCGAGTTTAGGGCACTCGCCCCGACCCCATGGACGGTCGGGCGATCACGAAGCCGGCAACAGGCCGGCCAGTTCCAGTTGCATCACGATCATGTTGACCAGGGTACCGACGGACGGACGCCCGGTTTCGATCACGAAATGCGCCGTCTCCCGGTACAGCGGGTCGCGCGCCGCGTAGAGTTCGCGCAGACGTCCTAGCGGGTCGGCCACCTGCAGCAGCGGCCGATTGGTATCGTGTCGCAAGCGGCGGAACAGTTCGTCGGGGGATGATTTGAGGTAGACCACCTGCGTGCGCGACTTCAGATGCTCCCGGTTGACCGGCCGCAGCACCGCACCGCCACCGGTGGACAACACACCTCCAGATCGTTGCGTCAACTCGTCCAGCACCGCCTGCTCCATGTCGCGAAAGCGATCCTCGCCCTCGCGCTCGAAGTAGCTTCGAATGGAGCAACCCAGGCGCTCCTCGAGCACATGATCAGAATCGACAAAGGGCAGGTGCAGACGCCGTGCGAGCTGCCGCCCGACGGTGGATTTTCCCGAACCGGGCAGACCAATCAGACTGACTATCAACTTGTCCCGAAATTCAAAATGGCCCCGCGCCTCAGCGAACGGCAGCCTTGTCACTGATCATCTTGGGCGTGATGAACACCAGCATTTCCTGCTTGTTGGACACCTTGCCCCGGCTCTTGAACAGGTTGCCAATCCCCGGCAGATCACCGAAGAAAGGTACCTTGGTCTCATTGCTCGATTCTGTCAACTCGAAAATACCGCCGATCACGACCGTGCCGCCATTCTCCACCAGCACCTGCGTTTGAATGTGCTTGGTATTGATGGCGAAGCCCGCAGCGGTGGACTGACCAACCGTGTCCTTGGCAATATCAAGTTCGAGGATGATGTTGCCTTCGGGCGTGATCTGCGGCGTCACCTCAAGCTTCAGGTTGGCTTTACGGAACGCGATCGAAGTGGCACCACTGGCCGTGGCCACCTGATACGGCAACTCCGTGCCCTGCTCGATCACGGCCTTGATCTTGTCGGCAGTCACCACGCGCGGACTCGACACGACCTTACCCTTGCCATCAGCCTCCAGCGCGGAGATTTCCAGGTTGAGGAAACGGGCCGCGTTTTCACCGAAGATCGACACGGCAAAGGTGGCCGGGTTGTAGCCGCCCTGACCCACCGCCGGCAGGCTGACGAAGGTGCCGGAGGTCGTGGCGGCCGAGCCGTCCACATAGCTGGAGCCGACCGATCCGCCCATGCCGCCAGACGCAGCGGGGACGTTGCCGGTGCCGCCACCCAGCTTCACGCCGAGCGATTTGCCGAAGGTATCAGAGGCTTCGACGATGCGCGCTTCGATCAGCACCTGCCGCACGGCAATGTCCAGCTTGGTGATGAGGCCGCGAACCTGCTCGAGCTTGCTGGAAATATCCGTCACAAACAACTGGTTGGTACGCGGCTCGGCGATGGCGCTGCCGCGGGCGCTCAGCAGACGAGCACTGGCCGCTCCGACCCCACCCACAGGCGCGGCACCCGGGGCGCCCCCTCCCATCAACTGGCGCGCCACATCGGCCGCCTTGGCATAGTTCAGCTGGAACGACTCGGTACGCACAGCCTCCAACCCCTCCAGCGCCACATTGGCCTCGCGCTCGAGCTTCTCCTTCGCCACAATCTCATCTTTGGGTGCGATCCAGAGCACATTGCCCGCCTTGCGCATGCCCAGGCCCTTGGCCTGCAAAATGATGTCGAGCGCCTGATCCCACGGCACGTCCTGCAGACGCAGCGTTACCGCACCGGAGACGGAGTCCGATGTCACGATGTTGAAGTTGGTGAAGTCGGCGATCACCTGCAGCAAGGAACGGACTTCGATGTTCTGGAAATTGAGCGACAGCTTCTGGCCGTTGTAGCCCGGCCCCTGCGTCAGCTTCGCGGGATCGATCCGCTGCGGCTTGACCTCCACGACGAACTGGTCATCGCTTTGATAGGCACTGTGTTCCCAGGCCCCTTTGGGCTCGATCACCATACGCACCCGGTCTCCGGTCTGGAAGGAGGTGATGGATTGAACCGGGGTGCCGAAATCAGCCACGTCGAGCCGGCGCTTGAGTCCCTCAGGCAGGCTCGACTTCATGAACTCCACCACCAGCGTCTGACCGCGCTGACGAATGTCGACACCCACCTGGCTGTTCGGCAAGGCCACCACGACGCGGCCAGAGCCATTCAAGCCACGCCTGAAGTCGACGTCCTTCAAGGGCTGCACATCACGGCTGCGGCTTTCCGCAAAGGCCGGCACAGCCGCGGTTTCGGACGTCGGCACGGCCACCGGATCGAGCACCACGATCAGTGACTTGCCCTGCCAATGGGCCTTGTAGCTGGTTGCCTGCTTGAGGTTGAGCACCACGCGGCTGCGCTCTCCCGCCTGCAACACGCTGACGGACCGCAAATTGCCCTGGTTGATCTCGATGGTGGAGCGCCCCATGGCATTGGCCACGCCTGGAAAATCCAGTGCAATCCGGGCCGGCGACTGGATGGCAAAGCCGGCAGGCACGGCGGTCAAGGCCCGCGACAGATCGATCCTGACCACCTCAGCCCCACCCTGCAACGCACCAGACACGGCCTCGATCGCCGTTTGCGCCAGTGATGACACAGCGGTCACGGCCAGCGTCAACGCCAGAAGAATGCTGCGTCCCGCGCGCCGTGCGCCCCAACTTTTTTGATGACTCATTTCAACCTCTCCTGCAACTGCAGTGTGGCAGGGCGTTCTACCCACTCGCCGACTGCGTCCTGCACTATTTCACGCAGCGTGACTTCCGTTTCGGTGATCTTGGTAATGCGGCCGTAGTTCTGTCCCAGGTAATTCCCCGGTCGCACTTGATAGAGCAGCTTGTCGACCCTGACGAGTGCGACCGGCTTGCCCTCCTTGAGCATGCTGCCCACCATGGTCATGATGTCGAGCGGGAAGGCTTCCAGCGGCTCCTTGCGTCGCGCCAATTCAGGCGAGATCAATGCACCGCTGGCCACGGACTGCGACGTCTCGCGTTTGAGGGCTTGCGCCAGCTTTTCTTTGCTGAACGGATCCACCGCACCTGCCTGGGCATAAGGCTCCGGCTTGAACTGCTTCGGCTCCGGAATAGGCGTGACACGGGGACGCGTCTGGCCCCGCTGCTCGGCCATCCACTGCCGCAAATCATCCTCGCCCGATGCGCCGCAACCGGTCAGCGTCGATACGACAACAACCGCAATCAAGGCATACCCAAGGGACTTCATTTCTTCCCTCCCTTGGCACCGCCACTCGCCTTGCGCTGGGCAGCGACTTCATCCGCATCAAGGTAGCGGAATGTTTTCGCCGTCGCATCCATGGTCAAGCTACCGTCGCGGGCAGGCACGATCGTCATGTTGTTGAGGGTCACGATGCGCGAGAGATGGGCAATGTCCGAGGCAAAGGCCCCGATGTCGTGATAACGACCGGTCACGCGCACGGCGATCGGCAACTCTGCGTAGTAGTCCTTGACAAGCACCTGTCCAGGCCGGAAGAGCTCGAACTGCAAACTGCGGCCCAGGCCAGCCTGGTTGATATCCGACAGCAGCGCATCCATTTCCGCCTTGCTCGGCAGTTGCTTTTCAAGCTGGTTGACATACTGCAAAACCTGTTCGCGCTGCTTCTTCAGCACGTCCAGATTGACTGCCTTGACCAGCTTGCTTCGGTAATCCTCGCGCAACTGCGTTTCCTTGATGCGCTCGGCCTCAAGCTCTTCATCAGAGCTGCTGAGCCAGACAAACCACAGGACCACGACCACCATGAGGGTCACAGCCACCATGAGGGCATAACGTGGAATGGCCGGCCAGACGGCTGGATTCTTCGGATCCAGATTGCGGAACTGAGCTTGCACCTGCTCTTTCAGGGCTGCCAGATCAAAAGAGGAAAGTCGGGTCACCATGGCTGAATCCGTTATTTGCCGGCAGGCACTGATGCCGCCGTAGCCGGCGCGGCAGCGGCACTCGCCACCGGTAGCGCCTTCTGGGCTTCGCTGGCCCTGACCAGCCGTACCCTGATGGTGAAATTGGAAACCCGGCGCTGGTCACGCGACCCCAGCGTGACATTGCTGGCAACGATCTCGATCAGCTCGGGCTTGGTAAACCAGGGGGTGTTATTCGCCAGGCTGCGCAACAACTCGGACACCCGCTCGTTGGACTGGGCGATGCCCTGCAGGCTCACCAGCTGGTTTTCCTGCCGCATGTTGGTGATGTAGACCCCATCGGGCAACTGCTTGACCAACTCCGACAGCAAATGCACGGGCAGGTTGCGGTCTGACTGCAAATCCTCCACGGCCTGTTGCCGTGCGCGCAGGGCTGCGATCTCACCCTCCAGCCCGGCGATCTCCTTGATCTGCCCTTCCAGCACCCTGATTTCCTTTTGCAGGATCATGTTCTGATCCTGCTGCGCGGAAATCTGCCCCTGAAGCCAGAGGTAAATCACACCCGCAATCACCACACCCGCCAGCGCCGACGCGCCCAGCGAGAGATTGAAAACATCCAGCCTTTTTTTACGCGCCGCCTCGCGATGCGGCAGCAGATTGATCAGAATCACTGCAGAAACCTCCGCAACGCCAGCCCACAGGAGGTCAGGTACGAAGGCGTCTCACGCTTCATCTTTTTCAGACGCACCCCCTCGCCGATTTCCATGCCGTCAAAGGGATTGACCAGGCTGCAGGGGAAGCCGGTCTGCTGCGTCACGGCCTCCGTCAGGCCCGGCAGGGCCGAAGAGCCACCGGCCAGCATCACGTAGTCCACCTTGTTGTGCGGCGTGCTGGTGAAGAAGAACTGCAAGGCGCGGCCGATCTCCTGCACCATGCTCTCGACAAAAGGTCGCAAGACGCTGGACTCGTAGTCTTCCGGCAGTTCGCCACTGCGCTTCTTGCTCTCCGCCTCTTCGAGCGAAAAACCATACTGCCGCACGATCAGCTGCGTCAGTTGCGCACCACCAAAAGCCTGGTCGCGCTCATACAGCACCTCGTCATCGCGGATGACCTGCATGCTGGTGGTCAACGCCCCCACCTCGAACAGCGCCACGATGGTTCCAGCCCCCTTGTCAGGCAGGTTTTCGATCAGACGCCCGGCAGCAAGACGCGAGGCATAGGACTCCACATCCACGATGACGGGCTTGAGGCCAGCCGCCTCGGCCAGCCCCTGGATATCCTGAACCTTTTCCCGGCGCGCCGCGGCGATCAACACATCCACATCACCCGCGGACGCCGCGCTGGAACCGATCACGCAAAAATCCAGACTGACCTCATCCAGGGGAAAAGGGATGTACTGGTTGGCCTCGGCCTCGACCTGCATCTCCAACTCCACGTCGCTCAGCCCCCCGGGCAAGACAATCTTCTTGGTAATGACGGCGGACGGCGGCAAGGCCATGGCCACATTGCGGGTCTTGGCCCCACTTTTCTTGACCAGCCGGCGCACCGCCTCGGCAACCTCATCGAACTTCTCGATATTGCCGTCGGTCACCCAGCCACGCTCCAACGGCTCGATCGCGCAGCGTTCGAGCACGAGCTGTCCCGCCTTGTTCCGGCCCAACTCGACCAGTTTGACACTGGAGGAACTGACGTCCAAGCCCAGCATCGGCTCCGGCTGACGACTGAAAAGCGACCCCAAAGAGATCAAGCGCATCCCCTGAAATATGCCGGCCACGTGCCGGAAAAACTTAAGAATTCACTTCAATGCTAGCAGTAAGATCCTTGTCCCGCAAAGGTTTTTCCCGATTTGGCACCCTTTTTGCGTTGTCAAAAGTTGACGCTTTGTATGCAATTGCAACAAGGGTTTCAAACCATGCCCCAACCCGTCAAGCCTAGTTGCACAATGCCGGCTAAAGCCTCGTCTGCGCAGGCCGTACGGCAGGTTTTTATAATGCCGACGAGAACTTACCCACTCTTATGCCTGCCAAACCCAAGTCCTCAGCCTCCTCCGACCACGCAGGCAACCCTTCACACGCTTCGACCATGCACTGGCTGACCCGGCTTGGCTTGTGGGTGGCCGGCCTCGGCCTGGCTGGTCTGCTGTCGATTCTGATCGTGGTGGCCATTGCCCTGTCCGTGGCCTTTCCCAACCTGCCGGACATCTCGGACCTCTCGGATTACCGCCCCAAGCTGCCGCTACGCGTGTTCTCGACCGAAGGCGACCTGATTGGCGAATTCGGCGAAGAGCGACGCAATCTCACCCCGATCAAGGACATCCCCAAGGTCATGACCGATGCCGTGCTGGCCATCGAGGATGCCCGCTTCTACCAGCATGGCGGCGTGGACTACCTGGGGGTGATTCGTGCCGGCCTGGCCAATGTGGGCCGCGTCAAGAGTCAGGGCGCCTCCACCATCACCATGCAGGTGGCGCGCAATGTCTACCTGTCGTCGGAGAAGACCTTCACCCGCAAGCTCTACGAGATCCTGCTGACCTTCAAGCTCGAGCACATGCTCACCAAGGACCAGATTCTCGAGATCTACATGAACCAGATCTTCCTGGGCAATCGGGCCTATGGCTTTGCTGCTGCTTCGGAAGCCTATTTCGGCAAACCGCTCAAGGACATCACGGTCGCTGAAGCGGCCATGCTGGCGGGCCTGCCCAAAGCCCCTTCGGCTTACAACCCGATCAACAACCCCAAGCGCGCCCGCGCGCGTCAGCTCTACATCATCGAACGCATGCTGGACAACGGCTTCATCACGGAAGCACAGGCCGTGGCAGCCAAGAAACAGGAGCTCAAGGTCAAGCCGGCGCATCAGAACGGCCGCATCCATGCCGAGTTCGTCGCCGAGACCGTGCGCCAGCTCATGTATGCCCAGTACGGTGACGCGACCTACACCCGAGGCCTCAACGTCTACACCACCATCCGCGCCGCCGACCAGGACGTCGCCTACAAGGCGCTGCGACGCGGCATCATGGACTACGAGCGGCGCCAGATCTACCGCGGCCCGGAGAAATTCGTCAACCTGCCCAGCAAACCGCAGGAACTCGAAGACGCCATTGACGATGCGCTGGACGACTTTCCCGACAACGGCGACCTGATGTCGGCCGTGGTGCTGGAGGCCGACCCCAAGAAGATCGTGGCCATCCGTCAGAACGGCGAGCCCGTCGAGATCACCGGAGAGGGCCTGCGTCCGGCGCAGTCCGGCCTGTCGCCCAAGGCCCAGCCGCACATCAAGATCAGACGTGGCGCGATCATCCGCGTTGTCAAGACGCCCAAAAACACCTGGGAAATCACGCAGTTGCCCGAAGTGGAAGGCGCCTTCGTCGCGCTCGACCCGCGCGACGGTTCGATCAAGGCGCTGGTCGGCGGCTTCGACTTCGTCAAGAACAAGTTCAACCACGTCACGCAGGCCTGGCGTCAACCGGGCTCGAGTTTCAAGCCCTTCATCTACTCGGCCGCCCTGGAAAAAGGCTTCACGCCAGCCACGATCGTCAACGACGCGCCGCTGTTCTTCGATTCCGGCGTGACGGGCGGCCAACCCTGGGAGCCGAAAAACTACGACGGCACCTTTGACGGGCCAATGCCCTTGCGCCGCGGCCTGGCCAAGTCGAAAAACATGATCTCGATTCGCGTGCTGCAGGCCGTGGGGCCGCAAAATGCGCAGGACTGGATCACGCGCTTTGGCTTCGAAGCCGACAAGCACCCCCCCTACCTGACCATGGCCCTCGGTGCCGGCTCGGTCACGCCGATGCAGATGGCTACCGCCTATTCGGTCTTTGCCAATGGCGGCTACCGCATCAATCCCTGGCTGATCACCAAGGTCACGGAACAAAAAGGCGGCAAGGTACTGGTCGAGACCAAGCCTCCCGTGCTTGACGAATCCGTGCGGGCCATCGATGCACGCAACGCCTTCGTGATGTCCAGCCTGCTACAGGAAGTCACCCGCTCGGGCACCGCGGCCCGTGCCCAGGCCACATTGAAACGCCCCGACCTGTATGGCAAGACCGGCACCACCAACGACTCGATGGACGCCTGGTTTGCCGGCTATCAGCCTACGCTCATGGCCGTGACCTGGATCGGCTACGACACGCCGCGCAAGCTGGGCGACCGCGAAACCGGTGGGGGATTGAGCCTGCCGATCTGGATCAGTTTCATGGACAACGCGCTCAAAGGTGTTCCTGTCACCGAGATCAGTGCGCCCGAAGGTGTGGTCCATGCCGGCGGTGACTGGGCTTACGATGAATACGCCAAAGGCAGTGGTGTCAGCAGCCTGGGCCTGGAGGACAAGCCCGCCGGGGAACAGGGCGGCACGACTGTGCAGACCCTGCCGCCGGCCGACGAGAAGAAAAAAATTCTCGACCTGTTCAGGAACTGATCAGGCCCCAAAGGCCAGAGAACAGCCAGCCTGCTCGGAGGCGTGCGCCGACAGATTGGCAAAGAACTCGCCGTGGCCTTTGGTGTCCACCCATTGGGTGCCATCGAACTTGTAATGGAAACCGCCGGCCTTGGCCGCCAGCCAGATTTCATGCAAGGGTTTCTGCAGGTTCACGACGATCTGGCTGCGGTTGTGAAACACCAGTGTCACCATGCCCCCGACGCGCTGGTTGTCGATGTCGGCATCGCTCTCGTCGTTGATGCGGTCGCAACTGGTCTCGATAGCGCGCAGGACCAATTCGGCGCGGTCCATGAATTCGGTGTCGGTCATTACAATTTCGTGATGTTGCAAACAAAACAAATTCTAGTCAGGGTCATAGCCCTTGTTGGCTTTGCAGCCATTGCGGGCGGTTTCGCAGCGGCCCTCAGCGGCTGCGGCCAGCCGGGCCCGTTGTATCTGCCGACCGAACCCGCGGCCGCTCGCCGCGCCACCCTGCCTGAAATCCTGATTCCCGGCATGCGCTCCGATGGCGCAGCCCCCACGCCGGCCGCCCCGGCATCTGCCCCCGCTTCCAAATGACTGCACCCAAGCTCCCCGGCCATCCCCACATCAGCTACCGAGACAATGCGCTGTTCGTCGAAGACACCCGCCTGAGCGACCTGGCACGCCAGCACGGTACACCGCTGTTCGTCTATTCCAAGGCCGCCATGCTCGCTGCCCTGGCGGCCTACCAGCGTGGTTTCGCCGGCCGCAAGGCCCAGATCTGCTATGCCATGAAGGCCAACTCCTCGCTCGGCGTGTTGCAGGTCTTCGCCCAGGCCGGCTGCGGCTTCGACATCGTCTCCGGCGGCGAACTTG